>JAABUL010004030.1_pt1 | contig 20480 bp, 7 predicted proteins | sample 5559151 | NCBI WGS metagenome assembly JAABUL01 (sample SAMN10711876, study PRJNA513368) | rock metagenome | isolation source: Antarctica rocks | place: Antarctica: Victoria Land, Pudding Butte sud | reverse complement strand
ACCCTGCAGCCCCTCGCCAACACCGCATAACCATACTGCGCCTCGCAGATTCGGCCCACCCACCGCGACACCGGCGGTCACCCGCCCCTGCTCTCACCAGCCGTTGTCACCTTCATTTTCGTAGGAGCGGTCCAGCTGCAGTGGACGGAAATATCGCCTGTCGGCAGCTGTGGTGGTGTCCGCCGGCATCCTGGCGCTGGGCGCGTTCCTCGGATTGCTGGAGGGCGTCGATAACTGACCCCCATCCGATCGTTCGCGTTCAGTCTCGCTGGTGTGATGGGCCGAGTGGGGACCTACTGCTCTTCGGTGCAGCGACGGTCATCCGAACCTGTGGAGGAGCATGATGTGCTCGTCCGACGCCGCGAGGGGGAACACCATGCTCGACACCGCCGATAGCCCGGCCAAGAAGGTCAAGATCTTCGACTGGTCGGAGGTTTCTCCGGGTCTCATCCGCTCGATGCTCGCCACGGCGTACCGGGCTACCGGGCAAAACGGCGAGCTGGACAAGCTCGATCACCTGTCGGACGCTGCCCTGCCCGCGCAGGCCGAGCGCTCGTTGGACCGTCCGCCGCGCAGTGACGTCATGGGCCGCCCGGAGATGGTCGACCTCTTGCGCGCCCAGTGGCTGCCCACGGTTGACCAGAAGGACCTCAGTGAGCTCGCGGGCTACGTGCAGCTCTCGCTGTCCGGGCCAGAACGGACCGCGGACGTCGGGACCAAGACGCGCGCGCTGACGTTCCTGCGGGAGCGGAGGCGTACCAAGAACCTGCACAAAAACCTCCGAGCGATGTTCGTCCGCCTTCACAAGGTTTCGCGGGATGCGGCGAGCTCGACCATCGCGGTCCAGCGGGCCTATACGGGGCCGATCCAGCTCATCGGCGAGAACGCGACCCCGTGGGAGGCCTATGACCACCAGAAGGACGCGTGGCGCAAGCTGGACCAGCTTGCAGCCGCCTCCGGACGGCGTGGTGGGCTGCTGGTACTCCCCACTGGATCGGGCAAGACCTTCACGGTGGTCCACTGGCTGCTGCAGCAGATGGCGCACAACCCCCAGCTGCGCGTCCTGTGGGTGGCGGACCAACAGGAGCTACTCGAGCAGGCAGCCCGCGCATTCGAGTCGCACGCGCGTGCGCTACCCGGCGGCTTCCAACGGCAGCTGCGCGTTATGCACACCACCGCTGGCCCAGTGACGGCACTCGGGGACTCCGCGCTCGATGTGGCTTGTGTGACCCGCCAGTCCGTGGTCGGCAGGAGCCAGGACGCCATGGAGGCACGGCTGAAGTCGTTCCTGCAGCGGCCCGCGGTGGTGGTGGTCGACGAAGCGCACCACGCGGTCGCCACGGGCTACGAGCGGATGCTCGACACGATCGAGGGGATCGCACCGAGGACGATCCTGCTGGGTCTGACCGCGACCCCGTGGCCCAGTGGACCGGGCGCGGTCAAGCGGCTCAACACCCGCTTCGCCACCCCCGTTGCCGAGGTCGACATCCCCTCGCTGGTGCGCGACAAAGTCCTTGCCCGGCCGATGATCCACACCGTCGCGAGCGGCGAGCACATCCGGCTCGACGCCGAGGACGTCGCGATGCTGCGCAAGCAGGACTTCACGAGCGAGCTCCTGGGGGAGCTCGACCGGGAGAGCCGCAACAAGGTCATCGTCGACACGTGGACCGCGGCACCCGCGACCTGGGGCAAGACGTTGGTCTTTGTTGGCACGATCAACCACGCCGACCACCTCGCGACGGACTTTGGTGACGCCGACGTTCCCTGCCAGGTTCTGCACAGCGGCGCCGGTCGTCGGGAGGAGGTGCTCGCCGAGTTCCGCGCCGCGAACGGACCCCGAGTGCTCGTGAGCGTAGGGATGCTTCTCGAGGGAGTTGACCTGCCGGACGCCCAGACCGCGATGCTGGCACGGCCGACCCGCAGCCCCGTCCTGCTGCGGCAGATGGTCGGACGCGTACTTCGCGGCCCGCGGGCCGGCGGTGGCGCGGTCGCCCACGTCATCGCCATCGAGGACCACTGGCTCGACGGCATCGACGTACTCTCCCCAGTCGACCTTCGCGAGCTCACCGAACCCCTGACCGGGGGTGGAGAAGCCGGGGGGCTCCAGCTGCCTCCGATCCGCGACGAGCAGTCCGGCCCGCCCATCTCGGAGGACCTGCTCCGGCGTATTGAGCGCGCCTTTGCGGAGATTCGGACGACCCCGACGGTGACCGTGGGGGACGCGGTCCTTGTGGGCTTCTACGAGGCCCTGGACGTCAGCATCCCCGTCTTTGACCACACCCGGGAGACGTGGGAGGAGCTCATCGCCGCCCGTGTAGCCGGCCGAAAGACTGCGACGCACAGCCCTCGAGACCTGTTCGGAGATCTGCCCGTACCCCGCCCCACTCCCTATGACGTGGACGCGGTGGTCGACTACATCGCTTCCACTGAGGAGGCGCCACCCTTCACCGAGATCAAGGCGACGTTCTCGATGCGCGAGGCTGCTCAACGCTTGTGGAACCAGCCGCCGATGACGCAGCAGCAGGTCGAGGAGTGGGAGCGCAACGAGTACGAGTCGACGCTCGCCCGCACGGTGTACTCGACCCCAGATGCCTTCTCCGAGGCTCTCCATCAGCAGGTGCGGGCGCTGCGGGCCAGTACGCCGGCCGTCAATCCCGAGGCGGTCCGTGTACCTAGGCCCATCGGCAGGCGTGAACCGCTTCGACGGGCGACGACCCGCGAGCTGCAGCCGCTGTTCGACGTTGTGTTGGAGGAGGGCTGGAACCTTCTCGATGAGGCCGGCGAAGACGAGTACGCGGCGATTCTCAGCTATCCGCCTAGGGTTGACTGGACCCGAAACCCGGTGAAGCGCAGCTACGCCCACTGGGTCGTGCGTATGAGCAGCCGCGCCAAGGGGCAGCCCGAGATTCGCGTCAACAGGAAGCTGCAGGCCCCAGCCACGCAGGTTTCCGACGAGCTGCTCCAGTTCTTGCTCTGGCACGAGCTCTGCCACCATGTGCTGCCCGCCCACGGCCACGACGCGGAGTTCAACCGCCTGTTGTTCCTGTGGCCTGACGCGGTGCGCCTCGACAACGACATGGACCAGCTGGGGGAGCGCTTCGAGATGGACCTCTGAGCGGGGGTCTCGTGGATTACGCGCCGGGGACCTTAACGACGACCTACGCCCTGGAGGGCTTGGCCGGGTGTTGTGACGGTCCTCACTGGCGTCCGATAGGTTCGGGGTTGGGGTCAATGACTGAAGGGGGAACTTTGACGTGACGAGCACCGTGCCGCGTCCGACGCTGTCCATCGCACCGGGTTCGGTTGTGGTGATCCGCGACGAGGAGTGGCTGGTCACCGAGTCCGAGGAGACCGCCGACGGCCTGCTGGTCCGCGTCCAGGGCCTCGGTGAGCTGGTCCGGGACACCACCGCCAGCTTTTATTCGAGCCTCGACCGGATCGACCCCCTCAACCCCGCGGACGCCGTGGTCGTCGCCGACACCAGCCCGAAGTACCGCACGGCGCGGCTGTGGCTCGAATCCACGTTCCGCAAGACCGCAGTCCCGCTGACCGACCCCACGCTCACCGTCTCCACCCAGGGACTCGCCGACGCGCTCGGCTACCAGCAGACCGCAGTGCGCCAGGCGCTCGACCCGACCAACCTGCGGCCCCGGATCTTGTTGGCCGACGCGGTGGGGCTGGGCAAGACGCTCGAGATCGGGATGATCCTCTCGGAGCTGGTGCGCCGCGGCCGTGGGGACCGCATCTTGATCGTCACTCCGCGCCACGTCCTCGAGCAGATGCAGCACGAAATGTGGACCCGCTTCGCGCTACCGTTCGTCCGGCTCGACTCCGCCGGCATCCAGCGCGTCCGCCAGAAGTTGCCCGCAACCCGCAACCCGTTCACCTTCTACAAGCGGGTCATCATCTCGATCGACACCCTCAAGTCCGACCATTACGTGGCGAACCTGCGCAAGCACCGGTGGGACGCGGTCGTCATTGACGAGTCCCACAACGTGACCAACCGGGCGACGCAGAACAACAAGCTCGCGCGCCTGCTCGCCCGTCAGGCGGAGGCGCTCATCCTCGCGTCCGCCACCCCGCACAACGGGCGCGCGGAGTCCTTCGCCGAGCTGCTCCGCCTGCTCGACCCGGCCGCGATCCCGCCCGACGGCACGCTGTCAGAGGAGGCGGTGAAGCGGCTGGTCATCCGACGCCACCGCAACAGCCCCGAGGTGGCGAGCGAGGTCGGCGACGACTGGGCGGTCCGCCAGGAGCCCAACAACGTCCTCATTTCAGCCTCGCCGGCCGAGAACGCGGTCGCCGCGGAGCTCGCGGACACGTGGCTTTTCCCGGCGTCGGGGTCATCGCCCTACTCGGGCGGTAGCCAGGGCCTTTTCCCGTGGACGTTGGCCAAGGCGTTCCTCTCCTCACCGGCCGCACTGCGCGAGACGATCAAGGCCCGGCTGGGCCGCGCCCCCGAGGACGCGGATACCGAGCGCGCCGCCCTGACCCGTCTCGGCGAGCTGACCGAGACCGCCGTCGCCGAGCCGTCGGCCAAGTACACCCGGCTGGTCGAGCACCTCAAGGCGATCGGCGTCGGTCCCCGTTCGAAGGACCGCGCGGTCGTCTTCGCCGAGCGTGTGGCCACCCTGGAGTGGCTGCGGGACTCGCTGCCCGCCAGCCTGGGGATCCCCAAGGAGGCCGTGCGCGTGATGCACGGCGGCCTCTCCGACGCGGAGCAGCAGCAGCTCGTCGAGGACTTCAAGCAGGCCGACGCCCCGGTCCGCGTCTTGGTTACCGGTGACGTCGCCTCCGAGGGCGTGAACCTCCACCGGCAGTGCCACGAGTTGGTGCACTTCGACATCCCGTGGAGCCTGATTCGTATCGAGCAGCGCAACGGCCGCATCGACCGCTACGGCCAGAAGCACTCTCCGCGCATCACGTCGCTGCTCCTCGAGCCGGACCACCCGAAGTTCGGCGGTGACCTGCGCGTGCTCACCCGGCTGATGGAGCGGGAGAACGAGGCGCATACCGCGCTGGGTGACGTCGCTTCGCTGATGGGCAAGTACGACGGAAAGGCGGAAGAGGACGAGATCCGGAAGGTCCTCGCCGGGACGAAAGACTTCGACGAGGCGGTCAGCACGGTCGAGGAGGTCAGTACGTCCGGCGGTCTCGGGGGGTTGTTCGCCAGTATCTTCGGCGCAGCAAAGTCAGCGGACGAGACTCGCACGGCAACCGCGACCCCCATGGCCGTCGATGCAGGCACGGGCCTGTATGCCGGGGACGTCGACTTCCTCGAGGACGCTCTCGACGCCGCGTTCATCGACCCCACCGAGTCACCCCGTAACAGCGGTGTCTCTTGGCGGCGTGACTCCGCTTTCGGCACCGCCCAGCTCGACCCACCGCCCGACCTCGAGCAGCGCCTCGACGTGTTGCCCCAGAGCTACCTGCGTGACCGCAAGGTCACCGAGAAGCTCGTCCTTGCCACCACCCTCGCTCGCGGCAAGAACCGCCTCGAGGCCGCGCTCAGCGACGAGACCGGCACCAGCTGGCCCGACGCGCACTACCTCAGCCCGCTGCACCCGGTGCTGGACTGGGCCGCCGACCGGGCGCTGGCCAGCCTCAACCGCAACGAGATCTTCGCCGTGCGGGGCGCCGTCGAGGACCCCACCGTGCTGCTTGTGGGCACCCTGACCAACCGCCGTGGGCACGTCGTTGCCGCCACTTGGCTCACCGTCGCGTTCCCGAACCCCGGAGACCCGACGTTCTCCCTCGTCACCCCGCACGCCTCTGCCCGGGAGGCCGTCGCGGCCGTCGGCTGGGGCGGTGGCCGGTCCAATACCGGCGCGGTGGCCGGGCTCAGCGCCCTCACTGCGCTCGTCGGGCCCGCGGTCCGCGAGGCGTCGGTGCAGATGACCGAGTTACTCGCCTCCGCCGAGGACGACATCAGCCGGCGGGTGGCGGACTGGACCGATCGGCTCAGCCGGTGGGATCACGAGGCCGACTCCTTGATCCAGCGGGGTGACCTGTCGCGGACGCGGGCGAGCGTCGCCCGGGAGAAGGAGCTGGTCGACGCCATGAACCCCGACCGCCAGCTGGTGCGGCCCCTGCTGGTGGTCGTCCCGGAGAACGGAGGAACGCCATGAGCACGTCGGACGCGATCCTCGTCGGTGAGGGGTGGATCTCCGAGCACTACTTCACCACCGACGCGGCGAAGCAGTCCTTCCAGGCGAAGGTCGTCGAGCGCCGTAAGTCGTGGGACGCCGAGGAGAAGGAGGATCGCCCGACTCCGAGGTCTCGGTTCACCCTGGCTCGCCAGGAGCTGGTGGCCGACCTCGCCGTGCTCGGCGAGGCCGTGGCGGACCTGGAGGGGCGCCGAGCCGACGTCCGCAAGACGACCGAGCGGGTGCACGGACGCCTTCTCGAGATCCTCGAGCTCGGCGGCCACGGCCTGCACCACGAGCAGTCTGGCCCTGTCGTCCGCGTCTCTGCACCCGGCATCACTGCTCAGGCCCCGCTCGTTCTCGTGCTGGCCGCGCCCGTGGCCGCGGTCGAGGAGCTGCTGGCCAAGGACGGCGACACGCTGTCCGAGCCGGTCCAGCTCACCGACGACGGCCCCGAGCTCACCTCGGCCGCGCGGCTGGTCTCCGCCCTGTTCGTGGCCGAGGACGCGCCCACCCTGATCCTCGTCCTCGCCGGTCGGTGGGTGGTGCTCGCCGAACAGGAGCGCTGGGCCGAGGGCCGTTACCTCGCCGTCGACGTGCAGGCCGTCGCCGAGCGCAACGACACCAAGCGTGCCGGGGAGATCGACAACACGCTCACCTGTCTCTCCGCGGAGTCCGTCGCCCCCGACGCCGACGGCACGCTGTGGTGGACCGGGGTGCTGGAGGACTCTGTCGCCCACACCGTGGGGGTGTCGCAGGATCTGCGTGACGGGGTGCGGCTGTCCATCGAGATTATCGCCAACGACGTTGTCGTCCGGCGCCGCGAGGCGGGCCTGGCCCCGCTGCCGCAGAACCAGGCGCAGGTGCTGGCGGTCCAGTCGCTGCGGTTCCTCTACCGAATCCTGTTTCTGCTCTACGCCGAGGCGTCCCCGGAGCTCGGCGTGGTTCCGGCCGGCGCCCAGCAGTACGACGAGGGCTACAGCCTCGACCGGCTCCGCGAGCTGGTACAGGTGGAGCTGGCCACGCCGCGCGCGCAGACCGGTACCCACCTCTACGAGTCACTTGGCGTGCTGTTCCGGCTGGTGGAGGAGGGCAACGAGCCGCGGACGACGGACGACGACGGCACCCTCGAGGGGCTGACCTTCAACCCCTTGCGGGCCGACCTGTTCATGCCCACGGCCACCGCACACATCGACGAAGCTGGGCTGGGAAACGCTGCCGTGCAGCGAGTACTCATGCACCTGCTGCTGAGCAAGGAGCGCCGCGGACGTGATCGGGGGTTTATTTCCTATGCCGAGCTGGGAATCAACCAGCTCGGCGCGGTCTACGAGGGCCTGATGAGCTACACCGGGTTCTTCGCCGAGGATGACCTCTACGAGGTGGCCAAGGACGGTCTCTCGTCCAAGGGCTCGTGGGTGGTCCCGGCCGACCGGATCGAGGGAATCGCGGTCAAGGACTTCGTGCGCGAGACCGGGCCCGACGGCCAGGAGCGCCCCGTCCTCCACGATCGGGGCACCTTCGTGTTTCGCCTCGCCGGCCGCGAGCGTCAGCAGTCCGCGTCCTACTACACCCCCGAGGTGCTCACCCGGTTCACCGTCGACCAGGCGCTCAAGGAGCTGCTGGACCAGGATGGCCACACCACCACTGCCCACGAGATCCTCGAGTTGACCGTCTGCGAGCCCGCGCTGGGCTCGGGCGCGTTCGCCATCGAGGCGGTCCGCCAGCTCGCGGCGCAGTACCTGGAGCGGCGTCAGAAGGAGCTCGAACGGCGCATCGACCCCGACGAGTACCCCCGCCGACTGCAGGAGGTGAAGGCCTACCTCGCGCTGCACAACGTCTACGGGGTGGACCTCAACGCCACCGCGGTGGAGCTCGCAGAGATCTCGCTGTGGCTGGACACCATGGTCTCCGGGCTGCAAGCCCCGTGGTTTGGGCTGCACCTGCGCCGCGGCAACTCTCTGATTGGGGCCCGCCGCGCGGTGTACAGCCGGAACCAGGTGGCCGGCAAGTCCTGGCTCACCGCCGTCCCGGGGGACGTGCCACTCGCCTCGCTGGTGCAGGATGCGGAGAACGGCGAGGTCGGCACCGGTCTCGAGCGTGGCATCCACCACTTCCTGCTGCCTGCCGATGGCTGGGGCGCCTCGGCCGGAGCCAAGGAGGCGGCGACGCTCGTGCCCGACGCCGCCAAGGCGCTCAAGGCGTGGAGCCGCTCGGTCAAGACCAAGCCAAGCAGGGCGCAGCTAAACGACCTCTCCGAGCTCGGCCACCGTGTCGAGGTGCTCTGGCAAATCGCCCACCAGCGGCTGCGGATCGCCGAGCAGGAGATCCGGCGGTCGATTCCGGTGTGGGAGGCAGGCGAGCTCCCCGCAGGTGGAGCAGTGCAGCGCGAGCAGATCGAGGCCGCGCTGGCCGACCTCAATGGTGCCTACCAGCGGCTGCGCCGGGTGATGGACGCCTGGTGTGCGCTGTGGTTCTGGCCTCTCACCGAGACCATGACCACGGTAGATAACGGCGAGGAACCAGTAGTGGTCGCGCCACCGACCGTGGCGCAGTGGGTCTCTGGCCTTCAGGCACTGCTGGGTCGCAGCCCCGAGGGCAGACGGGGCACTGCCCCCAACCTCACGTTCGCCTCGTCGTCAACGTGGGACGAGCTCGCACAGGCGGAAGCGAGCGACCTGCAGTTCGCCGGCGCGCGATCGATGGACAAGGTGCTGCTTGAGCATTCATGGCTCGTGGTGTGCGAGCGGGTCGCGCAGCAGCAGGGCTTCTTCCACTGGGAGCTTGAGTTCGCCCCAGCGTTTGAACGCGGTGGCTTCGACCTCCAGGTCGGGAACCCACCATGGGTCCGGCCTCGCTCCGATGTAGATGCTCTGCTCGCTGAGGGGGACCCGTGGTGGCAGCTCGAGGTTAAGCCGTCTCAAGGCCGAATCGCGGCCAAGCGCCCAGAGACGCTGGCACTCCCGGGTCTTCGGGACGTCGTTGTCGGTGGTGTGGCCGACGTAGCCGCGTCGGCCGAGTTCATGGGCGACATCGCGACATACCCGCACCTCCAGGGCCTGCAGCCCGACTCCTACCGCTGCTTCATGGAGCAGACATGGCGCCATCAATCGTCGACAGGGATTACGGGTCTCATTCATCCTGAGACGCACTTCACCGACGAGAAGGCTGGCGCGTTGAGGGAGGCCACCTACCTCCGCCTCCGGCGCCATTGGCAGTTTGTAAACGAGTTTCAGTTATTCGAGGTCGGAAACCGAGTTCTTTTCGGAGTGCACGTCTACGGCGCTTGTCGTCACGAGCCGGCCTTCAAAATGGCCACTTCGCTTTACCAACCCGATACTGTTGTTCGTTCTATGCTGCACAACGGGGTGGGTCCCGAACCGGGCCTTAAGGACGACCACGGCGACTGGGACTTGCGTCCGCACAAGAATCGGATCATAGAGGTCGACGGCGACCGGCTCGCAACATGGCACGCTGTGCTAGAGGGCGACAATGTTCCAGTCCTACAAAGCCGAATGGTGTATACGGTCAGCGAATCCGTTGCGGCCGTCCTCGATAAACTTGCCGCCGCGCCTCGGATGGCCGAGCTGGGGCTGCAGTTCTCTGCCGGCTGGCACGAGAAGAACGACCGCACAAAGGGGTTCTTCGAGTCTTCTTGGGGTGCGCCGAACTCCTGGGAAGATGTGATACTTCAGGGACCCCACATCTACGTTAACACGCCAATGAATAAGGCGCCGAACAAGTCCCTCAGGAGCCAGCGGGACTGGCACTTTGTTGATTTGGAAAATCTGCCCTCGAACGCTTTGCCTGCCACGGGCTACCAGCGCCGCGGTTCACAGGCTCGCTATGACACTTCTTACACCCAATGGGGTACCGGACCGACCGCAGTGCCAGCACGGGACTATTTTCGAATAGCTTGGCGAAATATGGCGGCGAATTACAATGAACGAACTTTGATCCCAACATTAATCCCGCCAGGCGCTTCCCATATTCACGGAGTGTCGTAAGCTGGTGCGCCGTCGGTGAAACCCAGGGAATTACTTCTCGCACTCGGCTTCACTTCATCTCTTTTGGCCGACTTTTCAGTGAGGTCAGTGCCGAAGTCAACGATTTCAATGTCGACAATCGAGCGCTTACCGTATGTGGATGGAGTATGGTCGGATCACATTGCTCTGCGTGTGGCGCGCTTGAACCTACTGGTCGCTGGATTCTCTCGCCTTTGGTATTTCAGGCCGGGCACAGATATCCAAGACCAATGGACCGGCGGTATCGATTACCCAGGCCGACCGCCGCTTGTCCAGTTCTGGGAGTCCTGGGAGCACGCAGTACCTCTGCGCAGGGCTTCCGATCGAAGGCAAGCGATGCTTGAAGTCGATGTGCTGGTTGCGATGGCCCTTGGTTTGTCGATCGATGATTTAATCAGTATTTATCGAACACAGTTCCCCGTACTGTTTGGCTACGATCGTAAGTCGACAAGATTTGACGCGCAAGGGCGGGTTGTTCCCTACGAGGTGACCGTACGCTGGCGCTCATTTGGGGACCGGATTTCGGAAGAAGATAGAACTGCTACAAACGGCTCGGGATATGCATATAGCTACGAGCTCCCCTTTATTGCACTCGACCGAGAGGCAGGCATGCGGCAGGCCTACACCGAGTTCGAGCGTCGATCGGCAGAGCGCGCATGAGCGAGTTGCTTCCCACTGTCCAGGCAGGCAACGTCCGCCGCGGGCTGGTCGACTACCTGACGACGACGTTCGCCCTCTCGGACGCGGACGTCCGTGACGGGCTGGACCGCTTTCTCTCCGACCCGTCGAGTGGCATGTTCAAGGGACCGTACGTGCGGCTGCGGCTGCCGTTCCGCCCCGCCGACGACGGCTGGCGAGATGCGCTGGAGTGGTTCGATGGGTTTCCGCCCTACGGACACCAGGCGGCGGCGTTCCGTCGGCTCTCGACGAGCATCGCGGAGGAGCGGCGCCGGCCCGAGCCGACACTGGTCACCACCGGCACCGGCTCCGGCAAGACCGAGGCGTTCCTCCACCCGATCATCGACCATGTGCTGCGTGCCCGGCGCGACGGCGTCACCGGCACCAAGGCGCTGATCCTCTATCCAATGAACGCGCTGGCCAACGACCAGGCCAAGCGACTTACCGAGATGCTTACTGGCCACGCCGAGCTCGGCGCGATCACCGCTGCCCTCTACACCGGGCAGAGCGGACCCACCCGCACCTCGGTTACCGCCGATGGGCTCATCACCGATCGCGCCGTCATCCGCGACACCGCGCCGGACATCCTGCTGACTAATTACAAGATGCTCGACCAGCTGCTGCTCCGTCACGAGGACCAGCAGCTGTGGCGCCAGTCCGCTACCAGCCTGCAGTACCTCGTCCTCGACGAGTTCCACACCTACGACGGCGCGCAGGGGACCGACGTCGCCATGCTGCTGCGCCGGCTCGGGCTTGCCCTCAAGAGTCACTGGGGCGACGACGACCCGGCGATCACCGAAACGGACCGTGCACGGCCCCTCGGACGGATGACACCCGTCGCCACCTCCGCCACCCTGGGCGACAAGGGCGACCCGGAGGTGATGCTCGCGTTTGCCGAGACCGTGTTCGGCGTCCCCTTCGGACACGACGCCGTCATCACCGAGTCCCGCCTCAGCCTCGACGAGTGGGCGGGGGATGCCGCTGGTGAGGTCGCCGGGCTGGGGCTAACCCCGACCGGGACGTCCACCGTGGATCTCGGCGCAGCGAACGCGTCCATCGCCGCACTCGGGCCCGACCCGGACGCGGCCGAGCTGGTCCAGGCTGTCTTCAGCGCGCTGTTCGACGACGAGCAGCACGTCATCGCCTCCGCCGATCCGCAGCAACTGTTGCTGCTGTCTCGCGCCCACCCGCTGGTGCACCAGCTTGCCGACGTGGCCCGGGACGCGGCCTCTCTTGAGGACTTTGTTTCCCGCGCCGTGGGGGAGTCTGTCTCCTTTGGTCGGCACGGTCAGGGCAGTGCGTGGGTCTCGTTCCTTAGCAGCGTCGTCGCTGCGCTCGGGCACGTCCGGTCCCAAGCCGGGCGCGGAGCGCTCTCCGTCGAGGCGCACCTGTGGGTGCGCGAGCTGACCCGCATCGACCGGACCGCCGACACCACCGCCGCGTTTCGGTGGAGCGATGACGGCCCACCCGCGGCCGGTGACGACCATGATGACGCCCGCCCGTCGTTCCCCGCCGTGTACTGCCGGCACTGCGGGCGCTCCGGCTGGGGGGTCGGACTCTCCCCGGTGGGGGGCAGCCTCTCGGTCGAGGACGAGGCGATCCGCCGCAACCACGCACAGCACGAGGGTCGCTTTCGGGCACTGCTGCACGCCCCCACCGAGGCCGAGCAGGACCATCGCACCCACGCCGAAAAGCAGGGGGCCGGGGAGCAGCGCTCCGTCGCCTACCTTGAGGGCCTCGTCTGGTTCTCGGTGCTGGGGCGCAGCGTCGACACCCACCGCCCCGACGAGGACGACCCCGAGCTGCTCGACGGGCTGATCCTGCCCGTGCTCACCACTACCGGGGACGACGCTGACGAGCAGGCCAAGGACGACACGTGCCCCGCGTGCGGCCAGGAGGACGGCATCCGCTTCCTCGGCAGCGCGATCGCCACCCTGCTCTCCGTCTCGCTCAGCACCCTGTTCGGGTCCGCCGAGCTCGGATCGGAGGAGAAGAAGGCACTCGTCTTTACCGACTCCGTGCAGGACGCCGCACACCGCGCCGGGTTCGTGCAAGCTCGCTCCCACGCCCTGACGCTTCGCGCCGTGCTGCGGGCCAGTGTCGAGGGTGGGGCCTTGAGCCTCGACCAACTCGTCGAGGAGGTCATCCGCGCGGCCGGTGACGACCCCTTCGACCGCTATCGGATCGTCGCCCCAGACTGCGCCGACCGGCCGTCCTTTGTCCCGTTCTGGGAGAAGCGCACCGCGCGCTCGGTTCCGGTCGCTGTGCGACGCCGCGTGCGTAAGCGGCTCGCGCTCGACGTCGCCTTGGAGTTTGGTCTTAACTCGCGCACCGGCCGCACCCTGGAGCTGACCGGATCGGTCGCCGCCGAGGTCGACGCGGGTGCCGCGACCCGCATGGCGGGGGTTGCGCGCGCCGCGACCGACGAGTTCAGCTGGCAGGAGCGGCTCGACGGGCGTCCCACCGACTCCACCCTGGTCAGCTGGGTCCGCGGTGTGCTCGACCGGATGCGGGCCCATGGCGCCATCGACCACCCCTGGTTCGAGACCTACCGTCAGGAGGACGGCAACCGTTGGCGCGTCTCCGGCGGCCGGCCACGCAGCGACGGGATGCCCGCCTTCCCACCGGGCCGCCCCACCCCCGGTTACCCGCGGGTCGGCGGCGGGGAGGCCCGCAAGAACGGCAGCCTCGACTCAGTGACGGCCACTCAGGCGTGGTACGCGCAGTGGACCTCTCGAATCCTCGGCATCAGCCCCCACGACGGGGGCCTTCTCGCGCGACGGCTCCTGGAGCGCCTCGCGCACGACGGGGTGCTCACCGTGCTAAGCAGCGAGTCCGGTGCCAGCGTCTACGCGCTGCCCACCACCTCGGTGGTCGTCTCCCCGACCACCGAGGAAGACCTCCGCGCCGGACGTCACCTGCTCGCCTGCGACACCTGTCACGCCACGACGCCCGGCTCGACCACCACGGTCGACCAACTCGACGGCGCCCCCTGCACCGTGATTCGTTGCCGCGGCCGGCTCGGGCGAAGCCCGCTCACTCCCGGTTTCTACCGGACCCTCTACGGGTCCTCCGACGTGCGGCGCGTCGTCGCTCGGGAACACACCAGCCTCCTCGACGACGAGACCCGGTTGGCCTACGAGAACGGCTTCAAGTCCGCTGCTGCAGGCCCTCAGTCGCCCAACGTCCTCGTCGCGACCCCGACCCTGGAGATGGGCATCGACATCGGGGACCTCTCCGCCGTGTTCCTCGCCTCGCTGCCCCGCACCGTCGCCTCGTACCTGCAGAGGGTCGGCCGCGCCGGGCGTCTTACCGGCAATGCACTGAACCTCGCCTACGTCACCGGCCGCGGCGAGCACCTGCCGAAGCTCGGTGAACCGCTCTCCGTCATCAACGGCGAGGTGCGTCCGCCCGCGACGTACCTGCAGGCGGAGGAGATCCTGCGGCGGCAGTACCTGGCCCACCTGGTCGACCGGTTCGCCCGCGACTCCACCCGTCCTCATCCGCGGAAGTCGCCCGAGGCAATTGGTTCGACCGAGCCGGGCACCTTCCTCGGGGAGCTCCTCGCCCACGCGGAGGAAGACGCGGCCGCTCACATCGACCGGTTTGTCGCCACGTTCTCCTCCCTCCCCGAGCCCGTCATCGACGCCCTGAGGGTGTGGGCCTCACCGCAGGCCGGGCCAGCGACCAGTGACCTGGCGGAGCACCTCTACGACGTGAGCCGACGGTGGCAGATCAACGTCGAAACGCTTCGACACCGTCTCGACGCCGTCGACGCCCTGCTGTCAGAGCTGGAGAAGGCGGCTAAGTCCCCGGCGTCCACGGAGGACGACGCCCGGGCCGTGCGCTCCGCCAAGGCTGCCCGCAAGCTCACTGCCGGCCAGCTCGCCCACCTACGGGGGGAGTACTGGATCGGGGTGCTCGAGGAGTACGGGGTGCTGCCGAACTACACGCTGCTCGATGACGCCGTCGTGCTTGACGTCGGCATCAGCTGGACCGACCCCGACACCCAGGTGTTCCAGAGTGAGCACGCCCAGATCCAGCGCGGCTCCGCGCAGGCCATCCGTGAGTTCGCGCCCGGCGCCACGTTTTACGCCCGCGGATGGGAGATCGAGATCGACGCCGTCGACCTCGGCGTCGACGGCGGCTCCGTCCGGCCCTGGGTGTTCTGCCCCGCCTGTGGGTACGCCAAGGACGCCGAAAGCGAGGGGCAAACCAGCTACCCGACGTCCTGCCCACGGTGCGGCAGCACAGGTATCGCCGACATGGGCCAACGGCTCGACATCGTCGAACTGACCCACGTCACCGCCGAGGTGCGCCGCGACGAGGCCACCATCTCCGACCGTCGCGACGAACGCTCCGGCAAGGCCTTCCAGCTCATGGTCACCGCTGACGTCGACGAGCATGAGGTGGAGTCGCGTTGGTTCGTCGAGGGCGTCGGCCTCGGCTGCACCTACGTCCGCGGGATGGACGTGCGCTGGGTCAACCTCGGCACCCCCGGGCACGGCAGCAGCCGCACCATCAGCGGGGAAGAGCGCTCCGGCGCGCTGTTCCGGGTATGTGACGGCTGCGGCAAGCTCGACAAGGTCGCCGGCAAGAACATGACGTACGAGCACAGGCCCTGGTGTCGACACCGTGCCTCCGCCGAGGAACACAACTCGACCATCGCGCTCTCCCGCACGCTGCGCACCCAGGGACTACTGGTGCGGCTGCCCTACTCAGTCACCATCGGCGACGACTTCGCCGTACCCAGCCTCTCCGCTGCGCTGCTGCTGGGCCTGCGTGAGCAGCTCGGAGGGCACCCCGACCACATTCGGGTCGAGCGCGTCGTCGAGCCAACCCTCTCCGACGGGTCGGGCAATCACGACGCGATCCTGCTGCACGACATAGTGCCCGGGGGGACCGGTTACCTGGCGGACATGGCCGAGCCCGACCGGCTGCGCGACCTGCTGGTCCGCGCGTGGCTGCGGGTGCGGGACTGCGAGTGTCGCAACGAGGACCGTCTCGCATGCCACCGCTGCCTGCTGCCCTTCGTAGCTCCCCGCGCGGTCCGCCGAGTATCCCGCGCGGCTGCCGAGCGGCACCTGCGCACGCTGCTCGCGCTCCCAGACGATGCGGAGGCAGGGGAGGAGTCCAGCTGGGACATCACCGACGACCCGCCGCACGAGGACGTCGAGTCTCACCTGGAGCAACGGTTCCGCAAGATCCTTGTGGAGCGGCTTGTAACGTCGGGCGCCTCGGTGCACGAGACGCCCGGCGCCTGGGGCAACACCGTTCGCGTCACTGTCCCCGGTGGTCGCCGGCAGTGGACGTTGACCCCGCAGGAACACATCGAGGGGTGCCGGCCTGACTTCGTGCTGCGTTCCTCGGACACCACCGTGCCCACGGTCGTCATCTTCACCGACGGCCGCGCCTACCACGCCGCCGAGACGAACAACCGCCTGGCCGACGACGCCACGAAGCGGGAGATCCTCCGGGATAGCGGTTACGTGGTCCTGGGCGTGTCCTCGCGCGACGTGCGGGCCAAGACTGAGGAGGTCGCCGCCCCCGAGTGGTTCTCGCCGAGCTTTGTCAAACAACTGATCTCCGAACCCGAGTTCCAAACGAGCCCCGAGTCCTACGCGCGGTTGGCCAAGGGGCCAGTCGGGTGGCTCGTCGAATGGATCTACGATCCGCGGCCGACGGAGCAGACCGTGGTCGCGAACGCGGTGCCGATGTTCTTCGGCCCGACGGCGTCGATGGTGTCGGCCCCGGCGGAGATGAGCCTCGACGGGATTGCCCGCACGGTGCTGTGTGATGAGGAGCTGACCGGCGATCGGCAGGTGGCGGCGCACCGGTCCGGGCCGTTGGCGGTGGCGATCGAGCAGGTTGGTGATCGGCTGGCCGTTGCCGCCGTCCTCGATGACCGCTCGGGGCAGCTCGACGAGGCCCACGCGGACGCGTGGCGGGAGTGGCTGCGCCTGAGCAACGCCCTCGCGCTGAGGGAGTGGCCAACCGTCATTACCACGCTCACCCGTACCCAGCAGGCGCCGGTGGCTGCCCTGGCCCCCGTCGATCGCCCAGACCTCAGCGCGGAGTGGTCCGCGGTGTGGCAGGACGCCGCCGAGGGGATCGAGCGCGATCTAGTGGTGGTCCTCTCCAGCCGCGCCGGCCTAACGACACCGACCATCGGCGACGAAGGTCCGGACGGGATCATGCTCGACATGGCGTGGCCGGGCAGCAAGAGCGTCGTCGATGTCCACAAGATGCCCGAACAGGACCGCGCCGACCTCGAGGCCGCGGGCTGGACCGTGCTCCCGCCGGACGCCGACGCGATCGCCACGAGGCTTGGAACAACCACCACTGAGGGAGTCCCCGGCTGATGCCGACACTCATCATGAGCAAGTTTGAGGGGAACCTCGATGGCTCTATCCGGGCCAAGACGATGGCGTTCTTGCAGAAGCTCGGCAACGACGACACCACCCCGGGCCTGCACATCGAGCCCATCAACGGCTCGGCCGACCCCCGCGTCCGCACGGGCAGGGTGGACAAGTTCTGGCGCGCCGTGCTCTACCGCATTGACCAGAACGGTGAGCGGCACTACGTCGTCCACGGGGTGTGGCCGCACGACGAGGCCACGAAGAAAGCTCGGCGAACGCGGCTGACCGTCAACCCCGTCAACGGTCTGCCGCAGTTTGAGGAGGTGGCGTTCCAGGCCCCGATCACCGCTGCCCCCGTCCCCCCGCCCGTGGCGGTGCTGCAGCCCGTGGCGGCAGCGGAAGCAGCGGTGCCCCTGCCAGTGCCGCCCCTGGTGGCACGGGGCCGGACCTGGGAGCAGCTCGTCGACGTGCTCGGTATCCCCGAGGCGGTCGCTGTACGTGCCCTCGCGGCTGCAGACGAGGATGAGGTGCTCGCGCTAGCCCAAGAGCACGAGGGATGGGTTGGGCTGATGCTCGTCGACCTCACCTCAGCCGACACCGTCGATGACATCGTCGAAAAGCTCGAGTTGGCCAAGCCCACGTCTACGGAGAACGACGACGACCTCATCGGATCGCTGCGCAAGCCGGCCGCCCGTGCGCAGTTCGCAGTTGTCGAAGGCGAAGAGGAACTCCGGGCCGTCATCGAGGCCGGCGACTTCGGGGCTTGGCGGGTGTTCCTGCACCCAGAGCAGCGTAAGTGGGTCGACATCCGCGCCTCGGGGCCGTTCCGGCTCAGCGGCGGTGCCGGCACCGGCAAGACCGTGGTACTCGTGCACCGGGCGCGGCGCCTCGCCCGGGCCAATCCCGACGCGCGGATTGTGCTGACCACGTTCACGACTAACTTGGCCGAGAGCCTTCGGGACAGCTTGCAGCTTCTCGACTCGACAGTGCCTCTTGCGACCCAGCTCGGTGCCCCCGGTGTCCACGTCATCGGGGTGGATGCACTCGCCTCCGCCGTCATCCGGACTGCCCCCAACACCGAGCGGGCCGTGATTTCGGTGCTCGGCGAAAACCGGTCCGCCGTGAGCACCCGCACCCCCCGCGGGCGGTGGCGCAACGTGCTGGACTCGACCACGACGGGCCTGCCGCCGTCGCTCGCGAACGAGGCGTTCCTCGCCTCGGAGTACTCACTGGTAGTGCTGCCCAACCGCATCCGGTCCCGGGACGAGTACCTGCGGGTGCGTCGACCTGGCCGCGGGGTGGCGCTCGACCGGACCAAGCGGAGCGCGGTGTGGGACCTGGTTGAGGCCTACCGCGCGCAGGGTCGGATCGACGGATCGCTTGACTTCGCCGAGGCCGCCGCGGTGGCTGCGACCTATCTCGAGCAGAATTCGGGTCGTACGCCTGCCGATCACGTGCTCGTCGACGAGTCCCAAGACCTGACACCGTCACACCTGCAACTGCTGAGGGCACTGGTGGCGGAGCGGCCCAACGACCTGTTCCTGGCCGAAGACTCCCACCAGCGTATCTACGGTGCGAAGGTCGTCCTCGGCCGTTACGGCATCAAGATCGTCGGACGGTCGAGGCGGCTGACCCTCAACTACCGCACCACCGCCGAGAACCTTCGTTACGCGATGTCTGTGCTCGACGGGGGCGACTACGTAGACCTGGAGGACGCCCCAGAAGAAACGGGGTACCGCTCCGCGCGCTTCGGTCCCGAACCCGAGGTGGGTGAGGTCGCTGGTCTTGACGCCGAGCTCGGACGGATAGTCGAGGTGACCAGGGAGTGGCTCGGTACCGGCGCCGCGGCGGAGACTGTCGCAGTGCTCGTACCCGACCGCTCCCAGCGCGACCGCGTGGCGACCCGTCTCGCCGAGGCGGGTGTCGCTGCCCGCGCCGTCGATCGGGAGAGCCCGGGCACGGGCAGAGTGCTCGTCATGACGATGCACCGGGCCAAGGGGATGGAGTTCTCCAAGGTGGTGCTGGCCGACGTCGGGCACCGCTCTCCGGCGGAGCAGTCGCGGCTGGCGGTAATGGACCCATCAGAGCGGGCGGACGTCGAGCTGCGGGCCCGATCGCTCCTCTACGTGGCGGCGACCCGGGCGCGGGACGAGCTGGTCGTCATCCTTCGGCGCTGACGATTAGGAGCAACCGAGCTTTCGGCGTCCAGTCTTGCGCGCGTACTGCCAGACCGCGTGGTCCAACGCTGTCGTGCTGAAGTCCTGCTGCGTGGCGACGCGGCAGAGCAGTCGCTTGGCCTCGTCGCTTGAGGGCTTGCGGCCGAGTGCGCCCTGCACGAAGCAGACGATCCAGGTGTCAGCCTTGATGGACGGCTTGCTGGCAAAGTCAACCTGACTTGGCCCCGTCACAGTGGGGCCAAACCAGACTGACAGGGCCACATTTCTCAGGGCGTGTTGGTTGGGTCACGGAAGTTGTAGACATCGACCCCTAGCCCCAGTGGCTGCAGGGTGATCCAGTGTCGATCACCAGTGAGTACCGGCAATCCGGCTGCAGCGGCGTAGCCCAGGCAACAGAGGTCTCCGAGGGACAGCGTCTGCACCGGCCGTTCGCCGCTGTTCCTTTGTTGGTCGCGGCGGACCGTGTCCAGAGCTTTCAGTGTGGGGAAGTGGCGTGCCGCGGCCACCGGTAGATCGACCAACTCGACTCCGAGAGCGAGAAGTCCGTTTTCAACTTTGGTTGGGTCGACTCCGGCGGCGGTGTGCAGCTTGTAGAACGCCTCTCCGGCCGTGACGGCGGGCACGACTCCCCGCGCGAGTACCGAAGTGAACCGTTGGGCTGCGGCTTCACCGTCGAGCAACGCAAGGAGAAACGACGCGTCAAGGACCATCAGCCCCTCGGGAAGCCGACGGGCTTCAACGGGATCGCTCACCTATCAAGACTCGAATCAGCGAGCCGGTCCGCGAGCAGCTCGGCAGCAAGGGAGCCGATGGAGCCGTGAGAGGTTTTACCAGCGCGGACCGCTGCTTGCAGTCCAGCCAGGACGGTGGCCGCACCCTCGAGCACGATGCGGCCCGGGCCTTCAACGTGCGCCACCAGATCTTGCCCGGGCCCCACGCCAGCTGCATCCAGTAGCGACTGAGGAAGGGTGGGACGCCGCTTCCCGTCGAGACGGAGGCGAAAAGAGACCGGGCTAGTCATGCCACCCACCATACATCGCGCGTGGGCCAACGTGCGGTATGTCCCACGAGCACGCCGCTCCACAACGGATTGTTTCT
>JAABUL010004028.1_pt1 | contig 20484 bp, 17 predicted proteins | sample 5559151 | NCBI WGS metagenome assembly JAABUL01 (sample SAMN10711876, study PRJNA513368) | rock metagenome | isolation source: Antarctica rocks | place: Antarctica: Victoria Land, Pudding Butte sud | reverse complement strand
GCCCATTGGCGGCGTAGGCGACCGACACGATGCCGATAACCGGAGCCGTCTCCCGGATCAGCCGATCAAGGTCGGTGTACCACGGCGCGCCCAGGCTCTCGCCCAGCCGGCGCGCCGACTCCTCGCTACGCCCCCACACCGAAACGAGTTCCACATCGTCGGTCAACGCCCCGACGATCGGCCCGTAGAGGTAGTCCGAGCGCGACGCCGTCCCGATGATGGCGACCCGAATCGGCCCACGCGATAGTGCGCCATCCTGCATACTTCTTTCTTCCCTCTTCCCTTTCGCTAGACGTCGTCCATAGGTTGCGCTTGATCCATCGTGTATCCCAGCAGGTCTACGTCCCGACGCCTACCCACGGTTTCTTCCTTCCTCCCACTCTCACGCCAGATCCTCCGTATCCGGGCGAATGGCGGTCGCCTCGGACCAGAACGCCTCTGGGATAGGATAGCGGGCGAAGGCGACCGTCTCGGCCAGGCGCTCCGGCCGGCTAATCCCCACGACCGTCGACGCGACGCGCGGATCGCGCAGCGAGAATTGCAGCGCCGCCGCCGCGAGCGGCGTCTCGTAGCGGACGCACAACGCCGCGAGGCGTCGTGCACGGTCGAGGAGGTCGGGGCGCGCCGGCTTGTAGGCATACCAGGAATCGGGAGCCGGTCCCTTGCTCAGGATACCACCACCATAGGGGGCCGCGTTGACCGCCGCCACGCCGCGTTGGGCCGCCAGATCCCATAAGGGCGAAGCCGCCGTGTTGAGGAGTGTGTAGCGGTTGTGCGAGAGCACGACCTCGAAGGCCCCGGTTTGGACGTAGCGCATCATGAGGTCGATTGGACCACCGGCAACCCCCAGGTGGCCGATGACACCCTCGTCGCGGCAGCGGAGCAACGCCTCGACGGGTCCGTCCGTCGCCATAGCCTGCTCGAACGTCGTGTTCTCAGGATCGTGGAGATAGACCAATGGGAGATAGTCGAGGCTTAGCAGCGTCAGGCTTTGTTCGATGCTACGGCGCACCTGCGCGCCGCTGTAGTCGCGCGTCGCGGGATCGGGGTCAACCTTCGTCGATAGGACGAAGCTGGGCGGCAGCCCCCCGCGCTCCCGCAGCACGACACCGATGCGTCGCTCACTCTCGCCGTAACCAGCACCGGTGTCAAAGAAGGCAATGGGGCCATCCAGGATGGCGCGCACTGTGGCAAGGGCCCGTTCTTCCCCTACGGGATAGGGGAAGATGTTGGTCAGTTCCCCCAGCCCCGCCGTCCCAATACAGAGCTGAGGAACCTGGAGGCCGGTTGACCCTAGCGATTGACGCGACCAGAGATTCTGCGTACACGCCGTCATGGCAATTCCCTTCAATAACCCAAGCTCACGACGAATATGGCGCCATGCCTCATCCGCATGTGATATCACCCCAAGCAGTCATCGCAGATCCTGGCGTTTTCCGTTGTCCTGTTAGCAGTAGGGCCAGCCGTCTAAAAAAACGTTTGCATAGAATCGTTGCGATCATCATAGCAGACACTATTGCCAGCGTCAACGCGCGTGCAGGTTGCGATGGCCGCGGGGTCCGGCGCGACAGACACACGCAGGGAGTTGCACTCTACTTCGCGGAAAGTCACCACGAACCGTTAGCGTTTTGCGCGGTTGACGTCGTTAACAGTGGCTGTTATACTGGCGACCAAGGATCATAGGCAAACGATTTTTTAGGTGAGACAACGTCATGTCCGCGAAGAAAACAGCGATGGGAATCGACATCCGCGACGTCGCCCGCCTGGCTGGCGTCGCGCCTTCGACGGTCTCTCGCGTATTGAACAATAAAGTCGGAGGGGTGCGCATCAGCGATGGGACAGTCGAGCGCGTCCGTCGCGCCGCACAGACGTTGCACTACCGCCCCAACGCCGCGGCGCGCAGCCTGCGCACGACCCAGGCGCACACCATCGGAGTTATCGCGCGTGACGTGCTCCATCCATTTACGGCCGAGGTGTTGCGTGTGGTTTACAGCACCTGTCAGGCGCGCGGTTATCACCTATTGATCGGCGATGTCGAGCGCAACAGGACGAACGGTGGCGTCCTAAGCGATATATTGAGCGCTGATCGTGTTGACGGCGTCCTCCTGCTGGGCGATTGCTTATGGGGGACGGGGCGAGAGGACATGGAGCGACTCGTCCAGACCCATGCGCACGTTGTCACGGTGGGCGCGCGTCCCAGCTTGGCCGGCGAGCTATCGATCCTCGTGGATGACACCCGTGCTGTAACGCTGGCGTTGGAACATCTCGTTAGCCTGGGGCACCGTTCCATTGGCTACATTCGTCGCAATCCGACCTCATCGTCCTCCCCACAATGGGAAGATCATCAGCGTCAAACCGCGTACCGCGATTTCCTGAGCGCCGCTGATTTGCCCTACACCCTGGCAGCCGAGTTGGTCGTCCCCGATCAGATCACGGCGATACAGGAAGCGTTGCGCTCCCTTCTCGCCCTCCCGCGCCGTCCGACGGCCCTCTTCGTCAACGATGATATGACCGCCATTATCACGATCAAGGCCGCCTTAATGAGTGGTCGGCGTGTGCCAGATGATCTCTCTATTGTGGGCATCGACGACATTCCCTTTGCCGCCCTGTGTACGCCGGGGCTGACCACCGTCCGTCAACCGATGGACGCAATGGGTAGCTATGCCGCCACCTGCTTGCTGGATAGGATTGGCGGTGCGGAGACAGCAGATCCTCCCGCAACGACGAGAGTTGACAACACCGTATTTTTCTCGCCAACCCTGGTGCGCCGTGAGTCCACGAGCGATAACACGCGCGCGGCGCCAGGCGCATCAATCATCGACACAAACAATGTGAGGGGCGACCCGCGCTCATGAGCACACAGGAGATGAAGAGAAAGGAGGTGTCGCTTGTGGCAATCCTGGCACGGATGTCGTGACAGGAGGCCGCTCAACAACAGAGATATTCATAGTCCGTACCACGTCCGCTCGGCCCACGCGCGGCCCTATCACGAGTACTGACGTCGGTGCTCGCCTCGATCAGTGTTTTTATTGTCGAGTCAATGGCGATTTCGGAGGATGCTGCAGTGATAAGAATCACTATGTCACATCGCCTGCGTTGGGTCACCAGCGCTTTGGCGGTAGCCGCCGTCCTGGGTGTACCCGCGGGGGTTAAAGCGACCCATGCCGCCCAGCCTGCCGCCCCTGTCCAAATAACGTACTGGTATCCTTGGGGAGGCGACTCCAAGACCTACGAAGAGAACCGGGCCAAGACCTTCAACGCGACCCACTCCGACATCCACGCCACCGGATTATACGTTCCTCCCGATAGCGGAGTAACGAATGGCAAGCTGCTCTCAGCCATTGCCTCGAGCAATCCCCCTGATCTGGTGGTGGTGAACAACGAGTATGCCGGCGGCGTGATCGGCTACCAGGGCGGCCTGACCGATCTGACGCCGTATCTGAAGACGGTCGGCTGGCAGCCCAGCCAGATGCTGCCGGCGATCCTGCAATTGATGCGGTACGGCAACAAGATCTGGACGTTGCCCGAGACCTGTAACCTCAGCTTCTTCTATTACAACAAGACGCTATTCAAACAGGCCGGCATTTCCAGCCCACCGACGACACTGACCCAGGTCCAGGCCGACGCCGCGAAGCTGACCAAGAAAAGCAGTAAGGGCGGCTACAAGACCTATGGCTTCATCCCCTGGCTCTGGGAGGGCGGCGTGGCCGATCCCTTCCAGCTCCCCGACATGTTCGGCGCTAAGTGGACCAAGACGGTCAACGGCAAGGTCAAACTGACGCTGACCGACCCCGCGATCATCAAGGCGCTGGATTACATGGCCAGCTACGGCAAGCAGTACGGCGTCAGCAACCTGGAAACCTCCCTGTCCGGCTTCGGCGCCGCTTTCTCGCCGAACGATCCATTCATCGACGGCCAGGTAGCCATGATCATCGGCGGCAACTACCATACCGAGGCGATACGCACCTACAATCCCAAGCTCAACTACGGTGTTACTCTCCTGCCCATGGCGCCGGGTGGGCCGAAGAACACAACTGATTTCTCGTGCAACGTCTACATGGTGCCCGCCGGATCCAAGCACCCGCTCGAGGCGGTCAAGTTCGCCATGTGGGCCGGCAACGGTTCGGCGGTGATCGGCAACGAGAACATCTGGCGGACCTTTGCCGGCTACAAGCAGGCGGCGAATGGGCCCAAGAACGTCTGGCAGCAGCACGACGATCCGGCCTATAAGGTGAGCGAGACGCTGCAGTCCTCGCCCAACGCCGAGAACCCGCCGCTGCTGCCCATCTCGTCGCAGTTGGCTAACGAACTGATAACGGCGGAACAGCAGGTCTACTACGGTAAGCAGTCGGCCATGAAGGCCATGACCGATCTTCAGAACCGGCTGCAGCCCATTCTGGATAAGGGCCTGCACCAGTAAGCGCCATAGAGGCTGTCCGATAAATGCCGGCGTAGCCGGCGAGGGATAAAGACCAGCGCCGGGCGGTCGCTATCACGGAGTAGGGAACGGCCCGGCTGGACGGTGCTGTGGGTCAGGAGCGAGAGCTACCAGCCGGTGGTGGCTCTTGCTCGCGGCCCTAACCGGACAACCCTGACCGCATCAGTCCCATCGCCGAACGACGAAGAGAGGAGGAGCGAGGGTGATACAAACGGGAACGCAGACGCGACGCAGAGCGACGGTGCGACGCATGGGAACGCAGGAGCGGCGCAACCTGCGCGTGGGTCTGTTCTTCATCAGTCCCTGGCTGGTCGGGCTGGCCATCTTCTACCTGTATCCGATTGTGGCGTCCTTCTACTACAGCCTGACCGACTACAACGTCCTGCAACCGCCCACCTTCACCGGCTTGAGTAACTACCAGCAGATCTTCACCGATCCTGTCTTCTGGACCGCGCTGGCCAACACGGCCTTCATGGTGTTCGTGGGCATTCCGGTCTATACCGTGGTCGACATCGCGGTGGCGATCCTCTTGAACGCCAAGGTCCCGGGCCAGACGCTCTACCGGGCCATCGTCTTCCTGCCGACCTTGATCCCGATTGTGGTCCTCTCCATTTTGTGGGAATGGATCTTGAACCCGCAAACGGGCCTGCTCAACCTCTCTCTGCGTACATTCGGCATCACCGGGCCGGGGTGGTTCGGCAGCCCCGAGTGGGCCAAGCCGGGCTTTGTCGTTATGACGCTCTGGACCACCGGCAACGCGGTGGTGGTCTACCTGGCCGGGCTACAGGCTGTCGACACGACGCTGTACGAGGCGGCCGACGTCGACGGGGCGAACTGGTGGTATAAGATCCGGCACGTCACACTGCCGAGCCTGTCGCCGGTGATCCTGTTCAATGTGATCCTGGCGATGATCGCCTCGTTCCAGTTCTTTACGCAGGCGTTCATCATCACCAACGGCGGCCCTTTGAACGCGAGCATGTTCTATTCGCTCTACCTCTACCAGAACGCCTTCTCTTACTATCACATGGGATACGCCTCCGGGCTGGCCTGGATTCTCCTGGTCATCGCTCTGGCTCTGACCGTGCTGATAATGCGTAGTTCGGCAAGGATGGTGTACTATGCTGGAAGTCAGTAAGCAAGCCCGTCTCCCCGAGCCGGCACTGGCAGGGGTACGCGGCCAGCAACGCCGGGGTTGGCGGCCCAATACGCGTGTGCTCATCGTGGAAGGGCTGCTCGTCATCATGGCGTTGCTCTTCCTGATCCCCTTTGCCTGGTTGGTCTCGATGTCGCTCAAGCCGAATAGCCAGGTTTTCGCCACCTCCATCATCTGGCTCCCGCATCCAGTCATGTGGTCGAACTATGCCGGCGCGCTGAGCCAGTTCCCCTTCCTGCGCTACTTCACCAACACGATGATCATCTGTACGTTCGTCGTGATCGGCTCCACGGCCTCGTCGGCCTTCGTGGCCTACGGCTTCGCGCGGGTGGAGTGGCCCGGACGCGAGGTGCTGTTTGTCGTGGTGCTGGCCACCTTGATTCTGCCGGTCCAGGTGACCTTGATCCCGCAGTTCTTGCTGTTCCGCGGACTGGGTTGGGTGAACACGTATCTGCCGCTGATCGTCCCGACGTTCTTTGGCAACGCGTTCTTCATCTTCCTGTTCCGCCAGTTCTACCTGGGGCTTCCTTCGGAACTCTCCGATGCCGCGCGCATCGACGGCTGCAATGACCTGCGCATCTTCGCGCAGATCATCCTGCCGCTCTCGCGGCCGGTGCTAGCCACGGCGGCGATCTTCTCGTTCATCGGGGCGTGGAGCGACTTCCTGGGGCCGCTCATCTACCTGAACGACGCGAACAAGTATACGCTCTCCATTGGCGTGCAGCAGGTGATCGGGCAGGCGCCGAACTGGACACAGCTCATGGCTATCGGGGTTTTGATGACCCTACCAATCCTGATCCTGTTCTTCTTCGTGCAGCGCACGTTCATCGCCGGGATTAGCTTCTCGGGCATCAAGGGCTGACCGTCAGCAGACATAAACGTCCATCTCGTAACAGGAGGAATCACCGTGATCACAGGCATCGGCCACGTCGCGTTTCGGATTACCGATCTTGACCGCGCGCTCACGTTCTATTGCGACATCCTCGGCCTTCGTGAAGCGTTTCGTCTCGACCGCGACGGAGAGCCGTCGCCCTGGATCGTCTATCTGCAGGTCGCGCCCGGCGACTTCATCGAATTGTTCCCAGGCGCTGAGAAAGTCAGCCCTCAGCATGGTCGTGACGCGGGGTACAACCACTTTTGTCTCCTTGTCGACGACATTCAGGCCACGGTCCGCGACCTGGGAGCGCGGGGCTTGCCGATCGACGGTGAGCCGACCAAGGGCATCGACAATAACTACCAGTACTGGATTACCGATCCCGATGGAAACCGTATTGAATTGATGCAGATTATGGATGCGTCGCCCCACGCCGCCGCCGACGCGCGGTGGGCAGCGGCGTCTGCCGCGAGCCGCTGATCTTCGCCACCCGTGGCGCGCCGCGCCACGGGTGGCGGGGCTGATGGTGACAGTGGCGGCCAACAATACCGAATCTACCGCTATCCGGCCCTCCAGTATCCGGCCCCCCAGGAGATGTGATCATGCGCGAAGCGGCGGTCCAGCCAGGCGTCCGACCCGCGATCGATACCGATGTGGTCGTGTCTGTCCGTCACGTGTCCCGCACCTACGGGCAGGGACACAATGCGGTGACAGCACTCAGGGATATCACGCTCGATGTGCGGGCGGGGCGCCTCGTCGCCATTACCGGGCGTTCTGGATCGGGCAAGACGACGCTGCTCAACCTCATCGGGGGGCTTGACACTCCCACGACAGGGGCGATTTTTGTCGGCGGTCACGATGTCGCGCGCCTCACGGAACGCGGGCGTACGGAACTTCGCCGTCATCAGGTCGCCTTTATTTTCCAGTCGTTTGCCCTCCTGCCGACCTTGTCGGCGCGGGAAAACGTGGCCCTGGCTCTACACATTGCTGGCGTCCCGGCGCGGGAGCGCGCGCGGCGCGCGCGCGACATGCTCACGCTGGTGGGTTTGGACGAGCGGCTCGACCACCGTCCCTTCGAACTCTCTGGCGGTGAGCAAGAGCGCGTGGCCATCGCGCGCGCGCTTGTCACCAAAGCCCCGCTCATCCTGGCCGATGAGCCGACAGGTGAACTGGATACGGCAACGGGTCGCGAGATCATCGCACTGTTGAGTGAGGGCGTGCGCACACAGCACGTTACGGTACTTGTGGCCACACATGACCCGGCGGTGGTCGCCGCCGCCGATGCGGCCTACCGCCTCATCGACGGCGTCCTAAGCAGTTTGGAGCGGATCAGATCATGACGGCAGCAGCGGTCGCTGAACCTATGCCTGATATCATAACGTGTGACAATCTGGTTAAAATTTACAGGGTAAGCACCCTCGAAGTGATCGCCTTGCAGGGTCTCGATCTGCGCGTCGCGGCGGGCGAGATGCTTGGCATCGTCGGCAAGAGCGGGAGCGGCAAGTCTACCCTGCTCAATATCCTAGCTGGGAACGATACGCCCACGGCGGGAACGGCCGATGTCGCGGGATACAATCTGCTCGCCCTGTCGGCGAAGCGCCTCGCCGCCTACCGCCGACACGTCGTCGGCTTCGTCTGGCAGCAGACCGCGCGCAACTTGCTTCCCTATCTAACGGCCGCGCAGAATATCGAACATCCTCTGCACTACACAGGCACACCGCGCAAGGCAGCGCGAAACCGCGCGATGGAACTCCTGGAGATGGTCGGCCTGGGTGATCGGGTACATCACACTCCGACCGACCTCTCCGGTGGTGAGCAGCAACGAGTAGCTATCGCCATCGCGCTGGCCAATCATCCCCGCGTGCTGTTAGCCGACGAGCCGACCGGAGAGTTGGACAGCCTGACGGCGCGGGAGATCCTGGGCGTGCTCAAAGTGGCCCAGCAGCAAGCCGGCGTCACAGTGGTTGTGGTCACCCACGACCAGGCCGTCGCCGACATCGCCGACCGCACGGTCGCGATCCGCGACGGACGCACGAGCGCCGAGCGCTTGCGGTTCGAGCAAATGGCGCGGATCGGTGAGGCCGCTCACGTCACCCATCAGGACTATGTCGTGATCGACCGCGCCGGCCGGCTCCAAATTCCACAGGAGTATTTGCATGCGTTGGGCATCGACGACCGCGCGGTGCTGCGTCTTGACGATGGGCGCATCGTGGTCGAGCCAGTGCCCAGCGCGAAGGCGATTGAACGATGATCTATCTTCATGGCGCGGCGCGAACGACAGTGACCCCAAGGAAAGGTAGAGCGCAGTGAGGCTCGTGGGATGGCTCGCGCTGCTCGTCGCGCGGCGCGCGGCGACGGCCCCACAGTTGCTGGCGATTCGCTTCGTGGGAGTGCTCATGGCCGTCACGCTCGTGGCGGGCGTGTCTCTGTACAGCGGGGCCATGGGCGATTCTATGTTGAGGCAGCACCTCGCGACCGATCCGAGCGATGTCAATCTGTCTATCAGCCAGACGACGCAACCCTTATCCAACGCGAGCTATGCCGCCCTCGACACCTATATCCGGCATGGCGAGTCGGCGGATATAGGGGTGCACCTGACCGGCCTACACATCCACCACAACACGTCGGCGCTGCCGGTCTACGATCTGGCGCCCGGAGGAACGCGCCCCCGTGGCGCGCGTCTGGCAACCCTTGCCCTGGATTATTACGAGGGTTTACAGGGGCAGATTGTCCTGCTGGCCGGGACGCTCAATGCGCCGGCACGGATGCCTAACGGCGACGCGCCGGTCGTCGTCTCCGCCTACACAGCGCGGAGCCTGAACCTCCGTGTCGGTGATCGCCTCGCCTTTGCCACGGACGGATCGACGGCTATCGGCCCGCCGCTGCGCATCACGGGTATCTTCGCGCCGATCAGCCCTAACAGCGCCTTCTGGGATGTCCATGCCGGAGACCCTACCTATCGTTCCTTTGTCACACCTCAGTTGAAGACATTTCAGAGCTTCGCAGCCCAGGGAACCGTCGTCGGCCCGGAGTATTTCTGGCTGCAACGGACTGATATCACGGACGTGCATCTGAACAGCGTCGATACGACGCTGAATGGGCTGGACCGCGCACGCAGCAAAATTGCCACGATAGCCCACAATACGGTACTCATCACCTCACTCGACACGGCTATCAACGGTTTTATCGGCCAGTATGCGCTACTGCCGTCAATCCTTTTGATCCTGGTGGCGCCCATCGTCGCGCTTATTCTCTACGCCGTCACGGTGACGACGACGCTTGCGCTGGATCGTCAGGCCGGCGAGGTCGTGTTGATGCGCAGTCGGGGCGCCACGCGCGCCCAGATCTTCGCCCTGTACGTCGCCGAAGGCCTTGTGTTCGCCGCCATTGCCATGATCGTCGGACCGGTCATTGGGTTGCCATTGGCTAGCCTGATCGGCCGCGCGTCGGGCTTCCTCACATTCAGTGGCGGACTGCCATTCACCCTACGCCTGCTCCCTGAAACATACCTCTATTGCGGTGTGACGGCGCTGCTGTGCGTGCTGGCCGGACTGCTGCCGGCCATGGCTGTGGCACGGCGCTCTATGATGGCCTTCAAGGGGGAACAGGCGCGCCCGCGTGGCCGTCCGTTGTGGCAGCGACTCTATCTCGACATCGTCGCCCTGGCCGTCGCCCTGTATGGTCTCACCGTATTGGTGCGTCAGGGGGTGGTGAGTTCGGGCGACGCGACGGCCGCGGTAGCGCAGGATCCTGCGGTCGCGGTCACGCCTTTACTCTTTGCCGTCGCCCTAATGCTGCTACTGAGCCGCCTCTTGCCGTGGCTAGCCTCGCTCGCCCTGCATCTCCTCAATCCCCTGTTGTCTCCGTCCGCGCTCGTGGCCCTGCAAAGCGTGTCCCGTGCGCCGCGCCAGCCTATGCGACTGGTGCAACTCTCAACGCTCACGCTAACGCTCGGTATCTTTGCCGCGACTGTGGCCGGTGTCGAAGCACAGAACCTAGCCGACCAGTACCTGTACCAGGCTGGGGCGCCATTGCGGCTGGGGGAATCGTTTGACCGCCAGCACGCGCCCCCCAGCATGAGAAGCACGCCGGACATCATGCCCCTGGCGACCCATCGTGCGCTTCCCGGTGTCCGCGCCGTCACCCCCGCGCTGCGCTATGACTCCTTCGGTAACGTCACCAACACGACGGACAGCGGCACAGTCATCAACGTGCTGGGCATTGATCCGGCGACGGCTGGGAGCGTCATGTGGTATCGGCAAGACTTCGGCAACCAGCCATTCAGCCAACTGCTGAGCGATGTTCAAACGCCCAGCCCGAACGCTATTGTCAGTGACGCGCTCCTGCAAGCAACAGGTCTACACCGGGGCGATACGTTTGGCGTCACGTTGAACAACAATGCGCATGTATCGTTCCGGGTAGCCGGCGTGACCCGCTACTTTCCCAGCCTGAATCCCAGCGACACTCCATTCGTCGTAGCCAATGTGCAGTATCTTGAGCAGGCCGGTAAAGCTCATGGACCCAATGAGGTCTGGTTGCAGATGGACCAAAGCCAGCCTGCTATTGACCGCATAGTGTATCTCGCGCACCAATGGCCACGCGCGGTCGAGAGCTTTCAGGGGCTGGCGCCGGCCGACGCGGCGCAAAACAATCCGCTCTCCTCGGGGATCTACGGGGTCGTCTCGGTCGGTTTCCTGATCGCGGCCGCCCTGGCGCTGCTCGGTTTCCTGACGTACGCGTATCTCACCCTGCAACAGCGTCTATCCGAGGTTGCTATTCTACGAGCGCTCGGGCTGTCCCGCGGGCAGGTACGCACGCTGTTGCTATTCGAGCAGGTCTTTCTCCTGGCGACGGCTATCCTGGGCGGCATCGTCGCGGGGTTGCTGACGACGCGTTTGTTTCTGCCATACATGCCGATTGCCGCCAACGTCGTGCCGCCGTTCCTCGTGGTCATGCCGTGGTCCGCGGTGGGCGCGTTCGTGTTGGCCATGCTGATCGCGTTTGTACTTGTGTTGAGCGTCCATGTGACGTTACTCCTACGCGTTCAGCTTGGCCGCGTCCTGCGCCTGGGTGAAGGATAGTAGCTTGAACAAGGAGAGTAGAATGAAAAAGATCATCAATGAGCCTGTGGACTTCGTCGACGAGATGCTTGACGGGGTGCTGATCGCCCACCACACGGCGCTGCGCGCTGCCGGAGATCCGCGCGCTATCGTGCGCGCCGACGCGCCCGTGCGCGGGAAGGTGGGCTTAGCGACGGGCGGGGGGTCAGGGCATCTGCCCGTGTTTCTTGGGTATGTCGGACATGGCTTGCTCGATGGCTGCGCCGTGGGCAATGCGTTCGCCTCGCCCAATGCTGAGCAGATGTTGGACGTCACGCGTGCGATTGACGGTGGTCAAGGCGTGCTCTACATCTACGGCAACTATGGCGGCGACGTGATGAACTTTGACATGGCCACGGAAATGGCCGCGCTAGAGGGTATCGAGGTGCGTACAGTGCTGGTGGCGGAGGATGTCGCCTCGGCGCCGCCACAGGAAGCGGCGCGGCGTCGTGGCGTCGCGGGCATGGTCTTCGCCTTCAAAATCGCCGGCGCCTGCGCCGACGCCGGCGGCTCTCTGGATGACGTGGAACGAATGACGCGCCACGCCCTCGCCAACATGCGCACGATGGGCGTCGCCCTTTCCTCGTGTACCTTGCCGGCCGTAGGTACGCCCACATTTTCTATCGGCGACGACGAGATGGAGATCGGCATGGGTATCCATGGTGAGCCCGGTGTTCGCCGCGGCCCGCTGGAACCGGCAGACCAGATTGCTGATCGCTTATTGACGGCCATCCTCGCCGACCTTGAGATTGCAGCGGGGACGTGTGTCGCGGTCATGGTTAATGGGCTCGGAGCCACGCCACTAGAGGAGCTCTATATCCTCTTTCGGCGCGTGCACAATGAGTTAGCTCACCGCGGGATTACGATCTACCGTTCCTACGTCGGTGAGTTTGCTACCTCGCTCGAAATGGCGGGCGCCTCGCTCACGGTTATGCGTCTCGATGACGACCTCATTCCCTTCCTCGATGCCGCCGCCGAGTCACCATTTTTCGTGCAAACAGCCCGTGGATAGGGAGAGAGCCAATGAGTTCGTCGTGCTCGACCGCACAGGTGCGCGCTGGCTTGACCGCGATGTCGCTGGCGTTGATCGATCATGCCGATGAGTTGAATCGACTCGATGCGGCCATCGGTGACGGCGACATGGGCGTGACGGTGCGTATTGGCGCGCAGGCTGTCCTGGATACCGTGGAGAGTTCGTCCGATGTCGATCTAGCCACGCTGCTCAGTCGTGCCGGCATGGCTTTTAATCGCGCCGCGGCATCGACAACCGGAGCCCTGGTGGCGACCGCGGGGATGCGCGCGGGGAAAGTCGCCAAGGACGAGAACGCTGTCGCGATGGACCTGCCGTTGCTGACCCGGATGGTCGCGGCCGCGGAAGCTGGCATTCGCGAGCGCGGTAAGGCGCAACGTGGTGACAAAACACTCCTCGACGCCTTGATACCCGCCAGCGAGGCGCTAACCCAGGCAGCGAATGACGGAGTTGACATGCGTGAAGCGGGGCAGCGCGCCTTGACTGCCGCCCAACATGGATGCGAGGAGACCGTGGCAATGCGCGGCAGAATCGGGCGCGCGGGCTGGATCGGTGAGCGGACCATCGGCCAGCCCGACCCCGGCGCCACGGCCGTGGTTATTGTTTTACAAGCGCTCGTAGACCAGGGTTCGCACCTGGAGGAGAAAGGGGACGTAGATGCCACAGGTTGAACAACAAAAGCGTGTCATCGTGACCGGGGGTAGCGGCAAGGCGGGACGATACGTGGTCCAGGAGTTTGTCGACCACGGCTATACCGTACTCAATCTGGATCTCAAGCCCTTGCCGTCGCTGCCCACCCGCACGCTTATCACCGACCTCACCGACGCGGGGCAAGTCTTCAACGCGCTGGCGAGTTACGTCGGCAACATCGCCGCCTCCTCGACCACCCCTCGACCAATCGATGCTATCGTGCATCTAGCGGCTATCCCAGCCGTCTTTATGGTGCCGGACAACGAGGTGTTCCGCATCAACACGCTGAGCACCTACAACGTGCTCGACGCCGCCTCCAAGCTGGGGATCAGGAAAGCCATTATCGCCTCGAGCGAAACGACCTACGGCCTCTGCTTCGCCTATGAGGACCGTGTTCCTGTGTACTTGCCCCTGGACGAGGACTACCCGGTCGATCCGATGGACTCGTATGCGCTCTCCAAAATAGTCAACGAGCGGACAGGGCGGGCGTTCCATCTGCGTGATGGTATGGATGTCTATGCCTATCGCATTGGCAATGTCATCGAGCCGCACGAGTATCCAGCCTTGATCGAGGGGTTCAGGGACCCGAGTGCGCGCAAGCGCATTGTCTGGAGTTACATTGACGCGCGCGACCTCGCGCAAGCCTGTCGCCGAGGCGTCGAAACCGATGGTTTGGGGTTCAGAGTCTTCAACATCGCCAACAACGACGTGTCCTCGGACCTGCCGACGCGCGAGTTGCTGCGCCGCTACTATCCCGATGTCCCGGTGCGCCTAGAGCTTGGCGAACACGAAACGCTGCTGAGCAATCGGCGCGCGAAAGAGGAACTCGGGTTTCAGCCAGCCCATACCTGGATGGATGCCGCCTCTCTCAAACCTCCGTTGGAGTAAGAAGGATGTCAGTGCACATGAAAGTTCTGTTCATCGGCGGTACCGGCTTCATCAGTACCGCCGTTAGCCGCCGATTGGTCGCGGCAGGAGTTGACCTGTTCCTGCTGCATCGTGGCGCGAGCCATGACACGTTTCCCGGCGTCCAACACCTGACGGCCAACATCCATGAGCCAGCAGCCGTCCGCGCCGTCCTCCAGGATAGCCAATTCGATGTGGTGGTGGATTGGATCGCCTATACGCCCGATGATATCGAGCGCGACCTCGCACTCTTCAGCGGTCGGACCAAGCAATACATCTTCATCAGCTCGGCCTCGGTGTACCAGAAGCCACCCGCCAGCTATTGGATCACCGAATCGACGCCGTTGTATAACCCGTACTGGGCGTACGCGCGCGACAAGATCGCGTGCGAAACGCGCTTGCTGCAGGCGTATCGTGAGGATGCGTTTCCTATGACCATCGTGCGGCCATCACTCACCTATGATCCCAATTTCCCCATCGCGATCGGTGGCTGGGGCTGCTATACCCTGGCCGACCGCTTGAAAAAAGGGCAGCCGATCATCGTTCATGGCGACGGCTCATCCTTGTGGGTCGTCACCCACGCCGACGACGTCGCGCGCGGGTTGCTGGGGCTGATTGGAAATGGGCAGGCGCTCGGCCACGCGTTCCATATCACATCGGATGACGTCTTGACCTGGAATCAGATCTACGACAACATCGCCGATGCCCTGGGCGTGCAAGCCAACATCGTCCACATACCGTCGGACTTCATCGCGCGTGTGGACCCCGACCTCGGCGCAAGCCTGCTTGGGGACAAAACGTGGAGCGTGGTGTTCGACAACAGCAAGATCAAAGCGTTCGTTCCGGATTTCCAGGCGACCATCCCATTCCGGGACGGCATCCGCCGGACGTTAGATTGGTTCGCGGCTGACGCGCAACGCCAGCGGGTGGATGCGCATGTCAACGCGAGCATGGACCGGATTATCGCGGCGTTTGGAGGAATCCAATGAGTGACGATGACGCGACTCCTTTGCCACGTTTCGACGCGCTTCCGGTTCGACCCGACGCCCCGCCGCACTCGGCATGGGGGTTGTGGGGCGATGACGATGAGATCGGCACACTCAATCTGTTGACGCCTCAGTGCGTCACTAACGCCAGCCGGCTCGTGCGTAAGGGCGCGATATTCCCGCTTAACTGGGATCTGGAACTGCCGGACCCGCCGCTGTTCGGGCGCGAGGCGCTGCAGCATACCATTAAGCGGACGCATCATTTCGTCAATGACGATGTCTACCATACGTTCAACACGCAGTCGTCAAGCCAATGGGACGGGTTGACCCACTACGGCAACATGACCTATCACGGCTTCTACAACGGCGTGACCGAGGCCGAGGTCACCGGTGATCTCGGCACGCGTAACGGCATCCAGGTATGGGCGCGACGCGGCATCGCCGGACGTGGTGTCCTGCTCGACTACCGTCGCTGGGCGCTGGCGCAGGGACTCACCTACTCGCCGGGAGAGCGCCACGAGATCACCGTCGATGCACTGCGGGAAACAGCGCGGGTCCAGGGCGTCGAGGTGCGCACGGGCGATATACTGATCATCCGCTCCGGTTGGATCGCATGGTACCTCGGGTTGAACCGAGACGAGCGCACGGCTGTTGCCAACCCGCCGCATGACGCGGTGGGCGTGGCGCAGGGCGAGAGTATGCTGCGCTTTCTCTGGGACAGCCATGTTGCCGCCGTCGTCGGCGACGCCATTGCCTTCGAGGCGCTCCCCGCTCATCCCGAGTACGGGTTTATGCATGAAACCTTGCTCGCCCTCTGGGGTATGCCGATCGGCGAAATGTTCTATCTGGAGCCGTTGGCCGACGACTGCGCGGCCGACGGCGTGTACGAGTTCTTCTTCACGGCCGCCCCGCTCAACAAACGGGGTGGTGTCGCCTCTCCGTCCAACGCCTTGGCAATGAAATGACATACGGGTTGATCGTGCGTGATCCCTTGATAATCGGTGTAAGGCGTGTCGTCATTGGAGGATAGCAGCAAGGGGTAGCGATGAATGATGGTGGATAGACAGACAGCACTATCTGTATCGTCTGCAGGTGGTGCGGCACGCGATGTCGAGCGAGGGGCTAACCAGCGAGGAAGAGGCGATTGTGGCGGAGCATTTTGCTTGGCTACAACAGCATACGGACCGAGGGGTAGTGAGGGGGGCGAGCGGCATGCAGTGCTCGGAGGACGCAGGGAAGCCGTTCGTGAGGGCACGATGTGGCCGTTCTAGGCGACACACGATGGCCGTACCTGTCCGCGTCCGACGGCCGCTGCCGGTGGGCCTGGCCGAGGGGACGCCGGACAGAATAGACTCCGTGACTGTCTCGCCGCCGCTGTGGAGATCACGATAGCGCACTAACGCCGACCGCGGCCGGTTATTCTTGGTACCATAGTGTCCGTCGTTTGCCCCGCGGCTGCGGTCGTAGGGCCTTTAGAGGAAGGAAGAACCATGAACACCGATTCAATCGCATTGGAACTCTACACGGTGCGCGATGAGACCGCGCGCGACTTCGCGGGCACGCTGCGCCGCGTTGCCGACATCGGCTACAAAGCGGTGGAATTCGCTGGCTATGGCGGCCTTTCCGCCGAGCAGCAGCGCGACCTGCTCGCGGACACGGGCCTGACCGCAGCGTCTACCCATGTGGGCCTCGACATCCTGGCGCATGCGCCCGACGACGCCATCGCCTACTGCAAAGCGATTGACTGCCGCTACCTGGTGTTGCCCGGCCTGCCCAACGACCACCGTAACCCCGAAGCGCTGCGCGCCCTCGCGCCCCGCCTGGACGACCTGGGCCAGCGTTGTCAGGAGCAGGGTATTACCTTTGGCTACCACAACCACGACTGGGAGTTCGCGGGACACGCCCACAGCACGGCGCTGCTTGACCTGCTGCTGGACGCCACGGACCCCGCGCTGGTCGCGCTGGAGCTTGACGCCTACTGGGCGGCCTACGCCGGTGTCGATGCCGTGGCCTACCTACAGCGACGGGCCGGCCGCGTCCCGCTGATCCACCTCAAAGACATGACACCCGAACGGACCTTCGCCGAAGTGGGCGATGGCACGCTCGACATGGGCGCCCTCATCACCGCCGCCCGCACAGCCGGCGCGCGCTGGTACATCGTCGAGAACGACGCGCCCACCATCCCATCCCTGGAGAGCGCGCGCCGCTCGCTGACAAATCTGCAGACGATGGCGGAGTGACAGCCGGCGGGAGCGACAAGGAGAGAGGCTGCGCGATGTGGCTGAACGAAGCCAGTAGCGGTCGGCAATGAGTACGAGGGGCGAGACGCGGGCTGCGGGACCGGCTGCATCGCGCCCGTTGGCGCGCGGCGGCGTCGACGTGGTCGGGGTTGACCGCGACCCGGACATGCGGGCGGCGCGCCACAGACGAATCGTTACCAAAGCGCCGTATCATCAGAACATAAGGAGCTATGATGATGGAATCGACTGGGGACAGGCAGACGGCCATCGTGACCGGTGCGGCGCAGGGCATCGGCCGGGCCATCGCGGCGCGTTTGGCGCGCGATGGCATGGATGTGGTCATCGCGGATCTCCACGCGGACCGACTCGACGTGGTGGCGCGCGAGGTCCGCGCGCTGGGCCGCCATGCCCTGCCCCTCGCCGTCGATGTGACCGACGCCGCAGACCGTGAGCGCCTCTTTGCGCGGACGATCGAGACGTTCGGCCGCATCGACGCCCTGGTCAACAACGCCGGCATTCAGCGGATAGCGCCGCCGCTGGACGTGACCGAGGAGCATTGGGACGCGGTGATGGGCGTCAACGCCAAGGCGACGTACTTCTGCTGCCAACGCGCCCTGCGGCACATGGTCGCGCGGCGGCACGGACGCATCGTGAACGTGGCCTCCATCGCCGGCAAGATGGCGAGCACCGTCCACCACCCCATCTACAACGTCAGCAAGGCCGCCGTCCTGGCCATGACCAAGACGCTCGCGCTCGCCTATGCCGCCGACGGCGTCCGTGTCAACGCCGTCTGCCCGGGCGTCATCGCGACACCGATGCAGGATGACGTGGACCGCGCGTTCGCCACGGTGCTGGGGAAAACGCCAGCCCAGGTCCGTGACGAACGGGTCAGCCGTATCCCGCTCGGGACCATTGGGGCGCCGGAGGACGTCGCAGCGCTGGTGTCGTTCCTACTTGGCCCCGACGCCCACTATCTGACGGGGCAGGCGCTCAACGTCGACGGCGGGATCCTGACCTACTAACAGCCTATGCGAACAGGAGAGGGGCACGGCGCCGTGTGTGCAATTAAGGATGAGGACCGCCCCCTGGTGTACCCCAACGCGATCGGTGGGAGCCTTCTTTTCCCATATGTCATCTCTACCTTGACCATCACGATCACTTTTCAGATAGGCTGCAAGGCTATATCCACGGACGCGTCAAACCAATGACAGGAGATCGCTGTGATCCTCGACCACTTCAAGCTCGACGGCCGCGTAGCCGTCGTCACCGGAGGTAATCGTGGCCTCGGCCTTGGCATCGCCACCGCGCTCGCCGAGGCAGGCGCGGATATTGTCTCGATCCAGCGGACAACTGAGGCGTCCATGCTGGAGGAGGCCGTGGCGCGAGTGGGGCGGCGTATGCTGCCGCTCGCGCTCGACCTGGCCGGAGATGGCTCCGCCGACGCGGCGCTCGCCGCGACCTTGCGCCGCTTCGGACGGGTAGACATCCTCGTCAACAACGCGGGCGTGCAGCGCCGCGCCCCCGCGGCCGATTTCTCGCTGGCGGACTGGGACGCCGTCGTCGCGGTGGATCTGCGCGCCGTTTTCACGTTCTGTCAGGCCTTCGGACGGGAGATGCTGCGCCATGGTTACGGCAAAATCATCAACATCACCTCCCTGCAGGCGTTCCAGGGGGGTATCACGATCCCCGCCTACGCCGCGAGCAAGCACGCCGTGGCAGGCCTGACCCAGGCGTTATGCAATGAGTGGGCGCATCATGGTGTCAACGTGAATGCCATTGCCCCCGGCTACATGGATACCGACATGAACGCGGCCCTGCGTGCGGACCCTGAACGCAGCCGCGCCATCGGCGCGCGGATCCCCGCAGGACGCTGGGGCACGCCGGCGGACCTGGCCGGCGCGGCGGTCTTCCTGGCGTCGCCGGCCTCGGATTATCTGCACGGCCACACGATCGTTGTAGACGGGGGGTGGCTCGCCCGCTAGCCTGGATTATTCATGAGCATTTCTGTCTAATCAGTTCGGCCACGTCTAGCTGCATATTCATCCTTTTGGGCCGCTGAATCGGCTCCAGAACCGATTTTGGCACCCAGAGTGGGCTCTGGGGCCTACGGAAGCCGCCATCAGCAGCCAATCCATTTCGATAAATGTTTTCATGAATAATTCAGGCTAAGTAGATGCTGCTAAGTTCGTGCATGCCAAAGCGCCTGTGGGACACGCTCGGCCAGGCGTGAGAGTCGTGCAAGAACTTTCAAGCTCATACTTAGCACAGCGGTGATTCGGGGTCAGAGCGCCGCACGCCGCGGCGGCCATCATGGTCATCCGGGCACATCCCTGGACGACGGAGGATTCCATAAACGGCACGTAGCCATCACGGTACGTATACAGTAGCCATCACGGTACGTATACAATGGAACGAGACATAGGGACGCAGGGCGTGATAAAGGGAAACGTCAACGTGGACATTCTATGGATAGGGTCGTGAGTCACAGCGGCCCCGCCAACCGGGTGACGCTTTGTGCCGTCATGCGATGCAAGCGTGCACGCGCAGGGCATGCGTGATAGGAGTGGTGGTTGTCGTGTGCGGTACTTTTGCAGAAGACCTGTCGTGACTGCCTGCCGCATCCGTCGGCGGATGCGGCAGGCAGTCACGACAGGGGTCGCTGTTGTGCGGGTAGCGGGCGACGCTCCTCTCTTGCTGCCCCGTTGACTCGTAGTGTGGAGGTGGATTGATGACCTCGATCATGGAATCGGCTCGCCTGGTACTGTCGGATGCGTTGCCTGCCACGATGCAGGCGGTCGTCTGCTACAACCCCGGCGACTATCGGCTCGAAGAGGTGCCCGTCCCTGTTCCCGGCCCTGATGAGGTACTGACGAAGGTGGAGGCGTGCGGCATCTGTATGGGCGACGTCAAGACGTTCCGCGGAGCCCCCTCGTTCTGGGGGGACGCCGCGCAGCCCCGCTACGTCAAGCCGCCCATGATCCCCGGCCACGAGTTCATCGGGCGCGTCGTCGCGGCCGGCCCTGGAGGGGAAGAGCACCACAAGGTGCGCGTCGGCGACCGCGTGATTT
>JAABUL010004027.1_pt1 | contig 20487 bp, 17 predicted proteins | sample 5559151 | NCBI WGS metagenome assembly JAABUL01 (sample SAMN10711876, study PRJNA513368) | rock metagenome | isolation source: Antarctica rocks | place: Antarctica: Victoria Land, Pudding Butte sud | reverse complement strand
GTCAGGGAAGCTCTTGAGAAAATCTGGCGCGACACACTTCCAGACCATACGGGGCTTCATTTTCCTTCCAATCAGAACGCAACGTGCCACCATTAGAGCAGCTACTTCTGGTGTTTGATAGATCATTATCAACATATAATGGTGGGTAAAGTACGCTCGAGTATTCTGGTTGACCAATATTGAGCCGTTGTTCTTGCATAAACCTGCACACCACATCACACCACTTCGGGCCGACTGAAATTGCAAATTGTACCCAAGCTGCAGTCTCATCTGCAGCTAGAGGATTACTTCTACCCAAAGTACATCTAGTACCCAATGAATCCCTGCCCTCTTATTCTTCTTCTACCGACAGATCCGCTCTCGGTACCTTTTAAGATCCGCCGACTCCAAGAATCTGATATTCCCGGTAGAACTAATGCTTGGTCGGGACTACCCATCTTCAATGCATGCCAATCAAAATCATGTCACCCCTTTACGGTCTGCTGAAGTTCAAAAAATCACTTGCAATCAGCAGTGGCCATTTACGCAAAACATCGAGTCTCAAACGCTGTAACAAAAGGGAAGAAGTGTCCAGCGCAACCCCGCGCATCCGCGCACCTCCTGATTACGGTCGCCCATTCTACATTATGTACCATCAGTCTTCCTCCGTCTGACCATCTCTGCCTGTGCTTCTTCGGTTTCCCAAAAAGCAGTCTTCTTGTCCTTACCCTTGATCAGTCCTGCAAGATCGAATGGATCGAGCGCAGTAGCCCACCACGGCCGTGGGTCCACCCATCCCGGCCCTTCAAGCTCGGTAGCTCCGTCTTTAGCAAGGTACACTTTGTTGCTCGTGGGGAGATACTTGGCTGGATGCGCAACGTTCAGCATGATACTGTTGACAAGCATCAAGCCTGCGTCGAAGACGTAAAAGAATGCTTCATGCCTCTCAAGGTACCCGGTGTAGCCTTGCCAAATCTCAATGCACCGGTAAATATTTCTGATCAGGATGAGCGCGGAGCTGGCGTACAGTAACGCTACGATTGTGTAGAGTTTGGCGTGCTTGATCCTCGACTTCACTAAGCGCAAGTGAAAGAAGACTTCCAAGCTGATGAAGAGGGCGAACAGGACGATCTGCAGCAGAAGAGATGCACGGATCAGGCCATTGCCGATTCTGATCTGTTCGGGGCTGCTGGAGAGGTTTGCTATCTTCGCTGCGCCATTGCCTGTCAGGATCTCGACAATGACATCGAGTCCCACAAAGGTGCTGATGACCCGGCCCGGGTGGATCATGGAGAGGTAAGGGACGTAGTAGAGCGTGCGTCCGAGAAGCATATAATTGGTCAGGGAATATATGGGTCTATATTTTGGACGTTAGCGGGACCTCGTCTCTAAGGGACCCTGTTGCTTGAATTATTGGAGGGAGGGGAAAGCAGACGGGGCGGCAAGCAGCAAGACCTGGCTTGCGATGAATATTCCCAGCTTTCGTTCATTTCGCGTCGAGATCTCCCGCATGACGAAGCCAGCTGTGTACAGGATGCCACCCCATGGGAGTGGTCCAGTAATCTTCCAGCATTTGTATTTCCTGCGTGGCGAGCAAGAACGTCAGGTTTTCGCTGTGCGTAGTTTGAGGGTAGGAGGACGAAAGAGGCTGAGTGACCAACCAGATTTGGACGGCATGCACGACCGCAGACAACGTGAAAAGGACGCAAAAGACGATGGGTGCGGCTTTGCTGGGATCATAAACATAGACTGAAGAGCGTGAGCTTCCACTCGGAGTGGTCCGATGTTGGATCTCTTACGACTAAAAGATTCGTCCATAACTATTCAAGGGCAGTCGATGGTATGCCAGTTTCGATGCAGCAAGATCGTTTCGGTACTAAAGAAATGGCCGCACTGACAGAGCAGTCACTGAGCTTCTGCAAAGAGATCCCCATCAACAAGAGGGTAGCGGTCCTCAAGTAGCCTTCTCATGTTCGGAGCCTTGTCAGTACGACTCCACGAGCCTCCATCTCGATCCGCTTATGGGTGTCACAAGCCAAACGGTCCAGGGCGGAGCCTTCGCCAGGTGCTCGATGTTGATTCGTCCCCAGGTCTCTAGAGTGAGTACATTAGTCTAGGGCACGTGATCAGCCCGTATCCAACGGCTTGGCCCGAGCTGTCAGAGGTGCGTGCTGCTGGTGCTGACTGCTGAGAAACGTTAGTACCCTACTTACCACACTTGACGTGTACGCTCTTTGGTGCCGGTGCCATTTGCTCATTTCAAGTTCCTTGCGACAAAGCTCAGAGAGCTAGGCTAGATATGACATTAGCAAAAAACCGAAATCAACTCGCTCCTGTTCTTGTTTTCCGAGCTTGTTCCGTGGGAAACCCTGGCATCTGATTTGCCTTGGACGGAACATTCCAAGGCTGAAGCGTTACCACTTGGCAGAAAAAGTAGCCCACAGACAAGGCTTAGTACTATAGTAGCCTTACAGGTTTAGCAAGATTGACGCAGACAAGAGCGCGGTGGCACTACGTCTCCACCAATTTCCAAACCCGAGCAGCCTAATTGGATACAAGGCAGCAATTGCAGACGGGCATTTCCACCGATGATATTAGGCTGTGGGCTAGCTGCCAAGGTCTCATTACCTATGATAACCAAAGAGTGCATAAACACAGCACGGAACAAAAAAGTAACAGCTTTCCTCACGCCTGTCTGATTCCCTATTCATAATGTAACAATCCCAAGGAATGTATGAGGTGCCGCCAACGCCCACGCTGGTCATATATATTGGCGTCATCAGTGCAAGGCGGCCTCACACTGCCTCGAAAACCTGAGCCTGGAAGCGCGCCTGGATATAATCAAGCGCCAAGCAAGTCAACTCCACCATCTGCGATATGCGGTCCTTGAGCATCGCTCCGAGAACCAGGACCAACAATGGTATCTGTGTTTGCGTTAGCCCACGGAAAAGACATACTCAGTGAGTGTACGCTAACCCAAATCAAGAACAATTTTCGATCACTGCTTAACCTTTTCATCTTCTTCGCATGAGCATTCATCAGTTGCTCTCGCTGGCTCTTGGTCCAGCTAGCAATGCCGAGATCGATGGTATCGACCATGGAGGAACTTTCAGCTTGATCGAGGTTCGTTTCACACTTTCGATCCATGAGTACTTCTCTGGCTGCGCGCAGAATTGATGCTTTCTTGCCGCTTATGCCATTCTCTGGGTTGTTGGGGAAGATCTCTTCGTAAGCTGGAGGCGACGAGTTCTGCCAAGTGAGAAGCTCCCACCAGCGATAGTCATTGTCCTTGGAGGATCCAGAGGTGTCACTTGCGATTCCGGGTCTGGTATGCCGTTGAGGGACCATTTGACTTATTCTCCTGACTACCGGATATGCTTGATAGTCTGGGAGAGATGGAATAGGCAAATTTGGTAGAGTCCTGTGCATGCTTTGTTGCAATTGCTGAATCTGAGCTGCGAGCTGATCCCTCCAAGCGGACATCGCAGGATTCGCAGCGAACATGGGTGCATATGGGGAGACTTCGCTGAGTGGCTCCTCATTGGGGTACTCTTGCTCAGGTGCCAGGCTGTTGCGCCTTGACCGAGCATATGAATGAGCTGGGGTCACGGATCGACTTCTGTATGCCCCTCCCAGAGGTTCGTTGACAGACCTTCCGTCTTCATATGTGCCGCTTCCGATGTCAGCGGATGTAATTCCTGCTCGAACTGGTCCAGATGATTTCGACGACATCACGCTGCTTGCTCGGCTCAAGTGCGATGTTGGGGTGGTACCAACGCTTCTAGATCTGGTGTGATCATCCAAGGCATTGCTCGCGTCGTAACAATGTTCAGAGATTGCCATATCAGCCGGGGTGAAGCCATTCAAAGTCCGCAGAGTCGGATCTGCGCCGGCGGAACGAAGTTTGCGTATGGTTTTAGGTTGACCGCGAAGTGATGCCACGTGCATTGGCGACAGTCCATTCCTGTCCCTAATGTCTGGATTGGCTCCTCGCGCCAGAAGTCCTGCGGTTAGCCGATAATAGCCAAGAGAAGCACTCAAGTGCAGCATACTTTGTCCATTTCTACCTTGCGCGTTGAGATTTGCCTGGTGGGAGCTGTCGTCCAGGTCCACTAAATTGAGGCAACTTAGTGTTGCTGTCTCAAGATCCATTGTTCCGGCCATGGCGATATTGGGGCCGGATACTGCGCGTTGATGACTGCTGCCCTGGTTGGAGCCGTCTTGAGGTAAGCCGCCCATGAAGGACGCATTCGCACCAAACATGTTGATTATATGCCGCGCAGAGTCGCCAGCATCAGTCATGCCACCGTTCCATTGGCGGTTGACCAGACTCAATGCATGCTTCATGAGCTCCTGCTCATCATCGTCGATATACTTAAAGACGGCCAACTTGTTAGGTGGTGGCACTGCCATTTGCTCATAATTATGTTTGAAGGTAACCGGCACGATACCGGCTTGTGATGCTGGAGGAACCAGGCAGCATATAGCATTCTCACCCCAATAAGTCGTTGTGGTCGCCTGCGAATCTCCAAACATAACTTCAAGACCCTGGCGGAAACCATGACCTAGGCAGGTGACTTCCATGCCTCCGGATTTCGAGCCTTCAGAAGGGGTCAACTTGTTTATTACTGGTGATTGAGGGGTCTGGTGGGGTTGCACCACTCTGGATGCAGAATGTAGCGAATTTGTAAGCATCTGTGCGTTGATATGCTGTATACCGTTGCTCTGCACTCCTGAAGTAGGACTCGGTACCCGACTTGGTCGCGCTGAGTTGGGAGCAGAAAGTACGCCTGAGAAGCCCTGCAAATTCTCCATACTCTGCGACCGCTGCGTAGGCGAGAAGCAAGCTCTATCGGCTGTGCTTGGGGTTGACGGATTCGTATTGTATTGCAGAGGCATATATTGCATTGGTAGTCCATTCGGGGAAACATAAGTAGGCGCGAAGTTTGGAGCCTCTCCAAGCCCAGGGCCCACGGACTGACCAGCAAATGGAACGCCATTATTAGGAAAGGTTGGACCACACGGAGTCTGCAACTTGGTCATTGCCAAATCGTTGGCCCGGACCCTTCCAGAAGTATTGGCCTTTCTCTTCTTGTGCTGCTGTCCCGAAGGTGCCGAAGGAGAGGCCGGGCGTGAGAGGTTCTTGAGTGTAAAGGTTGCCGACGTTGTTTGTGGCGTATTTTGCGGCATTGCGTATGGACTAATGTGTTGCGCATTGAACTGTTGCTGCATATTCTGGAGGTCATTCGTCGAGTAAGATTGTCGGAATGATGCTAGTCCCTGATTTGGGGCAGGTCCTGGGGAAAACATATTGACGCCTGGGATAACAACGCCATCAGGAAACGTAGCGCCTGGAGCTGGCATGGCGCTAGGAGGTGCATGAGTCTTATGATCGTCCGTAATAACGATGGAGTCACTAATTCCCTGCGCAAGTACATTCTCTTGGTAGTCTTTCAGAGTGAAAATGACCCTAGAAATCGTTTAGCATGATGACGATTATATAGACGTGAAAATATCAGTACGTACTGAAAGCCGACCTTTTCCTCTTGATGGCGACAGTAACACGCAATGCGCATTGGGATATCAATTTCGACATCATTGTCGGAATGACGAAAACCCTGTAAGTTTCCATCTTCGTTATGCGGCCGCACTGGCTTAACCCAGTCTTTGACCTCGTGTGTATTGAATACAACGGTTCGCTTGGCCTCATCCTTCGTCCACTCTTGCTCCTCCTCGGGGTTCTTCAGCTTCTTCCTACCCGCTCGTTTCCTTTCTCTTTCGATGCAACCCCCACATATATGTACGGGCCCGCCATTGATGGGCTTCTTCTCGTCATCCTCCGGTGATGTAGAGTCATCCGAAGATGAGCGGCGGGTTTTCCTCGGCACGATAGGCTGGGGGCCAGCTGCACGGGCGAAGGCTCGAGCTCGCTTCATCTCATCATGCATTGCACTGGTGCATACCAGCATAGCGTGTAATTCCAGCATTTCCGGGGCCTTCTCTGGAGGCGGTTTTGCCACGAGCTTTGCTTTCGACAAGGTGTAAGGCTGCAAATGCAACTTTGTGACGCCTTGTGGTACTGGGGCTAATGTCAATTTCACCGGAATTTGAGTTTCGACACGCGATTTCTGAGGAAGTTTGTCGACAAGAAGCCTAGGATACTTAATCTGACCGGGAATGGGTGGTGGCGAGGCGAAAGGCATAGCCGTTGCGGGCTGGTGAGCCACATTTGCTGGGCCAGAGTCGAATGGTTTTGGAGCTGCGGGTGGTACGTTGATTGGCCAATTCAAGCCCTCCGATGGCTTGTTGAGCATAGCGCCATTGACAAAAGTGTCGGAAGCATTTTTGACTGATTGCCGTGGTTGTGGTGATGTTACGGACCAGCTGCCTTGATTCTTTATCATTATTGACAAAGGGGATGTGTCTGTAGAGCTCTATGAAGGACCTATCAGCCAATGATGTCCCAAAGCAATCAGTATTACGCTATAATATCCAGGGTGTCTAGACAGGTCTACTTACCTTTGGTATCCCAGAGTACGGCCCGAGCCCACTACCAGTGCCGAGGTTTGGCGACGACCTAGGAGGCACTATTCTGGGCCTAGTCGATGTACGGTTCGGCATCATATCCAAGTATATATTGGGACTGCTGGCGGCGCTCTCGAAATCAAAATGAGACTCCATCGCACGATTGCTGGTATCAAGGTCTGGAGAAGGAGATCGCTCTTGCGTCACTCGAGCTTCAATGGGAGATGCGGCAATAGCTATCGCTTTGGGACCTGGTGAGTAGTCCGCCATATATGTATCTACATCCTCATCCAAAGCCCCAGACCGAGACGATTCTGCCGAATGATTGCGGATATGTTGGACCTTGAATGAACCGGAGGACGAGGAGTCTGGCAATGATTCGGGAGACTGTGCAGATAGGAGATCTAGGCCAGTGGAGTTCGCGACCACACCTGTGCCATCAGACTTGTGTGGTGATTGGTAAGAGGTCGAGAAGAAGTTTTGTGAGTCGTAGAGAATCGGGTCGAAGTCAAGCCCGTGCTCTTCCAGCGCTTCGGTCATATTTGTATCCAGTATGCGCGGAAGGGATGCCGGAAAAGGGTCGTCGTTGGTATCCATTAGTCTCGAGAAAGCTGCCCTCGAGGGTTTTGCAGCCTATCAATCCATTAACTGAGCATTGATCGAGATATGATGCTTGCAACGTTGCTGAGATTGGTGAGCAATGATTGAAACGGGCCTCTGCTAAGAAATCGCTTTACGCACATGAGCACTGTAATGGCAACTTCAGCTACCTAGCATTCAAATTGTCGCTGCCCCACTCTTTGGCCGGGCAGCACGCCGAAGCCGTCCGAAGAGCAGATGAATGGCAAGGAATGGCGATCTCATAGGATGTGATGTCGAATTGGCTCCTGCCCATGGAAACCTCCAGAGATCACGCAACGCTCGGTGTAGCGACTCCCAAAAGGTGTTGAAGGATACCTGAGTAAATTAAGGTAGGCGAGCTTGGGAGTTGCGGAGAAATCACGCTAGTTTAGAGAGCCCTACCTTAGCGTGCTTAGCCATTCGTCCACATTGTCCTACCCGAAGCGAAATCTTGAAACCGAGGAGGAGGGTCTCATTCCTTTCTACAAGTTCAGGCATCTACGAAGTATGTTGCAACACAGAGTGTGCATGTAGGATTGTCTACCTGTCATGGAACATATGCGGAGTCCAACTCGACTTCGTCCTCATCCTGCTCCTCAACTGGACAAAGTCCACTCAAGAACTCCTTTGGTTTCCCTTGCTGCCTTGTCAAGTTACGTAGGCACTGCAATTTCAGCAGCAACATAATGCTCCAGCATGATAAGAGAGGTCTCGCTATCTCTGATGTATGAGTAGATCATCATCTCTTTTACTAATGATCTTCTTGATACTTGACCGGTCCTCAATTGCAGCCAACCATGTCTGCCGTCTAGGCCAGCTCTTCTCGTCCAGTTCTGCCCGAGCCTGTCTGAAAAGGAGTCCGTCTTGATGTAATCAAATACCCACAGTTGGACGGCCCATGGTGCCATTATGAAGTCGACAAGTGATGACTCTTGACCCTGGAAAACCGGATTGTTGTTGTCCATTGCTTCTGCAATCTCCATGTTCAGGAAGTCTTTGCGAGCCCAGTGAATTGAGAGTTCTCCTAACAGAAACTAAAGCGGTGAAAGGCTGGAATGTTCCTCGTCACGACAAAGTCGTACCACATCTCCATTCGCACTCCTTGAAGAAGCCGTAAGGCGTGGTCAGCGTAAGCGTCTTGGAAGATGTCACAGTCAAGTGTGGACTCATATAGCGGGGTTTTGGGGTCATACTGTGGGGTCGGAAGCACTCCCTTGGGATACAAGCTTGGAAGACCAAACTTTTCTACAGAAATGGACCCTAGTCTATGCGAGGGCTGCTTCTCTCGGTATTCATTCACACGATCTCTGGCCAAATTCGAGGCTTCTGGGCTGAGGAGGCATCAATTTACCCCGCACTCATGAGCAAGAGATCGGGCTTCTTCTTGGTGCGAGTGACGCTTAGAGTAGAGACCCCAGGCTGTGATGTTTTTCAGTGAAAAAGACAACGTCTTGTCCGGGTGTTGGTTTATGGATCCCCGTCGTCATTCGAGCCACTGTAGATAACGTTTCTCCGATGATCAAAAAGTCTGTTGCCAGCCAGATTTCTGTACTCGTACATATAGGGTTAATGCTCCTTCTCCGAGTGCGGCACGGTGATCGGTAGTTGCCCTTTTTGAGCTTCCTAAATCGACCACCGTGCATTGTAATTACCGGTATCCGTCCATGTCGTTCTCGACAGCAAGCCTCCTTTGTCTTTAGCCAGTAACCACGCTACAGTATCTAAAGGCTTAAGACCTTCCACAATGGTAATTGTCTAAAGTCGCTTTCCTAGGTCTAGGTAGATAACCCCAATCAGCTCGATTGTTGTGATTTCGCAAGCATTGTACATGCCCTTTCCGTCTTACGGCTTCGGCACGAGTATACAGACTTGAAGTAGGTACGACTGCCCATCTCCATAAGTATCTTGCTCTTCCGTTTCCCTCACTCATCCTTCATTTTTGTCAACAGCAATGCTCAAAACTGTTGCTTTCCTTGGGATGTGGGCTGCAGCCACGAGTGCTCAGTTCGTTACTTCACCTACCGACCTCATCAATGCAATAGGGTATGCCGGATATCAAGTGAGATACAAAGAAGTTCCCACTGGGATATGTGAACAAAGCAGCAATGTCAAGTCGTACTCTGGTTACGTCGATGTTTCGAATGATACACATATCTTCTTCTGGTTTTTTGAGACAAGGAATGGTGACCCTGAAAGCGCACCACTGAGTACTTGGTTAGCTGGGTCCTGTTACTTTGTGTTCTAGGCTGGTACGATACTGATGCCCCCCCAGGATCAATGGAGGACCGGGAAGTAGCTCTATGATCGGCCTTTTTCAAGAGAACGGGCCATGCACGGTGGATTCCAATGGGAATGTATTGAACAATCCTTATTCGTGGTCTGAAACGAGTAATATGCTTTATATTGATCAACCTGGTAAGCTAGGTCGTCGCCTTAGCAATGAAAGCTCACACAATACCGGCAGCTCAAGTAGGCTTCTCGTACTCGATCCCCGTACCTGGATACACAAATCCAGCAGATGGCACAGTTGTTGTTCTGTCGAATGCTACATGTCCAGAAGGGAACTTGACTCAAGGCACTTGCGGAACGTATTCAAAGCCTGTCGTTGATACACCTACCTCGACTTCGGCGGCGGCACCTGCATTTTGGGTGAATGTTGCCACACCGTTACTGTTTGGTACTGTCTAATTAACCGTCTAGGCCACTCTTCAAGGTTTCATGGGCGCCTTCCCACAGTATTCGAGGGGAACATTCCATTTCTCGACCGAGAGCTACGGGGGTTGTTAGCATACGCTCCTTGACCGATGTCATATGTTCAAGGTTGACTAGCTAACTTCAATATGTCCAGGACATTACGGGCCAGTTTTCAATGAATACATTGAGAGTCAGAATGCCAAAGCGATTGCTGGCGCCCATAATATCAGCCTTGGTGAGTCTCACATTCATCACCAAGAGCTTTCTTCCAGGGTCTTAACCTCGGAGTAGAGACTGTTCTTATAGGCAACGGCTGGTATGACCCTCTGATCCAATACCAAGCCTACTATAATTTCACTGTACGGCATCCCTTCTTACCTGTCAAGGAGGACCATTCTTGATCGACGCTAGGTATTCCCTGGAAATACATATGACTACTATCCCTTCAATGATAGTACCGTCAATGAAATGTACAACAATCTATATGGAGCTGGGAATTGTGTGGATCAGCTGATATCGTGTGCAAACACTGGGGATAACGTCATTTGTTCGACTGCAGACAATTACTGCGCACATAGTAAGTGCCCTCCTGACCATTACCTCCGATTCCGCACGGAGAGGTCAGAAATGTGTCTTGAAGAAATAGAGACCCCGTAGATACAGATTCGATTTTGAAAGATTGGCGCTGACATGACAACAAAAACAGACGTCGAGGAAATATATGACAACGCTTTGAACCGGGACGAGTATGATATCAGGGAACTTCAACCAGATCCATTCCCACCTAAGTACGTCTTCCCCGTATCGTTTTCCCTGAGTCCAAGTATTGGTTTAGTTCAAGAGCTAAGCTGATTCCATGTGCAGCTTCTATGTCCAATACTTGAACACGCCAGTGGTGCAAGCGGCGATCGGGGCATACGTCAATTATAGCGGTACGTAATTCCCCAAGCTATGCAGTACTGTATATTCGGGGATCAACGCTGACCCCACTGTCCACGCAGAGTATTCTACAGCTGTTGGCAATGCTTTCAACACAACTGGTGACGACGCCAGAGAAGATAACACAGTAGAGGATATGCTGGAATTGTTAGAGTAAGAAGCAGCCCGAAACTAAACCTCCTGTTGACCGCTGACGTCGGCTGAAGGCAAGGCATCACAGTCATGATGTACACCGGAGATGCTGATTATAACTGCAATTGGTAATTTCCATCTCTTTTTCATTAAAGGCCTCGTCCTTCCAACTTTTCATTACTGATTCATGGAAAGGCTTGGAGGCCAAGCAGTTTCGCTCGAGGTCAACCAGCCAGGCTTTGGAACTGCCGGGTATGTCAATATCAGCACCTCCGACAGCATTGTCCATGGGCAGGTCAAGCAGAGCGGCGCTTTCTCGTTTGTCAGAATCTACGAGTCTGGACGTAAGTAACGTTTCTAAGTTCCAAACTTCTTCGCTCTTATTTCCCTATAAGTGATGAGGCCTTACTGGAGACCGTCTCTTTTCTAGATGTGTCCCGTGGTTCAAGGTTTCGCTTGGCCAGGCAATACTGACCCTCGAACCACCCAGACGAAGTTCCCTTCTATCAGCCGCTCGCAGCCCTCGAAATCTTCGAGAGGTCAATCAACGGTCTGGATATTGCGACAGGGTTGATCAAAGTGACCGAAGGGTATCGAACCGTTGGCCCCGAAGAAAGTACCTACAGAGAAGGCAACTCGACAATCCAATTTTCAATTGTCAACACGACAGCAACCTATAATACTACGACAAACGAGCCAAATCGCGTATTGAAGAAAGTGGAGAGGGAGACACATCGGGGTCAGTGGGGCAAAATTTTGAAGCCGTTGAAACTCTGAACGATTAGAGAGGGTGCTTGGAATCCTCTGACTTTACTTCATTCTAAGAGGAAATGGACACAAAATCAAAACACGTCTTGCTTTCATTCCTCATCATACCAGAATAGTTCCAACACCTTGAAATGAATCATACACTCAAATGCTGCTACTCGCACACCTTAGTGATTCCCAAAGGTTCAACATTGCGACCTCTTTATCGATATCTACTTCCTCGTACTACACTCAACCCATAAGCTATCGGCATACTTGACTGCGCTTGTTCAAAGTCTTGTTGATACGAGCCGTAGTCCAACTACAACGTATCGAGCTCGACATTGAAGACGCTCCATTGTGGGCTTGGCAAGCTCGCCATCTGCTTCAAAGCCAGCCGGCCTTTCCTATTATTGGATGGGATCTGCTTCGAATCCAGGGCCCAGTCTGTATGAGACGAGCAAAGCAAAGCCTAGACTATCTGGAACTCCTCGGGACCGAGGTCATCTTGTTGTCCTTCCCACCAAGGCCGAAGTACAATCCCGCCTGCAGACCGCCGAAGCGTTTATTGCTACTGTCCCTACTCGGTCAGCCAACAACATCTTGAAGTGCTGAACTTGGTATCTCAGATTTGTTTTCACACTGACGGACCATACAGGGTTGTCGACGCTGCTATCTGTCAGTCCAATTCTGACAATCTCCATCATCTCAAACGCTTCATCAGGCCAGAACATCTACCCTCGCACCTGCAACAGCTCGGAGAGAAATACCCTTCTCTGCGCCAAAGTTCTGGTCTTGTGGATCTGTCAAAATCACCAGGAAGCAACACCGATGACTCGTCTCCTGTGCGCGATGGCACCAATCATGACGAGATCGAAGCTTCGCGACCATGTCTAGCACAAAGCTTGCACTTCCTGATATGCTCTACATCCGCAATATCACTCAGGAGCCTCCGAACATTACTCCTCTCGATTGATTCACAAAGCAGCGAAGTCGACCCGTATCTCCGCCCAATAACGGTGCCACTGCTCCCACCTTCTTCAGAAGACCAAGCAAAGCGATGGAGCCAAGAGTATTGGCCTACGAATTACAAGGGAGGTAATCCATATGGTCCGCATCCTGTCATTGTCGCTCGTGCTTCGCAGGAAATCCAGAGTCAGGTTGGTTACTTTATGGGCCTGGCAACACGTGCAGGATTGGCTACATCGATCGAGCGCAAAGGGGAGCCTTTTGGCGCGGTGGTCGTCGAGCGTAGCCAGGGAGAAGGTGCAATAGTCCTTGCGGCTGCTGGTGATGCTAGATGGGAAGGTATTGGCAGCAGTTTACGGCATGGATGTGGCAACACGTTGGCTCATGCTGTCATGAGGGTCATTGGGATGGTGGCGAAGAAGAGACGGTCTCTCGTGCAAGACGGATTACAGGCTACTAATTTACCAGATTCTTTCGAAGAGGAGCCTCTTACCCATATAGAGAAGGACGAATACTCTAAGTCTACAGTGGCACCTGGTGGCTACCTTTGCCTGGACCTCGAGCTTTATGTCACACATGAACCGTGTGTCATGTGCTGCATGGCTATCAATCACTCTAGGTTTGGAAAGGTCGTCTTCGGCGAACACATGCCAATGACCGGAGGCCTTACCGCAGAGCACGCAAGCAATCATTCTCACAACATTAAGTACGGTGTTTATGGCCTCTGGTGGCGTCAAGAACTCAACTGGAAATTTCTGACGTGGCAATGGGTCTGCGACAACAATTTGCACATCGGGTCAAAGTCACAAGGCGTACAGGTCTAAGATAGGATATTACGCTCCGGTCACAAAGCCATGTACGCATGGACCACTACAACTCCGCAAAAAGCCAATTGGAATCCAATTCCGACCGAAGTGCTCTTGCGCCTGCCGGGATGTCTAGCCCGCTTCAAGCCTCCAAAGATTGCTCGATTGTCGCGCACGTCATCAGCCACCCAAGGGAATCGAGTCGTTGCTGACCTGGAGAGGCATTTTGGAAGCCACCAAAACGTTTCAGACTTCGAGCCAAAAAAGTGTAAAGCAAAGCTCAAATGAGTGCCCGACGTCGCTACCCGAATACTATCTTCCACTGCTTTTTTCAGGACCAAAGCATCATTTCTTGCTTACTGGAGGCGTGCTACGAAGGTCATTGAATCTGTGCTAGAGACGCTTGATGAACATGGACTGAGCTTGAGGTAACTGCTAAGTAGGGACTGGTTTGAGTTCAACGCATTCTTCCGCTTTCACATTTGGCATTTATAGCTTTGATAAAATCATAAACATTGTTTGTCAAAGCTCACAGATCCATCAGATATCTGCTGCTCGGAGGCATGTGTGTTGATCGAATGTCGGTCAATATGTTGTATTTTAGTCTGAATCTCCCACCCGGAAGTTGGCAGAGACTTACATGTTGCAAATCGTGATCCACTGATATATGAGCTCTGAGCTCCGAGGAGTCGCATGGCTATCTGGAGCTCTTCTGAGAAGACTTTCATGTGGCATGTCAGCTAAGTCATGCAACAATTGAGGTACGGCCTACATTCCAACGTTCGCTCGACACACGCACAACACCCCTCGTACTGAGTCTCCACAGTGCAGCCCTACCTATACCAACCCCTTTCGCACCGAGACACAGCGCTTTGGCTACATTCGTCCCACGTATGATACGGTCATCTACAAGCAAATTCGAGATGGTCCAAGACCTTAGGACAGCCCTTTCGTATCTTAAGAAGCGTATGGATAGCAGGCGGTTAAGTATCTACCATTCTACCACCGTCTCATCCGAGGACATTAGCTTTGCAAATCCTAAATGACGTTTGAGGACATGCTTACCATTCGATACTATGAGACCCTTGACTTGCGGTGTGGAGAAACGCCTGGTAAGCGTCCTAGCGAGTCTGGATCCCTTTAAAGACGACCGGCAGTTGAGTCTGCTTTGCAAGCCATCGCAAGGTCGTTTCCTCCGTCAAACTTGGAGACTTACTATAAATAAAGGCCTTCCAATGGGATCGTCCAGAAGCTCACTGGCCGAGCCTGACTACACCGCAGAGGTAACAGGTAAGCCAGAGCCTGATCGTTCACCGACCTCTCTTTGCGCGGAACGGACGCATTGAGGGTCAAACATATGACTCTGATGCTTGCAAGTCTGTTGATGCATGCGAGCTAGCCTAGCCAATGATTTCTGAAGAATAATCTGTACATATATTTGCCATTCAAGCACTTATCTAATTTTACCCTTCGTCGTGATCTGTTTGGGGGTCATCGAGGCATTGTGGGATATAATCATGAAGGGTTTCCGTCCTTGAGCATGCTTGTACTATACCCTTCTTCCCAGTGGGATGCACCAGGCGTACCATCGCGGCGAGAGATACGTATATTGGCAATTCAACCCTGCATCCAAGCTGTGAAGTTGAGGAGTTACACCTTTCACAGTCGATGAAAATTCTGGCCCAAAGAAGTATGGACTGATACATATATTGAATTATTCGCTTAAGAATCAGGCCATCGCCAACCGAACAGTGTTTGCTTAAGACTTGATCAATCCCCTCCAGATTCAGAAGACCATCGAGACGCAGTGGTCCTCCTTCATGATGAATTTTCTTCCTGAGGTTTCTACCTTGGGCAGAGCCTCTGGATCAATTATGCCAAGCTTGGCTTCGGGGGAGAGGTACTTTATGAAAGTTCCTGGAGGATGGACGGGATCGCTGGATGATTTCGGAGTCGTTGTTTCCTCATCACATTGTATATCTGAGGAGCTGAAAGCCCCTGGAATATGTCATACAACTCGCAACAATGTTGAAGGCCAGGCATGTTCAAGATCTGTTATTTGTCAGCATCACACATCTTGCTAGGGTTGACCCTGAGGGGCGAGCAATAAGCGACTCACCTCTTGGGGAGAATTCTTGGCTCGTGGGAGTCCTAATATATTTAGTTTGTCCATAAAAGAGTACCCAACAACTCTCCGTATTGTTGTGTCTTCCCACTATTGTGCAAGGGATCACTAGCTATACCTCAAAGGACACAAATCCACGGGATGCGATCGCAATTGAGTGAAATCCCCAATCAAGTGAGCTAGAGTATCATATCTAAGTCACATACTGTATCGGATAAGACAGCCAGGGAACTGTACTGGACAGCAAATGATCGACGATGTGCAGACCACTCAATATTACAACGCCACTTTACCTACACTTGAATTTGTGAGAGCGCTTAGAGCGTTGGGGTAAAAGGGCGCCCCAGGTAGCTTATTTGCCACTCGATTGCCATCAGCCCTAGAACTATTATTGGGTGTGCGGGGATCTTTCCGGGGATGAACATAAGTAAACTCGGAGAATGCGGTTGCGTTTTTGAAATGTCTCTCGAATCCGATACGAACGACCAGTTATCGCAATGTTTGAGGTATAACCCCCCCCACAATCTTCGGACCTTTAAGCCGATGCCAATTGTGCTTAGAACTAATAGTCTCACGCGAACGATCGCTATCATTTGAGACTCCACCGAGCGCGCAGTGTGAGATAGTTCGTTTATGAGTTAGGGAAAGGGGTTTTAATGACTTAAAAGGTCGTGCTTACGAACGAAGAGTTGGTCGAGATACGTGCTGCACAAAGGACCTTCGAAGTAGGTAGACCAGGATCTTGCACCCTGTCGAAGTACTGACATTGTAGGGTGCATATATCAGGACTGCCCTAGGTCAATTTAGCTTCTCTCTCGTCATTCTCAAGATCTTCACAAGTGAATTCTATGTGAGCACTCGGATCTATTGATCCGGTAAATCTGCTGATCCGGTGAGCGTGCAGTCCATTGGAGCCCTGTTCGCTCTATATGGAGCAGGAGTCCTTGCAACGAGTCTTTTCCGCAGACAGCAGGGCAATAGACAATTCTTCCAGGTATGGTGCTCGCCATCTGCTGCGATGAACGCACGGAGGTAATGCAAAAGCTCACTGGGGTTGCATTGGGACGTAGGAGCTGGGCGAAGATGGGCTGAATCACAAAAAATTTCGGACATCAGGCAATGTTGTAGTTATGCTTACATCGCTCTCCGTGGCTGCGTACGTATGCTTGTTGGCGTTGACCCTGAAGCTCTAAGCTCGGGTGCTTTTGTCGTCGGCGACCGAAGTCGCCTCCGTGCAAATGTAATCCTAGATCCTCCCTAGCTACTGCACTCTATGTAAAGCCAATCGTTGTTGGTACACCTCGAGTGTTAAACAGTAAGGTAGACTACAGTGCGGGTGAGATACACAACCTCCCGAAGACCGAGGTGGGTTGCGAAGTACGTGTGCTGCCATTTGACGCCATGTTTGGATGGTGTAGTTGGGAAGGAAGAAGAGCCAAAGATACATGAGGACAGATAAGCAGAGAAGAAAAGACACATGGCGTTTGTTACCGAGAAGTCAACAAGCTCAAGCTTAAGAACCTCTCGCATGAAGCTGCATTGCTGCGGGCGTTGTCTCCGATTCATTGGGATCCCCACCACCTGAAAGTGGCAGTCTTCTAGAACGTTTACCATCCTGCGCGTCATTGCTTCCCGCCTTTTCTAGCGGGCCATTTTAAGGTAGCACCGTAAGGCGAGTTTAGCAAGTCGGCAGAGGCGACTTTGGCGTGAAACAGGGCGGATCGAAGCTTGAGCTCTTCAAAGAGTCGCTCAATTCCCGAACCAACCCATTCCTATCTTTTTCACCACAATCAAGCTTCGAAAAGAATCCTATACCTCTGCTATACGGAAGCACCAGCCATTCAGCGACCGAATCCTCTGCTGCGTGAAACCTGGTCTACTTACAATTCCGCTGGTATACCAGGCTTCAATAAGAACATTATAGCGCGCTGAAGCGCCAAGACGTTCATCAAAGACTTTACTCCTGAATCCGCCTCCAACTCGCCAATATGCCGCTCCTGGGCAATGGCGAGTATAGGGAACCGTTTTTGCTCGACGAACAGCTTCAGGAACCCAGAGAACCAAGCTCTCAAACGCTCCCGGCGAGGAAACAGAGCCAGCACTCAGTCACAGCTCGGATCGCCATGAACAACTTCTCTATGCCCAGTACCGACGGTGCACAAAATCCAGACGAAGGCCTTCTTGTGAAGAAAGAGAGGGATCCAAAGTCATCTGCCTTGCACTCGCACAGCGGCGAGAACAGCCTGGCCGCCCCTTCAAGTGGAGTTAGGCAAGGTCATTCGTATGGTGCTGCATTGACAGATACGCCTATGACAACCGCTCCAAACAGTCCGAACATGTGAGCATGAATCACTTCGCCATTTTACTCTACCATTACCGTATACCGTTCAAGTTCAAGCGAAGCTGACTTTTGAAGTTTACCTCGTCGACAGGATTCGGGAACCTCTACACCGTCCCGGAATCGCCCTACGACCCTCGACATACCAGGATTGACCAAGTCTAAGGTGTCGCCAGACGGACGAATTTCCCAACGAGATGTGGGTTCGAAATTGGTGATTGTAATGGTGGGCCTGCCAGCCCGGGGAAAGAGTTACATCACGAAGAAAATAGCCCGTTACCTCAACTGGCTCCAGCATGACACGCGGATATTCAACGTGGGCGAAAGAAGACGTGGGGCTGCCGCAGGACCTCCAACAACTATCAAAACAAGGCCCGCCGGACAAAGCACAAGCACTACAGCAGCCTCGTTGAACGGCATACTGCACAGCGAAGGCATGATGATTCCAGAAACGCCCGCTACGAAGATCCTGGTGAACGGTGGGCCTCCTCCTGACACTCCGCCTCTCGATCTTCCATTGCCTGCATTGAGCCTATGTGAAAAAAATGACCCACATCTGCCTGACAGCAATGGCCTGTCCAACGGCTATGCAAATGGTGGAACATCGGTACCAAAACCGACTAAATCGTCATTACCGAGAACAGGATCCCTGGAGCATATGGAGCAAACAGCCTCATTCTTCGACCCAAATAACGAAAAGGCCGCACACATTCGTGACGAAATAGCAATGGCGACCTTGGACGAGCTGCTAGATTACATTCTCGATCAAGGCGGATCCGTAGGGATTTTCGATGCTACCAACAGCACGCTCGAAAGGAGAAAGCTCATCATGGACAAGGTTCGGGAAAGAGCTGGTCCGGAGCTTGGAGTCCTTTTCTTGGAGTCGCTTTGTATCGATGAGAACTTGTTGGAATCAAACATGCGACTGAAACTTTCTGGACCGGATTATAGAGATCAGGACCCTATCGTTGCTTTGGACGACTTCAAGAAACGCGTAGCTTTGTACGAACAGAAGTACGTGCCTCTGGGGGACTATGAGGAGAAAAACAACATGCCGTACGTCCAAATGATTGACGTTGGCCGAAAGGTAGTATCCCACCAAGTCCGAGGGTTTCTATCCGCTCAGACCGTTTACTACCTTCTCAATTTTAATCTAGCACCACGCCAGATCTGGATCACGAGGCATGGAGAGTCAATTGATAATGTCAATGGCAAGATTGGGGGTGATTCAGATCTTAGTGAGGTAGGCCAGGCATACGCAAAGGCATTGACTAAATTCATCAAACACGAGCGGGATTCCTGGGAATTCAACCAACGTCAAAAGGCCATGTCTACCCATTTCCCTCCTCAGCCTGGCGATACTACGCCTCCAAACCCCGACTATGACCATGGTGAGGGGAACGATGAGCATACCACCAAGAGCTTCTGTGTATGGACATCGATGTTGAAGAGAAGCGTCCAAACCGCCCAATATTTTGACGAGGAAGACTTTGATGTCAAACAAATGAAAATGCTTGACGAGCTCAATGCGGGCACGATGGAAGGCCTAACTTATGAAGAAATAATGACAAATTATGCGGAAGAGTATGAATTACGGAAGAAGGACAAGCTCCATTATCGCTATCCTGGAGCGGGTGGGGAGGGGTACCTCGATATCATCAATCGACTGCGGGCCGTAATAGTCGAAGCTGAGAGAATGACCGATCACGTGCTTCTTGTCGGACATCGGTCGATTGCACGGGTATTGTTGGCCTATTTCAAGGGTTTGAAGAGGGAAGATGTCGCAGATCTGGACGTTCCCTTGGGCATGCTCTACATGCTTGAGCCGGTAGGTCTCCTTACTCATGACGTTAAAGCACTGAATGCTGATCAAATTAGAAACCTTATGGCGTCGATTTCAAGGCGTATAGGTACAATCGTCAAACTGATGGGTTTGATTATGTTCCGGTGAGCTCGCTTGGCGAGGATTTGGGGGAATTACATGGCTGACCCATTGTCAAGGACTACCATTTACGGAGAGCAACATCTCATCTGCCGGGTTGAGTCAAGGTGAAGTTCTTTTATGCAATAGCATGGATCACTTGGTTGAGCGAGGTGTTCCGGGCTTCGGTAGAAGGTTTTATACCCACATCTTTGGCAATTATAAGAGTACAGGGCACAGTGGGATTCTGAAATGGCTGCTACCATAGACACCTCTTGATCTGTCCTAGAAATTCAACTTGGTCCACATGCCATCGCGTTTAGAGTCGAAGCTTACTCGTGTTGATAAAGTATCTTTGGCAGGGCAAGATAGTCCCCAACTTGACAGGCATTTGCTAGGCGAGCCAGGAACTTGGGAGGGTATTTTGCATTACATGATCTTTTATGCCAGAAGAGGAAGCAAACCACAAAGGTGAAAATAGCCGTACCTCAGTCAGAGAGGTATCATGAATCAACGAATATTCGAGCTTCAATTGCTCAGGAATACGCATTTATCCCGGATTTTTCCATACGGTAGCCTACTTTAGCGAATATACCCCATAATCACGATCCCGGGCCTTTCCTTGCTCCCTCTACAGCAAGCTTGTCAGCCTCCACGTTACCCGGATGGTTGGCGTGCCCTTTGATCCATT
>JAABUL010004026.1_pt1 | contig 20500 bp, 25 predicted proteins | sample 5559151 | NCBI WGS metagenome assembly JAABUL01 (sample SAMN10711876, study PRJNA513368) | rock metagenome | isolation source: Antarctica rocks | place: Antarctica: Victoria Land, Pudding Butte sud | reverse complement strand
AAGGAGCGTCTTGAAGTAGTCGGATGCAGTTGAAAGAATGTTGCGGTGGCATTTGATTTCCAGATGACCAGACTTGATAATAACATCTGCGAAGGCGTCTTGGTCGAAGAGCCTACTACCATTAGCTGGATCGACGCCAGGACGAGGTCCAAATGTCACTTACTCTCGGAGGTTCGCCATGATCGACGAGCGCTGATCGTGCTGGAGGTTACTTCCAGAACCGTGTCAGGCGTTGATAGTGGTCGTGTTTGACGATGTTCAACGAGTGGTGTCTCGCAGATGGCCGTTGGACGTCTGAGTAGGTATCGCGGTCGACGGAGTGTCGACTATAATCGTTTTCCAGAGAACGTGGTAGAGCTTAGATTGACTTTAGGCGGACGTCATGTGAGCATGCTGATAATTCAAGGAGCAATAAGTGAAGCTGAGCAAGTGAAAGTGGCAAATCTTGTGAATCGACAACCGTCGTGAGGTCATGAGTGAGCTCAAAGCCTCTGCGATGCCATTTATAGCAAGAGATATGAGTTGCGTGGACAAGGAAGCAAGCTCGCCCGCGTTCATCAGCAAGTTGTCATGTCCTTGATGTCCACCTACTTCATTGGAGCGGCTGATCCCAGTCCCTTGCTCAGGATTCCATGCCTATGCCATGACATCTAAGTCACGATCATGAGACCAAAGTAGTGGGAGTAGCCAGAACCAGTGCCCAGCTCGACATCAGATATTGCAGGTTCCTGACGGTCCACAGATGCTTTCCTGTCTGGATTTTGCCAACCACTCAATAGAAGGTCTGACTTTAGGCGATGTACTCGTTCGACACGTTTGGCACCCCTGCCTTGTAGCGGACGCCTTTGACGTGGCAGGCCGTATTCGGCACAACAGTGTTATCGATCGCGCAGAGATGCTCTTTGATTGCATGGTCTGCAGTGCCCCATCCGCACTTCGCACATATCTGGAACTTGTGCATAGTCTCCTTTCCTCCCGTGCTAAGCATTAGGTCGAGGGCTTGACGGGCATCCTCGGTCGTCCATCAGCGGAATTCCTTGAGCTTGAGAAGAGCCGGGAGATGAGTTAGGAGAAGGACCTTACTCTTCTCTGGGAAAGTTGCGTCGTGATCAGAGTACTTTGCGAGCAGCTTCAAAAGCTCAAAGACGTGTTCCGGGTGTCCCGGTGTATGAGCGAACATGTCGACGTTATACTCCCCAGATCCGCTTCTAGCGCCTCCATCGCCTGTGTCTGGACCTCTGTGCACTTGAGACGCACAGCAGTATGAAGAACGTGGAGATGGTGCTGCGGCGTAAGCTCCTGTCTCTCCCCGTCGGCCCCCATGCCGTACTTGTGGCCATAACAGTGCCGCAGCACCGCCTCGACACCCTCAGGCCAATACTGTGTGAGATCGACGTGGGTTTTGGGAGTGTCCTCGGGATCGAGAAGCTCGGCGAAGACCTCACATCCGTTGAAGAGGATGAGCTTGTGGCATTTGAACTCGCGACCACGGGCTTGCACGATGATGTCGGAGAATGCTGCTTGGTCGAAGTCACTAGAAAGTGTCAGCGCAGGCACTCAGAGCAGGTCGTGACATGCTTACATCCGTGTGTTCGCTATCGTTCGTGCCATCGATGCGAAGTGGGCTCTGTCTTGAGTACCGCAAAGTGTAATGACCAACTGACAACGACGACTACGTTGCAGAGAAAGTTTGTTGATATCGAGAAACTGGAAGAGCTTGATCTTGAAATGCGATCAGCTGATCGTGTAAAGGAATGGCGGAAAAGGCCACGAGACTTTTGGTTTCGACAAATTCAATATAGTGAAGCTAGTTCGATATGAAATCTTGAAACCAGTGAAGCACCAAGCGGTGCGAGGCACGTGAAGAGTCAACAACATAGGAGACGTGGTAGTGGAAAAAGCATGTGAAAGCAGGCGCAGACACTGTGAGCAACATCCGTCATTTTTTCACCCTTAAACTTACGGTACAAGCGACCCTACGCGAGAGCTCGCCAGCCTCGCGCACCGGATCATGCAGACCTGATGTCCTGATGTCCTACCTTGCTTGGCTCCTGATCACGCTTTCGTTGGCCCTTACACTTGCTCTGCCTCCCGTTCCTGACTCTTTCGATCGTTCAGCGCTTTTGCTGTCTTTGCAGCCCTCTCAGCCTCGAGCTTGATGATCGCTTGTCTCCGCACCCCCATCATCTCTTCGCACGCCAGCTCGCGCGCTTCCTCCTGTACCTCCGCAGCTTCTATCCTTGCGATGTCCTTCTCGAGGCGTTCGGCTTTGGATGCCACGCTCAGCTTTCCGTCTTTGTAACTGAACTCTTTGACCTCGGCATTGAAGAAGTCCTCCAGACGGTTTCCGGAGCAGCAACGCACAGTTTCCTTATCGTCTGCACAAAGCACAGCAGTATGGAGGCACTTCCGGCATATGCTGACGTCGTAGTGAATCTCTTTCTCCTCGGTGGCTGAGCGGAGCATGACTTCTAAAGCGAGATTGCCCTCTTCTCCCAGCCAAGTACGAAAATCGTTTAGTTTCATCAGCGCCGGAAGGTGTTCGAGGAGGGTTTTGTTGCTCTTCTTCGGGAAAGCTTCGTCGTGTTCTTTATAAGTTGCGAGCAGCTTCACAAGCTCAAAAAGACGTTCCGGATCGTCACCAAGGGTAGCGAGACAACCCAAATCCGCCATCTGGTTGTTGAAAGCATCCAGTGCCTTGGCTTGCAAAGCTGGCACAAGGTACTTTGTCGCCACTACGTATACACGAAGATTATCCAGCGGCTTCAGGTCCTGCTTCTTGGTGCCGTCGTCGCGCTCGTCGTACTGAAAGCCGTAGAGATGGCGTAACATTGCTTCGACGGCTTCGGGGTGGTGTTGTTGGAGTACGGTGATCTGTAGCGGACCGCGGGGCCAACAAGGCCTGATGTGCTTTGCAAGATCGGAGCCATTGCAGAGGATGACCTTGTGGCATTTGAGCGTGCGTATCGGACTGCCTGTGTAGACCGTAACGTCCGAGCCTTGATCCTGGTCGAAGTATCTTCCACATTGTTAGCGCAGATGAACGAGAGGACTACGGAAGGTTGCATGTTTGCTTACTTGCGGGTGTCGAATGCTGCCATTGTCGCGACTTCGACCCTCTATAGAAAGCCGGAGAGCTGGCAGTGGAAAGTTCGTGTAACAAGAAGCGTGTAGCTTCAAGCCTTTTGAGAAGAAGAGCATGGATGCCTGATGACTCGGATAGGGGTCAAAGAATTAGGCCACAGAGAGCTCAGAGCATGTGAAAGCCAAGAGTCGAATTGCAACTTAGAGTACCACGCACGGGGCATTCAGTGGAACCATGAGACGTACAATGTTCAACCGAGCAATTGAGTTGGGAGATCTTGAGCATGACCTACGAGTTGTCTGTGCGATTTTGGTGTTTGGCTCAGCATTAGGGCTCCACGCTCGCGTCTCCATCCGACATCCTTGTGCATCTTCAGGCCAGCCAGGAAAGGTTCACGCCCAGCTAGCATCTTTCAACTCCTCGTTGACGCTCCTGTCCTACTGACGGGTGACTTCCAACAATCCCTCCCGGTAGCTGAAGTGCTTGATCTCCCACTCATGGCCCCAGCCTTGACGAGACTGCTGTGGGCAATCGTCGTGGTCAGCATCCTTTTCAATGTCGTCAGTAGATGCGTGTCGACAATAGCGGCATATGTTGACGACGTGTTGTGTCCGTTCCTTGGGAGTGCCAATCGCAACGGCGATGAGTTCGACAGTCGGGTTCCCGTCTTCCTCCATCCACTCCCGGAAAGCCTTCATTCTCATAAGCGCAGGCAGATTCTTCAACACAAGCATGTTGCACTTCTCCATGAAGGCTTCGTTGTGGTCCATGTACTCCGCCAGCAACTTCACTACTTCTAGTACGCCCTCTGGGTTGTTTGCGTTACTCGGCCAACCACGGCTACCTTCCGATTTGCTGCTGTGAGCGCGATTTCCTGCAACCCAGGCAAGAGGTACTTCTGAGCAGCGACGTAAACGTTGAGGTGATACTGCAGCGTGTGTAGTGGGTCATAGTCAAAGCCATAGATGTTTTGCAGGATGGCCTCCACAGCGTACGGCTTGTCGCCCTCAAGCGTGATCACGGTCTGCTGACTTTCGGTGAACGGGCCATCCGGTTGTAGCATTGTCTTGAAGTACTCGCCACCGCTATTGTGGAGCACGATCTTATGGCATCGGTACTCGGAATCGCCACTCTTGATGATGATGATGTCCGAATTCGCTGTTTGGTTGAAGTACCTAGGGCCGTTAACTTATGCGCGATATCAACTGACAGCGCGTCGATGACTTACGCTAGTGCCATGTTGTCGGATCGTTGGAAAGCGTATGTCGGAGGCCACAAGTTCTTTGTCAAAGGAGTGGTGATGCGAGTGAAGTATCTGACAGCTTCAGTTTCAGGGAGGCGATGAAGTGACGTTGGACTCCTCAGTGTCGCTCCTCAGATCGACAGACAGAAGCAGAACCAGAATTCAGGCACCTACCTCAAACCCTGTCCGGGTCTACGATCAAACCGAGTTCTATTCACACCCTATCTACAAAATCTTCTCCTTAACATACATATCAACATACTCATGCACCGGCATCTTATACAAGCTCGCCGGGTCGTTGCCCAAATCCACCAACTTCTTCACATGCTCCGCCGAGAAATGCGGCTCAATATGCCTCTTGTACTTGGCCAAAATCTCCGGCTTCGCCTCCTCTCTCCTCAACCGATGACCGAGCGGCGCCTCCACAACCTCCTCTTCTAGCACCGTGCCATCCTTCAGCTTCACGGTCAGAGCGTTGGAGATGGTACGCTTCTCTGGGTCGTGGTAGTCGGCCGTGAACTGCGGGTCCTCGACACACTTCATGCTTTGACGTATCCTCTCCACGAGCGGGGAGTTGGCAGCCTCGGAGTCGTCGTTGTAGTCCGTCGCTTCGAGACGGTCGTAGCAGAACATTACGGAGCACATGTACTGCACGCAGTGGTCGCGATCGGCGTAGTTCTCCATGGGCTTGAACTGCTTGTCGATGATGCGGATGCAAGCTTCATGCGTGCGGTTGGTGATCTCCTCGATATCCTCCGCGGTCTTGCCCATGGCCTTGATCTTCTTGTTCAGACGCTGTGCAGCTTCGATGGCGGTTTGCGAGTGGAATTCGGCGGGGTAGGAGACCTTGAAGAGCACGTTCTCCATCACGTAGGAGCCGTAGGGGCGCTGGAAGCGGAATTTCTGGGTGCCGAAGTTGACGTCGTAGAAGCCCCAGACTGGGGTGGTGAGCACGGTAGGGATACCCTTCTCGCCACGCTGAACCTTAAGGACGAGGTTTACGGCGCGTTCGCACGCGTCTCCTGCGGCCCAGGACTTGCGGGACATGGCGTTGGGAGTGTGGCGGTAGGTTCGGAGGGACTGGCCGTCGACCCAGGCTTGAGAGATGGCGTCGCGGGTTTGGGCCTCATCGAGACCAAACATCTTCGCGACGACTGCTGTGGAAGCGACCTTGACGAGGACGACGTGATCCAGGCCGACCTTGTTGAAGCTGTTCTCCAACGCCAAGCAGCCCTGGATCTCGTGTGCCATGATCATAGCCTCGAGCACATCCTTGACGGTGAAGATCTTGCCGCCATTGATCTGCTGGGACCCAGACTTGTTCGTCCTGTTGACGTAGTCTGCCACCGACAGGATGGCGCCCAGGTTGTCAGATGGATGTCCCCATTCGGCTGCAAGCCAGCAGTCGTTGAAATCAAGCCATCTGATCATCGCTCCGATGTTGAACGCTCCCAGCACTGGGTCAAGCACGTATGGAGTGCCTGGCACGCGTGATCCATTGGGGACTTGCGTGCCCGGGACAACTGGACCGAGGAGTGATTTGCATTGTGGGAATTCGAGGGCTTTGAGACCGCAGCCGAGTGTGTCTAGGAAGACGAAGCGGGCAGTGTCGAGCTGAGATCGTATCAGTACCATTCCTACATCTCATACACACAAGGCTTTCCTACCGCGAGTTCCGAGTCGACCTTGTAGTTGTGCACATACTGGGCGGTATCCTTGATCTCGTAGTCGTAGTCCTGCTTTGCGGCTACGTCGGGGAGGTTCGAGTGTGGAGCCATTGAAGCTGAGAATGCTCTTGTGCTTTGTGTCTGCTTGATGTTGCGTTGCTGGAAGGATTTTTGAGCGAGGATGGAGGAGGAGCGGAGAGGAGTAGCTGTTCGTTGCAGGCTTCGTGTCGCGGTTCGAATGGCACTTCGTGCTGCGAGGGAGGACATGATTAAGAACGAGAGATGGAAGCTGCTGTCGTTCTCAACGTCTGCTGCAGCTTTTCGTCTTTAGTATCCTCCTTCTTCGGCGAGTCAGTCAAGCTACTGCAATAGTTTTCTCTGTGGTGCAGAGCTGTTGATGAAGAAACCGCATGTACCCGACCACCTCGGTAAATGTCATCCGGTCTGTTTCGCAGCATTGGCTCGACAAGGCTCGAGCAGGGCAGGAGAGCCGACCGACATCGGTATCGGCAACGACGACACTCTTGTGAACACAGCTTTTGCTTGGTATGCGAGGCATGCTTGGCTACATTGGCACATATCACCCTTGTCTTCTCCACCGTCTTCACCATTCCGACCTTCAAGGACATCAGAAAGAGACTCAGCAAGTCCAGCCATGTGAACGGCACCAAGGAGGCCTCTGAGCCTAGACAGTATGATCCACCTCTAGGATCGCCACCGAACGGAGACCATGGCAGAGAAAGCCCTCCGGAATGGCCCTGTGTAGGCTACAATGGTCGAAGCTATACTGAAGACCAACTTCGCCATCTTGTCGATGAGATTAAAGACTATCAGCTCACTCATGGATCTCTGGTGAAGGTCGTAGAGTACGAGACTGAGTCCTCCGTCCCTGCAAGGCCGATAGGAACGAGCATTCTTCCAACGCTGTTCCCGAGAGCTCGGTATGAAGAAGCTATTGAGTTACAGCAAGCGTAAGTGGGAATGATGTGTCGAAAGCCTCTCCACCATTCTGTCAGTTGCGTCGGCGTCTTCGCATCTACTGTAGCAGCGTCCTTGCCGCTCTTGCATTCGAGACTACTGCTATGCTCCCACCGCGATGACTATTGGTTACTGTCCATCTCAGAGGAATTGCTAGACGAGACGCCACTACAGCCGCTGTAAAGCATGGGTGGCTCGATTCAGAAGTCCGAGACATTAGCTGACCGTTCTATCTACCCTCCCAGATATTGTGAGCTCTATATGCGAGTTGCCTCCGACCCGGAGTGGCTGTTCGGAGTTCTTGAACCTTTAAGAAACCACGACCCATTCTTCACTGTGTTAGAAAAGGTCTACGACAGGGTCAAGGCGGCCGGCGCAGTGCAGAATGTCGTCTGTGAGGTGCTCCGGAACGACTACATGATACATCGGCCTGCAGGCATCCAGGAATCCGAACTCAAGCAAGTGGAGATGAATACCTTTTCCTGCGCTGGTGCGGCACACGCCGAGAGGATCGTCAGTATGCACCATCATTTGGCTCGAGTACGAGATTTCGGGTCGGACGCTACTCCAACGAGTACGAGTCTACCTCGAAACGACAACGTCAACTCCATAGTAACCATGCTGCGAACCGCTCACAGCATATACGCCTCCACCAACCCCAGCCCACGCCAGAAGTGCATCCTCATCACCGTCCAGCCCTTCAACTTCAATGTCGCGGATGAGCGGCCTATTGAGCTTGCCCTTTGGGACGCTGAGATCCCATGCTACCGTGTCGAATGGAGTACCCTCATGGCTCGGACAACGTTCGCACCCGACCGCACTCTGTTCTTCTCACCGCCTTTCGGGGACCATGAACTCGAGGTCAGTGTCATCTACTACAGAGGCGGCTACGTGATCGAAGAGTACAATCCCGAAGGCTTCGATCTCCGCGTCCAACTCGAAACCTCTCGCGCAATCAAGTGTCCGGACATTCTGACGCACCTGTCAGGGTTCAAGACGGTGCAAGCCGCTCTCGCAGAGCCTGGGGCTGTCGAGCGCTTCCTCCCTGCGGAGAAGGCCGAAAAGATTAGACGGACGTTTATGCCGATGCAAGTTCTCGATGCTTCACCCGCTGGCCTCGCCGCGCGCAGAGATGCCACGGATCCACAGCGTTGCATCAATTACGTGCTCAAGCCAAACAGAGACGGCGGCGGACACAACATCTACCGCTCAGACATTCCAGCGTTCCTGAACAAGATGCCGGAGACGGAGTGGTGTCAGTACATCCTCATGAAATTGATCGAGCCGCCCGCGACGGAGGGAACGTTAATGGCGCCAGATAGTCTCTATCACGGCGCCGTGATCTCGGAGCTGGGAGTGCTCGGCACGTGTATATGGGAGCGCATTGGGTCTGGGATCGAGGTAAAGATGAAAGAAGTCGCAGGGTGGACGTTCAAGACGAAGCCGGTGAGCGTGGATGAAATGAGCGTGGTCAAAGGATATGGATGTTTCGACTGTCCATTGCTGGTTGATTGACTGAATGCGTGACTGAATTAACTATGCTCACGATACGCTGCTGTTTCTCTCTCGTAGTAACGACTCTCACTTATCACGATGGTTGTTATCTGAGCATAACGAATTGCTATGTGCGGAGCATGAGCGGCTCACTTACGCCATCACCTCTCACAAACGAGCGTAACACACTCAGCACCGGCTCCAGAACCAAGCCTCCTCTTCTTAAGTTTGCCCTTCGTATTGCCATTGCGCTCCAGTAATACCCTCGCCGCCTCTCTCGCGGCTCTGGCTTCGGCCTCGTCCTTGCTTCCTCGCCCAGCGACGCTCGCCACCAGTACGTCGTCGACGAGGACAGTGCACGTGAAGGTCATCTTGCCGTCGTCGGACTTCACCGCACTTGTCTCATACTTGATCGCCTTCTTGTCTGCGAGGATGCCCAGCTGCTCCTTCGGGTACGCCGCTTCGACATGCTCGTCCAGCATTCTCTGCATTATCTTCATGAGTCCTAGGTTCTCCAGGAACGTCTCGCACGCATCAAGGCTACCTTCACAGTCGAGATAGATGGCCCCAAGCACCGATTCGACCATGTCGGAAAAGAACTTCGGCACCTCGAGAGCCACGATCTCCGGCCAAGGGTACTCATCGCTAGTACGAAGAGCATCATCGAGCACAGCACGAGCCTGCTGGAACAATTCAGCGGCTTTCCGTCTGCATTGAGAGACTTGTGCACCGCATCTTAGGAAGTCGTAGAGATGGATCGTTCTCACAGACTCTACCAGATTGATATGGCCGTTCGCAGTTGTTGCGGGTGCTGCATCATAACTCTGTTCTTCGAGATCGTACGCCATGCAGCAGTAGCTGAGGAACTTGCCATTGACCAAGGCGTCATGATAGCGGTGCATCTTCCACTCCGGCATCTTTCTCGAATGTGCGAAGAGCTTCGGTACGATGATCATATCGAGCACGGCGTCACCAAGAAACTCGAGACGCTCGTAGGAGAGGCCGGTGTTATTCGGGAACGAGGCATGTGTGATGGCCTCCAGAAGAAGAGCCGGCCGCTTGAACTCGTGGCCGACAAGCTTCTCGAGCGTAGCCATGCCCGCACACTCCATTGTCGGGACCTCCGTGAGCATACGACTGATAGGGTCTCCATGAGGACACCAGTGCTCTGCCGGAAGGAGTGTGCGAAGGCATTCGAATGCCATGTCCTGCCCACCATCGACGAAGGCAGCTCCGATCAATGCTTCCACGACGTCGGCAAGTAGTTTACTAGACACCTCACGTGTCACGGCTTCTCCATCGTGGACAGTAGTGTCGAGGTAGTCAGGCCGCCATTTGGCACCATTGAAACCCTTTGTATTGATGAAACGATCGAGATGTAGGCGTTCTGCTGCTTTGCACAATGTAGCATTGCTGACCAAACGGTGCTCTTCGAGTGTCAAATACCGTTCCGGCCAATTGAGATGCTCTCCCATCACTTGTCTCACGGTGTAGAATTTGAGTCTGTAGGCACACAGGACACATTAGCAGCAGATTTTCCATTGATATTACGGAGAGAGCCCAGAGCAGCCACGCTGGCCAATATCGACAGAATGCTGTTCTCCGACATGAGAACACCAGCGGCTGAGCCGGCAGGGCGCGTAATCGCAGCACAGGCAGTCGATTGAAATTCTGAGAAGGGGTAGGTACTCACATAGCATCGCCCAGAAACTCAAGCCGGTTGTAGTCAAAGCCTTCGTTAGCCGCCGGTGCAGAGATCGCTTCCACCAACAGGTCCCGGTCCTCCCACTGCAACGGCTGAAGCACTCCCTCTTGCAAACACTGCGCAGTGAGCGCTAAATCCAGTCGATGCATTATCGACGGAACGAAAGCTGCGAGAACAGCGCATTCTCCAGGTAGGCGATCGATTGTACAGTCTCCAAGAGCGAATTTGTGGATAGAGGTATATGCAGCGACCTCGTTCCCTGTCGGGTTGATGGGGTGTAGGAAATTCTTGCGTCGAGGGAAGGGCTTTGCGTTGATGCATGTCTCGTTCTCGCCGGCATCATTTGAGAAATCGCTAGTGCAGACGTAGAAGAAACTGCGGCGCGGCTCCTCACTCGTGCGGAGAATGTAGCGATGAGCAGTGGCAGAAGCCCCGGTGAGTCTCGAGGCTGGGTATCGGCCACAAAGGTCTGATGGGTTGCACGTTTCGTCGAGTGGAGACAGCAGGTAAGAAAAGTCGCTGGAAGCCGACATCCGAGCCTCGTGCACCTTGGAGGAAGTCAGCGGTCTGTATACTCTCATAGATGCAAATCATACTCACGCTGCTAAGGATGGCGTGAGTGTATTGACGAGCCGTCTCGATGTGTGAGATGGCCAGGACATCGCCGACGGGGTGGATGTCAACAGTATACGTGATCTCCCTGTTCCAGTATAGCTCGAATTCAAGACCATGTAACAGCACCGCCGGGAGGTACAGGCGTACTGCAATCACCTCCTTCTCGCCGTCCCGGACGGGTAATGAGTGTTTATGCCACTGCACATTATCATCGCACTGCCTCGAGACCTCGGAGAACGTTGCCCATGCAGACTCACGAAGAGCAATCTGCATCAACGATGGCTGATCCATATGCGCTTGACCGACTTCCGGAACATACTCGTTCGCAAATGGCAGTAGGTTATCGTTGACCAGCCCTTCTTTATGCAACGCTGTGTAAGCTTCGAAAGCCGCATCCTTGACCGCAGTTCCTTCGCTGGCATACCCCTTCGAGCTCATGGCCGTCCGGACTCTCGGGTGCACGAACGAGGGTAGGGTGATACGAGCAGTCCATGCGTTGGCGCCACCATTGTTCCTCGTTTCGAGAACAGGCCGAACGTCCACGTAGCGTCCAGCATGGTTCGAGCTGACTGCACAGAAGTGGTAGAGATGGGCCTTGGCGTTTTGAAGAGTAAGTCTCGCTCTCGTACTTTCGACGCAGTACGATCTGGTGCTCAGCTCCTCTTCGGCCTCAGATGCTACCTCGGAGAGCTCTGGTAACTGTCGATCCTTCATGTAGGCCTCTCTCATCTCAGCTTCCAGACGTTGCCAATTCGCTGTAGTGCCCGCTGGATCGAGGTTCGAGATGAAGACGATGTATTTCGAATCCCTCTGCCGGGCTCGACCGCGACGCTGTACGTACGAGACAAGGTTCTTTGGAGCGTCGAAACATATCACGAGGTTGCAGGCACTGACATCGATCCCTTCTTCGAGCCTAAAGTCAAGTCAGCAGACGTCTCATAGTTCTCAAGAGGCCAGAAAAGAACTAGCATTGAGTGTAGTGGCATCACCCCCGACGCTGTCCCGGAGTACGATGTTGGCGGCCTGGAATTGACTTACACTGTGGTCGCAATCATCACATTCTTGCTGCCATCGCGAAAATCGATCAAATCTTGCTTTTGCTGCTTCAAGTCCACGAGGTCCGAAATGGACGTCTTCCGGCCTGAGAATTGCGATGCACCCACGTAAGTACCCGCTGACAGGTACTGAACGCTGTCCAGCTGTCGGAGAACGCCAGCTAGGGCAGCTACTACTGCCCTCTGCTCAACGAAAACGATAGCTCTGGTACTCGCGCTCTGCTGGCTTAATATGTTGACTAGGGAGTGGACTTTGTCGGAGATGGCGGGTGACTCGACCGGGCTGTCCACTTGGTTGGACTCGGTAAGAAGAGTGTCCAGTATGTCTGCCAGGTGCGCTCGCTCCTTCTCGGTGACATCTGGCAGGACAAGAGATTGTGCGTTACAGCCTTCTGTGAACCGCCGAATGCATCTAGTCGCATACCACTCTGCTGCCGACTCGCCCAGCTGGTCGAATATTGCCGTTGTGCGGGTACTGAGCGCTTTCAGCTGCTTGAAGCAATAAGTCGTAGGTTTCTTGGACGTGCCATGTAGATCCCGTTGGGCTTTGTCGTCTCCAATGGTCAACAGATCGAGAATGTACGGGTCCTTGGATATATCGTATGTGGCCACGGCACTTTCGAGAGCCCTGACTATGCGCGGAGAAGTGGTTGCTGTTCCTTCTGAGTATATCACACTCGTGATTGATGGAGGATGGACATGCTTCTCCAGCTCCGAGCGATGGATCTTAGGCGTGATAGCAACAGCGTCCAGATTCCTCTCTACGTCCTCAAGAGTGCTACTCTTGGCAGACATGATGGGAGACGCTGACAGGCCAAGTATATTTGGGATCGATTCCTTTCTGGCCTTGGCTGGGTAGTAAAAGTCCCTCATGATCGTGTTCATCGGACTATTGCCGGTGCATCGATGAGCCTCGTCGAACACTAGAAGCGCTATCCTCGAGATCGTGACAAAGCCATGTGTGAGAGCATCCGTCAGGACCTGAGGGGTGCCAACAACAACTCGAACGTTCGTCAAGACAGCATCCCATATGCTCTGGTCGGTCCAAGCGTCCACGCAGTTGTCGCCTGTCAACATCTTGATGAGGTAGGCCGGAAGATTCGCGCTCAGAACCTCGTACTGCTGCGTACTGAGGGCCACGCTTGGCGTCGTAAACCAGACCAGTTTGTCAGGGCCAGACTGCTCGAGTTGTGCCTGGATCCGAGAGATGGCCACGTGCGTCTTGCCACTGCCGGTGTCCATGGCTATGATGACATTGCGTAGTAAGCTCTGCTCGAGCATCTCCTGCTGGTACGAGCGAAGGACGAAGTTCTCGACCTCGACGATCTCCGAGTCCACATCATTGGATGCACCCATATCAGTGTCCTGAGGTGTATCTACAGTGGCCATGGTAGCGAGCGACGACGACAAGCTATAGCTGTTGTGATGTAATATGCATCAGGTCGTCAGCAATACTGTGGAGGTGGAGTCGGATGGAAAGCTGGAGCAAAGACGTGTCGCGTGTCAGAAGTTTAGATGCGGTAGGTTACACAAGCATGCCGGGCAGGCAACGCAACCCCAGGTCATGAGTACCTCCTACTCTCGTCGCACCTACCGTGGCCGTGGCCTGGCCAACAATGCAGTCTCGACGTAAGAAGGAACGTTTGAGTCGCGTCTGCTGTGCCTTAGGCGCGTCTGTTTTGACCTCACGTGTCATTCAAGTTCAGCATTGCATGTGATATCATCAGCACTGACTGGACGTCGGCAGATCGCTCCTCTTTCTTCAACACCAAACGGAGTGTCATCGATGCACTCATATGGCCAGCAAGTGCGAACAGCATTGCGTGTCGGGTGTCCAGATTGGCTGGAGTCAGTACCAGCTAATCTGAAAGCTAGTCTCAGATCTACGTGGACCCTGGATTCGTTGCGTTATCGCTCTGCGGGAATTGCAGTAGCTTGGTAGTCATGCGAGGTACTTTTTAAAGATACCTCAAAAGGCTTTCACAACAGCAGAGTTGCCGCATGCTGATTGCACTCCACTCCTACACAATGCAATCATTCAGTAGGGCAGTCACTCGCCAGGTCGGCCGGCGAGCACGAATCGCGACTCGATCTCGAACGACAGTTGCACAGCGAAACACTTATCTGCGACCCATTGGCCCACGAGACCAGCAGCAGAGATCCTATGCCACCACACGTCTTCACGAGGACGGGTCTGCACGTTCGGCGGTGATCAATGTCCTCAACAACATCGGTTCCAAGCGAGAGGTGCAGCAGTATCTGGCACAGTTCACATCCGTTTCCTCCCAGCAGTTTGCGGTGATCAAGGTCGGCGGTGCTATCCTCACCGACTACCTCGATGTCCTATGTGCTTCCCTACGCAACCTCAACCAGATGGGCTTGTTCCCTGTCATCATTCACGGAGCAGGCCCGCAGCTTAACAAGCTTCTCGAGGAGGCGGGTATCGAACCACAGTACAATGAAGGCATTCGGATAACAGACGGCAAGACGCTGGGCATAGCACGGAAGCTATTCTTGGAGGAGAACCTGAAGCTGGTCGAGGCGTTGGAGAGCTGGGGCGTGCGAGCACGTCCTATCACTTCTGGGGTCCTGATGGCCGATTACAAGGATAAAGATACTTATCAGTTCGTGGGAGAGGTATGTTTTTCCAAGACCTCTGTTGAGGTGTATGCTTATAATCTGCAGGTCAACCAAGTCCACGGAGGCACCATTAGAGCAGCCATCGCCGACGGGTACATCCCAGTTCTGACATGCATGGCAGAAAGTGAAGAGGGCCAGGTCCTCAATGTCAATGCCGATAAGGCCGCAGCTGAGTTGGCAAGAGAGCTAGTGCCATTGAAGATCGTCTACCTGTCTGAGAAGGGTGGAATCCACGATAAAGAGACGGGCAAGCTTATCGAAGCCATCAATCTCGATGAGGAGTACGATGAGTACATGAAGAAGCCATGGGTTATCCATGGCACGAGGAGCAAGATACGGGATATCAAGACACTGCTCGACGATCTTCCACGTAGTTCAAGTGTGGCCATTATCCACCCTGAGAGTTTGGAGCGCGAACTGTTCACACATTCTGGAGCCGGAACACTGATAAGGCGAGGCACCAAGCTCTTACAAGCATCAACGCTTCCCGAGTTCGAGAGCATGGATCAGCTGAAGCAGACACTGGTGCGAGATCGAGAAGGCTTGGACTCAGCATCTGTTGTCGATCGGTATCTTGACACCCTCGAAAGCCGACACTTCAAGGCTTATTACGATGAAGGCATGGAAGCTCTAGCCATCGTTCTACCCCCTGCTGAGACCTCCCAACTTGCACACCTGGCTACACTGACGATGACTCGCTCAGCATGGCTATCCAATATTGCGGACAACGTCTTCCAGAACCTACAGCGAGACTTCCCTAAGCTAGCATGGACAGTCAAGCAAGATGACGAGAATCTGACGTGGTTCTCGGAGAAGGCGGATGGCAGCATAGCCCGAAAAGGCGAGGTGTTGTTCTGGTACGGCATCGAGAGTCCTGAGGAGGTCAGGCAATTGATGAGTGAGTTCGTGCAGCATGGCAGGCAGATGTTTGGCGACATCAACCTCGAATCACAGCTCCACCGAGCGGCGGCTGCTGCGGAGCGTATAAGGTCGAGGGCGGCGGGACTGGCTAGCATGAGGGGCGGTCAAGGACAGCAGGCCCAACAGCAAGCCAGAGCATTTTCTACGAGTGCTAGACCACGCCAACGAGCAGCAGTGAATTCAAGCAGCGCAAACACACATCAGCGAGGCTATGCCACAACAAACCCCAACCCACCACTCGGTATCAAGAATAGCGAAAAGGACTACCCATCACGCGTCGCTGTCATTGGAGCGCGTGGCTACACTGGTCAAGCGCTTATCGACATGCTAAATCGCCACCCAAACATGGATCTTCGCCACGTCTCATCTCGAGAGCTCGCTGGCAAGAAGCTGAAGGGCTACGAGAAGCGTGAGATCATCTACGAGAACCTGAGTCCGGACGACGTCCGACGAATGGCCGAGAAGAAGGAAATCGACTGCTGGGTCATGGCCCTCCCCAACGGCGTCTGCAAACCCTACGTCGACGCCATTGACGAGAGCGGCCACAAAGAAGCCCTCGTCATCGACCTCTCCGCCGACTACCGCTTCGACAATGCCTGGACTTACGGCCTCCCGGAGCTCGTCCAGCGTAACAAGATAGCGGGCGCAACCCGCATCTCCAACCCCGGCTGCTATGCAACCGCCGCGCAGCTCGGCATATCGCCCTTACTCCCTTACCTAGCCGCTCAGCCTGCTCATCCGACCGTCTTCGGCGTGTCCGGCTACTCGGGCGCCGGCACAAAGCCATCCCCAAAGAACAACGTTGAGAACCTCACCGGCAATCTAATTGCCTACTCTCTCACGGACCACATTCACGAGCGCGAGATCTCCACCCAGCTCGGCACAGATGTCGCCTTTGTCCCGCACGTCGCTGTGTGGTTCGCAGGGATCCACCATACCATCTCCCTGCCACTCGCCCAGACTATGGCATCGCGAGATGTACGGCAGCTCTACCAGGACCGATATGACAAGGAGAAGTTGATCAAAGTCTCCGGCGAGAGTCCGCAGGTGAAGTTGATCGCGGGCAAGCACGGTGTTGAAATTGGCGGGTTTGCGGTACATTCGAGTGGGAAGAGGGCAGTGATTAATGTCACGATTGATAATTTGCTCAAGGGGGCGGCGACGCAGTGTCTGCAGAATATGAACTTGGCGTTGGGCTATGGGGAGTATGATGGCATACCACTCGAGTGAGCTGCCAGAGTGGGAGACGATATGGTTTTAAAGCAGGATTAAGAGCGAGTACGTGTGGGTAGTCGAGATATACCAGGCGTGGCGTTTTAGCGTGGGTTGATTTGTGCCTGGCTCAAGTCTCGGTTCTTATGGCATAACTCGAGAATGCGTACAGAGCACGTGAGCGATGTTTAGAGTTTGATAGCGGCCGGGCTGCCGCGCGCTAGCTCGACTAGGAAGTTCAGCGCATGTGAACATGAACTCGCCTCCTTGTATTTCATCTGCCACAGACATCTGACAATTCGGCAAGCTGATGCTGACGCCATTACGCGTAGCAAGGCAGGCGATCTTACCGTTGCCACGAGCAGGCCTTTGGCGATGCATTGAGCCACAGTCTGCAAGCTGTATTACACGGCTTGCACTTCCGCAACGATGGGATGAAAGAAGGGCGTTCAGCAGCGTGCATCACTGGCGACAGGGTATCGCAGCTGTAGAGCATGAAGACACAGATACATCGCGTCCGCCACCTGGCCTGACGTTATCTGCGCAGGCGAGAAAGCTGCCTGTCGTCTGCCCAGGATGCGGTGCTCCAAGCCAGACAGTCGACGCAGACGTTGCCGGCTTCTACGGCTCTAAGCGCGCATTGAAAGCGACAGAGAAGAGTGCAAGCGAGAGTGTAGAGGATGAAGTCTTCAACGCCGCCCTGAAGTCTGGTCTCTTAGCCGATTCGCAGCCCAGCGCACCCACTCCTCAACAACCCGCTCAAACGCCCATCATCCCCATCTGCGACCGGTGCCACAACCTGCTCTACCAATCCAAAGGCGCAAGCATCATCCACCCGTCCATCCAATCAATCCAACAAATCATCGAAGAATCCCCACACAAACACAACCACATGTACCACGTCCTCGACGCCGCCGACTTCCCCCTCTCCCTCATCCCCAACCTCATCACCTCCCTCCAGCTACCCCGCCTCCGCACCCAGAACCGCCGCTCGAAGAGCCTGCACTACGTCCGTGGGCGGGTGGCGGAGGTCAGTTTCATCATCACACGCAGCGATCTGCTGGCGCCGAAGAAAGAGCAGGTAGATGGTTTGGTGCCGTATTTGCGGGAGGTATTGAGAAGTGCGTTAGGGAGGAGTGGACGGGATGTCAGGTTGGGGAATGTGAGGTGTGTTTCTGCGCACCGCGGGTGGTGGACGAAGACGTTGAAGGAGGAGGTTTGGGAGAAGGGGGGTGCGGGGTGGGTGGTGGGGAAGGTTAATGTGGGGAAGAGTGCGTTGTTTGAGGCGGTATTTCCGAAGGGAAGGAAGGAGGAGGGGGCGAATGTTAGAGCTATTAGGGAGGCGGAGGAGAGTGGTGCTGGGGGTGGGGTGGCGGCTTTACGGGGTGGCAGTGACGGTGTGAGAAGCGCGGTAGACGACAAGACGGATGGCTTTGCTGCTCTACCTGGCGAATTGCATGAGCCTCGGGATGATACGACTGTGAAGTACGAATCGAACAGCTTCCGGGAGACAGAACTCGACATCCGCGACCAGAAACTGGAAGAGGACGATGATGAGGTACTCCTCGACGATGACTCTCTACTACCACCAGCACAGCCTGAAACAGCCTTCCCAAGGATGCCGCTCGTATCCTCATTACCTGGCACAACAGCATCGCCAATCCGCATTCCCTTCGGCGGCGGCAAAGGCGAGCTGATCGACTTACCAGGTGTCCACCGGACCTCGCTAGACACGCACGTCAAACCAGAGCATCGCGGCGAGCTGATCATGAAGTCCCGCATCGTCCCACAACAACACACCATCAAACCCGGCCAGTCACTCCTCCTTGGTGGTCTCATTCGGATCACGCCTAAGCTCGAGAAAGACGAGAATGTCGTGATGCTCGCGTACCCCTTCGTGCCACTCGATCCACACGTCTCGAGCACCGAGAAAGCTCACGCCATCCAAACTGGCACCTACCTCGAGACCAATGAGCCCTACGCTGGCACTGTGCCCACGATCGCTACACCTACAGCACAGGCAAAGATGAAACAAGCAGGCACCTTCCAGCTCGAGTGGGACGTCACGAAACGTCGCGCCGGCCCTCTCACAGATCCTGCAGCTGGCAAGCAGAAAGCTTCCACCCTCCCTTTCGTCGTCTACGGCGCGGACATTCTCATTGAAGGTGTGGGCTGGGTAGAGCTTACCTGCCAAGTCCGTGCGGGCAGGAAGGCTTTCGTCAGCGAGCCTGTGCGCGATGGTTTCGGTGAAGGGACAGTCAGACGAGAAGTAGCTGCCGGCGTACCGGAGGTAGAGATCTGGACGCCGCAGGGTGGTTTTGTGGGTATTAGGAGGCCGATGAATGCTTGGTTGCTTGGAGGGCCGAAGAAGACGGCGAAGCATGCGCGGAGAGGGAGGCCGAGACAGACGATTAGTATGAAAAAGAGACAGGAAGGTGGTGCTAGAGGTGGAGCTCGGATAAATGATGCCTTTACTGGGCATCTCTAGCCATCCAAAAACAACAATGTCTAGCCCCCTGATTTCTACAAACAAAGCCTTCCTGTAGCAAACCCAAAATTACCCATACTATAGGTCGCGTACTTAAGTGTGTATGGGGTATTTTGTAGTAGTCAATCACGACTCGTGCAGGTCATCCATCTGCGAAAACGGTATGCATAGAGAGAATATGGTCGTACTTACTATCTCCGGCGCACTCGGATTTTTACCATCGTTCTGCTTGAGATACGAAGGTCCAGCGACAGAAGCTATCGCTTGGCGCGATTGACGGCGGAGACATCATCGCAGCTAGAGGGACATCCTGTTCGTCGTCGTTCCCTTGGCAAAAGAGTCGCCGGGTGGCACTCTCAGGTATCTCGCTGCTATGGGCCCCAAATGTTCCAGAGCGTCCGAGGGCTGCTCCGCGGCTCCCGCCATGTACGACGTCGAAACTGTCAAATGTTGTGCCACAGATGCTCGGCTGCTCGTGGGTTCTACAATCTCGATCGTGCTCCCATGTCCATGCGGGTTTTCGTGCTACAGAAGGCGTTCACCTGGCTGCAGGGGCTGCGGGGCATGCAGTCTTTCCGGGATGGTGGTGGAGGTAGCCGAAGCCAAGGCATGCAGTCGGCTGTCCACGGTACTTCCTCTACGAAAAGGTGTCGACTACCCTCGCAAGTTCCTGAAATGTTCGTGGTACTCCAGGCGAGGCATACTGGGTCCGCGAGTTGGCGACATGCCTTGGGCGCGAGGTACCGGAGGAGCGTGGTGTACGATCGCCATATCCTTGTCGATCCCACATTGCTGGGACCTAGGGCCGGGATTGCCATGCCACTGGCCCCCGAACCAACGACAGATGAGCTCAATATGCCATGTCGTCCCGCGAGGATGTGTCGGATCGCCACGCAGATGGCACAAGCAACTTGTTACTTCCCATCTGAGCAGAGTGTGACAGTATGTGTCAGGCTACCGGTGAATAGAAGGACGACATGGGTCCTTCAAGAAACCAGGATCATTCCATGTTCTGGGAAAGTGGATCGACACTATCGCTTACCCCTGTCGTTGGCAGTGTCCCAGAAGTTGCACAAACGCCCACGGGCGCTCAGCATGAATGTTTCGCTCGACACGACCGACACGACCGACTTGATTGCCTGAAACCGTTCGACTATCTAACGGCATTCCAGCTCGTCCAGTCGGGAAAGGTGCGATGGATAAGGTAGATGGCTTTCGCGAAGCAGAGGCTCCATGCAGGTCTTCGTCACTTTCAGCTAGCCATTGCAAGACTCCACCTACAGGAGGGTCGCAAAAAGACTGGTATCCCTGCAATGCGGAACGGAAGAGCTAGGCCGTAGCAGACAGACGCTCTACCTAAATTTCGTTGATCTCCTACACAGTCGGGCCTAGCTCTT
>JAABUL010004022.1_pt1 | contig 20515 bp, 26 predicted proteins | sample 5559151 | NCBI WGS metagenome assembly JAABUL01 (sample SAMN10711876, study PRJNA513368) | rock metagenome | isolation source: Antarctica rocks | place: Antarctica: Victoria Land, Pudding Butte sud | reverse complement strand
TGAGGCAAGGAAGGGGATGAGAGCGGGAGGAGAGGGGGGGATGGGTGTTTGTGCGGGGGTGGTGTGGGGTTGGTATGGGGTTGGTGTATGTGGGGTAGAGGGGTGTGTGGTTGCTTTTTTGGTTGGAGATTTGTTGTGGTTGGAGATTTGTTGTTGGGTTGGGGTGGTTGGTTTTGGTGGTTTGGGAGGGGGGGTTGGTGAGGATGGTTGGGATCAAGAAGGCTGGCGAGAGGTGTGGTGGTATGGGTCTTTCTTTATGGGTGCAAGAGGTGTTTTGGGGATGTAGAGGGTGCAGCTTTTTGTTTAGGTTTATGGGTGCTTTGTTCTGGATTGGATTGATGAAGATTGGTTGGATTGAGTGGAGTTTTGTAGGGCGGATGTGGTAGGGTTGTGGTTGTGGTTGTGGCTGTTGAGGGGCGGAGGGCAAGGCGTGGTTTATGGAGGTGGTTTGACTTGCATGGAGATGAGTTCTAGAGTATCTTCGCGGGATTATGGGATCTATGATATAAGCGGAGCCGAAAGCTAGGATGAAGTTGGAAGTGATTACTTTGCTTTGTAGAGGATTCTTGTCTTGTTGGGAATAAGGCTGCTAATGATTGAGCAAGAGATTTGATTCAGATTAGTGCAAGCATCTTTGAATTTTATGTTGGTTGGAGAGCGCATGTCGCGGGTTAGTAGTAGGATGCTTTTCGCTAGCTTAGATGGGATGCGTTGGGAGGGTCGTTATCTCTTGCGTCCTTTGTTGGAGGTATGCGTGATGATTGATTTTTAATTAGGGAGGCATTCGGTAGTGTTATGATGGAATTGAGGTTCCTGGATGCATTCCTGGTGGAGGCTGTGCGATTATCAATTTGTTCTGTGCGTGGTAAACACTGGACGCTTGGGAAAGGGGACTGTGAGTGAGGTAATTATCAGGCGAGAGGCCCCGAGAATTATCTGAAAGGGGGCGGAAAGGGAAGATGAGGAGGGGATGGACTGAGTGATGTTGATAGCAATTTCAGCTTGAACGTGTTATAGAATATGATCCCATGTACAACAGTAAGAATGTCTCAATTTCACGAAGTGACACGAACCTCCAGGTATAGACCCACAACGCCTATGCTCAGATATGCAAAAAAATCCAATGAAACGTCGTCTCTTTCCTCTAGATCCGCGGTCACACGTCTGATACTTTACAACAAACTCATGAACCCTGCCAGTCCCACGCCTACCACTCCCGCAGCAACAAGGACCCCGTTCCTCCCCGCCCCGCTGGAACTCTTGGGAATTGGTGGATTTGATGGCGCCGTAGGTGATCCAGGCGTTGCACCCGTTTGCGATGCTGTCGCATTGGCCGAATTGCTCGGAATGCCACTTGTTGCGAGCGTCCCAATGGCTGTCGTCGTAGAACTAGAGTTTGCTGAATTGACCAAAGCGGACGCCGATGCCATTTCGCTAGAGACGACAGGTGCCACCTCCGTTGCCACGAGGCTCGCTTCTCCAACAAGGAGGGATGAGACGTAGGGTTGGAGGGATGTGGGAAGAGCGGTCACGTAGGCAGGGAGAGCGGTGGCGGTAGCGGTGAGGAAGGCATCGAAGTAGTCTGCACCTTGAGCTTTAATGTTGTTGTCGGAGACGGCGGTTTCTGTCGCGTGCCAGCTATAGAGCGCGTTTGCGGCGACGGTGTTTTGGAGCGCGATGGATTCGGCCTCGCTGCCGACCTTGGATAACTGGTTGGGGGTTAGGTAGAAACTCGGATTTTGGACTTGGGTACGAACTGCTTGGTCTACTTGGTCTACTTGGTCTGCCGCGACATAGGTTGCTGCGAGGAGCGCGGTTGTGAGGAGACTTTGTGTAAACATGATGTTCGGCAAGCAGATGGAAGTAGAGAATTTGGGAAATGTAGGATGTTACAGAGTATCGCAGAATGGGCTGGAAACGGTATGTTGCTGGGATACGTCGAGGAGATTTCGCCTTGAAAGAACAAAGAAGAATATTATTCGATGATTCTGAAAGGCCTCACTAGATTGCGACGGAAACAGTACAAAGGGAGTCTTGAGTACTTATCTTCCTTCGACACGGCAATAAATAGCATAGCTTGTGCGGCGCCGATGTTGCTCAGTAGCTGCGGTTTGATCCTTGGCGGCTTAGCGAAGGATGAAACTCGAGGCTGTACAATTTCTCAAACTCTAGCCTGACACCACAAGGGGTCCAAGCTTGAATCCGTTGGGTCAATCAAGAAGCCGCAACAAACGGCACAGCGTCAAGAAGCATTGAAGTTCTCGGCCAGGAGTTGATTGAATGTCCCCCTAAGCGCTGACCTGTGTTTCATTCCATCCACCGACGTATGCTGCTACCAGTGGAGTCGAATATTATTGGACCAGCCTCGGCCGCGAAATGCAGCTTGCGAGAAGCGATCCTCGAATTCTGCGTATCTTCGATCCTTCCACACGGTGGACCAGGAGCAGGAGCCGGAGCCACCACTGCGCCTGGCTGCAAAGCCCAGGAATCTCATGGCCAGGGTCTTTACACTCCAGTCAATCCTTCACACAGTCTCTGTTACTGCAAAGAGGCAGTGTATACCAGATCATGTTCGCTGGCATGATGTTTGATCAGAGGCCACGTTGCTGACTGCGGCTTCATTGAAGCCTTGACCTTCTGCAAGCGCGCGCTTCGTTAAATGAGCGAATGAGGTAGAGTTGCTTTTGAGTTCGCAGTCTTTGAGGCTGTAGTAATTTGAGACTATGACAGATCCGGGCTGAGTAGAGAGATATAGAATCGGTTGTGGAATGATGGTAGGATACTACGCCGTCCTACAATTGGAGGTAGATCTGGCAGATCCGATTTGCCAAGACCACGATGGATTCACCTAACTACAACGGGCTAGTATCTCCTGCAGCCGCCTCTAAGGAGTCCGGTCTACAAGCATTACTTAAATGTTTTTCACACAGTTTGTTCACTTCTTCGCTCTGGCACTCAGTCACTCAAGACTTCATTCTCGTGAAGCTTTCCCCTACTTCACAGAAAGCTAAAAGTGGACCTCCGCTTATCGACCTTGTCCCTTCAGATCTTCTAGGTAGGTTTATTATCACCTTAATAGAAGAAACTGTCTACCTTCGCTATCCGGGGCTTTCAAGGGATCAAGCCACCTTTAGCAAGCACATGCATAATTCGAAAACAGTCAGAGGCTTTTCGTTAATGGAGACACTTCACGTAACGATGGACAACGTCCTAGAAAGTCTGTCGGTTTGTCTAAAAGTTCCTCTTATGAGACGCTATCTTCTTCGATCTCATTATAGTAGGCATCGATATGTTCCTGCCGCCGCAATCGTTGTCCACTCAAGCTTAGGGAGTACTCGGTAACAATGCGATGATACTTTTCTAGCCTAGAGTCAAGATTAGTAGATCTAACATATCGCTTTGGAAGTCGTTAATTACGGGAGCAGGATGTTTTGACGATAGTCCTCGAAGTCTTCAGGCCGGAGAGTACTTTCTGGTTTCCTGTCTTCGTATTCTAGGCAATATCGGACCGCTTTGGTGATAGTGTCCCTACCACATTGCTTCCTTATCTTATCCGCTAAGGATCTTCCTGTAATCCATCTCTCCCCCATAGTAAACATCAGACTATGACCATCAGGTTTCACACTGATAGGTACGGTGAGTCCGATTTCTGCTAGCGTGATTCCTAACAATAACAATCTCCTGTTTGCAAAATTGGCAGGGTGGCACTCCGGGGCCCAATGTGGACCACCAATTCTAGGATCGAAGGCATGACGAGTGCTGGACTTTACCAAGCGTGTGCAGCGGATACCGCAACTGCACAAGTTCCAGGACCAAGGTGTGTTCCAAAGCATGACGAACCAATGGGCGAGGCCGTAAGCCAACTCTGCACGCTCAACATCGAAACTTTTCCTATTTGGCCCCGACAGAATGCCTTCCGTCAGCATCTTCCGAAATGGTTTTGACCGAGATTTCGGTTCCTCCAGAAGATTGAACAGCTCAGGTCCATCCTCCAGTACTGTATCAACCTCATCTCTAAGGATCTCGTGGATCTTGCTAAACGTTTTTATCGATGTTGTTTGTATGTCACCCAAGTCGCCGAGAACAAAGACTCGGAACCGTTTTGCTTTTCGCTGGTGGGCTTGCCCAATGTTACGAATAAAGAAGTCCAGGTATGTGGTATCTGGCTCGTTCCACGGATCAAGCGCCTGTTCGACTTCGGGAGGACTAAGCTCCAGGGCCCAACGTATATGTTGCTCTTCGGACTGCTGCAAAGTGTACAGTGAACACGCATAACGAGACACATCGTCGATGAAGATCTTAATTTTTGACGCATTAAGCAGCTCTTCATGGGTGACTTTCGTGTTCGGATCTTTGTGATGCCTCATTCGATACGACAGCTGACTGATGTTCTCGAGTCCATCGATCTGGCTTCTCAACCGGGCGATCTTCTCCAGGAGGGACCCATTTCGGAAAAGTGTGAAGCCAATTTTCTGCATCAGCTTGATCTTCTCAACTTCCATTGGTCTTGCCTCGGCGAGTCTGAAAGGATCAAGATTCAAGAGATGTACCCAAGCATTGGACTGTTCCTTGTCTAAGCATGAGGTCATACGAAGAAGCCTTTCTATCTGCTTCGACACTTTCAAGATTTCTCCCATCACGATGTGAATATCTTCAAATGTCTTGGAACCCCAAAAATCAATGTACGTCTCGTCGCGGAAAGGCTTTTTGCCTAGCCAAATCGTTTGCCACGCAGCAAATTTGAGGTATAACTCTTGCAAACGCCAATGGAAAGACCGCAGACGACTTTTGCACTCCCGCATTTCCTCAGCTCTCTCATCAATTTTGGACACAGTGTTAGCCAGAAAGCTGAGGGCTCCAATTGAGAAGCCTATGCAGGCTAGCGCTGATAGTGGGTCAAACATTCTATGAAACCGGCGTAAAGACCGAGTTTGATCCGGCGTGTTGGCTTAAAAACGGACCGTTGACAACTTGCCAAGTGCTATATCAGGGCAAGGACAGCTCGCTAAGATTATGGCTGTCCCTTCCCGTGCTCAAGATGTGATGGAATTGTGACCTCAGAAAAGGACTCGGACAGTTCTTGACCGTACTTTTGTGGCAGTCTAATCTGAATATGGAAAGTCTGCTAGGTGTCGAAAGTGGCTAGTGCGCCACTTTTGGCTAGCTTCGCGGGCGTGGTGGGGCAAACGACACTCCTCTCTTCGCTTACCACTGCCGTTATCAACATCAAACGGCTATGGAGTGGCACTCATTCCCGTTACTTGCGTTGTATAGGCTAGTTCAGGGACAATTGATCTTGCTACTTGAGAAAACCTCAGATCAGGATAGTAAGGTGACTGCAACAATTGTGGATGACATTGTCCTACGACAGAGGTTCTGGGCAGAAGACATTGGCCTGGAAAATGGAGCGTTGAAGGACCTTGAGGTCAACAACCAGCAGGCTGCTTGCGTTATGCGTCTCTATCTGAGCGACTTCCTTAACGTTCTGCTTATTGACTTTGAAGAGACTATGGCTACATCATCGGACAAGTGGGTCGCACAGTTTTCTACTCGTTTCGTTATCTCTTTTCTCCGCCTCATGTAGCTAAGCACGTCAGTGCTTAGCTCATTCATAGTCCTAATCATGAACAGGGTTATTGTTACCAAAATGGACGAGAGCCTCTCGCTCTTATGTAAATTGAACGAGAATTTATGTAACCAGGTCGAGATATTCGATGCTATTTCGGCGTCGCAAGATAAGAGCCGTTTTAAGCCTCCCAAAGGGTCGGCAGAAGTGGCCAAGTTACGCTGTGACCTGGAAGAGAGGGACAAGAGGTTCCGTGTCAATTCAGCAGTTGAGCCGGATTCAGCACATGTCCAAACGTCCAGCAAAGCCATGGAGGGTGCTTTCACTGGCTTGAGCTTCCCTTAAGATTCCAACGAGCTCATCATTGGACTTGAGTTCGGTACCACCTTCAGTGGCCTAGCTTATCTCTTTCCAGGGGTCAAGGAAGCTGAACTTATCATGGTCACAGACTGGCCTGGCGCTGAAGGAATCAACGAACCCAAAGTGCCCACATTCGTACAATACGAAGAAACTTCTGGACGAGTATTGGCTTGGAGATATGAGCTCTCATATTCGTCTTTCACGGACGGAGCTGAAGACATCAAGCTACTCCTTGACCCTGGTCATTCTGTGCCATTCTATGTGCCCCCGTCCGATACACAAGCCAAGCTTCAGCGCCTAGGGAAACCGGCCATCCATGTCGCAGCGGACTATATCGAAACGCTATATAAATACGCCTTGTCCAAGATTGGAGCGACTCGGAAAGGAAGAGACCTTTCGATGCTACAGAAAAAATTCGTTCTCTCTGTTCCGGCCTTCTGGCCGGACAGAGCCAAGGACGGCCTTATGCGTGTATGCACATATACCCCTTCCGACACATAATTATGAGAAATGGCTGACGTATCCAATGCGAGTAGGCTGCGAAGACAGCAGGCATGCATTCGACCACGCTTATTAAAGCACCTGAAGCTGCGGCTACGCACGTATCGCACAATCTCAAGTACAGAGTTCTTGATGTATGTCTACTATTTCGTCTCAAAACTTAGTCTCTAACAGTCCACAAGGCTGGTGATGCTTTCGTCCTCTGTAATGCCGGTGGCAAAATCGTTGATCTGATCTCATATGAGATCACAAAGCTCGATCCACCCGAGCTCAGAGAGCTGGTTCTAGGTTCAGGTATTAGAATTACCCGGCCCCTGGGCTCAAAATTTGCTTATAACGACCATTAGGCGCCTTAGCTGGATCACTCATGATCAACAAGGGGTTTGAGGAGACCATCAAGAATGCTGTTGGACTAGATCAATACTACAAATTGCGAGAGCATAAGTCCTACCGCATCGCCATGCAATACTTTGAAGATATTATCAAGCCAAACTTCATGTCACATGAGGACCAGGTCTATTCTGTAGAGTTTCCAGGGGCTGGTCTAACGGATAATCCGCATATGAACATTGTCTCTGATTGCTTCAAAGTCACTAGGTAAGGCTTATTGATCCGAACTTCTTTGGAGCTCGAGAGCTTATGGCTCCCCGCCTAGAGAGATTTTACTCGAAATTTTCCTGCCGTTAGTTGCAAAGATCAACGACCTCGTAAAGGCGCAGGTCGAATTAGTCCGTAGCAAACGCAGAGATGAGAACCATACTAGAAGCGAAGAAATCAAGGTAGAGCTACGCGATATTGTGGGATATCGGAAGCGTTGAGCATAAGCTGATAAGAGGCAGGCAATCTTCCTGGTCGGCGGTTTTGCCTCGAGCAATTATCTGAAAGAGTCTCTTCGAAAGCTTCTTCCCGATATACAGATTCCTCGTCCCGCAGACAAGTGAGTTATCACGACCCTTCGCAAATGCATTATCTACGACTTATATCTGACCAAACCAGCGACAGCTACGCCATTGTCAGGTGAGACAGCCAACACAAAGCTTGAAGTCATCTAACGCAAAGCTAGAGGCGCAGTGCTAAGCCAAGAGCCGGGAAAGGCAGTCGTTACTTCGACAGTAGCAACGCGGCATTGTGGCTTCTCCGTCCCTGCATCGTGGACAGATGACGACGCAGGCCAGCCCAAGATCTGGGACGGCGATCGGAAGGGCTATGAAGTCCTAAAGATGAAATGGTACATACGTATGGTACATTAGCCGAGTGGGACCATTGCGTGTCCAACGCTGATAGCTGTATGACAGGGTGAAAATCTAAAGCGCGGGCAGCGAATCTCTGTTCCATTCTATCATATTTTGCGGGAGGACTACACCGAGCACCAGCTGCTATTCAAGCACAACCTGATCGAGTCTGAGTCCATCGAGCCCCCGAAATACCCGACTCCAGGTGAGCAGTCATATCAATCGGAAACAGTGCCAATTCTCGCCGAGTATGACAGTCCGCTGATGTTTTTTATATCAAGGACTCACGACGGTCAGTTGCGTGATAAAAGCCGATTTCAAAGGTGTGCCGAGACAAAACTTCAGGCGAGTGATTGGACGAGATGGTCGTAAGCGTTACAAGGTGCAATACAATATCAACATAAGGTTTGACTCGGCAATAATGAGCTTCTTGTCGGAGATAGATGGGAAAGAGATGGGAGAAGTTGAGGCTATATATGAATGAGACCTACATATCTAAGCCTAGGAAGCTGTGATTACCGGTCTTCTTGGGTCCAGGTTAAGCACGGACAGTTTTGCGGAACCCGAATCTTCCACGTACGCACGAACAATATCTCCTATCGTAATAGCTCTTATAACAGCCATATTTAAGTGAAATGAGATCTGCAAGCTATCTCTTAGCCATTCTAAAATTTCTGAGATGCTCCGCCAATTACTCATTTATACCTCTTACTGCCGGACTGGGGGTATGTTTCTATGACGACTTTGTCTTGTTGTGTTGGGCTGGATGGAGGTGTTTGAGTATTGACGACGAATGTGTACTTGTGGAGGGTGGGGAAAGGAGATTCAGGGGGTGTTGGGGATATGGAGGGTTGAGATAGTCAGTGCCAAGTTCGAGGAATTGGACCACTTGATGTTAGGGTTTTCGCATACGAGATCTTGTCGAAATCCGTTTCGATTGGCGAAGGATATCGACATAAAGGCTATAGCTGGGTGGAAAACATCTCAGAGGGTAGTCGCTTCTGTAGGATGGTGTGCAACGAATGGCACAAGTCTCCGCCACTGCTGCATGGTAGGGACAAAAGGGATATCGACCAGCGACTGGATTTATGGCACAGTAGCGCGGGAAGTCTAGAGGCAATGCAGCCAATAGACATAGAGGACAACGTGTAGTAGTGGCTGTCCACCAATAGATGATATATTTTAGATTGGTTATTCATGAAATTATGAAGTAGACAAACACTCGGCTCACAGAACGAACCTGAAACCCCTTCGACTTGCTTCACCAGGCACAGCTTCTCCTACAGCAATGGCACCCTTCACTACCTCGCCACGATCAAGTTTCTTGTTGAGTCTGACAAGGATGAAGCGCAGTAACGTAGCCATACATATCGCCATGAAAGCCATCACGCAGTTCACGCTCATAGCGACTATGTATCGTGGTCCTGCTCCTTCGGGGTACATGTATGAAGCGTAGATCGACGAACAATTCGAGACGGCGTTGATGGCTGCTAGAGCAGCGGCACGCTGTACATACTTTTAGCCAAGTAGTCGATGTTAGTTGTAGGTGGCCTACCTTTGCAGGGGGTCTTGGCAATGTGTTTGATATCCAACCCAGCGCCACGACGTATCCTGTGTAGACACCAGCCGGCATCAGCATCATGGCAAAGTATCTAGGTCCAACGGCGGTGGTCGATGCGGCAATGATGAAGGCAATGACCGCGAAGTAAAGGGGTAGCGTGATATGAAAATATCGTTCGCCTGTTTTGTCGGCGTGCCATGCGTTCAAGAAGGATGTTATGACGGCTAGGGCGTATGGAGGTACAGTGAGTAGTAGTGAAATGACGCTTGAGTAGCCGAGCGTGGCGACCACAGTGGGGAATAGATTTGTAACGGTTCCTGCTGCGACGAAGCCGAAGAGAATTACCATCTAGTCAGGTCAGCGAAGTAGTAACAGCGGGCCGATTGACTTGTCCTACAAGAATCCACATTCTGATATCCTGAAAAGCGAGCTTCAGGCCGTGGAAGAAGTTTTGATGCTGTGAGTCAACCCAGTCATCTTCGCCAATGTCTTCATCCAGACGCCATATTGCCAATTGGCGTTCATCCTCTGTGAGCCAGGTGGTGGTGCGAGGGAAATTTGGCAAGGCAAAGTAGGCAAAAAACGCGATGAAGATGGTGATGACACCCTCAATTATGAAAAGCCACCGCCACGCACGTAGGCCTCGAGCCCCATCCAATCCATTCTTGATGCCAGCGGATATCAACCCCGAAAACGCTCCGGAAAGCAAGGACCCTGAGTAGAGGAGGGCGGTCCTGAAGCCTAATTCTTTGCGAGTGTACCAACAGGAGAGGAAGAATAAGCATCCTGGGAAGTATGCAGCCTCAACAAATCCGAGGAAGAACCTGATCGCAATGAGACCACCATAGCTTTGGGCACCTGCTGTCGCTGCTGATATGACACCCCATAAGATCATAACGGTTGGGAGGTATATTGCTGGTTTCCCAATCTTATTCAAAAACAGGTTTGATGGGATCTGCATAAGCAAATATCCGACAAACAAAATGCTCAATGCGGTCAGATACTGAGTGCTTGTAAGGTCGATGCCCCCCTTTGACTTTGGATCTTGTAGGCCAGCCAAGCGTGCCGCTGCAATATTGTTGCGATCCAGATAGTTCATGATGTAGATAAGAATGAGCATGGGAAGCAGGCGTGTATCGATCTTTCGAGTCAAGGCCTTTTCAAGGCGCGCTCTTTCTTCTGGCGCTAGGTGCCTCACAAGTTCGGGAGGCTCTCGTCTGCTCCTTGCTGTAGGCCCATTGTCAATGGAAGTATCTGAGATGTGTTCTGCGAGCCTGCCATCGTCGCTATAGCCTTTGATCTCCGGGGCGGCCATGCTTGAGCATTAGGAGGGTCTTTGAGGTAGAAATTGTTTGTGGAAGAATCGCAATTATTGAAAGAGAAAGGTCGGACTTTTCCTGGAGGAGTACGGGTACCTCGAATGAAGCACATAGAACTCGCCGGTTGGAGTGACGGCATCGTGCTTGTCATATCGAATAGCCGTAATAGCAGACGCGAGGTATGAGGGGATGGACCAGTCAAACGGGCAGAGATGAGGGAGCTGCAGCTATGATGAAGACGGCAATGCAAGACGAAAGATAACGCCGGGAGGCCGGCACGCGGGGGGAAGTTCTAGCGTGCTGCGTCGAGAGCGATCTTCGATGCGCCTAGCCGCTAATCACGTGTATCTCCATCGTCTCTCCAAACCAAATACGACTGAATACATTCTAGCACTGTCTTCTTGCTATCAATAGCTAGCATGAGTGTTGTGAACAGGGAGCCGACTCGAAGTGGTAGCGCTGTCAATCTGGCCGATCTTGGCAGCAGCTTCACTTTGGGTGGGACAGGCTAGCTGCCAAAGGAAATGGCATCCAACTGGGCACGATCTCCGAATGATCAAACATCACAGCTTTTGAAAGGGAACCTTTAGTACTTTAAGGCATGTGTTGAGTTTCTGGGGCACGGTCTATCACACCCACTCAGCAGACTCGGGCAAGCCGAAGCTATACCAGCCCCAGAAGCGTCAAGTATTGCGAGCACATTACCCTCATAATCATCACTTTTTGTTTGCAAGCCGAACTTAGTAATACTCTACAACGTTCCGCCGAACTGATACTTCCTTTACGCCCGCGATGGCAATCATCACCGAAGAGGTCGGCGACATCTTCAACAGCCCGCCCAACAGCATCTTGATTCGTACGTCCAGCCTCCTCGTCCAAATCTGAAATATCAGCTGACATGCAGTAGATGCCTGCAATGCCAAAGGCGTCTGGGGTAGCGGTGTAGCTGTCGCTTTCAAGAAGCGGGTATGTTGGCCCAATATCCGTCCTAGACTCTTTTCTCACTTACTGATGCCTTCAAGTTTCCGAAGGCATACAAAGAATACCACTCTCACTGCTTGTCTAAGAAAACACCGTCTATCGTCGGAACCACCCTTCTGATACCGCCCCACTCTTGCATCACTGGCAGCAACCCACCATCACACCAGGACGATCGCTACGTAGCATGTCTTTTCACTTCACATGGCTATGGCAAGACTGTCGACCCACCGGACGCCATTCTCAAGAATACAAAGGCTGCATTAGACGATCTCACTTCACAGATTGACGAAATGAGAAAGCAGAAGCCTGAGAATCTCTTGGGGCAATGCAGGGCTGTGAGGATCAATAGTGGGAAATTTGGTGTGCCGTGGGCGAGAACGAAGAAGGTACTAGAGGAACGCTCGCTGGATATGGTTGTTGTGAGGCCAGAGGTTGGAGAACGTGGGGAGGAAGGGGTGAGCAAGCGGACGTGGAAAGGACGCAAGAAGAAGGGCAGTGTGAGACGCGACTCTGAGAAGTGAGGGAAGGCAGGAGCGCCCGTCGAGATATACGGATTGGATGAGTCCCAGAAGACTGGGGATCAAGCTGAGAATCTCGATGAGGACATGCCTACAAAGCGGAGGAGGACCAGGGAGCCTTAATGACATAATGGTTTAGATGCTCAAAATTAGAGACAAGATCAATGGAGCCACCCTCGTGATATGAGCCCAGCCTCTCAGTGCGATGAAACGACTTGATATCCGTCCTATTCTTCCATCCCCTTGAGCACCCCCTCCAACCCCTCCACCTCATCCTTCCCCCTCCTCTCTCCCCCCATCTCTTCACCTCCTGCAACCCCCTTCCCAACAATCCTCCTAGTCCCACTCTCAATATACGCTCTCCGCTCTTCCCTCTTACTGTCCCAATCTCCACCGCGTCCAGCGCCATCTCTAAGACCCTGCATCTTCGGTCTCAATTGCGCCACCAGCTCACGTAAGGCTGGTAGTTGACTTGTAGCGAATTGCGCATTTGTGGTGAGTGGTCTGATTTCTTTTGATGGTTGTGAGAACGAGAGGTTGAGGGTTTGTGCGGCGGGGTTTGTAGGGGATGTGAGGAAGGCGAGGGAGGAGGCGTGCGTGGAGGCTGAAGGGGAAAGAATGGTGTTGAGCTGGGCGAGGATGGCTGCGTTGCGAGTGTGTGTGGAGCGAAGTGCTTGGTTTAGTTTCTTGGTTTCTTGAAGTTGTCGCCGGAGAAGGAGGATTGATTCGGGCGTTGGTGATGAGGGCGAGATTGGTAATTGGAGGTTCTACACTGAATATCAGCACTGGGGTAAGACCCGATAAAATGGGATTCTGGCTATAGAGGGGGATCCCACCTCATAATGACCCAATCGCATCCACGGTGCGAGATTATCCGGGATCGTTAGGATGTTTCTTAGGGTGTATATCTCAAATTGATCGAAAGCTTTATCGACGGTCGATTCCAACAGCGTTTCAAGCTGATGCACGCCGTTTTCTATCTCGGCGCTTGCCTCGGGGTATTCGAGGTCGCCATCTGCATCCGGTATGGAGAGGGTAGAGGAAGAGTGATCACGTCCGAACCCGAGGGACTTGGGTGGTATCTGAAGCAGACCATTCTCGAGAGCCTCGATGGCTTGGTAGATGATGGTGTTTACTGCATTGATGATGTCGTCAATCAGTGACTGGGTGGTGATTTAGCAGGCATTGAGGATGCGGTAGGGGCCACACGGGCATACCAGTGGTGTGTATTGAAAGTGCTCGGTAAGCAGCCCGTCTGATTGTCGAGTTGGGTCTGTCATCTTGCTGGTGAGTGCAGAGTGCTGCCCGACGCAAAGGCGGACATGGCGGGAGACGTGACGGTTGTTTATCGCCGAAAGATGCGCTAAGAGCGGATGGGGAAAAGCGTGGTGCTGGAAACGCCAGCAAAATCGTCGCAGGCTCTGACAGGCTCAGCATCTCTCTATTATGCTTCAATCTTACACTTTCATGGGCTGGCTCTGTTGAGTATGCTACCTACTGTACACCCTAGTCAGGCTACAACGTTTCCAATAATGACCCGTGTGGGGACAATCCGTTCGACCAGCTACTGTGCCTGTGGCAAGTGGGTGATGACAAGCCGAATGGAGACACTCGAAGAGATACAAGGGAGGGTTCAGCCCCCACCCGTACGCTGTATGGAACATCCTGACGCTTGAGCGTATCGGCTCTTGTGATCTTCGCATCTAGAGGTCTGAGAGTGGATCGCTACTAGCGTCTTGTACTTATTCGTTCTGCATCCACCCAAAATTGAGTCTCTTCTCATGTTTTTTGTGCATGTACGCTGCAAAAACGCTATGCGGTTTGCTCTATTGTCAGAGCTGTCGATATTGGTCCTCACTGTAGTCCCTGCAGTGCTTTTCTTACCTCACAATGTTTCCATCTTGCGCTTGCCATCGATGTCTGTCGCGACAAAGCCCGTCATCCCAGTTACCAACCTCCTTGGCGACTGGCCTCCAGTGCCGTGGAAGTTTACCCAAGAGGCATACGAGATTCGGTCCGATCAATATGGACGAAAAGAAGACGAGCTCGATAACAGCCGAAGACCCGAGATAGTGGCAGGAATCAAAGGTGTAAGGGAATACTTTCTTCATAGATCAATATGGACAAAGTCCAAGCCAATCTATCTCGACGCTGGAATCATCAATTTCTCTATCGGTTTCACGGGACGACAGTCATGGACAGGGCATGGGGTTTTGCTGCTCTTGCACCCCTGGAGATCTTCTATGCCAACGAGACATGGACACTGGTCGAAATAATCAACGCCCAAATTGGAACTCCTAATTCATGGGTGCCTCTTGGCGCATTCCAGGTCATATTCAAGAAGCCTGAGAGTACCCGTGCAAGTCACCTTCGGCCTGTCACAGCAACAAGGCTTTAGAAACCCTCAGCGAGGGGTGCAAGCGGTGCAAAAATACGCCAGACTTGATTGTGGTATACCTCGTCTCAGCTGCCGAGAGTACCGGAAGGTCCAAGGTCGGAAAAGCGACAATTAGAATTGGTCAAAGCAAAACTCTCGAATGAAACTTTCAGCAAATATTGTGAACAGGAAATGCTCTGCATGTGCGCACCAAAAAGTCGGGTAAAAGGGCTTGCGAGATCCGAGAGCGCGTCTACGAAAATCTTGTGAGGGTGCCCTTAATCTCATTCGTAAACACATAAAGTCGTCGAGTGTGGAGTCCTGGTCAGTGTTCCGCTACCTGGTATGAATCGCCAAGATGCCTCTCCTCTCCTTTGCTATCTGCTCAACCATCCTTCGCTTGTCTACTGCACTCTCCATCCCACACAACTCCTCCGTGCTCCAGCTGCCAAGTTCTTCTTCACCGACAATATCATCACCAGCCTCTCTCACCGATGCAACCTCTCTCCGCCGCGGCGGTTGGCCTGACACTCCCTGGACCTATCCCCATTATCCAATCCTGACCAAATTCGAAGAATACGGTCGCCACGTGTCAAACTCCACCCTCACAAAATCCGTCATAGCATCTACCCTCAGGATTCAAGAAAAGATAATAGCCAAAGGCCAGGCTCCATTCCGACGCAACCACTCGATCGCTTTCCATAACGGAACTGTCACTCTTTACATGGTCTTCGGAGCCGGATCGGAGATCACGAGGGAACAAGTTTTCGTCATGCTGGATTATTGGCGTGTCTACGTTGGCGCTTTCGGAGCGAGGGAACTTGCGCATGGAGAGATGGGAGTTGCGGAGCCTTGGATTCCGGGTGCTGCGTTTGCGATCACGTTTGATCGTGTTTGAGGGGTGTGGGTGTACGTATAGCATATCCTGCGGCCTGCGCCCATCGAGGTGCTACTGCGCAGGAGGTGTAATGTCGACCATTGCTTGTCGATATATAGCTTAGCGAGAGGCTAATACCATTGTTTCTTCTCGGCATACGTGGCTGCTTTTGGAGGCCTCCATCGCGACAAAACTTACTACCTTGTGCTCTAAAGCAATCTATCTAAGGTTTGTTGTTTGCAAGCCGGGGAGATCATATACTGGCTCCTGGGAAAGTGTACACTTCTCAGCCTCTGATAGCAAGAAAAATCTGCCAAAACGAACTAGGCCGCTAAAGGCCATTCGGCACTGTTCGTTTCGATTGGTGTAGGAGTATGCTGAAAGGAGTTGAAATGGCAGGCACATAGCGCATGTCATCCAGTATGGAATGCGAGACCGTCAATTTGTGCCTAACATTCTACAGGCTCGCGTTCAGATGGAAAGTCTCGCTTGGTTGGAGCATGATATCCAATAACCTAGCCTAGGCTCCGACATATCTATACAACATCCTTCACATCCCGCACCTCCCCCAGCGGCCCGCTATGCGAACGGTAATACCGCGACTCGTGCACATCAGGAACATCAGGTATACCCTCCTCTTCCTCCTCCTCATCCCCCCTCCTAAACCCTTGCACAGGCAACCCCATCGACCCTGATCTCTCCGTCTCAGTCCGAAAAGCCAGATCCTCCGCCTCCATCGCCGTCATCTTCACAACCCCAGGCGGCAACTCCCCACCCACCTGCCCATCCCCATACCGCCCCCCCTCCCGCCACCGCCGCCTATACCACCTCGCATGCATCTCCGCCTCCGAGATCTTCCGCCGCAGAATCTGATGCGGATCCCTCCCCGTAAAGCGCGCATGCACCCAGCGTGCAAACGGCTTCAGCACGGGCACGCAGGCGGCGATGTTGCCGATATTGACTTCGAATATGCGTGTGAAAGAGGTGGGGACGGCGACCCAGGATAGATCTGGGGATTCGATTTCGTAGGCCGTGGCTGTGCGGGCGATGGCGATGGCGCCGGTGATGATTCCCAGGCCCATGAGGAGGCAGAGGCCGTGTTTGGAGCGGCGCGGGATGTTGAGGTTGCGGAGGAGGACGAGGGGGAAGGCGGCGCAGATGAAGTCTGTTAGGAATGAGATGACTAAGGGAAGGGATCGCGTTAGTGTTTTGTTTTGTGTGGCTGGTTGTTCATGTTGTGGACGCACCTCCTTGAGCAACGGTGATGTTCGCCACTAGATGTAGCGAGAAGCATGTCCCTGGTGTGCCCAAGTCCCATGTTTTGTGGATGGGGTGGCATTGCAGGACGATCAAGAGGAAGAAGATCAGGTGTGTGATGATCAGAAACACTATCAGAGACCATAGCACTCGCTTCAGCTTGTTGAATTGTGACAGGCGTAAGAGGAATAGGCATATCGAAATCTTGCAGGTGGCCAGCGCCACGAAAAACTGAGCGGTGTCGAAGTAGTAGTATTTCAGGAAATTTCGGTAGTTTTCTTCAGATAGATCGCTTTTGTGTTGGCCGAGTCCATAGCTTACTTCTGTCACAACGAAGCCTTTGCCGACAGCGGTGATCGCCTGGCCAAGTTTTGAATTAGCGTTCGTCATGGCAAGAGGGTATACGGTAGCCTCACCTGGGTAAGAAGTATCATCGCATCGTCCCAGCCGATGTTGTGTGTAATCCATGTTCGAGTGTACAGCCGTATCAGGACAGTGATGGTCGATAGAGAGAAGACGGCCCAATCGACCCCAAGGAAGGCAGGACCGAGGTTTTTAGCACTTGCTGCCGCGTGCAATGGATTGTGTGGGTCATCCATTGCACATTGAAGCCACTGCGTGCAGCAGTGGAGTTGAGAATCGCATGGAGGCAAATGCCATGATTAAGAATTGGAGACTGCGGGGTGCTTGTAGCTCTCCTCCACATGCCAGCCATTGGTATTTGCATGATCGAATCAAGAGTGGAGGGTGGTACCAATCGGATGGGCGAATGATGCTGTTCCTGCAGGACTATCCGAGAGCCAGGCCACGCTAGGTGGGCCGCACCCTTATGCGCACCAACGACATCGGAGGAGAAAGGATCCCCGAGCTTGGCGAGTTCTCGAATAATGATGGTACCGGACTTGGACGCACAATCTCGCACTGTGGCGTCATCCGATCGGCCCAAGCTTCAGCGACGGGTTTTCGAATCAATTGCGAAACTCAGCAAGCATGGGTCAGTAGTGTGTGATTGAGTCTTTCCTTGAGATAAGAGATACGCGACATGACAGCCCTGCACGGACCTCACCTCGGTTCTCTCTGAGTGAAAGCGGAGTGTGGTATGAGGTTCTCATATGCATAAAGAATCTGTAGAATATTCAACATCAAGAAAGCGCGATAGGCGGAAAAGCGTGCATGGTGAGCACTTGCACGATTGCGCCACCCCGGCATAAAATTAGAGCAGCAGGAGATGCACAATAATGATCATGAGAATATGATACATGCAATCTCAAGGTCACTGTACAAGTGCGCACAGGAAACTGGGAACTGACCAATGCTCGCTCAAACGCCCCAGCCGTGCCCAAGTCAACCCTCGAACCCTGTGGTGATGCAACAAATTAGTATAACTGCCGGGCATGCTCAAGACTAAGCCGCTTTCGCAGCTTTTGCTTCGAGTTCAGTGCCAAAAACTTTATCCCAGAATCGGCTTGTTACGCCGAAGCCGTTCTCGTGGTCCGACCAATGGTGCTGGAGGTGGTAGGCCTTGAGCTGGCGGTAATAGGATGGAAGTCTGTGACTGCGTCAGCATGATTTCCAAACTGACGATGCTTTCCAGACTCACTGCTTATGATGTAGGAAATAGTGGGTCATGTCGTAGCAGATGTATCCAAAGATTCCCCCGCAGAAGACAGCGATAGCCGCGTACCAGTCATAGAAGAAGACTGTGTGGGCAAGCTTGTAGAAGGGGGTGGCGAGGGCGATAAAGAGAGTGGGTGGCATGACTAGACGATATTTGTCCATAGGAAGGTAATGGTGGATGCCGTGTAGGAGGAAATGGGCTGTGATGCCAACTCGATTGTCTGGCAGGTAGCTACAGTTTATTAGCAATCTGCCCAGCAGTCACAACGGTTGCAAGCATGACTCACCCATCCACGTGAAACAACCCCCTGTGTAGTCCATATTCCACGAGCGTCCACAGGAAGAGACCGATTGACCAATAGGCGGCAGTTTGGAAGAAAGATTCAAGGCCTGTGTATGCGAGGTAGGATCCGAAGGCGACCGGTGGCAGCCAGAAGATGGGTATGACATACCACGCTGTCTTGCTCAATGGCTCAAGAAAATTGCCAAACAAAGGTGCCGAGTCTCCACCAGTGTAATACCGCGGCATGTGTACCTGCTTGAGGTAGAAGTCTTTGCTGAAGCCCCCATTCCATACTTGCATCAGGAGAGGCTTGTTCAAGTCAAGGAACCTGTGTGTCTCGTAATCGGCGTTCAAGTCCGTCTCTCTCGTCAAGTCTTCCACACCTGACATGCCAGTGGCGGCGAAGACCGGCTTATTTTGTGCAAGCTCCCCCTCTACTCCGCTCGCCTTCAATGCTGCCAACCCATTCGCGTTCGGTGGAAAGGGGACAATGTCTTCGGGCTTATCGTGCTCAATCACAGCTTTCATCACTTTTTCGTTGGCTACAAAGCCGATGAGATGGTCCTTGAGAATTTCGTAGGCGGACTCGGAGTGTGAGTGTGAGTATTCATCTCGCATGATATTAGTTACATCTTTCCCTCCGTACTCAAGTATCAGGTCTCCTCCTCCTGGGTGATCATCGAGAAACTTGGTGATGTCGTAGACGTTGGTGCCGATCGTGACATAGCAAGATTCCTTGTTGTTGCGAGACGCAACGTCGTGAGTTGGGATCGTAGGGAGCGGACGGCCAGGCATGATGACATATATTGGATGGTATAGGTTGGTGACTTGAGAGAATTGAAGGGGCAAGGATACTGAAGACTTCAGGCACCAAAAGGCACAATTGAGGCTGTAATCTTACTAATATAAAGCTGAATTGGGTGGCAAATGTCATCGCGCTAAGCAAACCTATCATCAGTTTGGGCCGGTAACTCCGATGAGTCAACTATTTCAGCCGCATCAGCCGCATTAGCACTGTATTTTAAAGTAACCATCAAGCTCGACAACATTTGCTTGGAAGAAATTGGTCTTGATCGCTAACGGAACCCAAATGGTATTCGAATGCGTTGGTTTCAAACCGGCTTCGGAGAATGCATGTATGAGACTGATCCTGTGCATAGATGGCCTTTGAACTGCTTCCATGATGGTAATGTACTTCTCGACCATGTTTCATGCTGTAAGTCAGTGAGATGGCGATGGTAATGGCGATGGAACTGTACTGGTGGCATCGGCGTATAGCAGTACAATGGGCCTCATGCTTGATCGCAATTGAGATGGATTCAGACGCACCGCTGCAACATGCTCGACCATCCCCAAAGCCACTAGCAGTGTCTTGAGACTCCTGAGAATACCGGTGGCAGACCCATGGAAAACTTGCACGGTCGTCTCCTGATCTGATCTCATCTCACGTCTACCAATACCGCCCAAGAGCTCTGACAAGAACAACAGGTTCTCACCATTGAAATTCGAAAGAATCATCCAAAGCGACGTTCAATTCGATGCCAGAAATCAGGGAAGGGCTCAATGGTTTCCAGACTGGGCATCGTCAATGTCGCACCTGACAGCGCATCGTCCCATATCGTTTAGACACTGGCAAACGCATTGGCAGTGAGCCTACTATATCGCCGAGGCCTAGCTTACATTAACCATGATGGGGCCTATTCCGGGTTATCGGGTCAGCTTATAAGCTACGATCAAATAAGCAAGCGCTACCACCCGTTGTACGTTTTGGAACCTGGAGTAGGTACTATAGCCGGTTTCTGCATAAGTCGTGTACGAAAAGGGGACTCTGATTTTCTACGGCAGCCATTGATGGCTCGACCTGAATCTCTTTTGCTTGGTTTGCCAAAGGTACCATCTTTCAGTTATGTGCTTCCGTGGCATGAGAGGTACAACAGTCAAGTAAACAATATTTCTATGATAATTTGTACAAGCATTCCTCCAATTGGAGCACTACGGGTATATGTGACTTCATTGCATAACTTCGAGACCGCTATCCGGCGACGCCATCGTATATAGCCCACAAA
>JAABUL010004020.1_pt1 | contig 20517 bp, 19 predicted proteins | sample 5559151 | NCBI WGS metagenome assembly JAABUL01 (sample SAMN10711876, study PRJNA513368) | rock metagenome | isolation source: Antarctica rocks | place: Antarctica: Victoria Land, Pudding Butte sud | reverse complement strand
TCCACGACCCCATGAAGCCCGGTGCGATCTTCACCAGAGAGGAGAAGCGAGACGGTTTGAGCCATTCGGACAGACTCGCACAACCCAAACGCCTTGTGAATCCTCCGTTCGCGTCAGTGCACTAGCTTCCGGTCCAGGGGCATCCGGTAGATCTCGTCCTGGTATTGGTCGAGCAGGGGTTGAAGTCGGAGGCCCATGCGCTCCAGCACAGAACGCCGAAGCCCCTCAAAGACGTTCTTTTCGGCGTCCTCGCCCCGAAGCAAACGGTCCAGAAAGTCGAGGTCATCACCGCTCCGGTCCGGAACACGGAGGAGAGCAAGGAGAGAAACGATTGTTAAAGGAATAGCACGCGGCCGCTCTACCACGGTATCACGAGAATCCCAGCCGTCGAGCCCCCGTTCGGGTCGAAGGCGCTCACGGCTTAATAACTCGTAAGTCCTCGCGCCTGCTGGCGTGTGCACCTCGATCTCAGACCCAACCGGAATGACCGCAAGTCGCCCAGCAGGGGATCGGTAACTCGCCGTTCGAACGTCTCCAACTCTTGGGCGGGGAGCGCCGCCAGGCGTAATGAAAATCGTTTCTCGCTCGCCGGCTGGAGTCAATACTTCCACCCGAGCTACAGCAGGTTGGGCGATGACAGCTTCCAGGTTTCGGCGAGCCTCCGCTGAAATGTTACTGAGAAAGTAGGGGGCGCTGCTTGTGAACGTATTGATGCTAGCAAGGGTACCCGGGCTCGGCCCGTGACTACCTCCAGCAAGTCCAGCCTCAGCGTTTGCAACCGCGTCTTCGAAATAGCCGAGCACCTGCCGGGCTAATTACTTCAATTTTTCATCCGATTTCCCGGCGGTCACGTCCGTCCCAACGCTCGTGACATTGTTCCCAATCACAAGCACCCCCCAAATTAAGCCCTCAGCGGCGCAAACGGCGGCGCTTCTTTTGCATCACCTTACCCCGGTTTGTCCATCCTCCTCCTCCACCTCAGGTCGAGTAGCGTCTCGCTGATCTATGTTCCGTCCTCAACAAAGTGACGTAAAACGGCGGCCCATTTGGATGGAATCAACGCGTACTAGAAGGAGGATCGCCTCCCACCCCACCCGACGTCACGTCGGGTAGCATCCGTTTTGACCTATCTGCGAATCGCCGCAAGCTGGTCGAGACGGATGCTCGCCGCCTGACACGGCTATGATCTACGGTTCCGAAGAGGATTGATCCTTGGCGTCCAGCAAGAACGAAGATTATCGACGAGTGCGGCGCGTTCCCTTGCCCGCTGAGAGCGGCATTGCGCACTTGTTCAAGGCTGCCGATCTTGCGGACGCATACGCCATCAGGCTCCCGCCGGGTGTGACGCGAGACATCGATACCTTGACCCGCTTGGTGCTCGGAAACCCCGCACCCTGGTTCCGGGTGCTCATGAGCGTCCGCGATACGGCCATGACGCCCTTCGGTGTAAAAACGTCCCGACAGATTCGAAGCGAGGCTGATGCCAGCGGTGCCGAGCACATCGATTTCTTCCCCATCTACTCTCGGTCGGAACGCGAGATGGTTGTGGGCGAGAATGACCGCCACCTCGATTTCAAAGCGTCGCTCCTGCTGCGACCGTCGGGCAACGGGACGCATATCGAACTCGTCGCCACCACTGTTGCCCGCTGCCACAACCGACTGGGTCATGCCTATCTCGCGCTGATCTCACCATTCCACCGCCTTATCGTCCGGTCCAGCCTTGGCCGAGTTGCGAGAAGGGGCTGGTCTTCCTGACGTACCCTTGCATCGCGTAGCCGACCAGATATTTGGAGGTTGGGGGAGCCATGCTTGGAGCCTCAAGTCCAGTCGGGCCGGCGCTGCGGAGCGATCGACATGTCGGGACGTTAAAGCACCAACGATCGTCATTGCGAGCCGCAGGCGAAGCAACCCAGAGCCGTGCCACGTCCCCGCTGGGTTGCTTCGTCGCTTCGCCGTCACGCAATGGCGGGCGGAGCCCTGGCGCTTCGACGTCAGCCTGACGAGCTGTGGCCCGCGGCAAGGCCGAAGGGCGCCCCCGCGATTGCGCTGTTGAAATCCATCGCGCCCGCGTGGTCATAAGGGCGGCAGACGCACGCGCAAGGGAGCCGCGCCGGCGAAGCGCGCTGCACCAATGGTCGAGGACATCATGGGTTTCAAATGCGGCATCGTCGGCCTGCCGAATGTCGGCAAGTCGACGCTCTTCAATGCGCTGACGCAGACGGCCGCCGCCCAGGCCGCCAACTATCCGTTCTGCACCATCGAGCCCAACGTCGGCGACGTCGCGGTGCCGGACCCGCGGCTCGGCGCGCTGGCGGCAATCGCGGGCTCGAAGGAGATCATCCCGACGCGCCTCACCTTCGTGGACATCGCCGGCCTCGTGCGCGGCGCCTCCAAGGGCGAGGGGCTCGGCAACCAGTTCCTGGCCAACATCCGCGAATGCGACGCCATCGCCCACGTGGTGCGCTGCTTCGTCGACGGCGACGTCACCCATGTCGAGGGCAGAATTTCGCCGCTCGACGACATCGAGACGGTCGAGACCGAACTCATGCTGGCCGATCTCGACAGCCTGGAGAAACGCCTCCTCGCTATGGAGAAGAAGGCCAAGGGCGGCGACAAGGAGGCGAGGGACACGCTCGACCTCGTCAGCCGTTGCCTCGCCCTGTTGCGCGAGGGCAAGCCGGCCCGCCTGGTCGCGATCAGGCCCGAGGAGCGCAAGCTCTTCGCGGGGCTCGGACTCCTGTCGTCGAAGCCGGTGCTCTACGTGTGCAACGTCGAGGAGGAGGCGGCCGACGCCGGCAACGCGCTCTCGGCCGCCGTGGCGGATCGCGCCAAGCTGGAAGACGCGGTCAGCACCGTCGTGTCGGCCAAGATCGAGAGCGAGATCGCGGTGCTGCCGGCGGCCGACCAGAAGGACTATCTCGACGCCGTCGGGCTCGCCGAGCCGGGCCTCAACCGCGTCATCCGGGCCGGCTACGCGCTGCTCCACCTCGTCACCTATTTCACGGTGGGGCCGAAGGAGACCCGGGCCTGGACCGTCACGCAGGGCACCCGGGCGCCCCAGGCGGCGGGCGTGATCCACAGCGACTTCGAGAAGGGCTTCATCCGTTCCGAGACCATCGCCTACGACGATTACGTGGCCCTGAAGGGCGAGGCCGGCGCGCGGGACGGCGGCAAGTTCCGGCTCGAGGGCAAGGATTACGTCGTGGCGGACGGCGACGTGCTGCATTTCCGCTTCGCGAACTGATCCCGGCGCCCGGAGAGCAGCCGCCATGACGGCCATCCACATCAAGCCGCTCGACGCCGCGCCGGCGGTCCTCGCCATGCTGGGCCATATCCTGGTCGAGGTCGTGGCCAACGGCGGCTCGGTCGGCTTCATGCACCCGCTGGCGCCGGAGGCCGCGGCAGCCTTCTGGGACCACGCGCTCGAGGCCGCGGCCCGGGGGAAACGGGTGGTGCTCGGGGCCTGGGACGGCGAGGTCCTGGCCGGCACGGTCACGCTGCTGCTCGATTGCCCGCCGAACCAGCCGCACCGGGCCGAGATCGCCAAGCTGATGACCCGCCTCACCCACCGGGGCCGCGGCGTGGCGACGTCCCTGATGCGGGCCGCCGAGGCCCTGGCGGTGGGGCGCGGGCGCAGCCTGCTGGTGCTCGACACGGCCGTCGAGGACGGGGCCTCGGCGCTCTACGACCGGCTCGGCTACATCCGGGCCGGCATGGTTCCGGACTATGCGTTGAAGCCGCACGGCGGTCTGACCGGGACCATCATCTACTGGAAGCGCGTCGGTGGGGCGCGGAGCGCGGAGCGAGCTGGATAGCCCTGCCGCTCACGCAGGCTCTCGTGGCCCCGGCGCCGCCCACCAGGCCGCCGCCACGGCCGCGAAGCCGAACCCCGCGAGCGACAGGAAGGCCGCCGGGGTTCCGTAAGCCTCGGCCAGCGTGCCGCCGAGCGCGGTCGACAGCGCGGCACCGGCGCCGGTCGCGAGGCCGAGCACGCCGAGGCACAGGTTGAAGCGCCCGGTGCCGCGGGTGAGGTCGGCCGCCACCAGCGGCACGAGGGTGCCGAAGGCCGCGGCCCCGATACCGTCGAGGGCCTGCACGGCCACGAAGCCATAGGGTCCGGTCACGAATGCCAGCAGCAGCGCGCGGATCGGCACGGCCGCGAAGCCGAGCGCCAGCACGAGGCGCGGGCCGCGGCGGTCGGCGGCTCGGCCCACCGCGGGCGAGATCAGCGCCACGATGGCCTGGGGCACCACGACGGCGCCCGCCACCGCGATGTTGGCGGCGGCCCCGAGGCTCGCCGCGAGATGCGCCGAGGCCAGCGGCAGCAGCGCCGCATTGCCGAGATGGAACAGCGCCACACAGCCCGCGAAGCCCAGCACCGCGCGGTCGCGCAGCAAGGCCACGAGATCGCGCCACGGGCTCGCGGTGGCCGGCTCGGGTGAGGTCTCGTCCCCCCGGCGCGCCTCGACGGCCGCGAGCGCCGCCAGGCCCGGCAGCATGAAGCCGGCGGTCAGCCAGAAGACCGCGCGAGGCGAGACATAGGATCCCGCGGCGCCCAGCACGGCCGCGGCGGCGCCGTTGCCGATGGCCGCGAAGCGGGTGTTGCGGCCGAGCCGCAGGCCGAGGGCGCTGCGGCCCACGGCCGCCAGGCTCACGGCCGCGACCGCCGGTCCCAGCATGGCGCTGCCGAAGCTGTGCAGCACTTCCGCCGCCATCACGGCCGCGGCCGATGTCGACAGCGCGAAGAGCACGGCCGCGAGCCCTACCACCACGGCGGCCCCGGCGGCCGCGACGCGCTTGTCGGCGAGGCGGTCCACGAGCGCGCCGCCCGGCAACTGGCTCAGCAGGGCCGCGATCCCGCCGACGCTCAGCGCCCGCCCGATCTCGCCCTGGTTCCAGCCCGCCGTGGCGAGATAGACCGCGATGAAGGGACCGAAACCCGTCTGGGCGTCAGCGATGAAGAAGCTCAGCGCATCGAGCGCGTATCGGCTGCGGCGGGTGTCCGTCATGGCGCAGCTTACGGCGTTCCGCCCTTGCTCCTGCCGTTCGACGTCACTCCACGGCGGCCGAGTGGTCGACCGCGACCGGGCCGGCCGCCTTCTTGAGCAGGAACACGAGCGGCATGGCGGCCAGCGCCATCAGCATCAGGAGCCGGAAGTCGTCGATATAGGCGATCATGGTGGCCTGGGTGGTGATCACCGCGTCGAGCGCGGCGCGGCCCTGAGCCGTGTAGGGGCTCAGCATACGGGCCACGGCCGGCAGATGGAACATCGGGTTGAAGGGCGTCACGTAGCCGGCGATGTCGGCGTGGTTGACCTGGACGTTGCGGGTCAGCAGCGCCGTCACGATCGAGATGCCGACGCTGGAACCGATGTTGCGCGACAGGTTGTAGAGCCCCGTCCCGTCGCCCCGCTGCTCGGCCGGCAGGGTCGAGAAGGTCACGACCGACAACGGCACGAACAGGAAGCCGAGGCCCATGCCCTGGACGAAGCCCGTGGTGACGATGCGGTCCTGCGACACGTCGGTCGTCCAGCCCGTCATGTCCCACATGGCCCAGGCGGTCAGGACGAGGCCCATCAGCAACAGCCAGCGGGTCTCCACGCGGCCGATCAGCTTACCGACCAGGAACATGCACGCCATGGTGCCGACGCCGCGCGGCCCCATGACGAGGCCGGCCGTCACGATCGGGTAGCCCATCAGGGTCTGCAGATAGGGCGTCATCAGGGCCATTGAGGCCAGGTAGGTGACACCGACGATGAAGATGAAGACCATGCCGATCGCAAAATTGCGGTCGAGGAACAGCCTCGGTTTCACGAACGAGTCCCTAGCCGTAAAGGTGTGGACCAGGAAACAATAGAACGCGCAGGCTGAGATCAACGCCTCGATCCGGATCTCGCCGGATGAGAACCAGTCGAGCTGCTCGCCGCGGTCGAGGAAGATCTGCAGGGCCGCGATCGTCAGGCTCAGGGCGCCGAAGCCCAGCCAGTCGAGCCGGGCCAGAGCGTCGCGTCGCGTCTCGTTCACGAAGGCCGTGATGCCGGCGAAGGCCACGGCGCCGATGCCGAGGTTGATGTAGAACACCCACCGCCAGCTGATGTTCTCGGTGAGCCACCCTCCGATGACGGGCCCGAGCACCGGCCCCACCATGACGGACACGCCGAACAGCGCCATGGCGGAGCCTCGTTCCTCGGGCGTGTAGATGTCGAGCAGGATCGACTGCGCGAGCGGCACGAGGGCCGCGCCGAACACCCCCTGGAGCAGGCGGAAGCCGACGATCTCGACCAGCGACTGCGCGACGCCGCAGAGAATCGACGCTACCACGAAGCCGCCGACCGAGATCAGCAGCACGCGCTTGCGGCCGAAGCGGTTGGCGAAATAGCCGGCCGCCGGCGTCATGATGGCGGCGGCCGTGATGTAGGAGGTCAGCACCCAGTTGATCTGGTCGGACGAGGCCGACACGCTGCCCTGGATGTAGGGCAGGGCCACGTTGGCGATCGTGGTGTCGAGCGCCTGCATGACCACGGCCAGGATCACGCAGGCCGTGATGGCGCCCCTGTTGGCGACGCCGGGGCCGGTCCGAGACCCCGGCGTCGGCCGCGCGGCGGCCGGGCTCGCGACCGGCTCGACGAGGTCGTCGTCCCCTGCCGCGTTGCGTCCCAGGGCCGCCGCGCCGCTCGTTTGCTGGCGCATATCGGCAGCAGCCTGGCAAGCGCTAGCCATGCATATGCCCCTTCACCCAGTCGAGGGCGTGCTGCACGGCGTCGGGCAGCCCGCGGGCGTGCCCGGTCTCGACGTCGACCACGACGCTCATGCCGACCCGCAACGGCGGCTTCGCAGGATCGAGTTCGAGCTGCACCCGCATGGGGATGCGCTGAACCACCTTGACCCAGTTGCCGGTGGTGTTCTGCGCCGGCAGCAGCGAGAAGGAGGATCCTGACGCCGGGCTGATGCTCTGCACCGTGCCGTGCCAGGCGAGGTCCGGATAGGTGTCGACCGTCACAGTGGCGGTCTCGCCCGGCTTGACGTAGGTGAGTTCCGTCTCCTTGGGGCTTGCCTCGATCCAGATGTCCCGGTCCGAGATAAGGCTGAATCCGGCCTGCGCGGCCTTCAGGTAGCCGCCGACCTGCAGCGCGTCGACATTGGTGACGATCCCGGAGAAGGGCGCCCGCACGATCGTGTCGTCGAGGTCGCGCCGGGCGTTGTCGACGGCCGACTTGGCCTGGAGGTAGAAGGGATTCATCTCCAGCGGCTGGTCGGCGTCGCCGCCGAGTTGCGCCAGCATGGATTGGGCCTGGGCCTCGGCGACCGATACGCGCTGCCGCGTTGCGGTGAGTTCGTGCTCGGCCGCATCATAGGCGGCCTTCGACGCGTAGGCGGCCGACAGCAACTCCTGCTGGCGCTTGTAGCTCGTCTCGTAGAACGGCAGGTCGGCCTTGGCCTGGGCGATCTGCGACAGCGACTGCTTGTAGCTGGCCTGCAGCGTCAGGACCTGGTTGCGCACGGTGCCCAGCATGGCCTCGGCGCCTTCGAGCGCGACCCGGAAGGAGGCGGACTTCAGCCGGAACAGCACCTGGCCCTTCTCGACATGCTGGTTGTCGTGAACCTCGACCGCCGCCACGGTGCCGGAGACGTCGGTCGACACGCCGAGCGAGCGGGCCGCCACATAGGCGTTGTCGGTCGACATCACCTTCCCGCCGGTGACGTATTCGTAGCCCCCGATCACGAGCGCCACCGGCAGCAGCGCGAACAGCAGTGGACGCAGGAGGTTGCGCTTGGCGGGGGGCGTCGGCACGGTCGCCGCCGTCGGCGGCGGCGCGGCAGGGGCCTGGGGCTCGGCCGGCCGCGCGGGCTCCGGCGCAGGCCGGGCCGGAGCGGAGCGGTCCCGCGGCTCCGGCCGCTCGAGATCGGCGTCCCGGTCCAGCGGCTCGGCATGTGAATCGCGGAAGTCGCGTGCCGACGAACCTTCAACCATGGTGTGCCTCGTCATCGACGGCCGGCAGGCTGCAGGCGTCGCTCAGGTTGGATTTCATGAGGGCCAGTGCCCGGGTCAGCGCGTCCTGCTCGGCAGGATCGAGGCCGGCCAGCGCTTCGGCCCGGGTCTTGTCGCCGATCACCCGCAGCAGGGCGAGGCTCGGGTGAGCGTCGGGCGTGAGGTAGAGCAGCCAGGCGCGCCTGTCGTTCGGATGCTGCCGGCGTTCGACGAGGCCGCGGGCCTGGAGCTTGTCGAGGATCCGCACCAGCGAGATCGGCTCGACCTCGATGATGTCGGCCAGCCCCGCCTGGTTGATGCCCTCGTTCTGGGCGAGATGCACCAGCACCTGCCATTGCGCGCGCGTGAAGCCGAGCCGCGCGGCGCGCTGCTCGAAGCGCCGCCGCATCAGCCGGGCGACGTCATGGATGAGGAAACCGACCCTGGACGAGGAAGGCATCTGTAAGCGCCTTGCGGGAGACGGGTGGGATCGCGGCGGCTCCGACCGCGGCGGGAAAGTCGGACCGACCGCACTCATGGACAGAAACGATCATAGACGTGCTTATGATCACTATATACATCGATGGGCCACCTCTTTCAAGCCGGGATCCCCGCATCATGCGCTCGAGATGGACCACGATGCTCCGGGTTGCAGCCGCCATCGGCCTGCTGGGCGGCGGGCGTGCCGAGGCGGCGCAACCGGCCTTTTCGTGCGCGGGCTTCGCGCAACTCGGCGGCGCACAGCTCCTCTGCAGCCACACCGATCCCGCGGCGCCGACCCAGATCTGCACGTTCTCCTGGAGCCTCGCCGGCCCGGGCGGGAGCCCGACCGTGGTGCAAGGCAGCTTCCTGCTGACGCCGGGGCAGACCAATGCCACGGTCTACCAGGGCAGCGGTTTCCCCTACGCCTTGGCGAACCCCGTGGTGCTTTGCCAGGCGGGGCGGACGCCTCCGTGAGGATGACGGCGCATCCCTCGTCGGCCCTCGCAGCACCGCCGGCTAGCGTTGGCAAACATCTTTGCCGCTGTCCTGGACCGAGGCGACGGGGCCGGGTCTTCCCTCCCCGGAACGGGGCTACCGCATTCACACACCTCGACGCCGGCGGTTGGTGGCGTCAGAGGTCGAGCAGGATGGGCTCGACCCCGAAATCGACCAGGATCGCCCGGAGTGCCGCGGCGGTCAGCGACACGGTGGCGGTGTTGCGCAAGGGGTGGCAGGTGACGCGAGGCGCCTCCCATAACGCCCGCTCGATCGCGAAGCGCACCGCCCGGGCCTCGTCCTTGACGAGGCTGAGCGGGCTCACGGCGCCGGGGGCGGTGCCGAGATGCTGCATCAGCCGGTCGGCGCTGGCGAAGGACAGCCGCTTCGTGCCGAGCAGCGGCGCCAGTGCCTTCATGTCGACCCGCGTCTCGGCCCCGAGGGTCACGAGGAAGAGCGCGTCCTTGTCCTTCAGGAACAGGTTCTTGGTGTGGACTCCGGCGAGCGCGCTCCAATGGGGACGGGCCTCCTCGACGGTGTGGACGGGCGGGTGCTCGACCCGGTCCGGCGCCAGGCCGAGCCGCTGGAACAGTGCCGTCACGGCCACATCATCCTGATCCATCTCGCCCTCGCCCTCGGACCGTCCCATGCGCCGCGCCAGTTCTGTCTTCGAGATGCCGGCCGCAGGCCAAGCCTCATGGACCGAGGCCTTGACCGCCATCCTGGCCGAGCGTCCTCCGTCGGCTCATCACCCCAGCCCCTTGCCGGCATCGCGCAGCGCCGTCGAGGAGGCCGTCGAGCGGGGACCGTGCAGGTAGACGAAAGCGGGGGGACGGCGCAACGGCAGGAGCTTGGCGTCGACCTCCCGCAGACGGCCGGGCGCCAGCACGGCGGCGGCACGGCCGTGCAGGGACCGGAACGTGCTGCCCGGGCGGTCCACCGTGGCGATCGGCACGAGGTCGACGAGGTCGCGCCAGCGCCGCCAGCGGGGCAGTTGAGCCAGGTTGTCGGCCCCCATGATCCACACGAAGCGGACCCCGGGGCAGCGGCGCTTCAGGTAGCGGATCGTGTCGACGGTGTAGCGCATGCCGATTTCGGCCTCGAGCCCGGTGACGGCGATGCGTGGATGGTGCGCGACCGCGCGGGCCGCCACGATCCGGGTGTCAAGGTCGGGCAGGCCCTCGTGGCGCTTCAGCGGATTGCCGGGTGTGACGATCCACCAGACGCGGTCGAGGCCGATGCGCTTCATGGCGACGAGGCTCGCGAGCCTGTGCCCCTCGTGCGGCGGGTTGAAGCTGCCGCCGAAGAGCCCGATCCGCAGACCCGGCGCCCAGGCCGGCAGAGCCCGCCCACCTTGAAGATTTCCGGGCAGAGCCCGCCCGCCTTGCAGATCTCCGGGCAGAGCCCGTCCGCCCTGCAGACCACCGGGGGGAGTCCCCGGCAAAGCCCGGCTGCCGCCAGGCTTCGTGGCGGATCTCACGGCCGTGTCTGTCCCTCGCCGCGTACCCGGTACTTGAAGGAGCAGAGCTGCTCCAGCCCCACGGGGCCGCGGGCATGCATGCGGCCGGTCGCGATGCCGATCTCGCCACCGAAGCCGAACTCCCCGCCGTCGGCGAACTGCGTCGAGGCATTGTGCATCACGATGGCGGAATCGACCTCGGCCATGAAGGTCGCGGCCGCCTGCAGGTGCTCCGTGACGATGCAGTCGGTGTGGTGCGAGCCATAGCGCTGGATATGGTCGACCGCGGCGTCGAGGTCGGGCACGACCCGGCACGCGATGACCGCGTCGAGATATTCGGTCCGCCAGTCCTCCTCGGATGCAGGCGTGACCCTCGGGTCCGCCCGCAGGGTGATCTCGTCGCCCCGCACCGCGCAGCCGGCGTCGAGCAGCGCCCGCACCAGCCGGGGCAGAAGGCTGTCCGCATGGGCGGCATGGACCAGCAAGGTCTCGGCGGCCCCGCAGACGCCGGTGCGGCGCAGCTTCGAGTTCAACACCAACCCTTCGGCTTTGTCGGGATCGGCCGCGACATCGATGTAGACGTGGACCAATCCTTCGCGATGGGCGAAGACCGGAACGCGGGCTTCGGCCTGGACGCGCGCCACGAGCGCCTTGCCGCCGCGCGGCACCAGAACGTCGAGGTTGCCGTCGAGCCCGGCCAGCATCTCGCCCACGGCGTCGCGGTGGCGGGTCGGCACGAGGGAGATCGCGGCCGGCGGCAGGCCCGCGGCTTCGAGGCCCTCGACGAGGCAGCGGTGCAGCGCCGCGGTCGAATGGAAGCACTCCGAGCCGCCCCGCAGGATCGACGCATTGCCGGACTTCAGGCAGAGCGCGCCGGCGTCGGCCGTGACGTTGGGGCGGCTCTCGTAGATCACGCCGACGACGCCGAGCGGCGTCGACACGCGCTCGATCAGGAGGCCGTTCGGCCGCTCGAAGCGCGCCAGCACGCGCCCGACCGGGCACGGCAGTTCGGCGATCTCCTCGAGGCTTCGCGCCACGGCCTTGACGCGGTCGGGGTCGAGCATCAGGCGGTCGCGCGCCGCGGGCGCGAGACGCGCCCCGGCTTCGGCAAGGTCGCGGCCATTGGCGTCGAGGATGACCGGCAGCGCCCTGCGGATCGCGAGGGCGGCCGCCGTCAGCGCGCGGTTCTTGATTTCGGCCGCGGCATTGGCGAGCGCCCGCTGGGCGCGCCGCGCCCCGAGGCCGATCTCCCGCATGATAGCCGACACGTCCTCGGCCCCGCCCTCGACGACCTGCGACCGTTCCATGGTGCTTTCCTCGCGCCGGCTCAATGGCCCATGATGGGGCGCTTGTCCACCGGCACGCGACCAGCGACATCGGCCGGGGGTAGAGTCGGTGCGGCACCGGGGGCTGGTGTCGACTCATCCGCGATCCATCGCGATAGGTGCATCGAGAACCAGCTTGCTCGGGCCGATGCCAGCCATGGCGCCAGTTGCCCCGATCGCCTGAGACGGGCATCCTTGCCGCATGACGATGCCGACCGCGATCATCCGCCTCCTGCGTCCTCGTGAGTTTCACGTCGAATGGCGCGCCGTGTGGTTCTGGGCCGCGATCCTGGCCGCCTGCGTCGCGTCCGGCGCGTTTTACGGCGCCGTGAGCTATGGCGGGAGGCCCTGGATCGGCGCGGTCTACGGGGGCTGCTGCGGAGGTGCCGTCATGCTGTTCGAGCAGGGGGTGGTGACCCCACGGCTGCGCGCGCGATTGCGACGGCTGGCGTGGCTGCCGAGCGTCTTCGCGACGGAAGCGGCCTACCTGGCGCTGACCATGATGGGCGCTGCCGTCGCGGGCCTCCTGCTGTGGACCTCCGGCCTCTACCCGGGAACCCTGGCCGAGGCCGTGTTCATCAGCCCCGTGGCGATCCTCTACGCGTTGACGGTGACCGGGATCCTGATCACCATGACCCGGATGCGCGACATCATCGGCGCCGAGGTGTTCCGCAACATCCTGCTCGGCCGATATCACCGTCCAGTCGAGGAGGAGCGCATCTTCGTGTTCATCGACCTGATCGGCTCGACCGCCTATGCCCAGGCTCACGGCGACCTGCGGGCGCAGGCTTTCCTCGCCGCCATCTTCGCGGCGCTGGCCGAGCCCGTCCGCCGCCACGGCGGCTCCGTCGACGACTACGTGGGCGACATGGCGCTGATCACCTGGCCCTTGGAGGCCGGCGTGCGTGACGGGCGCTGCGTCGCCTGCGTGTTCGCCTTCCTGGATCACATCCGAGCCAATGCCGAGGCGTGGCGACGCGATTTCGGGCAGGTTCCGGCGTTTCGCGCGGCCCTGCACGGGGGTGGGGTGGTGACGGCCGAGGTCGGAGTGGATCGGCACAAGATCTCCTACTTCGGCGATGTCGTGAACACGACGGGACGCATCGAGTCGCTGTGCCGGACACTCGGTGCGCCGCTGCTCATCTCGTGCGATCTCCTGGACCGCATGTCGGCGCTCCCGGAGGGCATTCGCGCACGCCCTCTCGGCGCGCACGCGCTGAAAGGACGGGGGCAGACGCTCACCGTCATGAGCCTCGAACCCGCGCCGGGCGCGGCGGGTGGCGCTGGCTGAACGGACGCCGTCGCCACACGCGTCGATGGCTCGGAACGTCCTGGCTGCTTCACGACGACCGGGACGGAGTCCATCGCGGCGCGGCATCGGCCCAGGGTTCGTCCTCGGGCGATGTGCCGAACGTCCGGAAGTCCGCTGGACCCTGCCCATAGACGGCTCGAAAGGCTCGGGAGAAATAGCTGCGGCTGTCGTATCCGATAGTTCTCGCGACGACCTTGACGGGCAAAACCGTCGTGGTGAGCAGATGCGCGGCGATGCGCAGTCGCACTTTCATCAAGAAGTCGATGGGCGGCTGTGCGAACACCTGTACGAAGCGCTCCGTAAAGGCGGAGCGGCTCATCCCGGCAAGTTCAGCCAAGCTGTCCACCGTGTGGGGGGCGGCCGGACGCTCGAGGATGGCCGCAACCGCGCGGGCGAGCCGGCGATCCTGCAATGCCGCGAAGAAGGGCGAGTCGACGCTATGGTGGACGAGATGTTGGCGCAGCAGGAGGATGAGGCATTGCTTCATCAGAGCCTCGGTCAGGGCTCGGGTGCCGATGCCTGGATTCGCCAACTCACCGATCATGTCCTGGAAGGCATGACGAAGCGATTCGGAATTCCCGGCGCTCTCGACGATCGGCGTGCTCAGGTGATCGAAGAGGCCAAGCATACCGCCATAGGTGGCGAGAATCAGCCCGCAGACGACCCGGATGGACGGCGTGCCCTCGCCGGCGGTGAACCTGAGCATGCCGTCAGCGAGCATTTCGCAGTTCTCGTCCGCAGGCATCTCAACGCGGACGGAGCTCAACTCGCCAAGCGTCTGCGGCGCACGCGCCGGTACCACCATGATACAGTGAGGCGCAAAGGCGACTGAGGTTCCGCTGCCGGTCTGCAACGTCCCGCTTCCGGCAAGGACATAGTGGATCGTCACGGCATCCATGGGGTCGAAGGCCAACCTGTAGCCCTGCTGAATCTCGCAAACCGCGAACGCGTGCAGGCGCACGCTCAAAGTCGTCAGAAGCTTGTCGAGAACGTCGGCCGACATTGGAGACCCCCAACCTGATGAGTGGGTAAGCTGAACTTCCACGAGAATGTACCTGAGGACGCCAGCGATCGGAAACAGGCTGAGCGAGAACCGAACTTGGCGTCGTCGGCGCGGCCGCTAAGGGCCACGGCAATGGTCCGGCTGATAGCACACCGAATCTGGACCAAAAGACACGCCGCCGCCCCTAGGGTCCGGCTCGCCCCGCCCAGTCACAGGAGACGGGCGGCGGCATACGGCATCGGATGCGGCCGACCTCGGTCGACTCGTCGAATCCCGGCCGGACTCAGGGAGACTGAACATGAAGATCAACTCTATCGCGGCGGCTTCGGTCGCCATCGCGCTGCTCTCGGGCACCGCGCGCGCTCAGACCCCGGCCATGCCTGCGCCGAATGCGGGCACCATGTCCGACACCGCCAACATGCCGGCCGAGACCAAAGGCTCCATGATGTCCGAAGCCGGCATGAAGGAGGCGAAGCAATTGCTCGAACTTGAAGCCAAAGGAACCGGCCGAAACAGTTATTCGCCCGATAACGCAGTCAAATTCAAGGCAAGCGACAACGTCTATGTGAAGAGCGTGCTCGATATCGACGTCATCAAGGGGGAGGCGAAGGTGACGCTACCGTTATTCAAGGGAGTTTCACCCAAGGGCGAGTCGGTGTACTACATCATCACGGATTCATCGGATTTCGACGTCGCGAAAGCGATGGGGGTCAATTTTGCACCCAAGTTGAAACATGCGGCTGGCACTCCCGGCGCGCAAGTGGTGACGTTCGACGACGGCGTGATCACCTTCAAGGGCGATGTCGACTTCTCGCCCAAGCGCGTGGCCGTAGCGGGTTCAGCAATGCCGTTCCCGCCGGCGGTCGCCAAACCCGGCGCCAATGCGGATCTCGAATGGTCATCGCTCATCGTGATGCCGAGCGGCGTCTTGCTCAACGCCCAGATGGTCCACAACGCGTCGGGCAATCACGACCGGGTGCTAGACATCGATCTCAAGAAGCAGACCGTCACGCTGTCGATCGTCGACGGGTACCAGGGTGGAAAGGAGTATTTCTACCACCTCGTCACGGACACATCAGCCGATCTTCCGGCCGTGATCGAGAAGGGCGTCTATGCCCCGAAGCTCGGGCTGCTTCCCGAAACCGGCAAATCGGAGTCATCCGACAACTCCGCGCTCCTGGGCTTCTCGCCGGTGCTGAACGGGATCACCGATCCGAAGACCGGCGAGGATCAGGGGTTCGCCGACTCGCTCGCCAATGGCGGCATCGATCCCATCAACGTCTTCCCCGTCGGCCCGAATAACGACGATCGGTCGGACGGCAACAATTATTCTCCGATGTGGGACGCCCACGTGAGCATGTGGACCGATGCGGCGATCGCCGCCAAGAAGGTGCGGCGGATCACCTCTTTCGAGGATCTCAAAAGCCTGATCGACGCCGGTTTGGTGACCAGCGCCATGATCAACCCGGCAGGTCCTGGCAATCAGTTCGTGTTCGGACTGCGGCCGACCCGCGCGATCATCAATTGCCCGGTCATTGCTCACCCGGTCCTGACCAACTGAACCTCGACACCATCGCGCGACGTGTCAGTGGCCGGTCCTTGGATCGGCCGCTTAAGCGCCAAGGCACTCGGAACATCACCGATGCGTGCCGGCTTCGTCATCCAAGTTCCACTGCGCCAAGCTCCCGCTCGGGGCTCCGGGGCTTCGGACGGCCGTGCCCTCTGCTATGCTGCCCCGCCGAGGCTACGGGAAGTTCCCGGCGGTGCGGTCCGACGCGGACCACCACGGCGTGGCCGATGCCGCGCACGCGGCCGATACCGCCCGACCCGCCGATCCGGGTACGATCAGGCCTAAACCGCGAGGACCGCATGAGGAACGCACATCGTCTGGAAGACAGGGTCGCGCTGGTGACCGGCGGCTCACGCGGCATCGGCCGCGCCGTGGCGGAGCTGTTCGCCCGCGAGGGCGCGACCGTGATGGTCAACCACATCGGCGACGGGCCGGCGGCCGATGAGACGGTCGCGGCCCTGCAGGCCGCCGGTACGGCCGAGGGGCACGGCACGAAGCCGCACGGCGCGGTGGAGGCCGACGTCGCCGATCCCGCCGCCGTGGCCCGCATGTTCGCCGCCGTGGCGGCGCGCTGCGGCACCCTCGACGTCCTCGTCAACAATGCCGGCCTCCAAGTGGAGACCCCCGGGGACGGCTTCGACGACGCGGCCCTGCTGCGGGTCCTCGGGGTCGACCTCGTCGGCCCGGCGTTGTGCGCCCGGGCGGCGCTGAAGCTGTTCCTCGGCCGCCCCGGCGGCGGCTCCGCCGAAGGCGGCTGCATCATCAACACGACGAGCGTGCACGAACTCATCCCCAAGCCCGGCTACGCGGCCTATTCGATGGCCAAGGGCGGCCTCGGCAACCTCACGCGCACGCTGGCGCTCGAATTCGCCGACCGCGGCATCAGGGTCAATGCGGTCGGGCCGGGCGCCGTGGCGACCGACATGAACGCCGGCTGGACCCATGACCCCGGGGCTCGGCGCGGCGTCGAACGGCACATCCCCATGGGCCGGGCTGCCGAGGCGGAGGAGATCGCGCCCGTCTTCGCCTTCCTGGCCTCGGACGAGGCCCGCTACATCACGGGCCAGACCGTCTATGCCTGCGGCGGACTCACGCTGTTCGCCGACTTCCAGCGGAATTGGGCGTCGTAGCGGGGGCTCGGACCCGGCACACTCCGGCCATGATAGATGGAGCGCCGCGGCCGCACCGCGATCCCGGCCAAACCACCTCTGCCGCGGCATTTGAGCAGGTCCGGACATCCCCGACACCGGACTCGAGCCTTGCCGGAAGCCCGAGCGAACCGACGCTCGGGCTTCCGCATTGCCTTTGCGCCTCGCAACGCGGATCATCGGCCGCGGCCCACGGTCCGTCACGGTCCCCGGAATCGGCGCGGTCCCGCGGCGCCGTGTTCCGAACGCGCCGGAGTGAACCATGGCCGACCCCCAAGCCCCCCAGCCGCCTGCGCCAGAGGGGGACCCCGTCGACCGCCTCTTCGATGGCGTCCGCGAGTTCCGCGACAACGTGTTCCCGGAGCGACGCGAGCAGTTCGAGGAACTCGCCAAGGGGCAGAATCCGCGTATCCTGTTCATCACCTGCGCGGACAGCCGCGTGGTGCCCGAGATGATCACCCAGACCGAGCCCGGCGAGCTCTTCGTGTGCCGCAACATCGGCAACATCGTGCCGGCCTATGGTGAGATGATGGGCGGCGTATCGGCCGTGGTCGAGTATGCCGTGGTGGCGCTCGGCGTCACCGACATCGTGGTCTGCGGCCATTCCCATTGCGGCGCCATGGCGGGCCTGATCCGCGGCGAGGCGGCGCTGGACAAGATGCCGACCGTCAGGTCGTGGCTGCGCAACGCCCATGCGGCCCGCAGCGTCGTCGAGGTGCTGCACCCAGACCTCACCGGCGACGCCAAGATCCAGGCCCTGGTCGAACAGAACGTGGTGACGCAGATCCAGCACCTGAGCACGCACCCTGCCGTCGCGGCCGGGGTGGCGAGCGGCAAGCTCGAACTGCACGGCTGGGTCTACGACATCGAGACGGGCGGCATCCACCTGCACGACGTGACGCAGGGCAGGATGGTGCCGTTCGAGGAGCAACGCCGCCGCCTGGCCCGCAAGGTCGCGACCTGATGGTGGTTGTCGACCGGTTCCGCGTCACCGACACCCTGCGGGAGGTCTGGCGTCCGCTGGCGGCGCTGTTCCTGCTCGATACGCTGGTCACCGTCGCCTATGTGGGCCTGGGCTGGACCTGGATCACGCCGAGCGGCCTTCCTCTCCCGCTGCTGGGCACCGGTCTCGCGGTCTTCCTCGGCGTCCGCAACAACACCGCCTATGCGCGGTGGTGGGAGGCCCGCACCTTGTGGGGGGCGGTCGTCAACAATTCCCGCTCCTACGCCCGCGCGCTGACCCTTTTGCTGATGCCCGCCGAGGCCGGGGCGCTGCGTCACGCCCTGGTCCGCCATCAGATCGCCTGGGTGCATGCGCTGCGGTGCCTCCTGCGCCGCGAGGATGCGGCCGCCGCGGTGGCGCCGTTCCTGCCCGCCGCGACGCTCGACCGCGTCACCTCGGCCGCCAACATGCCTTTCGCGATCCAGCGCGACATGTCCGAGATGCTGGCCGGAGCGCGGCGGGACAAATGGCTCGATGGCGTCGAGGCCTCGGCGCTCAACACCACGCTGACGGCCCTCGCCGACGCGCAGGGCGGCCTGGAGCGCATCCGCAACACGCCGATGCCGCAGCAATACGCGTCCTTCAGCCGGGCCTTCGTGACGGCCTACTGCCTGTTGCTGCCGTTCGGCATCGTGCCCGACCTCAACATCCTGACGCCCATCGGCTCTGCCCTGATCGGCTTCGTGTTCCTGGCGCTCGACGAATCCGGGCGGCACCTCGAAGACCCCTTCCTGGACGCCATCTACGACGTGCCGATGAGCGCCATCGGCCGCACCATCGAGATCGACCTGCTGCAGGCGATCGGCGAGGCGAACCTGCCGCCGCCGCTCCATCCCGTGCTGGGCGTGCTGCGCTGAGACGCCCGAGGTTCCGGCCGGCGGCGGCATCCGCTGTTCCCGAACCGCGTGCTCCGAAGTCATCGCCTCGCGGTAACTCGGCGCCCTTGACGAAACGAGTGCGGCGGCCGCAAGAGCCGAGTGGTGGCCCGACCCTCGGCCGCGTCCACCGGATGACCATGTGACCACGGTTCTCGACCGCTACCGGGACCGCGTGGTGTGCGGCGACCTCCAACCCGACCCTGCGCAGGAGGCGGTGGCCCGGAAGCTCGAGGCGCTCGCCACGGCGCTGTCGTCAGACGACCCGAAGCCCTCGGGCTGGGCGCGGCTGTTCGGCGGCACGGCCGAGGAGCCGCCCAGGGGCCTCTACATCGTGGGCGACGTCGGGCGTGGCAAGACCATGCTGATGGACCTGTTCCACGAAACCGCGGCCGTCACGCCCAAACGGCGCGTGCATTTCCATGCCTTCATGGCGGATGTCCACGCCCGCATCCACGCCTGGCGCAATGCGCGCAAGCGCGGCGAGGTCAAGGGCGACGATCCGATCGCGCCCGTGGCGGCCGCCATCGCGGCCGAGGCCCGCCTGCTCTGCTTCGACGAATTCTCCGTCACCGACATCGCCGACGCCATGATCCTGGGCCGGCTGTTCACGGCGCTGTTCGCCGACCGGGTGACCGTGGTGGCGACCTCCAACGTCGAGCCCGAGGACCTCTACCGGGACGGGCTCAACCGCACGCTGTTCGTGCCCTTCATCGCGCTGCTCGAACAGCGGATGGAGACCGTGCGGCTCGATGCGGCGCGCGACTTCCGCTATTCGCAGCTGACCGCGGCCGCCACCTGGTTCGCCCCTGCCGACGCCGCGGCCCGTGCCGCGCTCGACCGGGCCTTCAAGGGCCTGACCGGGACCGAGCGGGGCGAGCCCGCCCGCCTGGCGCTGCTGGGCCGCGAGATCGCGATCCCCGAGGCGCTCGGCGATGTCGCCCGGTTTCCCTTCGCGGCACTGTGCGAAGCACCGCTGGGCTCGGTGGATTTCCTGGCCATCGCGCGACATTACGGCACCGTGCTGATCGACGACGTCCGGGTGATGGGGGCCGGCGAGCGCAACGTCGTGAAACGCTTCATCAACTTGGTCGACACGCTCTACGACGAGCAGGTGAAGCTGATCGCCTCGGCGGCCTGCGAGCCGGCAGGCCTCTACGACGCGCCGGACGGCCGCGAACTGTTCGAATTCAGGCGCACGGTGTCGCGGCTCGTCGAGATGCGGTCGGAGCAGTACCTCGCCCTGCCGCACGGCCATGGCCGCCCCTCGGCCGATATGGGCGGTCTGGCCGAGACTTAGGGTCCCCACGGAGATGACCGCTTCGATGATCGACCTTCACGTCTGACACCGACCCATGACGTGAAGCGGCGATCTCGGCGGGAGCCCTCGATCGGCCTGCAGCCGGTCAGCCTTCACGGCGCGGGCTCGGTCGGGGCCGGGGTGGCGGGCGCGGGTTGCGCGGCCGCTGCAGCTTGCGCCGCTTGAGCGTCGATCTGCTTCTGCAGATCGGTTTTCCGAGCCGCCAGACGCTGCAGCGTGGCGCGATCCTCCGCCAACCGACTGGCGAGCCCGGCCAGGTCCTGGTTCTGCGCCGCGGCCCGGCGGCTCGCATCGGCCAGAGCCTGTTCGGCCTGGGCCTGCCGGGCGCGGACCTCAGCGAGAGCGTCGCGCGCGACCGCCACCTGCCGCTCGACATCGGCCCCCTGCGCGACTTCGGCCCGAACCTGCCGCACCTGCCCGTCGAGGCCCGCCAGTTCCGCCGCGCGGGCCGTAACCTGCTGGGCCAGGGCGGAGGCGCTGCGGTCGGCATCCTCGACCTGTTTGCGGGCCGCGACGGCTTCGCCCCGGAGGCGCTCGGCATCGGCGCGGGCGTC
>JAABUL010004018.1_pt1 | contig 20518 bp, 35 predicted proteins | sample 5559151 | NCBI WGS metagenome assembly JAABUL01 (sample SAMN10711876, study PRJNA513368) | rock metagenome | isolation source: Antarctica rocks | place: Antarctica: Victoria Land, Pudding Butte sud | reverse complement strand
CCCGGCGGCAGCGGCGGTCAGAACTAGTTTAGCGCACCCCGCGAAACCCACACCTCGAACGCTAAATGTTTAAACATGCACGCTAAACACAAATTGCGCTAAACTCGGGTTTAAGCACGTACCCTGGAATGGCGGGCAACTCGCGGCCTCGCTTTTGTAGGGTTTTGTGGAGGTGAAATTCACAAACATGCACCGCAGCGGCTCGCCAAAGCACTTGGCAGCGCGTTTGGTGTCTCATAGACTCATTTTGACCACCTCGCTGCCCCCTGTGGATGGGCGCTCGCTGCTGGCCAGCCATGTGTTCACACAGCGCATGTGGCCACTGTACCGGTTGATCGACCTCCTGGATCTCGCCATTCGAGGCATCTCAGGGTGTGCAGGACATTGGGAGTGCTCGAGGTAGATTTAAGAAGTCACTAGGAGCCCCATGCGCAGTCCCGACCCAGCAAAGTGACCCTGGCCAGCCATGACAGCATTCCTCAGCAAAAGCAGACCCTACAATACCAGGCAGATTGGCAGCGCCGCGCATCTTGATACATTCAGACATGTTTCTAGAGTTCCTGTGCGGCAGCTGGAGGTGTCATATGCAAGGCCGAGCCCCTGGACTGAGGCCTCCTAGGTTTTGAGCCGCGACCGAAACTGCGTCCTAACGGCCCGCCCGGGGCCGCAGCGCGTGCAGACCGCGACAGAATCGACTCAGGCAGTAAGTGAAGAGCGCCTTGACAGGCGGGGCGCGCCCAGGATGCCGCATAGCGGCCTAACACAGGCCTCGGCAGCGGTTGATCGACCCTGAGCGAACCCTGGCCTTTCTGGGCTCTGCCGGGGTGCTTGCAGGCTATGGCAGCGTGGCCCCTGTCTCAGCACAAAGTTCAAGAGTGTAGCTTGCAAATGGCGGTGGTAAAGCGGCATTTGATCCAGTATGCAGCACACAGGACTGCGCTGAACTCAGCCTACACATTTCCGGAAAGCGAGGCCGCGGGTTGCCCGCCATTCCTAGTCGCGTGTCCCCCCCTCCTTTACTCCCCTTGGTTGACTGGTCGAACATCATGGCCAAACCATTCAAGTGTCTACCCAGTTTCAACTCGGTTCCGATATGCTAGACTGCCCATTGCTGTGCTACCGCAGCTGGTGGCGTGCGTGTCGCGGTTCAGAGCGCGGCCGGCTACCACCACCTCCAGCGTCAGCGCCTTTGCACTTCAAGACAGCTCGACTGCCCAAGTGGAGGGTCGGAGCTGCTTTGCGTTGCGTGCTCCAATTGAGAACGCCTACCGGCCACGGCCGGCGCCCACCACCACCTCCAGCGTCAGCACCTGCGCAGCCAGCCACACAGACTGTCTCGAGACTTCGAGCAAATTGCATGACCGCAGCCGCGCGGGAACTGACACATGACGCGGCCGCCCGCCTGCCCTGGGCATTCACTGGCAGAGCCAGCACACTTGCAGTCGCCCGTGGCACTTGAGCCCAAGACAACATGCCCGCCATGCCTGAGCGTCTGCTGACGCGAAGGCACGGTGTCAACTCCCTGTGGCGGTGAGCCCTCTCGCAAGTCAGCTCCACCTCGAATTCTGGCGTGTTACACCCAAACAAGAAAGGTGCGGCACACAAACTTGCCTCTGGGTAGGCCTCGTACAGGCGGTCCATGTAGTGGCGGTACACCACGGCCAGCAGCTCCATCGCGGCGGCGGCCTGCTCCATGGTCTCCAACTGCCGCGCCCCCGCGTGCACGCTCACCATCGTCGTGAACAGCTCGTCGTCCTGCATGTCACAGATGTCGGATGGGTTGAGTGTCAATTCAATGCGGCAGCAGCTCCGATGTCTCGACCTCCCGCGCGCCCACGCTCACCACTGTGGTGAACAGCTTGGCATCCTGTTTGCCAGTTTTTATAATGTATCTCAGGACGTGTGATCATGGGGCAGCGACAGCGCACAGCACAGAGCGCCCTAGGCTGCACTATCCAGCCGCAGTAGGGCTGCACTCGGCACCCTGCGGCGGATACCTTGAGTGCCACAAAGCCGCAGACGCGGCACGGGTCCGGAACCAGGGAGCCGCACCGCACCGCTCTGCCGCCTCCCCTATCTGGTATGCACCACTTTGCGCGCCGAGAGTCAGGTCGTGCCCGATGCTCCCACATTGGCAGGGTTCCCACCAGGTCTGGGACCAGATAGCCGCGCCGCGCCGCCATTCTGCATTTGCTCGGCAGCGCCCCTGTAGCCTAAGCGCTTTCCAGGTCTGGATCATTTGCGGTCTTGTGAAGGATGGAAATATGCTCAAGCATGATACTGAGATTGCCCACCGGGTCAGGGACCAGGCAGCCACGCCGCGCGGCGTCCTCCCCGGGCTCGCAGAAGCCGCTGTTCCGCCACTGCACCATCTTGCGCAGCAGCGCCTCCGCCAGCGACGGCGCGTCGCCGCCGCGCAGCCCCCACCGGTCGAACGTGTAGTGGTTGAGCAGGTCCCTGCGGCAGCATGGTTAACCTGTCAGCAACTTTCAAGTAAAGAAAGTTCTCTCACCATGTTCGCATCCGTCCCGTGGCGAAAATGTACACAGCAATCACCCTCTCTTCGGTGAGCCGTGGGATTGCAAACGCAGAGCAGAGTTCCAGGTGTCTGCTGCCTGGGGAGCGCGTGTGATGCGAGCCGGAAGGGAAGCGGCGCACCCGCTCAGCGCAGAATGCCCCGGATCAGTCACGCCATGCCCTGCAGCCCAGATACACCTCGACAGCTTGCCGTCGCCACCACCTGCAGTTGGTGGAGATTCATCGACCAGCGGCTCACGAGGCCTCGAAGGCGGACTGCTGCAGGTGACGCCAGTCGTACTCACGCAACGCAGCGCTGCAGTCGACACTCGCTTGCGGACTGCCGGCAGCCCAGGAGCTCACACTCATCAGCAGGTTGAAATTGACAGATGCATACTACATAACGACGCACCACAGCCCTGAGCATTGACGCAGCCTCGAAGCTGTCGTAAGCCAGCTGACAGCCCAGTAGTATCAATATTCCTCGAGGATGATGAGACATATCATTTGCCAACGCACCATAGCCCTGCGCGTTGACGCACGCCTCGAAGCTGTCATAATGCAGTTCCCGCAGCAGGCCGACGCTCATCAGCGCGCCGGCATCGCCATGGATGCTGAGCCTGCGGCATCGGAGATGAACGATGCAGTACATAAATCACAATGGATGCAAATGTCAATGAAGAAAAGTACACTGCGGCAGCTTCAAGCCCCTAACTACTCGGCTGCTGCCTTGCCAAATACGCCGGAGAGTTCTGCCGCATGCTATCACATTCGAGGGCGCGGCCACTGCCGGGACTGCGCAGGCTTGCTGCCGCCGAAGCGTCGCCGCCGTGAGTGCTGCTGCTTCTCCGCCTCCAGGGCGACGACTGCTGTCTGCATCTGAGGGTCTTCTGCGAAAGGGGCCGTGCGAACAGCATCGAAAGGCGGACAGGTTGAAAGGCAGGCGCACCACTCTGGCGACGAATGCTGCAGCGCCTTTACGTCGCACGACTTGAACACCTTGCCCGGCAGGTGCTGCTGCCAGTGCTCGCAAATGAGCTTCGTGGTGCAGGGACAGCCTCGCAGCGGCGGCACCGGCAGCACCGACTCGTCCTTGCCTGTGCAATCGAACATGAGAAATCTGATTCTGTGAATCCAGTGTCTGGATCCTGAAATTGAATGTGAATGCACCCGTCAGCTGCCCTGCCCAATGCGACGTGTAGAGCATTGGCACGGGCTTTTGTACGGCGTTGGCACGTTTCTGTCCTGCTGTGGCGTCTCCAATTGGCTGATGAGCGCATTGCGGAAGGACACCTTGTTGTTGAAATGCACCGCTGCTCTCACCTTCTGAGCTAAAGTTGCACGCCACGCATCTGGGATTCCACTCCGGTGTTGTCATCGACACCGTACCCCGCCTGGCTGTCTGCGCATGCATGTGGCGCCACACGAGTCTGACACGGCTTTGCAAGAGATTTGCCACTGCATGCACGATCCTTGGAAGTGGTGGGCGTGTTCAATGATCACTCTGGTGAAGTTGGCATCACAGTACTTCGATATGGGCAAGGTTCTTCACATCTGATAATGCAACATGCCAAATGCTGTTGCTGGCTCACCTGAGACGAAGTGCGGCAACTCTGCGTCCATGCTTCTGATGGCTCTAGCCACGCCCTCTGGAAAGAACACCGTGTCATCGTCCCCGTAGAGAAGCCACTTGTAGTTGCCCTGCAGCGCCCTGCAGCATCAGCAGAAGTTACGGTCATCGGCAACGAGGGATTCGAACACAGCATACCCTAATCTCTTGATCTGAACTTTGAAGATTCGAAATGAAGCATACTCGTGCATCATTGACTTGCATACTCATCTACAAGGCCCTGGTTGCATGTGCCGCATTGTGCTGCACTGCGAGGCGAGTTGCGAGCATGTTGGCGAAGACTCAAACCTGTGTGCCAGCAGGGGCGCCATCGACGCCCGCTTATCCCCCTTGTAGTACGCCTGCAACACGCACTCAAAAATGAAATTGTGTGCTTTGTCAAGGAATCGCTGCAGCTGTGGTCGCTGGCCAACGGACAACTGGCTTCCCTGTCGATCAGCCCAATGTGTGCTTAGTTGCCGGCGTCTGTCCGTCAGCTCGTCGCCCTACCACGGCATGCGCCGGCTCATTCTGAGAAATGACCCTTTGGTTATGCACTTCAAAGCCTGCCGCCCACAATACAGGAGCCCCCCACCTTTTCGTCCCAGCCGGGGCTCATATCCGGGTAGTACAGCCACGTCTCTTTATGCCTCGCCAGCTCGGCCGCGCTGAACTCCGTGGCGTTGACGTTGCTGATGACGACCGTCCGGATGCCTAGCGGCTGCGCCGCACCAAGCCGGGATGGCGTCAGGAACGCATCAAGGGAAGTGCAGCACGCAAGGGGTGCACTGGTGGCGGCCACGGGGCTGTGATTGTCGGCGCCACAGGGAGATGGGAGGATGCTCACCGCTACCGGCAGGGCATGTGAAGCGTATGAGCGCAAGGGAAGGAGTGGCGGGCGGCCAGCCAGCCAAAAAGTCGACTTCAAAGCAGCAGCGTTTCGGCCAGTCCATCACCTGGCGCCAGACACGGCTGCAGGCGACCAGCGCGTGTCGCTCCACGGTGGTGAAGGTGAGGTACACAATGTCCTGCGCCTGCAGGGTGGATCCCGGCACCAGCCTGCCGCCGCGTGTCTGACGACCTGCGCAAACAGCAATGGTTTCTTGTGCCGTGGGGTGTGGAGTATATTTGCTGCCGCACAGCAGGGAGGCACAGGCGCTGCCGCAAAACGACGGCAGGAGGTCTGCTCTCGCGCTTTGCCAAAAGCTTTCGGCGCCTGTTGTCGGCACGATAACCATCCGCACACGGGCTCTTTATGAAGTTGCTCCCGTACCTGGCCGCCTCTGCGGGCTCCTGGGCGCCGCCGCCTTGTTGACGGCCGTGGCCGCGCGCACCGACGCGGCTTCCGCGACGCCGCGGTCGCCCTCCCGGGCCGCTGCGGCGCCCACGCTGACGGCGGCGGCGGCGGCGGCCGTGTGCACGGCGCCAGGCTCGCCGCCTCCGACGGCGGCCGCGGCCGCGGCCGCCTCCGCTTCCGCCGCCCTGACCGCCGCGGCCAGCGCATCCTCCGGGGACTGTTCGTGCTGCGCGGCAGCCACGGCGGCTGCGCTGACCCGCTCTGCCGCAGCGGCTGCCGCAGCGGCGCTGGCAGAGCCTGCGTGCCGCTCCGCGGCGGCGGCGGCCGCCAAAGCCGCCGCCGCCGCCGCGGCAAGCGCTGAGTCGAGCACCTGGGCAGGGTCTCGCTCCCCAGCTTCGTGGCTTTCCTCTGGGCGGTCTTCCTCCGCATCAGCCGCAGCCGCTGCTCCCGCCTCGCCTTCTGCATCCTGCTCACTGCGCTCATTTTGCACAGCCTCCGATTCTGCCGCCCTATCAGCGCCGGCTTCTGGCTGTGGATCTGCTTCCCGATCTGCCTGTCCTTCATCCTGCTCTGTGGGCGCCTCACGAATACCGGCACTGTCCCGATCCGTGTTCCCATCCTCCGCGCCGCCGGCCAATCCCTCCTGCGGCTCCGGCGCGTCCGCCAACAGCTGATCCAGGTCCCGCTCCAGCTGATAGCGCTCGTATGCGTCGTCGTGGACGGGGACCAGCTCCAGCTGCTCCTGCAGCAGGTTTGCGCGTTGCCGCTCTGCGAGCAGCGCTTCGCTGGGCGTCAGGCATTGGATTATCCCGTGGCCACCCCGTGCGGCGAACAATTGCACGAATTGCAGCTTGAGGTATGTTTGCAAACACAAACCGTGCCTTCCTACAAGTGGCCAGGACGAGGGACAAAGGGAAAGTGGAATCAGCACCTCTGGCCGCGAAGAGCAGGAGGACAGCCAGCAGGATGCCCAGCAATAGCGCGGGAGAGTTGCTGCGCGTCCACGACATTCCGCACGGGCAGCTATGGGATTTCGCTACGCGCTATTTGAAACTGTGTGCAGGTGGCATTGCCAGGTGGCCCTGGCGATTGCGCTTGACCTGATACAAGGCAGACCGCAAGGCCGAGAGGAAGGGATCCGAGAAGCTTGGGCAGCAGGGAGGATGAGCGACGAGCGGGAGGCTGAATTTCGGAATTGTTGCCAACTGGCAGGCAAGGCAATTTGCCTCGGATGGGCCGCCGGCTGCCGCATATGCGGCAGATGCATCTGCGTGAGCGTAACATGCTCCAATGACTTTGCATATGTGCACAGGAGAAGCAATGGTGAAGGTGTAGAAGAAGTCGGTGAGGAAAGACAGCAAGCGCACATGCAACGCTGCGCGCTAAGAGCAGGCTGGTGACGCCGTGGGAAGTGCATGGCATGGGTTGCGGCTGTTTGCGTGTGCAGCTAGAGCAAGGCAGAGTCTGGTGGTGCCGCAGTGCCGAAACGCTTCCCGATACAAGGATCGATCGATCGCCAAGGAAGCCGGCGGAAGAAGGCAAAGTAACCCTTCTCCAGTGCACATCCCTTAATGCAAGGCTCCGGAAAACAATGCTGAGAAATGCAAACCACACTGTCTAGGAATAGATCCTCGCAACCCGAATGGATGACCCAGCGCGATGGCCGCGCAGGCAAGTTCTTGGCAGATATTCCCATCTCTGAGACTAGGTAATCTCTGGCAGAGGGCTGCCCTGCCCCGTCGTGCAGGCGCTTGTGATTGCTTCCGCAGATCCCGGTGTTGGGCGATCACCGCTTCTGGAACTGCATTGCATCAACAGACAAGCAGTCAGTCTCACACCCTTGCAGCCCCCTTTCAGTGAGCGATCTGGTGCAAGCACGCCCCGCACAGCAAGCAGACCACATAGTAGCGACAGCCACACAGCATAACATGGGCAGGCACCAGAATGAAAACCAAAAAACAACATTTTAGCATTGAGACTTGAGCATTCACCTTCATGAAGCGCAGCGTCACAACGGCCAGGCCGGCAAAGAATACGGTGAAGCCCAGCAGGATGCCCACGACGGGTCCCATGAAGCTGTACCGGAAGTTGAAGCTCTGCTGCAGGTAGTCTGCGATGCTGATTGGCGCCGAGCCCGTGCCCTCCAGCATGATCTACGGGAGGGGGTACATGAACGCGTTTCAGGCTACCCTAAGGTGTGGTTGACAGGCCCTTGGCACATTTCGACTTGTGTCATGCGCCACGCAGCTACATGTTACATCGCAGCGTCACACATCGCGGAACCAGATTAAGTAGGACTCTTGAAATAGAAAGCTCAGCAAAACCAAAAAAGGCGCACCGTGATGCGGGTGTCCACGCCATAGCCCAGCTGCGTCACGATGATGCCGTACAACGCCCAGGCGATGGGGTTGATGTAGTAGAACTGTTTGGGAGGCAGGAGAATTGTCAAGGAGTCGGTTGATGGGATTTACCGAGAGAGACGCCCAACGCATACTCGTATACGAGGTGTTCTTGTCCGCGATATGCACATCAGTACATGCCAGATGATGCGCAGGACTGGCAGGACAGAATAAAGGTAGGGGGGCAGGAGACAGGCTTATAGCGAGCAAGAGTGCTCACCCAACGCCACCACCAGGGCATGCTGGTCCACGGGATGATGAAGCCGGCGAAGATGTTCCAGAAGCCTGCGCACATTTCCACCAGGAAACGGTCAGCCCCTTCCGGAAGCTTTCACTGCGACCTGAGCGGCAATGCACCAGCGGCGCAAAGGGCAGACACGTTTGACACCCAGGCTTCACAGCGTCCGTGCCTGAGAAAAGGTTGAACACAGGACAAGAAAGACGCACCGTAGAAGAAGCCAGACAGCACGGATGCGACGACCAGGTTGGGCGTGATGTAGACGCCCATGATGCCGTAGAAGGCCATGAGGTTCAGCGTCAGGTAGATGATGAACAGGAACCTGTTGCGCAAGGACAGCAAAATGAGGTTCAGCGTCGGGTAGATGATGAACAGGAACTTGTGGGCGCCACGAAAGCAAGTGTGTTGTGGCATGGTGCAATAGAAGGCAGGCGTCTTGTGGCGTGCACGAGACGCGGCGGACATGCACATCCTCCCAAATGCATCTAGTGGGAGCAAGATGAGGCGGGCACAGAACAGAAGGGCGTTTGCAGCGCACAACGTGTTGGGTGACCCTCTGTGGGCAAGCTGTTTGCCGAGGAGACAGGGGCCAAAAGCGCACCAGAAAAATTTGCCGGCGTTGTTCTCAAAGCCCATCATCCAGTACGCCACACAGGAGAACAGGATCGCCTGCAGCAGCACCAAAACAAGGCCGTTTGCCTACTGCTGTGTTACTGACGCTCCTGCAATGTTGCAGCAAGCGAGCTCTTGCAAGTCCTCTGTGTTGCCTAATTTGGTCAATTGATCGCCAGAAACAGCAGGCGGGGTCTGTCGTGTGTGTTGAGTGGATATGTGGATGAGAACAGGCAACCTACCTGCAGCAGGTTGTACGGCAGCTCAATGACGCACTGCGCCAGCGCGAAGGGCAGCTCGTTGTACATCCCCGCCGCGCGTTCCCGGTACATGACCTGTGTGCTCGGTGGAGAAGAGGGTTTGAATGAAGGTGCAAGTTGATTCAGGTCAGTTTTGCGGGCTCAGCATTGGCCAGACAAAGGCACGTCGCGGCTGATTGGCACACTGCCAGCTTGTGACCACGCCAGCAGATGGACAGGCTCATATGCTGCTTCATGAAACCTACACCCCAAACCAGGGCTGAACCTCCACCTGGTGAAACGAGGGCGGCGTCGTGACAAGGCGCAGGCGCTTGAGTAAAGGAATGAAAGGAGGACAGGGGGTGGCAACCGGAACGCACCGAGCGCTCGTAGGCGGCGGGCGGCTGCACGGTACGGGAGTTGATGATGCCCAGGAACAGCACCGCCAGGTACAGCGCGCCCAGAATGTTGCCCACATCCTGCCCATTAGTCCTGCATCACGCGTCAGCAGCGCATTGTAAAATTATGAACGCTCATGCCGGCAGGTAGACCAGGATGTTGCCCACGTCCTGCCCGATGTTTCTGCACAAAACGGTGCAGGGTTCAGCTCCGGGCGCTTCCATAACGAGTGCAACAGAAATCGGCACCGCCAGGGCGCATGTCTCGTGCGCAGGCGGCAGAGCGCAGGCGGCAGAGCGCATGCGGCAGACGTCAATGCGAGGCTGCTGCTGTTGCTGCAAGCCCCGTGTGTGCGCTGGTGTGACCGCTAACTGGCTGACTGGCCAAAGTGAGAGAAAATATGTGTATCGTTGCTCGGGATGCAAGATTGGGCAGGCAGACCGGAGCCAGCAGGAGGCACGGGGACTCACTTGGTCTTGCCGACCTTGTACAGGATGGTGCCAACGAGCAGCGCCAGCACCGTGGCGAACAGGAAGCGCGTGCCGTTGTCTGCATTGCAAAGTGGACGGTCAGTACTGGGGACCAAAAGTGGGCGGTCAGTACTTGAATCCTCCGAAATGTCGGGGGCAGATCATGCACCCAGCAGTGTCCTCAAAACAGGTGCCCATCATACGACGAGCGGGAGACCATGGCGGGCACTGCTCAAGGAACGCTGTGCCAGAGCGGGCGCGTCGGGAGTGGGCACGGGGACTCACAGGGGGCGTTGCGCCAGTAGCTGAGCCAGAACTTCCAGAAGCACTGCTTGAACTGCGCCAGGTAGGACTGCGGGTACTCGGACGTAAAGTGCAGCGGCTCGGAGCCCTCCGCCGGCACTGCCAGCTTGGCGACCAGGTCCTCGTTCTTCCTGCAACAAAGGTGTGAGCCAGCAACATCAGATTGTCAGGACAAACGAATGAGGGTGACTGCTGTGCGGCGGCTCGGAGCCCTCCTCCGGCAGCGCACGACGATCAGGTTCTCGTTCTTCCTGCGAGAGGAAAGATGCCAAAACATCAACATCCATATCACAAGTGAGCCCTCTGCTGACACCGCCAGCCCTGCGCCGGCACCGCCAGCTTAGCGATCGGGTCCTGTTTATTCCTGCAGGGGAGAAGAGACACCGAAACCTCATTCATATCACAAGCAAGCCCTCTGCTGACACCACCAGCCCTCCGCCGGCACCGCCAGCTTGGCGATCAGGTCCTCGTTCTTCCTGCAGGGGCGAGAAAAGACGCCGCGAAACGAACATGTATCAAAAAAGCTATCTGTTGGCAACGCCAGCATGGCGATCAGTTGCTCGTTCTTCCTGCAGGGGGGGAGGGAAAGGTGCCGCAGGCGGTGTGAGAGCACGTGTTTGGCAGAACCTGGTAGTGAGGATGAGGTGCCTGATCACAAGCGACCGTCTCCCTGCACCAGGGGGGCGCTGTGCCACGAGAATTCCTCCTGCCAATGCCCCGCTTTTTGTGCAGCTGGCCCTTCGTCCGAAATCCGAGCGCACAACCTGCTGGTGCTCATTCCAGGTTTGGGGTGTTCATCGAGTCCGCACCGGTACAGGCTGCTGTCCTGGTACTTTTCGGCAAAGTCGAGGCCCAGGTTGAACTCCATGCCGGCGGTGGAGATCTGCAGTGTACAAGTAAGTAGATCTTGAGATGCAACAAAGCCAGTTATGGCATGGACGATGTCATGAAGAGAGGCGCAATAGTGCGCCTCACAATTGCTGTCAATGCATGTGATGGGTGTATTGGTAAGGACACCAGATGACGTGGCTCAATTTTACCTGCAGCATCCACGTCGCCGGGTTGAGCCCCTGCGCCAGCTTTGGCACGCCCGGAATGGCCTGCGGGAAAGTTGAGAGTTGGAAGTTGAAAGGGATGCACATGGAAAGACCGTCAGACGAGGTCGATGTGGCAGTCCGTCCCTGTGGCTTGTCGTGACGTCGCTGCAATTGAGGCGTTTTTTCAAGGCTGGCTGTAGCGACAGGCCAGCTGATCAGCGGGCAGGCTTCACATCTTCCTTACCTCGAAGTACTCGACCAGGGAGTGCGAGCGCTTGCCCAGGTGGCCGTGGTACCTGCAGACCGGTTGGGTGCTCCACAATCATTTGACGGCAGATGCAAAATAGTGTGCTGGCTTCACGCTGACTTGCGCTGGATACCATGACAACATCAAGACGAATGAGCAATAGACAGTGCGTAAGAGACAGGGAATGCGGCGCACGTGATCATGCCGCCGGCCTTCATCAGCAGCAGGTCGTCAAAGGCCTCGAAGATGTCGATGGAGGGCTGGTGGATGGTGCACACCACCGTGCGCCCGGTGTTGACGGTGTTGCGCACTGTGCGCATCACGATGGCGGCGGCACGCGCGTCCAGGCCTGTGTAGGTGCGGCTTTGGTTGCTCAGCGTACGCAAGTGAGACTGAACATCAATCATCTGCAGGACGCGGCACCAAGTCATAGCGTTATTTGGTGCTGCTAGGATGCATGAGCACGGTCTCGCACCAGAAGTGGGCTCGTCCATGAAGACGATGGAGGGGTTGGCCACCAGCTCCACCGCGATCGTGAGGCGCTTGCGCTGCTCCACCGACAGGCCGCTCTCGCCGGGCTTGCCGACGATGCTGCCGCGGATCGGCTCCAGCTCCACCAGCTGTAGCACCTGCAGCAGACAACAAGACGGTTGTGTCAGAACGAGAGCACCGTCTTGTGGTGACCCAGTCGGATGTTGAGTCAGAGCTCCACAACTCAGCGACTTCACCCTAGCCCTTCACCTACAGAGACCTAACCCTAAACCCTACAGCAGTTGGCATAGATGCAGCACAAGGATACACACAAAGTGCATGCCCAGCCATGTGTATCTTCAATACTCGAGACCAGTAAAGCGCACCTCCTCGACAAAGGCCTCGACGATGTCCTTCTCCACGTCCTTGCTGAAGCGCAGCCGCGCGGAGAACAGCAGCGACTCGTGCACTGTGATGTTGGGGCTGTGGATGTCGTTCTGCTCGCAGTAGCTAGGTGCACAAAACCGAGTTTTCAGCACAGGTGTCAGATCGAAGCTGTCAGCTGCTCGTACGAATCTGAACACAACCAGCCATGTGCATGAGCAGCTGCATGCAATGCTGCGGCAGCACTGAGGGTTTATAGGGAGGGATCTCACCCCATGATACGGGCGAACGTCTTCTGCACCTTCGGGTGTCCAGACACACGGATGTCGCCATCGATGACGCCGGCTGTAGCAAAAGAGAGAGGAGGCGACTAGACGGTAAGTGATGCAAAAACTCGCTCCAGGGACACACCACTCTCAACAACGTGCAGCACGACTCAGGGTGCAGGCAGACAGTCAGGGGCACGTGCCTTTGCACTGCCCCTCAGCAGGGCTACATTTAAATGCTCTCAGGCAAACGCGGAAAAGACGCACTCGTCTTGCGGCCGGCCAGCACGTCCATGAGCGTCGTCTTGCCGGCGCCAGAGGAGCCGACGAGGGCGGTCAGGATGCCGGGGCGGAAGGCGCCCGAGCAGTTGCGCAGCAGCTGCAGCATGTCCTTGCCCTCGTGCTGCCCGATGCGTGAATTGGGCTTCTTGGCCTCCGCCTCCGCGACCTCCTGCGGGGTGCAGGATGATGGTTCAAGGTCAGGCGCAGCACGGTGAAAGCCTTTCTTGGGCATACCGGGAACACAATAGTTTGGCTGGTGGAATGGCGCAGGCGCAAGAGCGCTCTGAGCGCAGGAGGCATGCAGTCTCCAGAGCTCGCTATAGCACAATAATTCGCACCTTGTTCAGCGGCACGTAGTAGTTGAGGTTGTGGAAGGTGAGGTTCAGCGGATTGAACGGCAGGACCTGCAGGGCAGCAAGCGTGCACGTCAGCGCTGATTCTGTATCTGATTCTGTAGGAGACTGGTTCGTTCACAGTCGGCAGCTGCACCAAACTGATGGTTTGCAATGCTCGTTGGCAGGGACGCCTGCGCAGCTTGCACCCTGTGCAGCCTGCACACAGGATGCTGCATGCGCAGGCGCAAGGAGGGATAGGCACAAGAACATTAGCGTCTGGCGCATCTCACCATGCCCTTGCCGCCGCCGGCCGCGGGGCCGTCGCCGCTGGCGTTGGAGTCGACGCCGACGGAGCGGGCCGAGGTGCCGGCAGGGTTGACGGAGCGTGCCGACACGCCATTGGCACCCATCGAGCGTCGGCTCTCCATGATCTGGGACAGCGTGCGGCGGCTGGTCTCCACGCTCGCATGGCGCTTGCTGGTGTGCGGCGAGCCCGACTCCATGTCGCCTGAACGAAAGTGGCACCTTCTTTGAAGGCTTCGCAGTGAGGTTGAAGCTTAGAACGAAGCATGCAACTTCGCCCAACGAAGCAGCGACACAGGGCACTCCTCATGAGCGTCGCGGTGTCAGTGCAGGCGTTGTCGCAGTGTCCAGACACGCTGTTTCAAGGACAACTGACAAGGTGGCCATAACACCACAAGCAGGATGTAGCATGCGCGCTCATGAAAACTGTGCCCACCTTTGGCGTTGCCACTGGCATGGGGAGCGGCGTCACCGCTCAAGCGGCAGACGACGATGGCGGGAACCATGAAAGAACAAACCGCAGTTCAGTCGCAGTGTGCGCACCATTGGCGTGGGGGGTGGCGGAGCCGGAGGCGCTGCTGCTCCAAGGTGTAAGCGGGCTTGAAGGAAGGCTGCAAGCGCATCATTCAGATCCCTAGTGATACCAGATTCAATGTAAGGTATGCGCACCGCTGGCATGGGGGGTGGCGGAACCGGATGAGGCGCTCTCCTGCACCGTGTCCAGCCCATTGGCCTGGCTCTTGCCCTCCTTGTCAAGCATCATCTCCTCCTGCATCTCCGGCCGCAGGCTCGCCGACTGCTCCTCCAGCGCTACAGGACAGGACAGACAGGCTGACTTGTCGAGGGGCGTTGTGGAGGGTGAGGCGATGACTTTCGAAGTCTGGTGACGTTCCCAATCCGCCTTCTCCAGCATCATTCCTCCTGCATCTCCGACTGCTCCTCGAGCGCCACAGGCACAGTCAAAGACTGTCAGTGATGTGTCAACGGCGGTGCATCAATTGACCATCACCTGCATCTCTATCCTCCGGCAAGTGACCTGCATTGTACGGCCGCAAGGTTGCAATTCAATTCGCAAACCTCGCAACACAGCTATGAATTCGTGCCACTGTCAAGCATCATGTCGCACGCTAGCGCCATGCGCAGCGAGTACACAACAGGAAATACAACGATACCAGGAGCAGCAAAGGTAAACTCACGGTCCAGATAGGCATGCGCCATCCAGCAGCCGATGTTGAAGACTACCCAGCCGAGGATGGCGGCGCCGACGCCCTGCAAGCAAGCGGAGGAATTGCAGCGAGCATACCAGTGTTAGATGCGTTATCCGTTCTGACAACACGCATGCAGGTTCACGTTCATCTGCATAGAAGCCCGCCGAGTCGCACTGCACACCAGGCCGACGCAACTGGCACAGCGACTTCCGTACACCATCCCCGTGGGCAGTCGTTTGGCTGAACGATGCATCCTGCTATATCCTGCAACAGGATGCGGTGGCGCGAAAATAGAGCCAAGGCGCACCAGCCAGATCCACCAGTCGTCGGTGTGCACTCCACGCTGCCGCAGGATGGCCTCGCCGGCGTTGGCGTACCCTGGCGCGGGTATGTTCTTCCAGCGCGGCGCATTGAACTCGTTGATGGCGATGGCCTGCTGGATGTAGGAGATGGGGTTGGCCCAGTCTGCGGGCGGCAACATAAAGAAGGGTAAGTGCTGTATCGGATGGGCTGCCACAAGGACAGGCGATGCACTTCAATGTGGGATGTGCAGTGGGGCATGGGATGTCTGTGCGGGACAGGCAAGCGCAGCGTGTGGCAGCGATTCACACAGGCAGAGAGAGGCGTCAGAGACACTCACAGAACCAGATCCACCACGGCGGGATGTCTGCACAGCCAAGACAGAAGTATCTCAGATGACTTGTTAAGTTTTGTGTGAAGACAGAAGATGGCAACGCGACAGCGCCGCAGGGCACGAGACATTGCAAGCAGCAAGACTATTCTCCAGATGCTGCAGCCAAGGCAATTGATCAACCAAACATCAATCCGAGTACAGATTTGGTCGAGCATGATTGGGGTCTGGTTGCGCACCGCCGCGCGCAAGCAGGAAGCCGCCGAGCAGCAGCAGCACCAGGAAGAAGAAGGATCCGCCGGTCGAGGCGACGGTCTCATTGCGGCACACCGCCGCAACGAATCGGAACATGGAGATGCCCTGCAGTCGAGCACAGCCGACTCTCAAGCCGTCACTTCTCACCCAAGCATTCTGTGCCATCAAACGTGATGGGCACGCGGACGTGGGGCTGCCTGCATGGGCGCTGCACCCTGCTGGAGCGCTTCTCCCGGACCGCGCAGTCTTGGCGACTGTCATCAGTGACACCGGCAACAGAGAAGCCGGGGCAGGAGAAAGAAAGTGACAAACAAGGAGGGACACTCACGAAGGAGTGCACGACGAAGAGGATGAGGACGAAGGTGAAGAAGCGCGACGCCTCCGGTGCCAGGCCCACAGGATAGTACTGCGCAGCAAACAAAGTGCAGCAAGATGTCACACACCACCAGCAGTCCTACGCAGGGATGGGGAGGGTCACTGCAGGAGAGGGTCGCTGCTGAGGTGGCATAGAAGGTAGTTGGTGCAAGGCATGCTCACAGCAAAGCTGCAGAAACGAGCGCGGAAGATGCGCATTGAACTAAGAGAACTTTGACGGTTGTTCAAGGTTTTAGCTAACAGCGCACCGTGATGCACGCCCACAACGTGGCGGCCAGCAGGCTGTACGGCAGCCGCAGGATTGTGGTGGGGAAGACGTAGGACCAGGCCGGATACATCAGGTTATCCCGTTGCTTATAGAAGCTGTGGGAGCGGAAAATTGCGTCAGTTGTTCATCTATCGCGTCGCTCAAAACTCCGACTTCCAGATTTCATCTGCAATGCATTCGGCTTTGAGTTCTATACTGGTTAAACATGTTGAAATAGCATTTTCGAATACAAATGTTATCATTTCAATAAGACCCGATAAGCGACCATTTCGGGCAAGCGGAGGAGAATTACCCGGGCAGGCGCTGCACTGTCAGCGTTTCCTCGGCGAACCCGTCGAAGAGTAGCATAATCATGGAGAAGAAGATCATGCCGAAGTCTGCATTGCAGACGGAAGCAACTGCTCGGACGCTGGCGCAACACAGTGGGTCTTTTTCAAAGTATGACACTTGACGCCAGGTCACACTGCCATGTTGAAAGGCTTCGGGCGTTGACACGATGGTAAGCATGACACGATAAAGCGATGGCATGTGGAGACATCGACTCACAGACGTTGCCCTGCTCGACGGAGTCGGGGCGCAGGTTAGTGCGTAGGAATAGCGTCGCCGTCACAAAGGCCATGAAAATGGTCACGAAGAAGCGGAAGCCTGCAGGTTCGAGGTTCGTAATCAGACACATGTGACCTATAGAGGCCGTGAGAAGACCATGGCGGTTGTTCGAGGAGACAGAACAACCACCGCGGCATCAATGACGGCATCAACGGGTTTTAGGGTTGATCCTGGGTTTACAAGAGGAGTAAAAGGCACACCGTAGACGAACAAGTTCCGCCTAACCAGAGTTTTCTCCCGCTGCGCCGGGCAGAAGACGTCAAATCAGCCATAGACCAACATCCAAAGGATACAACATGCCCACAAGAGCATTGAGGGCTTGACGAATGCCAGGCAGGTGATCCCAAGAGGTCCGCAAGTATTTGCACATTCAATCGATGTGCCTGCTTTTGTGCTGTACAACAACCGCTGAATGAGAAACGCACCTCCCAGCAGATCCAGAACAGGTCGCGACCCCGCAGCGCGTACTTGTTGTTCTTCAGCAGCTGCGGACAGAGACGGCGTTGTAAGTGACCGACTTAAGGGAATGCAGCCACCAACCCGGCGCGGGCAACAACACATTGTCAAGCTGTCTCCAGACTTCATGTGTTCCGCCAGAGCGCAGCGTGGCCGTGACGACATGGCGTCAACGGACAATGCGTGAGAAGCAAAGTGCGCACGTTCTCGCCGCCATGGTGCTTGCCGCCGATGTCGGACGTCTGCACCGGCTGCGCCAGGTGGTCGGCAATGGCGAGACCGTGCTTGGAGGCCTTGAAGCGCTCCGCCATCCCCGCCACCGACACGAACTTGTACGCCTGGTTGCCCTCGCCCCAGTATTGCTGCGGTAGAATACACAGACCGCGGTAGAATACAAACCGCGATGGTGCGTCACCTCCGACCACCGGTACAAGCTTGTACGCCTGATTGCTCTTGACCCAGTAATGCTGTGGCAGGACAAGAAAAGGCTGGTAGCATGTGACATTGTGCTCGGCCCAGTGATGCTGCATCACCGACAGCCCTGGCAGATGCGGCGGGTGCACCATTGCGGCCGCGGGGAGGCGATGCGTAGGCGCTGTAGACGTAGCTGTTGGCAGGGCGCCGACTGGGCATTGGCATTGGCGTGGCCTGCTGGCCTTGCAGCATGCTGAGTCGAGCAACGCAATCCGAATGGGGGAATTCGCAGAAACAGAAGATCACGCACCTCCTGGTCCTTGCGGGAGGTGACCTCCTGCAGGAAGTCGGCAACGCCCTTGCGCTCAGGGCAGTGGAAGCCCATGCCCCGGAAGAAAGCCTCCACCTCGCCCACCGGGCCATGGTACACAAGGTAGCCCTCACTGCAGGGATACATATTCAGTCGACGTTAGGCATCATTGTGTGCAAAGGCTGCTAAACACAACGAACGCCTCCACCTCGCCCACCGGCCCGTGGTACACCAGGTAGCCCTGACTGCAACAAAACCATGTGGGAGCATCTCAGCACGCAGGGCAATGCTAGAGAGGTTTCTGGCAGACGAGATGCATGAAGCTGTATGAATAGAGTGGGTGCCCGTGCTGTTGCGCCGGCGGCCCTCAACATGTGGCAGTACGCTTGAGGGCAGGGCTAGCGAAGGGCAGCACAGAGGTGCGCAGAGGCGTTGCAGATTGCAAAAAGAGTCTTCGAAACCTACCGCAGTGGCCCTCAAATCCAAGCGCACCTGAGCAGCAGCACGTCGTCGAAGAGCTCGAAGGTCTCGGGCGCAGGCTGCAGCAGCGCGATGAGCGTCGTCTGGTTGAGCGCGTGCGTCGTGTCCGCCATCCACTTGACGATCTCGTAGGTGGTGGAGGAGTCCAACCCCGTGCTGATCTCGTCCGCAAACACCACCTTCTTGGGCCTGCGTGTAGCGTAGAGTTGAGTGTTAGAGTACAAGTTGAAGTTCAGGGTGTCAGGGTGTCAGGGCTTGAAAGCTCAGAGATGCAGGATGTGCGCTTTGGGAGCACTTGCAAAGTGGAGGATGTTGGAGAACTGCGGCAGAGCAACATTGCATTCCAGGAACACAGGATGCGGCGGGCACTTACGAGACGAGCTGCTCTCCGGACGTGACCCGCTTCTTCTGGCCGCCGCTGACACCGCGGATCCTGCACGGTATGAGCGCAGGTTTCACACACATGCGCCCTTTCAAATCTCGTTACTTGCAAGTATCCTGATTCAGGCTCCACACATCGCATGAGGCGTGGCAAACGAGTGCATCAGAACGAGTGCATCAAAGCAAACAACAGACTGGACAAGAACAGTGCTGGATAATGCACCGACAGACTGTCAAGACAGCAAAGCTTACATCTGGTTGCCGACGACGGTCTCTGCCGCCTGCAGCAGGCCCAGCATGCGCAGCGTGTACTCCGTTGCGATGCTGTGCTTCTGCTTCGCCTTCGTGTTTGCCTGCGCGCACAGAGCATGGTATGATCTGCAGAGACTTGACAGGCATATAAAAATATCTTCCAGAAGTTGGAAGTTGATGACTGGCATATTTGATGTGATTCATCCGATATGAGGAGAGCAGATATGAGGAGAGCGGTACCCAACAGAAACCAGATGGGCATCACAAATAGTATGTCAGGCATCACATGATGATCTCCTGACGCACCGCCATGAAGGCATGGATGTTGTAGTCGGGCTGGAGGCCCCGCTCCTTCTCCCGTCTCCGGACCTCCTCCAGCTCCTCTGTACATAGCGGAAAAGGGGAGAAATGCGTCAGGGAACTGATTCGAGTACAGTTGTGATTTGAACGCAGGCTCGCAATGCAGCATTCCGACGTCTCCAGCATGCGGATCTCCTCAAGTCCTCTATCGCAGCTGTTTGACGCGGTCAGCTCGTGCGCCACAATGTCAAGCAGGCACGCAGACATGGCACCATTCATCGGTGAATGCGCTGTCCCTGTCGCACGCTCTGCCAAAAACATACACAGCGAGCAATGGCGCAGACGCTGACAAACTGCGTGAGCAGAGAGCGACGCACGTGGCCGGGTGCCGACGCCCTGGCAGCCCGAGGAGAAGTCGAACGTCTCCCGCACTGTGAGCTCAGGCAGGTGGTTGTCCTCCTGTGAGCGATTGAGGCCACAAGACGCAGGTCAGGAAAGGGCGCACATGCAACATTGCCACATTGCGACCACCAGCCCAAGCGGCAGCCGTGTGCGGATGCTGCGGACAAGAACACAGAGTAGCGAGTCAGCCTGCGCACATGTGTAGATCGTCTGGATCCTTTGCCTGCTTGCAGCTGCGCTTAAAGACATTCCAAGTGCACGACCCAAACACACTCTGGGACATACCATTTGTTAAACCCTGCCAAGGCAGCAGCCTGGTACTGCTGAGACAACAGTCTAGTCCCGCCACACGGCAATCAGGACGCGCGGCGGCAGGAGAAGGGGTGATTTGCAGCCGCACCTGCTCTATATAGACGGAGGTCATCTGCGGCCGGAACTCGTCAAAGCCACGGCCGTTGTAGGTGACCTTGCCGCTGTACTGTAGGCAGGAAGCAATGCAAGTGTCAAATAATGCATCACGGATGGCAGTTGCGCCTCACTTGCAACTCCAACTTGCTGGGAGTGCATGAGGTCATTGCTTCGAGGGATTACAACTCGCAAAAGCACTGGAGGTGTAATATACTAGAGTAGAGTCACGCACCTGGACGCTGCTGATGTGCTGCATCTTGCCCGCCAGGCTCTTGAGCAGCGTCGACTTGCCTGCAGGACAACGACCAGCCACAGCTTGGTGCCTTGCTTATGCGCATTGCCATTACCCCATGCCGTGTCCCTA
>JAABUL010004013.1_pt1 | contig 20542 bp, 33 predicted proteins | sample 5559151 | NCBI WGS metagenome assembly JAABUL01 (sample SAMN10711876, study PRJNA513368) | rock metagenome | isolation source: Antarctica rocks | place: Antarctica: Victoria Land, Pudding Butte sud | reverse complement strand
GCTACATCTGTAGAATGAGATTCTTGCAACCCAACCGCAGCTAACCGCAGATTTTAGCCGCGGTTGGCAGTCAGTAACCGCGGTTACTGCGGTTAGCCAACGCCGGTCCCGGTTGAGTGCCAACCCTGTGGCGGGTCACCCGCTGACCCCGGAAAAATGGGACCTTTCCAATGTCCCAGAAGTAACAAATCTGGTAGCAATCGTTCCCAATCGGTCCCAATTCGGCATTTCTGACCATAACAGACCGGTCCCAATTGGTAGCAAATCACTTCCAGTGGCAGGACCCCGATTCTACCAGATGCACACGCGAGTCGTGGTCTCAATTTGGTATCAGTTGGTCTCAGATCTACTGCGGATTTGAGACCATTTGAGACCATTTGTTACCGAAATAAAGGACCAGATCCAGCCTCCTCGTTGGCATAGTGCTACAGATGGTAATTGTGGTTGTCCGGGTTCGAGATGTTGACGTTTCGTCTGTTGCCTGGCACCCAGTGCCAGGCGGCACTGGGTGCCAGGCAACAGACGAAACGTCGATCTCGGACCAGCAGCTCTGCGAGTCGCCGGCGCCAAAGAACGCCAACAAAGAATCTTGCCCGTCACGGCGGATGAAGTGGTGCGAAAATACGGTCAGGATACGCGTGTCTTGCAGCTGATACGCAGACGCTATTGGCCCCTTGCTGATGTGTGTCATCTGCAGCGTGGTGGCGTCGATCCTGAAGCCCCTGCGTGCACAGTGCAGCGTGGTGTTTGGATTGAGCTTCGAAGACAGTCACACGTGCACGTTTCCGAGCGTCAATAGATTTTGTGCACGCGGAGGCGTCGAATCCTGCACGAGAAGTACCAGTGCGAGTAGAAATTGTCCTTGTTGCGGTGGTGCGCCATCACGAAGTACTCCTGCTCTGCCACGGTCTCGTTGCTGCTGCGCCGTCGCGCGTCCTCCAGCGCCAGCGACCGGGGTAACCTGGTTGAAATCACATATGAGGATGAGTACAAATTCTATAGCAAACGGATCGCAGCGTACTTCCACTTAGCGATATGGATCAGGTCGTCTGCTGTCGTGCACTTCGGTTTTGCTGCGATATGCAGAAACCTGCATATACAGCAGCAGTTCACAGCGTATGCTCTCGTTAGGATTTGAATCGCTCCCAGGGCCTATAAAAAAGGTTTCTTGCCTGACGAAGTGACCACTGATGTGCAGCTCATCATCGAGCACCGCACCCGTCAGCGCTTCCAAAGCCTTGACCTGTGTCGTTTTTGTGGTACCAAAACCGTGAGAAACAAAGGCCCATACACTCTAGTGTGGTCAGGTACTCAAAGAATTGAAGGAGAAAAACGCACTCGGTTCACCAGTGCCGCTCGGTCAGCGCTCTCAGAGCCTAGAATCTACATGCTTGCACCCTTTTCCAGCTGGCGGCATGGCAGGATACAACACGATCATCGTATATTTTCTTTCAAGTTCCTTTCAAGAAATTGACCTCTTCCCACCTCCGAGTTGTAGCATGTCATGGACAGGATGGCGAGGCCCTTCTCGGCAGACGGCTCAAAGCGCAGAAATGTGACGCAAGGCGCCAGTGAGTGCAGAATGAGCAGCGTGCCGTTCACCTCCGCCATCGCCCAGTTCTTCTCCCTGTGTGTGTTGGCATGAAGCGAGATCCACTAGGAGTATAATTATGTGGCCGGAGATATTTGATTTGTTGCGTGTGGGACTTCATGCCCAGTGCAGCTAGCAGTCAAGTTGCATCAGCATGTGAAAGGGACTCAACACTCTCTTGCTGCCTGGAGGACGATACTGAGCCGAGCGCACGGCGTTCAGCAGGCTGCTCAACTGCACGGCAAACTGTCTGAACCAGAAGTCTTGACTAGAGGGGCGCGCATGACAGTAAATGTCTGGGCGCCATACCGGTTGTTCCCTCCGTAGATGGGCAGCTGGTCGAAGCAATACTCTGCCGCCATGAGCTGCGCGTCCATGTCCAGCAACGATATGCACTGCCAGATGCCGCTGTGCCAGTCGCCTACCCACCTGGAGTGTGACGCATAGACTCTGTCCTTCCACATGAATGGCCTGTTTACAGCGCAGTGTAAAAGCAAAGTGTCAAGAATATCGGTGTGTTGCACCATGCGCGCTTTGGCGTTCGTCAAGAAAGACATGTCGGCGCGCACAGAGAACAACAATCGAGGAGGAAATGATTACTGCAGCAGCATTCCGCAGGAATGGACGCCACACGCCCTTGGCCGCGGTCCATTGAGGCTCTCCATCCTCGTGCGCATGCTCAGCCATGCAATGCCACGTCGACCCATGCACGTGTTCACCTGAGGTCCTCCGACTTCACGTAGGCATGACCGCCGCGCGCCCTGGCGGCGGCCGGCCCAAGCGTCGCGTCGTCCATGGCGCATACTCTCCCTCCTCATACCGGATGACCACGATCCAACCGCGCTCCGGGTCAAACACGCCTGCGGGCACACGGATGCATCCTCAGCACAGGGCTGCAGGGAATGCAAGACGCATGAGGCCAGCAGAAAACGCAGGATTGAGGAGTAGTACGGCGGCGCTGCAGGCTACGTGAACAATGTGGCAGCGGCTTCGACGCACATCAGGGTCTGACAGAGTCCAGGAATGTGGTGCAGGAGGCAGACGGCCTTGCCCTTCAGAATAAAGGCTTGGCAAAAGAGCGAATTAGCGGTCAGTGAAACGTTGTGCAGCAAGCAGGGCGCACCCGAAGGATTCAGCGTCCTATTTCCGTTCACATACTCCGGCTGCAGGTCGATCCTGTTGCAGGCAAAAGGCGGCGGCGGGAGATGCTGCGCCAGGAGCTCGCCGATCGCGGCGAGCGCGGTGATGTGTCTGAAGAATGGGCGGCCCAGCTGCTGCTGTGCGATCAGCACGCCCAGACAGAGCAGCGCCGCTGTGACGGCGACCCAGAGTCGACTCTGGGTCGCCGCCCGGTCACCATCAGCAAGGCATCCTGTTTTGGTGACCTGCACCATGCCCCAGCGCACGCAACAGTCACCAGGCAGTCGCCCTGCAGGACAGCACACCGCTGGGCCTCGCTTCAATGACGCAAAAAGCCTAGCTGGCCGTCGCTTTATAAATTAGGGCCGCGCCCTCTGCGGCTGCGCCAGCCAGCTTGAACCCGCTGTAAGCCATGCGCAGTCGTTCACATCCCCGTCTATGGTGCAACCGCGCCCATTAAAGGGCTATATGTGTGTTTGGGATGCAGAAGGCACATCCGACCTCGCAGACTGTGTAGGACAATAAAGGGTCGCAAGGAGACACAAAATGTGCACGTCACCTTTTGTTACCTCCAAGTCATGTTGTGAGGCACGCGACTGTAGGTCGTTCAGCAGACGAGGCTGCGTCAACATTACAACAACGCCTGGAGCACATGAATACATGCCGGGCAGGCTGTGTGACGTTAAAGCAGCGGAGTCTTGACGGCTGAGGTGGCGTGGTCCTTGCCAATGAAGGACTTATAAGCTGGAAAACGCTCTCTTGAAACCAACGCGGCAAGCATCGATACATGCGGCGCATTTGCAGCCGCGCGCGAGACTTCACCGTACATGTACACCACCGCTGGGGCATTTGGATGTGTGTATGTACTACTACAGCTAACGTCATCTAAGCATACTGGTCAAAGCTAATGCTGGTAACACTCACTCTCCATAGATTCTTTTGTCGTCGACATGCAATAGGCATCCGCTCACGCACTGCGGCATTGCACTGTGCCGCATGAAGAGCATGAAGAGGGACGACTCGCAGCATCCTCCCTCAGCCGTACATGGCGGCCCGCGAGCTAGTGCCGCTGGAACAGTCGCTGCTTCCTGACAGTCTGGCCACGGCATTCGGTCTCGGAAACTCGCAGCCTGGTGCAGCGGTGAAGCTGGAGCCCCAGCCGCAGCATCAGCATCATCATCATCATCATCAGCAGCAGCAGCAGCAGCAGCAGCAGCAGCAGCAGCAGCAGCAGCAGCGATTGCAGGCGGACGGCAGCGTGCATCAGCCACGCTGGCCAGCCCAGACTGACTTTGCGCCGCAGCCGGGCGGCCGACCTCCCAGCCAGGCTCCGCAGCCCGTACTCCGACCGCCCTTCAGTCATGAGGCGCAGCCCAACGCCTCCGCGGCGGGCCTGCCGCCACTGCCCCCGAGCAGGGCGCCGCAGGGCATGCTGCCAGTTGCCGCCATAGCGCCACCGCGGCACATGGCCGCACCCATGGCCGCTCCTGGGCGCGCGGCGGGTGGCGCCGCCGGCGCTCCTCCCTGCCTCGAACCCCGGCCCGAGCCCGGCGTCGCCATGACTAAGAAGCCGCGGGTGGCCTGGACTTCTGAACTCCATAAGCGCTTTGTGGGCTCGGTCTCAGAGCTGGGCATGCACACGGCGGTGCCAAAGGCGATCATGACGGTGCGCGCTTCTGCTTTGGGACTCCAAACCCCTTGGTGCGTTCGATGCATCCAATCGGACAAGGGTGTGTGTGAGCGCCGGATGCTGCATGCGCAGCCCCTCGGAGCTCATACTGGAGTCCCGACTGAAGTCCTCACTAAACTTCCTTGACTTTGATGCGCAGAACATGAATGTGGAGGGCCTCACGCGCGACAACGTGGCCAGCCACCTCCAGAAGTACAGGCTCCAGCTGAAGCGGGAGCAGGAATGAGCATTGGTAACAGCGAATATGGCGGCAAGCGCCGGTTGTGAACCTGACAATGTGGATTGTCGAGGGCAATGGGGCCGCCACCCGCTGCGGCATTTGTCGCCGAGTCAGCGCCGGTGGCATTCACCTATCTACTCTTTGCCTCTCCTGGCCCCAGAGCGAAATGGGTGCGGCATTTGACGGCGAGTCAGCGCCGGTGGTGCTCACCTCTATACTCTTTGCCTGTCCTGGCCCCAGAGCAATATGCTTGCAACGCAAGCTGCCAGGACCGGCTGTTGCTCTTTGGCAGGCTGCAACAGCTGCGTTTACATTGGGACAAGCCTTGTCGCGGACATGAGAATCTAAATTGGTATGACCATTTGCCCAAGACACGGCGCTGGTATTGTGAGGCGCACAGTTTGTGCTTTGTTCCAGATATGAACATGGGCCGGCGCTCAGCTCGTGACGATGTGTCAGCACTTGCCAAGGATTATTTGTCGCAAGTCGGAATCTGTTTGCTACAGCTAGTTGCCCACCTCCACCAAGGGATGTGGCATAGCAGCGCGCACCTGGCTGGGGACCTGCATTCCAAGCTTTCACATTTGCACCTTGCTCATTTTCTAAACTCGACTGCATCACTTCAGCAGACTTTGTTTTAACAGTAGCCACATCGGACAGCATCGTCGCAGGCCAGTGTGACTGCAACATTTTACCAGCATTTGCCAATCCCTCCGGTCCAGCTCCTGAAGGTCCATTGATGCCGCACGAGGAGCTGCTGAGCGACTTTCCCGAAGTCAACGCAGCATTCGGCTATGGATCAGGCATCTTTGCGCAGCCGCTGGCTCCCACATGCGGTCGAAGCCCCTCGGCTTCGCGACCAATGCTGGATTTCATATTTGCAGTCAGGTGTCCCCTGGCGTGGCATGAGCAGGTGAGCGATGCTTGTGTGTGCAATACATCTTGTGCCAGCATTGACGGGACTTTGCATGTTTATCATCGCGCTAGGAGGCTTGACATTCCATTCCCTCCCCGCGCAGAACATCCAAATGAATCGTGGCCACTACTCCTGCCTGGCGAGCCTGGGCCCTGGCGCGGTGAGCTGCTCCTCCTGCCTTCCGGATCATGTGAGCGAGGCCCACGTGTACACGTTGCACCTGACCTTGGCCCCGCAGGCCATTGGTGATGCGGACTGACAGCGGGCGTCGTGAAGGTAGCAGGAGTGGCTGACCGCGTCGGCGCCGGCGTCCACTTCAACACCCTGGTGCCGTGGCGGGGCCAGGCAAGGCCCCTGACGCCTGTTGCTGGCTGAATCGCACAGTGTGACGTCTGGTGCCAAGAAGATGCATGCTGGTCCCGCCTCGACGGGTTTCATGAAGGCTTTTCAGCGTGCCGCCCCGCCGCTGCGCCGCAGCTCATAAAGTACGGCGTCGTGCGAACGGAGGCGCTGGTCGCGGACCTGCGCCACTGGCGCCAGCTGTACGTTGCCGGCCGCCTGCAGAAGCCGGTGCTGCACCTCAAGCGGCACGCGCGCGTCGATGGCGGAATCTCCCAAAACCTTGACTCGGCACGCGCCTTTTTCTCTCCAGCCTGTCCCGGGTCTCGCATCCACCACCCGCTTGTTTTCTTGGCGCATATCCCCTCCAGGTGCTGTCGTTAGGTGCGTCTGCGGCTACGCACCTATGCGTGGCAGGTTCAGGCTCGCGATGTTCAGCAGGAAGACTCACCGCACCCCTAAACCCTCCAAAACTTTATGCTGCTGCAACTTGCAGGCGCTCGCACTAGCACTGCTGCTGCTGCCGGGCCGCTTCACCACGCAGCAGCTGCTGGAGGCGCTGTGCGGCCTGTCCTACATGTCGGATATGCGCATGGCCTTTGCGGAGGACGCGAACAAGGCGCGGACAAGGAGGCGTTCGCGCGCGGCTTTCCTGGCCTCATTGCAGGATGTTTGTCTGACTGAAGGGTTTCTTTTGTGTTTTTTTACCCCACCCGTGACTGCATGTGCGCTCCTCCTGCAGCTGTGGCACTGGTTGAGCGTTGACGCCCAGAAGTCCCGCGTTCCAGCAGCAGCACCTCCCGTCAGCACGCGGCGGCGGCGGCAGACAGGCACGCCCAGCGCACATGCAGCAGGGGTGCACAAATTGTGTGCGCCGCTGCCGCAGGTGCGAAACATCGTGCACGGCAGCCGAGACGCGTTCGAGCGGCTGTACAGCGACAGACTGCACGGTACCCTGGCGCACGCCGCGGAGCTGTCGCAGACGCAGCCGCAGCAGTGGGAACAGCACAGCAAGAGCGCGGAATCCCGCGCGGCCCTCATCTCCCGCCTGCCAATGGTGCGGCCTGTGCTCAGGCTAAACCCTAAACCCTTGGGCTGCGTGTGCAGTCGCGCATGCGCACAGCAGGTCACGAGCGGCAAGGATGGGCGGCAACGAGAGGGCATAAGGGTTTAGGGTTTATTGTGGCGCATGCCCTACAGGGCATCCTGAGCCTGCTGGCCAGCAGGGCGAGGGCGTCGCCGCCGTCCCTCATCGGCGGCGCAAACAGGACGGACTTTGCGGAGCGGGTGGCCGAGACGCCAGGGTACCAGCAGCTCCTGCGGCGCAGCGTCGGGCAGATCGTTCGCGCTTCCAGCAGGTGCGAGATCTGGGCGTGCACCGCGGGCATGCACTGCGGGCACGGACTACCACCTGTAGTGATGCAGCGGACCCTAAACCCTAAACCCTAAACCCAGTGGTTCAGGTCGTGGCGCTCCTGCTGCCTCCAGTGCTGCTGGTGAGGGTCAGAACGTTACACTGGCTGTCGCGCAGGCGGCAGGCGCTGGCGGGGGCGCTCGCCGCCGGCGCCTGGCGGTCACTGCAGTATGGCGGCGCAAAGCTGGCGAAGGCCTGGCGCAGCCGCTGATTGCGCGGCTAGGGACCATCGACTAGATTCTGAATTCGGATATCGATAAAACCCTACCGCGGACCCGCTCTGTGATGCTCTGGAGGCCTGGTGGTATATTCAATTATAGGCGCTGTTGTCTGGTGCCGTATGTCTCACAGAATGGGTGTTCGTTCCTGGAGAGGATGGCATATTTTTCTACATTGCGATTCGGAAGATGCTCAACAACCCTTTTCCGCACGTGGAAAGTTTCACCTTCAGCAGGAAATTGAACCTGCGTGTGCCTATGCTTATCAAGCCGCCGACTGCTGTTGAGGCATACCTATTTGCGTTGCTGTTGCCGCCGCTGCATTTGATGAGCGAGTAACATGTGCATGCGTAATACTACCTATCTGTAGAGACAAAAACGGGATACTTAAATGTTGGCAGCTGTGACGTCAATATTGAGAGTCCATTTTGTCAGGCAATCAGCTCATCAGCGAATTTCCTCAGGCGGCGGCGTGTCCATGCCGCAACAGTGGCCTCACAGAAATATGGTGAATCATCGATTGGTCAGTTTCATCGGCGGTCTGTCGACCAGACCTTAGGGCCCGCAGGAGGCCCCTGTGAATCTTCATGGTCAATCTCAACCTTACGTCATTATTGTTACGTCATTATTCTTCCTCGCCTGAAAAGCGCAGGTCTTCATCACACAGCATGTTGAGCAGCACATCGTTCATCTGTTCGTACACCACACATAGGTAGTGCAGCTCGTCCCAGTTAAGTCTCAGGTGCTGCCTCTGTAGCTGTCGCGTGAGTGCTCGAACATCGTACACCCCGAAATGCGGCGGCGCATGCAATTTGGCTCCCCTGTCCGCGCGCTCCAAAAGTTCATCTCGATGCGGATCGTCACCGTTGTACGAGGTTGTCGTCTTCCACAGCAGACGCAGGCGATGTTTCACAAGGCGCGGCACCGCCTGTAGCACCTGCATTGACGCCCATCATTCGTACATATCAGGCTCCTTGCCGGACAGGCGGCCGCTAATAGGTAATTTACTTAGCTTCGTAAGCCTGGCTGGCTGACAAGCTGTGCAAAGGACTCGCCTCTTGGAATGTCGGCACCATGAATGTGGCCAGGGCCTCCTCGGACAGATCTGGTTGGTTAAACCACAACCCGAAATTGAGAACCAGCGCGCCGCCTGCTGACCACGGATTTGAGAAACTCTGCGCGAGGAAGATGATCAGAGCATGAGTTCGGGGTCCGGTGTCCGGTGCGAGACGTGCCACGCTCGAAGGCTTTCAACACGTGGCACCTCTTGGCAGCACCACGTTTTGCAAATGCACTACGCCGCACAAAATTGCGCGATTGGTGCGCAGAGCCACATGCGCATGCGGATGTGCTGCGCGCAAGCTCCAGCAGTCATGCCATAAGCAATTCATATTGAAATTGTGATAAAAACCAGGGCCGACCTGGATGGCGCGAGTGAGCGTCGGGATGCGCTGTTGCTCAAAGTACGGTCCCAGAAAATAGCAGGCCAGTGTGATCTGGCTTTCCTTTCCGCCGCTACCGCGGCGGCCGTTTGCTGCTCTGAAGCCGGTCAAAGTGAACTCGCGGTTTTCGCGAGTGTCCCAGGCATTTTCTGGACGGACGCAGTCGCAGGACTCGAAGGCCACCGCCTCGCTCGCATTGCCCAGCACCTCACTCGAGCCGGCGAAAAAGCTGTCCCTGCAGGCACAGCGGGTGTATGGGTAGAGAGATGAAACACGACTGAGCTCGCCAGCGGCCGGCAAGGCAGCGGCTCCGTTTTTCCTGGATTTTAATTTAAGAAAAACGGATTTTTTTTTATTTTTATTTGTTCTCAAAAATTCTTACATCGAAAGAGTGCAAGATAATACAAAGCTCTCACCATGATCCCCATTCCCGCTCGTTGCATATGGATGGTCCGTCCACGTCTGGCCGGCCGCCATAGCGCTCTGCAATTGGAGAAACTGCATTTTCTAACGATCTTGTATTCTAGGGTGTACATCCGCAAGGGCACGAAGTGCAGTCGGCAATTGGGAGCGCTCTACATGAAGTTATTGCGAAAAGGGAAGCTGCATCTGGAGAGCACTCTAGCATGAAAATATTGCGAAAAGGGAAGCTGCACCTGGATACACTCCCTTGCTCAAAAGGTAGGCAAGATTGAGGTATTGATACCTGGCGGAAGCCGTGCAATCAACTGAAAATTCGAAATGGCCATGGCTTTGGCAACACCAGCCAGCTCGATCGCACTTCACCACATGCGTGTGTGCAAAGCTTGTTGCAACACAACGGCAGTGCCGGCAGCTGCCGCCTCCCGCACCTGGTCAGAGAATCGCCAGCGAAAGCGAGGCGCCTGCCTGAGAGGCACTGCCGCGCCTGGGCTCCGGTCAGGCGCCTCAGTGTGCAGCGCTGCGGTTCCCACCTGCGGCGCAGGTCGCGACGCAATCTGGTTAGCAAACATCGTTTCATACGAACCATGTGGGGATTCTGTATGTTAGATTTGAAGTATTTTCAGGTTTTTCTTTTCAAAAGTAAAGATCCACAACTGCCTCGCCGCACATGCCGCAGATTCGAGCCACGCAGATGATCCTCACTTGAAGTGCCCGTCTGGCGTCTGAAACCAGTCGCCGTCGGCTCCCCATATTTCTGGATCCTCCGGCGTGCACTTGTCCTGGGCGGGGGCCGACTCAGCAGAGACATTGCAAGCCAAGCCCAACTGCTGGTGTGGTGTGCTGTCTGCTTCGCTAGCCGCCGGCTGGGCCGGCTGGGCGCTGCCGTCATGGCAGGCGGCCTGGTAGCGACTGCTGTTGAGGAACCCTTCTTCGTCGCCGAAAGACGAGCCGTGCCTGCTGTCGGCGGCGCCCCGCGCCGCAGGCGCCCGCCAGGCGAACTGGCGCAGGGCTGCCACATGCCTGGCGGGGACTGCGCATCACACCGAGTGAGCTTGGTCAGGTCGCAGGGCTGCTGCTGGTGCTGCTTCTGATACTGCTGATGACGCTACTGCTGTCACCGTCATTGAGGCTGCCGTTCATGCTGGTGATGCGGATCATTGACAGCTTGCGATGAGCTGGAGCAGCTGACCATGAGGAGCTGAGCATATAGATCGACGCGTTTCATGCATCGATGTCTATCATACATGCATGCGTGCATGCACATACACCAGGCACGATGCTGCGGCGGCGGCGGCGCAGAGGCCAGGCTCCCTCACTGTAGCAAGTGGGACCGGGATTGTTACGCTCACCATCTGCAGGCGTCTGAGATGTGACGAGCGCCAGCGCCACAGTCAGCAGCACGACCACCGTCAGTAGGCTGGCCTTCCATTTTGTGTCTACCAGTCCCTCCATACGTTATGAATCATCAAAGTGCGTCATCGACCCGGCACAGCGCCGGTCGCCGGCGCCCTGATCGCGCTATTTACTGCCAGGATCTATTCAAAAGAGCGCTGTGACAGCTTCTGATGGCTACCACAATGCGGTCTATGAGCGGTCTGTCAGATGATCCTGCCGCCGGATCAGCTCTGTCAAGCAGTGCTTCCGGACAGACGGATCAGCAGGCACGCGGCTTGCAGGATGCAGTGCTTCGGTCAATACTAGCAATAGAGAATGTGTGTGGAAGCTTTGGGTGACTTCAAAGTATCCTTGTGCTCGATCGTGGTTGACATGACCAGGGTGCACTGTTGTACCAGACTGTGCCGTGAAGTCTAACACCCAGGTAAGCATTCGTGGCTGCCATGAGGCGTCGCGTTGCGTTGAAGTCAGTTGTTCAGTGCTCCGCCTTATCTCACCATTCAGTTGTCTCGTGGAGGCAACAGCTGGTGAGTGCCTCCCGTTTGCACTTGATGCTGTCATTGTGACTGTTGAAAGCTATCATGGGGACGCCGTGAATTTGCCCTCGGCGGTGCTCGACCCCTTGCGCCGTCCCCTTTGTCCGTTGTGCCGCCCAGCGGCCAGCGCACATGTGTCGCTGCTGCGCCTCCAACCCAGCTCCTCCGATACCAGGCGGCCGCCAGAGCCCGAACCAACGGTACGAGCATCTGATCGGCGCGACCGCACACAGAAACGCCGCCGCTGCTGCACCATGTGCTGCAGGGCTTTCTGCCGCATCTTGTGACGCCTGCCGGCGCCTAGGCCACCACCCCCAGCGGTGCTTGGAACCCGGGCGCTACCGTCGCCTGGGCCTGCGCCTCGAGCGGTGCTTAAACCCTAGGCCAGGACCTCGGCCGGCACAATAGTCTCGAAGTACATGACGCCCTGCTCGTCGTTCTTGATCGCCACCTGCAAAAGCGATATCCGGATCGGCGGCGTGCATCGTCATTGCTTTCGCAGCCTTTGAAAGTGTGCCCCATGCACGGTCTGGATGTCGTGCTACAAGGGTGCCAGCGGGCGGAGGTGAATGGCTGACTGCGAGGAGGGCGTCCCTCAGGCGGAGACCCCTTAACATGAGAAGGAGTGCTGCACAGCAGTGTCCGCTGGCGACTGGCATGCATAGCCGGAGGCGCCCCGTAGTAACATGACACGCTCTGACCTGTGAGCCGCCATGACCCAATCACCCCACAGCCGTGTATTGCAATACACACTGCAGCAACGAGGGGTGCGCTGGGCACCTGCAGGGTGCCCGGCGCGGCGTCTGGCGCAAGCAGCGCCTGGTCGGGCATCGGTGAACAGAACGTGCGTTCCTCATGCGATCGAGCTCCGTCAGCTTCGTCCACGCACCTGCAGGGTGCCCGGCGCGGCGTCCGGCGCGAGTAGCGCCTGGTTGGGCGTCGTTCCGATGGCGGCGGTCGCCGTCGCGCCCGGCGCGATGTGTCCGAAGGCCACCGCCTGCGCCGCCGGCGCCAGGCCCATCGCGTTGCGATTGAACTGCACCATGAAGTTGTGCAGCGCCTGCGGCGAGCCGTTGTGCGCCGTGAGGCTCAGCGCCGGGCCGGCCGGGGTGCGCTCCCAGCTGCCCAGCAGCTTCAGGCCCTTGGCGGACTCTACGGCGGCAATCGGCAACCCTCACTTGACCATGACGATTCTCGGTGCTGCATGTTACACTGTGTGTCATACCTGTATTTGGTCCTTACTGAAAAGGGATTGTGAGATTTCGGCCAACTGTTCTAATCATTTCAAGTTTGGGATGGTAACTGTATCCGCTCCGCAACAGCGCGCCTTGTTCACTTTTTTGTTTGGGTTTCTGATACTCCATTCACAAATAAGTATGCAAAGTAAATACAAATTGGTCATTTGAATAAAATGATGGAGTTTTTACAACGAAACTACAATTTGCACACTCAGAGGCACTGCAGTCCACTCCGCTGTGGGAGGGCAGACAGAGCAGGCATCGCAGACAGGCAAATCAGCCGCAGGCCGCGCACCGGGGGACAGCAGGAGCTGCTGCTGCGCCTGCGGGCTGCTGGGGGGCGACGCTGCGGCCCGGGCCGCCGCTGGCGGGGAGTCGACCGACAGCGAGTCCAGGCCCAGCCCAAAGTCGTCGACTGCACACGGCGGGTGTCACTTGGGCACTCATGCGCTCTTTGAAGGTACGGCGCAACAACGGCACCAGCAACAGCAACAGCGACAGCGGCTGCACATGTAAGGTGCGGGCGTCTGCAGCAAAGCGTCCGAGGCAGGCAGCAACACAGCCACAGCAGACGGCCCCGCGTCGCCACGGTTCCCGACTGCATGCCGCGCACAAACGTCTCTGCCGATGCCATGCGCGGGTGCGCATCCGCGGGTGCTGAGCATGACGTCTTGACAGGCCCTAGCGATTTTGAGCCACGAAGGGCGGCGACTGCGCGCCTGCTGCTGTGGGGGCCGCCGCTTCCGGCGCCTGCAGCTCCTCGTCGCCGCCCAGGTCCAGCAGATCCATCAGGTTGTCTGACGCCGGCGGCGCGGCCTGTGTCGTGAACTGAACCGCTTAAACGAATGACGAGAAGTTCAAGCCTGTCTTGGTGGAATGCGTCAGCTCCTCCTTGCCGCCCAGGTCCAGCAGATCCATCAGGTTGTCCGACGCCGGCGGCGCGGCCTGCATGGTGCTTTGGAAAGGTGACACCACTAGAGTGAAACCTAGTTTCTTAGGAACGGTGTGCGTCACGTCTGGACGCGCCAGGTGTGCAGCAGGTACATCAGGTTGTTCGACGGCAACGACGCCTGCGTAAAGGCTTTGTGAGTGCAGGTTGGAGTATCAGATTCGAGTCGCATCAAAGGTTTTGCACTGTCTGTTCTTCGTGCATGCATCAGGCAGATGTGTCGGGTTGCCCGTCTGCCGGCAGCTTCGGCACCTGGCGGGCTCTCACTATGACGCTTCGGCTGTTCTATCTTGCTCACCTTTGCCGACGGCGGCTGCTCGGCCGGCGCCGCCGACGAGACGCCGTCATCGCTGGCGGCTACCGACGTCTCGTCCACCTACGGGAGTATGATTATTGATGATACTCATTTCATTAAACAGCCTCAATATATTTCGATAATATGTATTTCGGGGGGTCAAGATTCCAAAGTGTTTTATTCCCCTTCGATTATCGCATACGAGGCCCTCAGTCACTGCAGCCCCAGTCGAGCAAGCAACAATGCGACTCATCACGTGGGCGCTGATGTCATTTTTCGTTTCTGCTGCAGACAGCAATCATGGCCGCCGCGCGCGCCGCCTGCGCATGGACAGTTCTGAGCCCCCGCAGCCACCTCCACTGCGGAACCTCGAAAGGAGGAGAGAACTAAGACTGGAAAGCAACACGCCGCTGGCGGCGCATCCACGGTGTGCACCTGCATGATTGCCGGGCGCATGTGGCACAAACCTCAACAAGAAAAGGACACACAAGGCCAAAACAAGGATGCAAGACAAGAAAGTACGCGCACCGGCGACGGCGCCTCGACGGTGTCGACCTGCATGACCGCCGGGCGGACGTGGCTGACAAACGCCTCGGGCGGTTTGTGGTACACCGAGGCGAGCATGGACAGATTCGCAAACAGCGTGTCCAGCAGCTCCGGCTCCAGTGCCGCGCTCGTGTCCGCGATGACCGGCTTGGTCGCGAGCACCATCTCCTTCGCGGCTGCGGCAAGCGTTTTGACAGGCTTCAGACACGAGCGGGGGTGTTCAGCAGGTGTTCGACAACAGGGCTGCGCCACGGCTGGGCGGACATAGCTCTGTGACTTCCACGTAGGTTGGCGAAAAGCGCGTTTAGCAGCTCCGGCTCCAGTGCCGCGCTGGTGTCCGCCATGACCGGCTTGGCCGCCAGCACCACCTCTCTCGCGACAGCAGGATCGCTCGCACATTGTTGTATTGGAGACTTTCAGCCCCTTCGCATCAACAGCGCCGCGCACGTATCCGCGATGACCGGCTTGGCCGCAGCACCGCCTCGGCATCACTAGAGACCAGGCGCCAGTGGATGCAGGCGCGATCGTGAGTGCAATTCGCCGGCAGGCATGCTGTTGATGCCACACAACCCTGCCGCCCGCACCTTCCAGGCCCGTGGACAGCAGGCGCCAGTAGACGTAGGTGCGATCGCGCACGTCGAAATCGGCCATCGCCTGTACGGTCAGTTTGGTTTTGCAACGTAGTTTTGCTGCCGTATCATTCCAACTGCACCTTCAGGGTCGGTGGACAGTAGGCGCCAGTAGATGTAGGCGCGGTCTCGCAGGTCGGGATTGTCCGTTGCCTGGGTCGCGTATGTGAGCACCAGCTGGATCATGGCCTGCGGCTTGCCGGTCGGCTTCTTCAGGAACAGCTTCACTGCCGCCGACACCAGCTGCAGCTGCACCTGCGGCAGCGGGAAGAGTCACGGACGTCAGAGCAGCATTCGCCGTCAGGCACAGGTTCAATCGCCTGGTTTGCAATGCCTGCTGCCGCGTCCAACAGAGGCATCGAGGTCACACGGGCAGACTTGCGGACTTCAAAATTGCAGACTTGGAATTCAGAGCTTTGCGCTTTCAGGTCTTGCTTTCCGCCTCTGCCACAGGTCACGCTGTGCTTGGACCACTCAGCCAATTGTGCTCCAGCGCGCGCGCACCACAGTAGTCTCCTCCGGGAAGTTGTCCAGAAACTGCTCCAGCAGCTCGTCGGCGTTGTCGATGCGGTCCGCGTACTCGCCGATGATCCAGATCATGCTGGCCTTGGCCTCCGGCTCGTCCAGCGTGTCCAGGTTCTCGCACAGCAGCGAGATGATGCCCTCGTACCTGCACATACAAAGGGGCATGTTTAGGCAGTGAGAAGTGGTCTGAGGACGAAAATTAATAGAACACAATGGCGGCGCAGCGTGTCAGGGTTGTCTCACAGCAGCAAGATGATGCCCTCGTACCGGCAGCATAAAAAAAAAAAAAAAAAAAAGTTTTTTATCAAAGGTTTTATTAAGTCTCAATTTGTGGAATTTAATTAAGCAACCAAAAAGCCAGTGACTATACAATAGTGAGCCCATCGCACTCTGCATGTCACTTTGCATCTGGTATCGTCAGCAGACAGGCTGCGATGTGGAGAAACGCGGAGGCAGGGCATGACATCCATTTAGGCCTGCGTCGACACTGTGCCACCTCCACCACCTAAAAATTTGCCGGATCGGGAGGCCGGCGGCAACTTCGGCCGCGCGCACTTGTTGGGGTAGCGCCGGAAGATGTCCTTGATGACGACGACGGACTCCTGTACCACGTAGCTGACGCGCGCCTTGATGAGCTCCACCAGCACATTGATGCACTGCTCCGCCGCCGCGTCCAGCGTCACCGCACACCGCCCTATCGCGCGCACCGCCTGCAGATGATGCCAGCAGTTTGTTGGTGCTGGTGCCTGGTGCTGGCAGTTCCTTGGTGCTGGTGAACAAAACGAAATACTGCTCCGCCGCGGCCTGTGGCGTCATCGCGCACCGCCCGATCGCGAGCACCGCCTGCGGCAGGAGGGTTCGAATGTGCATCATTTGACATGCTGGCCTCCCAGGAGGGGCGCTCGTTTTGCACAGCACTGGTCAGCAGTCTGGCAGGCACGCAGAAAAAAGCATTCTCTCACTGATCCTACAGCGAGCTGCCACCGCCAGCCCATGTGTGGCTACAGCCTCGGAACAGAGCCGTGGAGCAGCGTGAGGTTGTAGGCTTTAGGGTTTAGGGTTCTCAGCATCTCCTGCTTGAGCGTGAGCAGCATCTACAGTCGAAACAGAACGACAAGCATTGGATGTGCTTTGGCAGGGTTTGAGGAGAGCCGCACCTGGCGCATAAAGTCGACGTCCACCTCGGAGACGTACTCGCTGAGCTCCATGAGCACATCTGATAACGCAGTTGGAATTGGAATGACATCAACTCCAAGTCCTGCCCAGCCATAGGCTCTGGGATAGCGCCACGCACCTTGCGCACGAAGTCGACGTCCACCTCAGAGGCGTACTCCTTGAATTCCATGAGCACCTGGTCGATGTTGGCAGCGCTCGCCAGCTTGATCATCACCTCCAGCTTCTCCAGCTTGACGTAGCTGGGGTCGTTGTACTTGCAGAAGAACACCTGCGGCGACGCGGTGGCGCGCTGTGTCATGAGGTGCGTGTGCAAAGGCAGCACACATGTGAGGGCTCACAGTTCACTTTGATCGCGGACTCCTGCTCCTCCAGCTCACGCAGCTGGGGTCGTTGTGCTTGCAGAAGAACACCTGCAGCATTGCGGTAGCACCTGCGTGAAGACATGTGTATGAAGCCGAGTTTCTTTGCTCAGCCAAGCGGGAGGCAGCTTCTTGAGCGACGGGCACAGGAGCCGTCCCAAAGGGCGGCCGGCGCAGCGGTCTCGTCGACGCAGGCTCGAGACAGGGGGGCACCCTTGCAGTGTCGAGAAGTCGCACCTTGACCTCGTGCGACAGCATGCCGGGGTACTTGTCCACGATGATGTTGATGTTGCGGAGGGCGACGTACTGGATCTCGGGCTCCGCCGCGAGCAGCGTCACCAGGCTGGGCGTGATCTTACGCAGCAGCGCCCGATCCGGCCCCTCCGCCCCCATGCTCTCCACCTGCTGGAAGATCACCTGCAGCGCGACGATGACGGCGGCCAGTGGGAGCGGGGGCGGTCAGGGTGCGGCTGCCATGTGTGTGGCGATTTCGGTGGCGTTTGGTGCCGTCCCACTGCCATGAGCGAATCTAAAACCTTGCCGCAGGCTGCCCCATTCAGTCTCCTTCGCCAAGGAGGTCGTCAGCAACTGCCTTTGTGCAGCCAGATTGCCTGCTTGGTCTGAATGCCGGGGTTTGCTCTGTGCATGTTGGGATGCGTGGTGGTGAGGCGCCTTGCGGCCTTCGGGACACGGTGCGGCCGCTGAGTCAGCGCACCTTGACCGCCGACAGGACGACGGCAGAATTGGCGTGCTGCAGGCGCGGCGTCACGCGCTCGATGATGGCCTCCGCGTCTTTTGGGTTGTCAGTCCGGTACGTCGACAGCGCATCCAGGATGAACACCTGGCAGCGAGTGGAGACGCAAGTGGAGACGCGAGTGGAGACGCGAGTTTGGCGGGCGTCCACAGCGGCGATTTGCCTCTTGTGCGGCAGGCAGGCGGCTGTCACCGCCACTTCGCGGCAGCGAGTCGCTTGTCATTCCTGACATACAAAGGCTTGCCGGCGGGGCGGGCGTTGGCTCAAGCACAGCAGCAAATCCCAGCAGCAAATTTTCTGAACGCCTAGCTCACCTGGCCCCATTCAGTGCACTCGTTGAGCGCGCGCAGCAGCTTGAAGAGCAGCTGCGGCGTGTACTGCACCACCTCCGTGGAACTGATGTCCCGGATCTCCGTCAGCGCCGCGAGCGCGTTGGCAACAACCATGGGGTTCGAGTCGCCCAGCATGTCCTGCATGCGGTTCAGGTGGAGTAAAGATGGAGAGTGCAATCGTTTCAGCGGATATCGCTGTTGCAGGTCCTGAGACGTCAGCGGGCGCTTCTCGCAGCACATGCATGGGCAAGTGCGTGCACCTCTCGCAGCACATGCATGGCAAATGCGTGCACATGCAGAGACAGTAGGGTGGCTCTGGCAGCACGCGCCGCAGATCCGAAGCGCCGCAGCACGCATGGGCAGCGATGGAGGCGAAAGCGTTCTGAGCTGTTGCGCCGGCCGGTGCGGTCATGGTTGCACTCGATCAGGGCAGGTTGAGGGATATTGATTCGGAGAAAACGAAAGCGACGCACCACCAGAGCGTCTAGGAAACCGCGATCGTGCACCAGCTCCGCGTTGATGTCGAAAAGCTTGGCGACGCAGATTGCCGCCGTCTTCCGCACGTACGGGTCATCGTCCTGGGCGGGCACAGGCAGCACGTTGTGCTGGGGCGCCGCGAGCGCTGCATGGCAGGAGGCGGCAGTTCTGACTGCCGGCCGCTGCCACCGCCGCGACATGGGGTGGCGCTCACACCCGTCGCAAAACAGTGCGAGACAGCAGCAGCCAAGGCGTACCTTCAGGCATCGTTGCAAGGGATCGCACAGGTACTCTGTAATTTTGTCCACGCGGATGCAACCCATAGTGCGGACCGCCAGCGACCTGATGAGCGGGTTTGGATCCTGGGTGTCCTGTGAGCAGAAGGACATGCAGCGTTTGAGCGGCAGTCTGGAGAGGAGTTTCAGTCGTCGGGTGGCTGCGCAGTTGTGCTTCGCTTTGCTCGAGACAATGTGGCCAGTGAGAGGCCTACTCCGCAGCAGATTCGCGACATCGCATGCCCCGTGGACACAGTAGCACGCAACTGCCCATCGACAGGCCATCTGTGCTTGCTGACATGCTGCTGCCCAGCAAACATTCATTTGCAGGTCGTGCCGTGGGGCGGGGCAGCTCGCCTTGACAAAGGTGTTGACGCCCATGATCGCCAGGTCCGGCTGTGTCTTGGCGTAGTTGATCAGGTACAGATACACCAGCTTCTTCAGCTCCAGGTCCTCCGTCTGCATGCAGTTGACGACGTCCGGGAAGAGCATCGAGACGTCCTTGCCGACCGTCATTGCCGCAATGACCTTTTTGACCGCGGCCTTGCGCTTGCCGCGGTCCAGGGCGCGCAGCTCCTCCTTGAGCTCATGGATCTCGCCTGCGCTCGCGGAGGTTCATGGTGAACGTGGTGTGTTGGTGCTGCAAATGCAAATGTAATGTGCGCAGGGCGCCGTAGTCAGCGCAGAGCCTTGAAGTTCACGCACAGCGTCGGTGTGCTGGCAGCGCACCCTTCTTTGTCGTCGAGAAGAACTTTGCATCGTGCGACATGGTGAGCCACTGAGGTGGCTGCCCGAGTACGTCAAGCAGCTGCCATCAGTGGAGTCACACGCTGTCGACTGAGCTGCTCAGCTCAATCGGCATATCGGGCTGTAATGGATATTGTGTCTGAGCGGCAGATTATGATCTGCGACTGGTTTCAGACTGTGCTTAAGTTCCCAAGATCTTCACTGGCAATCAAGGCGAGGCACCGTAAACGCGCGTGCGACCTGGGCTGGAGCATACACAGCTTCGAAGGTCACTCCGACTCCTGCTTTCAATCGAGAACTCGGCTGTGGCTGAACGTTCGCTGCCTGGCCTGTTGAATTCTCCTTGCGGCTTTCTCTACGTCCTACTGCCACAACCATTTGCCCAGGGTTCGTGCTTAAACCTCAGACGTGAAATGCGAAACGCGAAACTCAAAGTACCCTCGGCGAAACGTTTCGCACAGATGCGAAACCCTATATCTGCCGTAATTTGCCACCCCAAGCTCAGTGATGCCTCGGCTAAACCTTCCAGATGCACGTTCCAGAAATTCTGCAGCTCTCTCGGTTCCAAAACAACATAAAATCTCGTCCCCCCGCCCCCCCTCCCCCCTCTCAGGCGCCACTAGGTGTCAGTCTAGGTGCACCGTCAGGGTGCCGCTGCTGCTTCTGCCCTTCACCTGCCGCTTCTGCCGCTGCTTTGGCTCCGCAGCCGTGTCTATGACGCGTTTTTTAATGCTCTGAGGCGCCTTTAAACACGCGAGCACATGCTGGATGAGGACATCACTGCACGGCGATTTGAAAATTTATTTGCAGAAGTGCAAGTTGCTGGCCCGCTGGTGGTGTCTGAAGCGAAGTAATCTCTCACGAATGATTTCGGGCGGCCACCTGTGTTGCTCTGCTTGGCCGCCACGGGCTCGAC
>JAABUL010004012.1_pt1 | contig 20551 bp, 9 predicted proteins | sample 5559151 | NCBI WGS metagenome assembly JAABUL01 (sample SAMN10711876, study PRJNA513368) | rock metagenome | isolation source: Antarctica rocks | place: Antarctica: Victoria Land, Pudding Butte sud | reverse complement strand
TGGGGATGATTATTGTAGAAGGGAAAGGCTGACATACTACAGTATATGATCCCAACATAAGCCCCAAATGATTGGCTCGAGAAATCTGTCACGTAGCGCATGTAATCGCAGAAATTGAAGATGGCAAATATCCAATGGAAAATGGCCGCCCATATGGCCACCCACGCCATAAATTGAGGGTACAGAGACACATCATGTCGCTTGATAATATCAAAGATGGTGTAATTGAACAGAGATATTAGACCAGTGATGCCAACAACGGTAATCGGCTGAGCTCCAAGTGTACTGAAAACGATGCATGCAAGTGCAGAGGAGAAAAGTGCTTCGTTGACGCCGTAAAAGCCACCTGTTCGGCGATTCATATCTATAATGAATGCTAATGCTGGAAGAAGGCTGGATATGTATTAGCTGGCTTCCTCCCGGCTAGAGTTGTATTCAAGCGCACTTCACGAAGTAAATGCGGATAGTCGCTGCGAACGTCCGATAGTTCCACGCATCCGTAATGTCGCTCCGGTAGTAAGGCAGTCGTCTTCTAATATCATGGTACATGCCCCACCCCGGGCGAAGGACTCGATACGCCCGCCATCCGGACTGGTTGTCGAAGTCGTACGGGTCTGCTTTTTCGGTCTCCATCTTGTCGACGTGAAGGGATAGTGAAGGTCCATCGGAAGGAGGAATCGTAGAAGAGGGGAGATGCAGAACAGACGCAAGATTAGTTCATCAGTGGTCGACGAAAAGCTTGAATTTGGGACTTGGCATGACGATATTCAGAGGTGCTAGCGGCTTGGCAGCTCGGATGTTCGGCATGCGGCTCGGGTGTTCGGCATCTCATCCTGCCTCGTAATTTTCGTAATTTTCGTAAATCTCCTTCACCCTTCTCCATTGATCCTTTGCAAATTGTTCCAGCCAATGCTTCCATCGTGATTTAAACATTGAGTACATTTGATGAGATCGATGACACTGCGATCAGGATAAGGGCATAAACATGTTGGTATCTACGAGCGGTGGGGTGTGCCTTTCATGGTCCGGCTCTTTCAGTCACTCATCTGGAATCCTTCACGAACTGTGGAAGACTGACAAAAGTTTTCGCATGATCCCATATTTACCAAGAATGATCAATCAATGCGGGACTATTCCCTGCCAGCTGTCTTTACCTCTCCAGCTCCAACGGTCCGACGCTTCACAGTTCCCTTTCTGTTGCATTCTCTCCTGACATAATGCTTCTGATGTACGAGCTCTCCTGATATCAATTTGCATCGATCATAAAATGTCTCAGTCATGATGATTCGAGAATCGAGAGGATATACCGCCATTGACAGCCAGTGACATGGGGTCGTTCTCATTATTTCTCACCGAAGCTCCTACACAAACCCCAAGACTTCGATCACAAACCACGCCCAACACGAACACTGATGTTTAAAGACATCAATCATCAGGGTCTTCCATAGGGCATACATGTGCCCCTGGCTCACATTCATCACACCGATTCGCCACACATCTGAGACACAATCTTCTCTTCTCAAGTCCAGCCCCCTGCCCGCATCTTGAACACCAACGCGGTTGCAGCTCCATCCTTTCAAACCATCTCGCAACCCGCCTGCGATGCGCTAAGCTGCCCATGCCAAACACCTTCGTTTCAAGTTCGTCCCTGGACATCATTACCTCATCCATAACAGGCAACCAACGAACGTATTCACCAGCGTGTGCACCCATTACGGGAGACGAAGTACGAGCGTAGTCTTCTTGGCGCAGATAGATCAGGCTATGCAGGCCACCTATCGCCCTAGGTTTGGCATGGCCTTCATCCTTGACGATGTCGCGGAGGATCGCCCCAATCTGCTGAGCGCGCTGCGGCCAATCCTCGGCTTGAGCCAAGATAAGAGTCCCTGTCGAAGTCAGAAGGTCTGCTAGAGGTGCCATCTCAGTATAGCGTTCTTGCCAGAAGGCAATGACATACGAGCGCAGATCCTCATCATTGATTTCTAATTTTTGTATGTTGATACCCTGCCATTCAATCGCAATGCCGTTTGTCCGGACTGCCTTCCCAAAGAGAACCAAGTCTGGAAGCCCAGACTTTCGATACTGTGGGAGCTGGTGAGCGAAAGGTGCGCCGCATCTGATAGCTGTCAATGCTTCGTCGACAATAAGGACCAGACTATGCCGTTCGCAAGCATTGAGAAGAGCTTTCCATCCTGCTTCGCTAATCAGTGTACCGTCGGCAGCGCGAACGATCTCTGCCACCAATGCTACGCAGCCTTCTTGCTTTGCCTGTCTGACCTGCCTATCGATTGTGGAGGGAATTCGGGTGTTTACCACGAATGGTCTCGCTCCACAGGCTACATTTCGAAACATCGGGACTGCAGACTCGTAAGCCAATGGTCCATATACCGCGCCATAAGAGGCGTCCGTAGTTGCAATACGAGGCGCTACTTTCTCGTTCTCGCCGAAGAAGGAAACGTCTTCTTCCGAGTTTTCCGTAAGCAGCGTCAACAAACTCGTCAAGACAAAGGGGTTTGCCGCGTCACTTACATGTCCATGGAGGCTTATGGGATCCAGATTGAAGAATCGCTTGAAAGCTGCGCGATAATGCTCGACAATATCATTGACCTGGTGTTGTAACATGGATGGATTTGTGCTTAAGGTATTCCAGTACTCGGCAACATCTGCATCCACCTCTTGCGAGATTGGGTTTTTCCGCGTAAGGTAGGAGCCGAAGGATTGATGAAAGTCGATGACGGGGAAATCGTTGGGGCAGGTCTCTTGGTCTTCTTCAACACTACGACCTCGATGGCCCTGCCGTTTCGATTGTAGGTTGCGCGATCTCTTACGTTGAATTGGGCTTTCATTCTGGACTTTGCTGGCTCCAGATTTCGAGGCCTTCTTGGCTGTTGCTGATCTTGTTCTGGCCATATTGAATGCCCTTGATTCGATTGATTCGTCAACTTGTTAGACTCTAAGCGACACAGCAAGTAGACCTTGCGTATTTCGGATCCGGTAAATTTTGATCTGTGAATTCGAACGAATACTTTGCCTTCTTTAAGCAGCAATCAGCAAGACATGTCCATTTAACATGAGTCCGACAATTTTTGCGAAGCAAAGAATAACTTTGCAACGACGGCATTGTTCTAAAAATGCATTCGCCGGCACGGATGATCAAAACGGCTTGTCTTACTGCTTTGTTGCTTTTGTCGTTGAAGAACATTCTTACCCAATGGATAAACAACGAGACGTTGTCTTCAACTTCAATAGCGCACTTAGACTCAGTCACACGTTTCAAGTCTTTGCTCAAACATTGTGTTAATGGATTGACGCGAAAAGGCTTGATGCTATATCGTAAACCTGGATCTCTGCATTCTCATCATGGCGTGGATGGTACATGCATTACGATAGGACGTCCTATTGCAGAATAACTGCTACCCCCCGAGCCACTGCCGCGCTTTATTGCATTGATTCTGCATTGATTCTGCATTGCTATTCAACGCTGGTAGCCTGTCAATGAATCCCACATCCACTTAGCCCCCTCCCGAGTAAATTTCGAATGTGATCTCCCGGAACATATTGCGCCAAAGCGTCTCATTCCGTGTCAGAGAGAGCGCTTCTTTCACGTGCTGATACAGATGCCCGTGGCTATCAGGTGCCTTACTAAAAGAGTCCTTCAGGAATTGGTGCGAGATACAAGGTAAAGAGCGAGGTCTAATTGAGCGCCAAAGGCAGGATAGCGCCTAGGATGGACTCATTCTACCGTCGTTTGGCCCCTCACATAGCCTGTTTATTGATATAGCTTCAACTCAATCTCATCATGAATCATCAGCCACCAATATAGCGGAAACGGCTTCACTAGGACCTTGGAGGCCTTAAGACACCCTCTCATACATCCATCCTTCGAAAATGCCAAGCTGAGTTCTGGGAATCAATGCCACTATCTCGCGTAGCACAAGAATCAATCTGCGGCCCCATCCCGCCCGAATGGCGGGATTGCATGCTCTCAAATCATTGGACTTGCCTCCTGACTTGCCTCAGGGTTGTCCTGTTCGGAGCTGTAAGCCCTGCGATATGCTCATGATGGGTTAGTTGACGGTAGAGGATGGAGACATGCTGAAGTGTGCGTCACAGGGTGTGTGTGATTTGGCTCTACTAGCTGTTTATTAATTTGTTGATATAATCCAAATATAATAGCATATCAGCAGACTTTGTTACCGTGGTAGACTAGAAGCTGCAGCAGATCACCCTGACAGCTAGAGTCCTGAGGAAATCGAACATTACGTCGTAGAAAAGCGTCCTTATCCGCGCATTACAGATGCATCCTGAGCATGGTAGCGTCGTCTAATCGCTTAATTGATTGTCGTTCTCACGCGGAGATTTCTTTGCTTACTTAGCTTTCCAAATTTTGATTGACTTCGAGACGCTCGACTATTACTTTCCGTCAATCGAGGGGGGTGTTTGTAGAAGACGTCATTCTCGGAGGTGCTCTCGTATCATTGATATTGCACTCAGTAGACCCATAAAGGATGACATTCCGAGAGTTTCACAACTTACAAGATCTTAGCCAGCTGCGCGAAGGTTGCAATTTTTCTCGTGGTCATTACCTTGGTAAGGTTCGAGACTACTTACCTATCCCATGTCCTGGTAACTTTGGTACTCGTCTCGGCTAGGCCTCGACAGAAACCCCTGAAACGATTGCCTTGCCAGGATATAGGATACGATTCTTCAAAAGCATCGCATCTAGGACCATGGGGGATTACTTTAGTTATAAGTCCGATACTATTATGCATTACCGTACCTTGTCTCTAATATTGTCTTAAGGTGTTATAGATAGAACAAGGCTTTTCACTAGAATAGTTCTATTAAAATTGATTTTCATAGTAATCTATACTTCTAGACTACTATACTAGGAGAGAATAAGATAGATAATATATATAAATTAAGACTATCCTTTATTTATATCTATAATCTCCTACGTAAATATATATACTCTAAAATATATTCTATTTAATATTCTTCCTTACTATTTATAATAATTAGAAGAGGTATTTATATAAATTTCCTAGGAAGCAAGTTATTAGATACTTTTCTTAAGAGACTAGAATTTAAGGATTATAAATCTTTATGATTTTTTTATTATAAAGATCTTTAATAGAATGATTAGGTTAAAAGAACTCTTAGAATAATATAAGAGTAAAAGTATACTAGTATAAAGTAAATAAAATAAGAATAATAGTAGTATAAAAGGCCTTAGTAAAAGATTCTAAAGCTGTAAGCGTTATTGAAATTCAAGACATATTTATACGGCGGGACTCCGGTCAGGGTAAGCTTTACACACCGGTAGTATAGCTTTTGCTAGCTCAAAGGCACCTAGGAATTCTGGACCCATACGAGATATAGCTTGCTCCTCTTTTCGTCCGCATAGCTGCTCAGGGTCTTAGTGAGGTAATTGCATCCCTCCCCTACATGGCTGATCCCTAGTGATCTATGACAAGGCTGAGACGGTCTTGACATTTAGTTTCCTTTCTCACGTATCAGCCGCAAGTTTCCTTCCGAACCCTCAGCCCCATCAGAAGCTCAGCCTAGACAGTTCTGCTCATAATGGAACTCATTAGAAGAGTAGCTTGCAGGGATTGCGTTACACGGTGCACTTTGTTTCTGTCTCTAGGGTAATGGCCTTCGAGGAACTGCTCAAACCTTTTCTCCACATCATGACCAATTGCGTGGGGGCTGAGCGAAGGCGAATCCCGACTTCAAGAACATACTGAATCCATTGGTGATCCGGCAAGCAATACTCGTTGCCTGAAATACTCTTTGGGCGGCAACAGATGGATGAAGCAGCCAAGGCATACTCCTCACCAAAAGCGGGCGTAATCTCAAGAAGCATGGCCGTATCGGTCGGCTGCGAGTTCACCGTATTACGCCCGGATCATTGGACAATGCGGGCCAAGGCAAATAAGCCGGCCGCTAATTGGCCGTAGACGTGCCTGATCGTCCTGTTGATGGAGGGTGGTGAGCCTGTGCGATTGGCTGACGGTATCCTCAAAGATAGAGTAGTGCCACATCAATCTGATGCGGTCACTGTCACTGCCCTCGCCGCATGGCTCGCACTGCCCATGCGTCATGGCCACCTTCTAGTTGTTAATCAGGGTTGACCTTCTCCTTCCTCGTACGCGAACCTTCGACACTCATCAAACTCCTCCACTGTGGACGCGCAGTCTTCAGCTCTGTATGCTTTCGTTTGCTTAAGTCCTGATAAGGTGATGCCGACCTTGCTCACCACAAGAGCGACGCAATGGAGTACTCGCATGCCCAGAGAAGCTCTGGAGTGGACTGACCGTGGAGATGGTTTCAATGTAGTGTATGGAGAGGGGGAAACACCACCGCTGGATCGCGTGAACACTCTCGCCGCCGCTAGCCATGGCGGCTCGGTGGAGGAATGGTGCTGTAAAGGATCACAGAGAATTGTGGCTCTCAAGAGAATGGAAACCCATGGCAACAAGGAAGACAACGAGAAGCTTAGCTATGAGGTCAACATACTCCGCCAGGTAAAACACTACCACAGCGTTCGAATACTTGGAAGTTATACCCACAGAGACTGGTTCAACATCATCATGGAGCCCGTTGCCCTTTGCGACCTTAGGACTTACCTCATGTTCGATTCTAGCATGAAGGTGCGTAACATGGAACACTTGTGTGGTCCACGTATGCTTTTCTTGCCAACAATAATGGGCTGCCTGGCACATGGTTTACTATACATTCACAAGGAGACGAGCGTACGACACAGAGACGTCAAACCCGCGAACATTCTCTTGGACGGCCCCCGGGTTCTTTTCGCAGACTTTGGGCTCTCCAAAACCTTCACCGAGACCCACAGTGGGACCAGTGGCCCGTCCGATAAAACAGTAATGGTAAAAACTGCCTATTCTGCGAAGACAGAGCCACGCTGACGAGATTAAGTACACGTCGCCCGAAAGAGCAAAAAATCAACACCGAAACAAGTCGTGCGACATCTTCTCTCTTGCATGCGTCTTCGCCGAGATATTCACGGTATATAAGGGTCGCAGTTTGGACGACTTCTACAAGTACAGGAGAGATTCGGACCAAGAAAGAGATGGCTACTACCATCGGACCATTCCGGCGACCATAAAATGGCTTGAAAGTCTGGCGACGGAGCGGTGCGACGTTCAGATTTTACGCCTAATACGCGCCATGTTCAGTGAGGAGCCCGCCCAGCGGCCGGATGCTGAGACAGTCTGGAAGGACCTCACAAACTGCACGACCGCGACGAAACAATACTTTTGTCGTCCGTGCTGTATGCCACTGTTATACAATGATCCGTTGCTGGAGAAGCTACTGGTGACGGACTCCATAACCGCTACCTACGATTCGCTTGTCTCAAGCCCAAGCGCAGCACCCGTCACTAAGGATCTTTACTTCAGGACAAGATATGAGAATGACGCAGATCTTGGGATGCAATGGGTAAGAAACCTGCGTCAATGGGAGCACTCCACTCTTGACGTTGTGGCAGTTGCCCCACATCTTTTGGCTCGTAAAAGGATAACATCTCTGGGTAATGACGTGGGTCCGATGCTGGCCATGAACGAAGCAGCAATCCTGAGGAAGGCGAGCCACCGACACATTGTACGACTACATAGCACCTACCGGCAGGGGGAAGATATATATGGGCTTCTATACGAACCCGCAGCGCAATATGACCTGAGAAGCTACATGGAACTGGCTGAGATCCAAATGAAACTGAACAAGAACCTGGCTGTAGATCTTCGTTTCCTGACGAGAAGCCTTGGGTGCCTGGCGAGCGCAATGGCGTCCGTCCACACATCTGGCTATGACCATGGCGACATCCGACCCGAAAATGTTCTAGTGAACGAGGACATGATATTTCTCTCGAAATTTTCCCATGGACTGAGGTCTGAGGGGACCGACGGTCCTACCATGCAGCGCTTTATAGACGCTATTGGAAGGCTTGACATTGGTCGTCGACCTTCGCGAGGTTCTGCAAATGGTAGCCCCAGGCCCACTAGCCCTAGGTCGAGAAGTCCGAGGCCCACGAACCCTGCCGCGGTATGTAATGTCTCATTCCTCCCATGAACATAATCACTGACCCCGCTAGGGATATTATAAACCGCCAGAGTGGAGACCGGAAGAGCCTACGTCCATAGGGCAGCCCATGGCCGACATCTTTAGCCTTGGGTGCGTCTTCCTCGAGATCTACACAATACTTCAGCGCCGACGAGTCGGAGATTTCGTAAGGTTCCGAACCGACGAGTTCGGACGCAGCGACTATCGCTACACCATCGCGAGAACTCTAGAATGGATGGCGCTGGTTGATGAGAATCATTACGAAACGAAGGATAGGTTCCAGGGGCTTTTGAAGCGCATGATAGATTCGGACCCAGACAGGCGCCCAACCGCTCAAGACGTTCACCGAGAGCTGCGGACTTGCCATACCCTCAATCGCGTACCTCGCTGTGGAGAGATTTGTTGCCGCTGATGCTGCTTCCAAATACAGGTCGATCCTGTTGCTCGGTGCCGCTTGCACTCTCAACGACTCCTTTCGTGCAAGTCATGGAGGGGACGACGACACTCTAAAAGCTGCCATCATCAACCGTCAGCCAACTTCTGTTCCTGAAAGGCTGGAGGACTTGCTGTATGCTTTCATCTATCCTTGTTATACATGATTCAACGACGTGGAGTTCTGCAATTGCCTTCCTATAGAGATTCTTAGACATTTTGGATTACATGATTATGACGAAGAAGTCCAGTCTATTCTATGGATATACCATCTACCCCAATTTTTGATTCGCTATGCTACCACTGTATAAGTTTCTTGCGGAGAAAATCGTACATTCGACCGTCGGCATATCGGCATGTCTACCTGATTAGGCTAGCGTGTCCTCTGAGCGGCTAGGATAGAATATCCGGTAATTGGGACCCCTAATCTTATCCACGCTTATCGATTGGTTAAAAGTCCCCAGCTACGACCTTTGGCCTAGCGCCGTTTTTAGCGGAACATCAAGATTTTTGGTGACAGCATCTGCGCATCGCATGCACGTATGTACCCACGCATATGATCTTAATTGGTTAATACCAAAAGATGCGCATTATACTACGCTACTCAGGGCATCAAGAATCATGCGAATCAGTCTGTTGATACAAAAGATATGACTGATTCCATGAGTTCGTACTCGTACTGACTACAAGTAAGTCCGGTCGCTTAGTAGTAGTGGGAGAACCCACTAATTATCTAACTAAGATTTTACCTATTTAGCTAGATATTCTCTATATAAATACTCTTATTTCTAGTTAATAATACTATTATAACTACTATAATAAGTTATATCTATATAAATACTTATTTATATAGTTCTATTACTTAGCTAACTAATTAGATATGTTAGATAACTTCTCCTAAGACTATTATTACCTCTAAATTAATAGTATTATTATATTTACTCTTTATTTAAATAATACTACTCTAGTTATTAATATTACTTTATAAGATAATACTACCTTCTTAGGCTAGGTATAATATAATACTATTAAGGATTAACTAGAGTAATAGCTAGAAAATAGGAATAATATTATATAAGGATAGATTATTAGTATAGAGGATTTTAAGTAGAAAGGTTATAATACTTATACTTAGGAAGATATCTTTATCCTTTAAACTTATTATTACCCTCTTATATATAGTAAAGCCTTAGTTTACTTAGCTAGTAAGTAATAACTTACTTATTCTACTATTAATTTTATTAAAATTCTACTCCTATTTAAGAGCCTTTTTAGTGTTATTTTTTACCTTTTTACTTATCCTCTTAAATTAATACTAATAAGGTTATAAGATATCCTTAAAAAAATCTTATAATAATTGAAACCAATAAAGATTAAGTAAGTTAAGAGTTTAATTTAATTTTAAAATATTATATTATTTCCTTTTATCTTAATAAGGTTTTACTACTTTAATATATATAAGAGTATTATCCTTAATAACCTATATATTTTTATTAGGATTCCTTACTATAATCTACTCTACGTATATATATAAATAAGCTAATAAGATATAGTCCTTATACTAATTACTATTAATACTATAGCCTTTTAAGATTAAAAGGGGATATACTTAAAGATTCAATTAATTTTTTAATTTTACTTTTACCTCTTTTCGCCTCTATTATATATTATTTATTTTATATTATACTTCTTAAGTTATTAATTCTTATCCTTTAATTTATTAATAATTCCTTATAAAAAGAGAGAGTAAAACCTATCTCTAATAGAGCTTACTTTAGTGTACTAGGGATTTTAATACGATAATATTATTTAACTATTAAATCTTCTACTATCTAATTAGCTATTATAATATTAACTTCTATTTTATATCTTTTAATAGTAATAAGTATATACTAATTAGTAGTATTAAGGCCTAATATCTAGCTCTATTAAATAGTAGGCCTAATATATTTATATAAATTATACTAGAGCCTAGGTAGTAGTAACCTTTTCAGCTAATATATACTTCTTAATAGATATATATTATTATTTATAATAACCTCCTTAGATCTTATAATAATATTTATCTAAAGTAGTAAAAATAGACCTCTTTTCTAATTTATTAAATATTTATAAGTATAAGTTATCTTTTTTATATTACTTATAATAGGCTAATTAGGACTTTTTAGATTAATTTTCTACTTAATTCGCTTAATAATATAACTATTAATATTATCAATATAAGTATATTATAAATTTATTCTTATAAGTAATATCCTTAATACTAATAACTATCTTCTAATCTATCTATCTTTATCTTAGTCCCTTTTTTACTTCCAATTTATCCTAGGAATATTAATATTTTCTTAATCTAAGATAGCCTTAATATAAGATAAGTATAAGTACTTAAGGATAACTTAATAAATAGTCGTTAAGAGATCTAATTAGTCTTTAACTTATATAAGAGTACTAGCTAGGTTAATTAAAGTCTCCTAAGTATATTAATACCTTTCAAAAGTCTTAACTCTCAATTCTATTAGTAGTTATCTATATAATCTTCTTTATAATATTAGCTAGTATATCTATTTTACGCTTAATATCCTAGTGCTTATTACTATAAAGAAGTCTATATATTACTACTACTATCCTTACGATATAAGGTATTTCCTTACTATATAACGCTATAGTACCAATGATAATAGAGCTATTAAGTAGAGTAAATACTATAGTAAACAGACTATTACGGGAAACCCGCTGCCAAGACGCTAAAATTTAGCCTCGGGACGTATATGTAGTCAGTACGAGTACACCGAAATCCATGCGACAAGACGTTGCCAAGACGTTGCTAATATGTCTGAGTACTTATGCTACTGTCTTGCCAACTAATCAACGTCCACTCATTATGATACATATCCAAATCGTGCAAATGATGCGCATGGGCCTACCGAGCCAATCGCCCCTAAAATGACGTAAATCGGCCTGTTGGCGACAAAGATATGACTGATTCCGTAAGTTTACCTATCAAATCCATATGTCTTGGCACCGATTTACCCGCTGTGCCTGTGCCTTAACATACTGACCAATCAACGTCTACTTATCATGATACATATCTAAATAGTATATATGATGCGCATAGGCCTACGGAGTACATGCACCCTAAAATGACGTCAACCTGCCTGTTAGCGACAAAGATATCATTGATTCCATGGGTGTACCTACCAAATCCATATGTCTTGGCACCGATTTGCCCGCTGTACCTGTGCCTTAACATACTAACCAATCAACGTCTACTTATCGTGATCCATATCCAGATAGTGCATATAATACGCATAGGCCTACTAAGTAAATCGCCCTAGAAATCATGTAAATCGGCCTATTGGCAATAAAGATATAACTGATTTCGTTAGCTAAATCTATTTATCTAACTACGCCAAGACTTACGATCGCTAGGTAGTAGAGGTAGATTATCTAATATATATAAAAATCTAGAATTTTATAGGTATTTTCTAGTACTATAATAATACTATAGTATTATAGTTTAGTCTTAGTTATATATTCCTAAATATATATTATACTAATATATTAATATAATAGAGTTTCTAATTAATTAATTTATAGTTAGACTAATATCTATAAATTTCAAACCTACTTTAAGCTTTAGTATTAGCTCTAGTTATTAAATATACTTCTTATAACTTCTAAATAACTCTATTAATATTTAATTATTTAGGACTTATTAACTTATTCTTTAATAATCGCGAGTATATATTTATAACCTTAATATATATATATATAATATCTGATATATATAAGTATAATAAGTCTATTATAATATTTATAAATTCTTTATTATCTATTTCTTAATAAGGAATACTATTATTAGTAACTCTCTTTTAATACTTTATTTAAGTTAGCTTTATATTATTTTTAATTAGAGATTTAAGTTTTAAAAGAATCTTCCTAGGTTTATTTATTATATCTTACTTTTACTTATATAATATTAATATAGATTTTAAAAAGCTTTAGAGTTTATCCTATTTAATTATAATAGCTACTATTATTAATATTACTTTAAGTATATATCTTATTAAGTATTACTATTAGGGGTATTCTCTTCTTATCTTAAAGCTAGCGCTATTTCTCCTTAAACTTATATAAGGTATTATTATTTATTAAATATATTTAATTCCTTCTATATTACTACTTATATAATTCTTATCTTAGCATATATAAATAGCGCCTTTAAGTAGTAGATAAAAATAATTAGATAAATAGGATATAATTATATTAGGGAATATATAACTTTAAGGCGAGGATATAATAGTAGATAATAATAAGTAATACTTATAATCTTTAATCCTTTTATAAGTTAAACTTTTATTATTTATAGTTAATATTCTAATAATAGGATTCTTTTATTAATAGCTTTTAAATATTATATTATAAATATTAGGAATATATAACTTTAAGGTAATAATATAAGTAGATAGTAATAGATAATATTTATAATCTTTAATCTTTATATAAGTTTAGTTTTTTTACTTATAATTACTTATTTTAATAATAATATTTATTTATTAATAGATTTTAAAGATTATACTATTTATTTCTATTACTAAATTATAAGGCTAGGTACTACTAGCTTTAAGCTAGCGGCTTAGAAATATAAAGAATATAGAGTTAAGTAATAGAACTTAATATAAGCTATAATATACTAATATCTTAGGTAGTATATATATTAGAATTAATCTCTAAGAGACTTAGGAAAAAATAGGGGAGTACCTAGATAATATATATCTACTAAGATATAACCTAATATTATATTAATATTACCTTATATTTATAAGAAAGATCTATTAAGTAGGTTATATAATAGTATATAAGATATATATAAATTATAACCTAATAATTACCTCTACTCCTAGGTCTTAGTTCCTAGGAATATAATAATATAAATACTTATTAAAAAATCTTAAAACTTAGTAGGAAAAATAAGGAAAAATAATTATTTAATATATTACTATTATAATAGTATTAGTAGTATATAATATATATATACCTATTAAAACCTTTATAAGATAGTAATAATATTATTTAGTAGGCGTATATCAAATATATCCTTATATAAGTAAATAGTATTTAAGTATTTATAATATTATTATCTTATCTATCTAATAATAGTTACGCTTATAATATATACTTATAATAGAATAAAACTATTATTACTTTATAAAGATAATATAACTATAATATATATTAATAGTAGAATAAATCTTTATAAAGTATCTTATAATATTATACTTATAACTTATATTAGTAGTAAGATAGTATTATAGTAATATAATAATATACTATTACCTATTATTAATATATTATATTAATAGAAAATATAATAGTAGATAGTAAGTATATATTAATAATATTATAATACGCGACTCTTATTAGATAGATAAGTTAGGATATAATAATAGATATATTAGTCTCTATTAATATCTAATATAAAATAAGATAGAAGATTAAAATTTATTATTATTAATTATATAACTTTAATTATATACGCGTTAATATAATAGTATATTAATAAACTTCTTATCCTAGTATTTTATCTTCTTTATAACTCTTATAATCTCTTTTATAAGTACTATTATTATATTATTACGCTATTATTTATTAATAAGCTAGTTTATAGTAGAACTATAGCTTTTAACTTTAATATATATTTATATATATCTACTCTAAGATAGTATATTAAATCTACCTTATAAGACTTATCTTCTAAAAGGATTATATTATTATATAATATCCTTATATATTCTTATATAGGATTATCTATTTTTATCTAAGATATATTAACTAGTAATAAGTAGTAGTTATAATTTAACTAGGATAGATATAGATATTAATATAATAACTAAAAAGCTATCTTATAATAATAATATATAAAGAATAAAAATAACTTTTATAAAAAGATTCTAAGTTACCTACTTATAATACTAGATACTAAACTTTAAGATACTTTAAAGATAAAGGTTATATATAGTAACATTATCTTTTTTAGATTTTTCATCTTAATTATCCTAAATTATCCTAAATTTTAATTATAAATACTAGAGTAATTATAATTAATAAGAATTTCGTAGTCTAAAAATATTCTAAAAATATATATTTAATATTAAATCTAAATAATACTCTTAAAATATAAATTCCTAATAATAATAATAATAATAATAATAATAATAATAATAATTTTAAGTATTTCACTTTAAAATATTTATAATTAATAACTTATCTAGTATTTATCTAAGTCTATAAATTTATTATAAAATTATATATAATATCTCTATATTATTTCTTATATTAATAAGTTTAGATTCTTCTTTCTACTAATATTACCTTTATTATTATTATTATTATAATTAGATTTAAAGAGCTAATAATAATTAACTTTTTAGTTATATTATAATTAGATTTTAATATAACTTATTAGGATTAAGTAGATAAGAATTTAGATTTATAATAATAAAGAGATAAATTAATTATAGAATAGAAAATAGAAGTAAAGATAATTATTATAATATTTAAAAGATTGAAAAGAATAAGAAGTAAATAAAGTTAATATAATTAAGCTATAAGTAAACTAAGTATTAAGTTAAAATTTAATTTTAACTTTTAGTATTAACTTAAATATTTAATATCTCTTTTAAGATTTATCTAAATACTTAGCTCCTAATTAGATCTTAACTTAAATACTTAATTTTAATTTCCAATATTAACTTAAATTACTAAGAAATATTAATCTTACTAGTATATTTTATCTTACTAGATTAAGCTAGTGGGAATACTATTTTTAATAGTCTTAGTAATCTTAGTAAGTTAATATTAATATCTATTATTAATATTAACTTAAATACTTAATTCCTAGTAGTTAGATATTAATTAAAATACTTTTATTTAATTTTCAATATTAAATTACTAAGACTATAATTAAGTATTTAATTTAAGATTAGAATACTAACTTAATATAATTAGTCTAGTTATAAGAAGTTATAGTTAGGTATTAAAATCTATATATAAATATATATACTATTAGATAGTTTTATATCTTATAATATATCTACTTATAGTAATAGTAATAGCAATAGCGTATTATATAAAGCTACGACGTATATAGCCTCTATATATAAAGGTAGGTAGTAACAGGTACGACTGCCCTATAGTATAGCTAGAGCGAAATTATTATTTAAGAGACCTGTAAGGAGGGTACTATCCGTATTCAACTCAAGCGATGTTGAAGCCTCGCACAGCTCTATTGCCTATCACAACCTTATGTGCCTCGCGAAAACGTCAACTTACTTTTTCACTGGCACCTTTGATTCCCGAAAAGCCCTGGTCATTATTGTTAGGCAACGCCGATCGGGTTAACAGGGGCGCAATGATTGGACGGGACGGCGCAGCCAATATACACGCTAGAGTTGCTTAAGTCTATTTAGATTTGTCAACGCTTAAAACCAAGCTCGGAATATTTATTCTATGCCTCGGCAACAATGCTCGTTCGTATAGAGGATGATATCAAAGGTCTTGAGTCGGCGCTAACGGGAGGAGCACCAATACTTCAACGAGCTGGGGGGTCATTTTCCTCGGAAATTGCACCCTAGTGTACGTAGATCCCCTGGAGTAGGGCTCCAAGTCTTAGGCATCCTGATCCTTGTAGAATTAGCGCCTGCTCGAAATTCTTAGTGTCACACTCGTCGAGATTCCATGGAACCTTCAACGTAAGTCTGCGTCTTACGATTACGAGTCATTTAATGAGGCCGTTGCTAAGGAGGTGTGGGCTGCTCAGCCATTGGTCGAGCGGGGGATCCCCAGCTAAGCGCAGTTGAATTCTTGATTACTTAGAGCCTGTCAGCTAAGAGCTCGCCTTGCATGGACGCCCCTCATCGCTCTGGGCTGCATCGGCTCCCACAGCCTCCTGGAAGGCGCCATCGCCGGTACGGATGTTATTAATCGCCGCTGACCGTGGACTTTCCTCTCAAATAGCTAATTAATACATCCTCTTTTTGAATTATTCAAAGTCGCTGCCGTACCTCCCAACAGAATTATCCTCTACAATGCGCTCATCTGTTAGCGTCTAGATGCTGTTACCTGGGCTTTCTGCCCCCAACCAATCAATATGGATCCAGTTTCGGCTGCTGGCATAGGTCTAGCAGTCATGTCTTTAGCTTCCCAGTGTCTCACCGGGGCAATCCAAGGTACTGTCCACAGTATTACTTGTGCTGGGCTGACACTTAGCAGCTATTCAATTGATAACATCAGCCAAAAATTTAGAACCAGAGTATAAATACCTTTCCCTTCGTTTACGCCTTGAAGAGCAGCGGCTGTTCAATTGGAGTTCAGAGACCGGCCTGCTTGAGCATCTGCATGGCGACGAAAGCATACCGAGGCGAGACCTAATGGGCTTGAGCCGCTCAACGGTTCTAGATACCTTGATTCAGATCCATGCTCTAACCGTGGAATTCATTGAGAACAAAGATAAATATGGAGGATTGGTACCGGATGACGGCGCGGTTGGCGATTTCGAGGCACACAATGAATATCTCTTCACTAAGGATTATGATCAACTCCCACGCTTCGTACACTTCCCGAAGAAAACGAAGCTTGCAAAGTCTGTTCTGCATAATTGGCCGAAAAGACTAAAATGGGCATGTTTCTACAAGGACGACTATGAGAAGCTTATCAACAAAGTTCGGCTTCTTAATGACGTACTAATCGACCTAGTCGACAGCGATGCTCGAGTTGCGATTCGACAATCGACCCGGGAGACAAACACGACTGTCCTTCATCTGCATACTCGAATCGATGAACTAGTACAGCTTACAAAAGCGTTGCTTCCCGACGGAGCTACTAGTCTCTCCAAGTTCGCGTTCTCGATGTCGCAGTGTGGCAACATTGCAGACATACAAGAGAAAGGCCACTTTGCTAGTCTTGCGTTCTTCAAAGCCGTGAACACCTCGGTCGAGGATAATACGTACTTCAATTTGCAATCTCCAGCCGTAGAGGGCCGAGCAATAGGTGACCTCAAACTGACAAAGTCTGATTTTCACATTCTACCGAACTTTGAAGACGGTTCCAATCGTTGTGAAGCGGAATACCAAGCAACTGGCCGGTCGAAACGGCGTGTGTGGATAGAGTGGCGGGAATATGACCCAATCTCTCTAGCTCAGCCAGTGCTCAAACCCAGTCGTATTGATAAACTGATTGCCTTGCTTAGCGATCCAACAAAGCCCGAACTTTTGCGTGTACCCCTCTGTCTGGGCTATTTTGACGATCCGAGGAGTAAAGAAAATGACTATCGGAGAGGCCGTCTAGGTTTCGTTTTCGAAAAGCCTACTGCAATGGATGGTGGTCCAGTATCTTTGCGCCAACTTCTAAGAAGTCAGCCTAGACCACTACTAACGGAACGTGTTGCTCTTGCCAAGGCAGTCTCTAGCTGTCTTATGTCCTTGCACTCCGTTAATTGGCTTCATAAAGGCCTTCGCAGCCACAACATCATTTTCTTCCCTGAGGATCCGGGAGAACGTGACTATATAGATTTTTCATGCCCTTTCCTTTCGGGGTTTGGCTATGCTCGTCCAGCTTTTAGAGAAGATATGACCGAGCTTCCCCCGCAAAATCCAGAATACGATATGTATAAACATCCGAAGATTCAGCGGCTAGGCCCTTGGGAAGGCAGACAAGGCTTCAAGCGGACTTTCGACATCTACAGCTTAGGGATTGTATTTACCGAGATAGCAAATTGGCAAACTATTGATAGCTTTTTGGATTTGGGTAATCCTAAATCAATGCATGATACCGACCTGGCAGAGATACAGACCAAGCTTCTAGGCGAAAAAGGGTATATGCAAATTGTTGGTGCGCATGCGGGATCAAGATTCAGAGATGCGACACTGAGCTGCCTGGACTCCAAAACTGCGCTCGACGTGGGTTTTCTCGATGATGAGGCGGACGTTCACGTGGCGGCGAAATTGTCTCGGAATTTTTACCACAAAGTCTTGAGACCTTTGGAGGAGATTGTCATCTAGATCCAGCCTGGATTTGAGCATGACGGCATAGCAATGGCTTCTTATTCAATGGGGACTTTCAAATTTCAGAGGTAGTTTGATATGCACAGCAACACAGAGACCGCGGAAAGGCTCAGTATAAAAGACGAAAAGTGGCAGATACTCTATTCACTATAACCAAAAAGCACATGTTCAGCGCCACATTTCATTCGCAAAAAAAATACGATCATCAACATCTCTGATCGCCATTCCTTAGATACATTTTTTCCAGGCTTACAGGTAGCGGACTCGCAGCCTCTGTACCCAGCTAGATCAGAGATGGAAGGGGACAAAACATGGTTTTCACCACTCACAATTCCTTCAAAGTGCTTTTGTTGTTAGTAGGAGCTGATGTCTAGATAATACCTAGGAAAACCAGCCCAGGATAAATCTTCATAGGGATCACTTCTATCGACTCACCATGTGGAGAAGGCAATACATTCGTCGTCATAATCACTTACTTCTGCTTCGAGGTCATCACGAAAGTATCAGTGCCCTTTACCAAGCTCAAAAGGGTTGCTACCATGGGAGATTTCCCGATGTCTACTAGCTTCGCATCTAGTGCATTTGTGTCTCATAGCTTGCCAGATACGCCTTTCCCACACAACGGCAATAGCATAGGATCTTTGGAGGATAAAGCAGTCACTCCTCCCTCCCAACCATCTCACATCCCAAAGAGCTTACATCAAGTCCCCAGACCAGCATCTGCCCCGTCCCCTCCGACGACCCCAAAGATAACATCCCGTCAGACTAGCTTTGAGAACTCCTCTGCAGATTCACTGGAATTTAATGTTTTCTATACTTCGGCCAATATCTTCCTCTCTTTCCTTGATTGAAAACAGCTGTTATTATCTTGACGTTTATTTTCATAGCTAAAGCATTGTGTATTAATACTATTAGGTGAAGTATTAGCTCGCGATCTGTAGCACTTAACGCCATCGGCTTGGCCCTTCGGGTGGGATTCTCCATTATGATAAGCACGGCCGCTGCCCAATGCCACGGTCTTGATAGAATCGTCCTGTTAGGCTTTGTCTCGATCCTAGGTAGCCTATACTCAGGGCTTCAATTATCTCGTCGGTGTTGATGTTTTTTCTGGCTATATTTGCGCTGAGCGTTTTCATGGTTGTAGATGTATTCTTCCTACATCAATACGGTGGAGGAATGGGGCGTCTTTACCGTTACTTCTATAATCTAAGCGTAACATCGCTACTCCGCTTGGTGGCTTTATTGGCTAGAGGTTTGGGTGGAGGTAGTGCCTTGCATTCGCCGCCATCTGCGACGGAGCGGTGTTCCGTGTCTCATTCTTCTGCTTGCCGGACACACAATGATTCTGACTTGAAGACGGTAAGACGGATCCGTGTACTAATCCTGAATCATAACAGAGATACCCTTTTTCACCGTCTAAGATCTTGAAATCATACTTTCAAATTCTCTTTCGACCTCCATCAATCCTTCCTCCCCCTCTGCAAATGACACTCAAACCCACAACACTTTTCAATCCTTTACTAGCGCTACCCAACATTTGAAGCGGCCTGGCAGCGCACTCGCTGGCATCTTCCGCAAGGCATTCAGATAGGGTACATTCCACAATTGGCGATACCCGGCAACACGTGGGAAAGAAGTAAGGCTATATGAATTAAAGAAAGGGATAATGGTAGAGACTAGTCCTAAAGACAAACACCTTCGTAATGACCTTCCTGAAGCGAATAGTACCCTTACTGTCGTTACTAAGGCATGCAATAAATACCCCAAGAGCCTTAACCATGTATCGCCCTATTCTATCGCCAATGCCTCAACATATCTACATCTCCTCCCCGCGCCCAAAACCATCCACCTACAGAACCCACCATCAACCCCCCTCCATCTCCCTCACAAACCAATCCCACCTACTCTCTACCTCCATAATAACAACCGCTACTGCCTGCAACCGCATTACCCCCAGTCCTACAAGTAGCCCG
>JAABUL010004011.1_pt1 | contig 20565 bp, 23 predicted proteins | sample 5559151 | NCBI WGS metagenome assembly JAABUL01 (sample SAMN10711876, study PRJNA513368) | rock metagenome | isolation source: Antarctica rocks | place: Antarctica: Victoria Land, Pudding Butte sud | reverse complement strand
GGCCTGCATGTCTGTCAGAAATTCGCTATGCGTAGCCGCTTCAGAGAGAAGTTAAGTAGCGCGAGACATAGCCGAGCTAACGAATGATGGTTCAGATGAGCTTTTTGGACTGTTCGAAATATCCGTCTAAGCGTTGCGGTTTCCTCTCTCTTCTCAAATCTCTCATAGATATTAGCCGCTTAACCGCTCCTGCAGGTCACAGCGAAGTATCCCCACGTTTCCCCCGCTTTCCGGCTATCTCTTTAACTTTTGGTGAGGCATTACAGGCCCTTCGGCAGGCAAAGCATTGTCTGGTGGCTAGCAAGGGCATCATCTCGCGCATAGTCATTACCAACTGTCCTGTCACGCGGGAATACTAGCATCAGCATTCGCACAGAATCGAGGGTCTTCATACCAAAGACCGCCCATAGCTACTCCGGCATCGGATACATCGAAATTACGGTCGTCAACAGCAATTGGCAATCAACGCCTTGACGAAATGGTCACCCACCTCCCATTCTTTACTCCCATCCTCCTTCTCTTTGCAAATCTAGCGCGTGCATCACCCGCAAGCGCCCAACTCAACTCGAGCTCAACACTTCAGTCCCCAGACACCCCATTGGCTCAGACCAACGCCTTCAACGTAACAAGCCCATACCAATGCGTTTCAAAAGCCGAATGGAACCGCCCGGATTCACACCCAAGGACTGTGAAAGCGCCCTCGATTATCTCTTCATCGAGGAACTGTCAGACGGTGGTAATGATCGGCTGGATTTTCTCGCCCCGGAAGCGAGGTCATCGAGGCAAAAAAAGAAAGTGCAACGGACGCCGCGGAAGTATACCTTCGGTAAGCCTTTGAAAGGGGGTGCTCCCTTGTCCAACCAATTTTCGTAGATCGATGTTGGTATGCAGGGAGATCGAAGCTGACGGTTGCTCGTGAAATAGGTACATGCACGGTTGCGATAGTGATGACCAATTATTTCAAGCCCGACGAACTACCAGGTGGGAACCGAGCTGCTAGACTCGGTACGGATACATCTACTTGGCGCAAGGTGTGGCAGACGGCTGGCTGGATTCTGAAGGAGTGTGTGAAAGGTAAGCATGTGGCTGGATGGGAGTTTATAGGTGAGTTCTCTTCTGCTTCCGTTCCGCCTGCATTTGAGATGTTTAGTATTGGTTACGCAGCGTTCTCTGCCATATTAGCAGAATACTAAAGAGACTGGGGTGCAAGGGCTAATTCGTTATTGATTGGAAAATGTCATAGGTTCAAGGAACAGTATCGGAGTTTTCATTTGGGCTACTGGATCAAAAGAAGACAAGTTGGTTGAAGGGGATAAGATGTTCGTTGAAACTTCATGATTTCAATTGATTGGACGACGATTGCATAAAAGTCCGCATGCTTGGATGGTACTGCAATATCACTAAGCCCCGTTATGCTCTAAGTAAAAACCGACCGTCTTTTCCCTTGGCCGCCAACCGGATGAGGCCAACGACTAGACATGCGACTGCCGAGCGCTGGCCCTGCCTTCAGGTGTCCTTGTTCCCAAGAGAGGCTGATGGATGTTACGAGGTGTCAAGCTGAAAGCAAACAAAGGACGCTAACAAGACCTTAGCTAGGTTTGACACCTCAATCATGCACCTATATCCACAGTACATTTTACGCAACCTGCCAGTTGCTAGAGCCCCTATCGATAACACCCTCGCGCAGCGCCACAGAGGACACTATCCTGTTATTAATTCAGCAAGAACAAGCGGCAGTGCGCTTCCGATCAACCCAAGCTCGACCAGAACCAACAGGTTGAATACGGATATAAGTTCTGGGCTGACGACCACGTCGATGCCGCCGCGAGAATTGACGACCACTTGAATCCTCCGGCACAAAGAGAAAGACAGGAAGGCGAACATCGCGCAAAGTACTAAAGCATACAGGCTGAACAGGATGCGCTTCAGTACACTCATTAGTCTCGGCCTAGGCGCCACGGGTCCCTGTCCCACAGCTTGCTCGGCGCCAGCTCCGCGTCTTTGCGTCACTCGAGGTGGCTGGAAGCCCTCTAATCTCCCAAGCCGGTCTTCGCGAGCGAAGTGATCCAGGAATTCCTCAAAGAGCATCATAGTGCGGTCTTTCCCGATGCGTGCGGTCCTCGTGTTCGGGCCGCTCTCTAGTAAGACCGAAATGGCAGAGAGAACGGCTTCTTTGACTGCAGGCGAGAATCCCATTTGGAAACAGATGATGAGCCACAGAAAGTCCATGGCATCGTCGAGTAAGGTCTCTTTGTCGAGCTCGGGTATAATCCTAGCGCGGCAGAGACAACAATGGTTGTCGGAATTTGGGGAGAGAATCCAGCGGGCCAGGCATTGGTTCCCTAAGACGTGTCGACAGGGTAAGCGGACCGGGAAGTCGTGCAAGCCACCGGGGACCCATTCGCGGCTTCCCACGTTGTAAGGCTCTTTGCATATGAAGCAATGATCGTCATCAGATTGCTCTAGCGCTTCGATATAGGGGATGGTTTGAAGGAAGCGAAATTGGGAGAGGTATGTAAGGTCCGTGAACTGGTCTGCCATGGTTGGTTCGAATGGACGTGAGGTGAAAGTAAACTTCGTCAAGAACTCTGATGATGTAGACCTTGCAGGAACTTGAAGTCTGAAGTGGTTGAAGTAAAAGTTCATCAGCCTGATTTTATATTCTTGATGATGTATGTGTTGCATTTTGAGCTTAGTCAAAGATCACAATGCAACGTCCGAATCATGCACACGCGCTCGTTGTTACACACAAAGAACATGTGCACAAAGATGTACATTGTGCGTTTTGACATTGCATTGTTCCACAGGAAATGAGCTCATCAGCATCAACAAAGACGTATCTCTTCCGGAAGGACTCGCGGTTGTTCTTCGAACCTAGGAAGTCTTCTCGGCTGAGAATAATTGTACAATTCGTACCAGTAACATGATCAAATCTCAGCTAAAGCTTGAGATCTCCCACCTTTGAATGGCGGATATCGGCCTTCTCCAGATTTAGCTAGTCTATGCTCGATATATGCTCGACTCTACTGTCCCCGAACCTATTACCTTGTGGCCGTATGGGTATGTAGACTGCAGTAAAATGCTAGTCCACAGTCATAAGAACAATAGTAGCGAAAACCTCTCTGAGCCCAATTCCAAGAAAATGGACCCGTACTAGGGATTGTCGAAGTAAGAAGGTGGCCTTTGACCGACTATAACACTGAGGTAAGCTTCGGCTGCTAACCCACACCATCTTTGCCGTTAGGGAATACGAATCATGACAAATGTTTCGCCCTCTATTGACTCACAATGAAGGCTTTATACTTTTTTCACCCCAAACCACCTATACACCTACCAACTCAAGCCATAGCTCTGGTACTACTAGCTAGCAGATACTTTACGTAGCATCTCAGCCCGTACCGTTGTCTTTGGTGCAACAGTATGATATACGCTAGCACGCTATACCTAGAGCCTATGTCCAACTATATTTCAATATAGAAATTGCCATCTAACTTTATGCACTAATGACCTGCAGACTTCACATCTTCCAGCTTGAGGCATGTGGTACGGTAGGGTAGCTCCACCTCACTGAAGAAAGCCAGAAGGTGTAGCTTTTGATATGGATGTCCGACTATATTAAGCATTCTAATAGAAGACGTACGCTCCTTGATTTACAGTGTCTGCTAGACACCGTGAAGTAGACCGGACGCCTAGAATACGGCTGCAATGAAGTCGGACTAGCATTGTGAAGACTGACTTAGATTGTATATGGGTTTTCAGCCACATATCGTCCAGCAAAGTGAGAGTATCAACTCGATTACCTCTGCCAATGACGCCGTGTCGTCTCTGTCTAGTATAAGCGGATGCAGACCACAGCCAGACGGCTGCTCGAAAGCTTTGATATTTTGAAAAGACTTTGAATACACTAAAGAGTGGGAGTGGGAGTGGGCGGCGTTGCCGTGATTAGCTACTGGCATGTTTGGATATTGTCTGTCGAGAGTACGCCCGATGGAATGTGTCTTCATCGTGGACTGAAGTCATAGCTAGGGAGGGAAGCCTTTATGGCTCGCCGACTTCTTTCACAATCGCGCTTGATGAGGTACCTTTGGCGAATGATGCTAGGATTTGAGGTGGAGAAAGCTCCTGAACCTAACAAGATTCTCGAGTACTCGTACGTGATAGTCAGCTCTCATTGAAGATGATATGTATCGACTCGATGGTGTGAGATAGCTTTGCAGGTCAACCCACCCATGTAGCTACTCACCGCATAGCCTCAGTCTTATCGACTAGAGCCTCGATCAACTTCCTAAATTCTTCCCTTTCCTCCAACGGCAGATAGTGCCCCCTCCCCTCAAACACGACTTTCTTAACCCCACTCTTCTCTCCGCCCAGACCCTCGACCAGCACTTCACCATGCGGAAACGTAATCAGATTGTCAGTGGTTCCGTGCATCACTTGCATCCTCTCCCTCCCAACCTCATCCGCGATCTTCTTCAGCTGCGACACGCTCTTCTTGTGAAAGACCACAGCTATGGTTTGGCATATGAAGCCTCTGCGGGTGAAGCTTTTGGTGTCGCTACGCTTGAGCAGTTCTTGCGCCGCGAATCGATCGCCGTTTGTGGGGAATTCGTCGGCTTCGTCGGGCGCTGAGAGCCACTGTTCGCTGACACGGGTTTTCACGTCGGCTATTTGGGCGTCTTTGGATTTTGGTATGCTGCGAATCTATGTGAGTAGAGGCATCAGGAAATCTGGATGGGTTTGGAGGATACAATATGTTGATGCGATTTCGCAGGTTCTCGAAGTATCCCTGAACGGCTGTGAGTTGATTGAATTCACACTAGGAGTAAGGTAGACCGACGACTGTGTTCTTCATTTGAGCGGCTGTCGATATCAAAGAGAGGCTTGCGATTCTTTCCGGTTCCAGATATGCCTTCTCAAAATTAGCATAGCGAATTTCGATAGAGCCAGATATATCTTGCCATTTCCTGCGAAATGCAGCCGCCCATACTGATACCAACAACATGCACCGATCTTTCACCAGTCCAGCCAACATGATCAAGCATCTCGAATGTATCCCGTGCCATCCCCGAGGTTGAGTAGCGCGTGATCGGCTTGTCGCTCTCGCCCATACCGCGATTGTCGAAGATGACGCAAGAATATTTGTCCTCTCTCGTGGCCAAAGTCGACGGTCTGCCGCTGCCAGTACCATTTGAATGCTCCGAGACCCATGATCCACTGTCCTGGTCTTCAGTATCCTATAAATTCGGGAAGCTCCATGGCCCTTGCTCTAGTAGGAGTTTGTTTGAGTGCTTACTATTATTTTTATTTTTCCAGCGCCATGAATCTCATATGCGATATCAAATGGTCCTCCTCGACCCTTCGCTACCGTACATCTACCCTTCGAGGCTGGTTCGAGGTCCCATATTACCTTGTGGAACGCGGGATGCGAAAGGATCTCTGCAGCGTTAAGGGGCATCTCTGTACTGTTGTAAAATTCTTTTTGGGAAGTTTGATCTCAGATGCTAGGCAGAAAATTCCTCACTGATGCGATCGAGTAGCCCTGCGCGATAGAAAGTGAAGACATCCAAGCATGCTTGAGAAAGCCCATGAGTAAAGGCTGTCCTGATATAGCATGAGCGTTGGTAGTACAAAGCTTGGCGCCAAGGTCGATCTCCTACTTATAGAAGGCTTGGTATGCTAGAGGTTAGAATATAGTGTTTCATCTTCCCCCGTTCCGTAATCAATTTATAAAGACCAAAAAAGTGTCCAACTGCATACTCATCGCTTCATACAATAAATCGTGTGTAGAGGTCCATCACGATTGTGCTTGAAACCAGCATTACATCATGGTCAGCACTCATTCATAGTTGTAGGTCATGGTGGCCATCTTCCGCTCGCCACCATTGTCAAAGAGCGTGCCCCAGTACAACAGTATGCTATATTCCCCAATCCTATACCCTCGAGCCTGCGCCCGCTATCCTGAGCGAAACATGCCAAATCTACTCAGCTGCATCCACGACTCTCTAGCATTGTTTAACCCTGTGAGTGTAATCGAAGGCTTTCGCAAACGCCGAAAAATGCACCGTCAATCCCACAGCCATAAGAATATGAAAAATCTGATGTGACTGTCCCCAGTAATCAAACCATCCAGGCTTCCACCTCTCCGGTATACGCATCTGCAATTGCATCAGAGCCACCCATAGCGCTAGAATCGCATAACTCACCCCATAGATTGCGACAGCAACTAGGTACACAAAAACCGTGAGGGCGTATCGTGTAGCGCCTGCCTCAACATCCATCTGAGCATATCCATGCCTCAAGGACGCGTAGATGATTGGGTAAAACGCAGATGAGGCCATGAATGTGAAGCTCAAAGCGCGCACAGGACGCCACGCCGGTTGGCGAAATTTTGGGACGAAAAGCACGCAGAGGGCGGCGAGAAGCTGAGCTGTGAGATCGAGCTAGTGCGGCAGTCGTTAGCAGGTATCAATGGTAGGGATAGAGGATAGCTTACGCAAATCCAAGAAATTTCTATGTTCGCGGACAGACAAGGGAAGGTGTACCACATGCCCGGAGGGAAACAACCTGCAGTGACGGTACTGATACCTTCCATCGATCTGAGATCAGCATAATCCTTGATCCACGGCACACTTGCTAATGGGAAACAACCACAAACGGCCCTTCACAGATAATCTGAAAACCATCTTTGAGACAGTCTCAAGCCATAAATCCACCTCACCTAAAAGATCCAACCGATGCCACACATCATGCACCCCCCTCGAATGATTCGCACAAACATGATAAACCGTCGAAAGCCCAAAACAAACCCCCCCTCCCAAGAAGAACCCCCCAAAAATAATCCAATCATCCAACCCAGCACTCGGATAATGGATTTTCGCGTACGGGTACAAGAAAAGTGGCAGAACCAACATCCACATCATCGCCAAAAGATGGCTATAGATATTACCCGTCTCGTTGTGTAGATGGAAGCAACTCCAGAAACTGGTCAAGTATGAATTGGAAAGGGGACGGTAGCCTGTACGGATGTATTCGTTGTCTTTGCGCCAGTCGGGGAGATGGTCCCAGTTGAGGAGGTGAGGTTTCTGCTTGAAGGTGTGTGCGGTGTTGGCGGGGTGGGGTGTGTGGGTGGATCGCCGCTTTCTGAGATCGGGAGACATTGTGAGAGGGGTTGTGGGTGGGGAGAAGGAGAAGGATGAGTGTGAGGGAGTGTTGTTGAGGGGTCTTCGTTCTTTGTGCTACGTGAGAGGGGCGCGCGCTAGTGGGGTGGAATTGACTGTCAGGGTTGCTGTGAGTGAAGCTAATTATTGCAGTAAGAGAACAGTTCCTGGAATCGGGTGGAGGAGGTGCTTGCTCAATTGGTCTGTTCGCATCTATTATCGCCATTGGACACCATCTTTGCTAGCTTTCGGACATAATGGAGATATTGAAAGACTTATCAAACCACGTTCACGACCACGTATTGATAGCTGGGACTAATGGTCCGAACTAAAACCAGTTTGCACGATTGCCCTTCCATCCCTGGCGACAATTACCATTGCATTCGGCATGATCTCTTCCCAATATCCTTCTAACAGAAACCGAGCTTCAGTATCGTACACCTCACTCCCACCTCTTTCCATTCGATACCCATTGTATACCATCGTCCCAACACCCCTCAACAATTCCTCGGATCCGGCATAGCCGTAATCCAATCAATCTGACACCCTTTAGGCGGACACGTCTCGGCACACCCACCAACCACCGTCGTAGTAGCTATAGGCGTAGGACAACCACATGGCATCGTCGTTGTAGATTCCATCACGCATCTTGCCTGCCTAGGAGGCCCCCCACCAATCTGAGCCATGGGTCGAAGCCCACAGGTGAGTTGCGGGCAGCGTTTTGCTTCGAGGGTGGAGGTGTAGGTTGGGCAGGAGTTCGTGGCTGCGGAGAGGGTTATGGAGGCAGAGGCGGGGGCAGTAGCGGAGGCTGAGGAGTTGGTGGTGTTGGCGGTGGAGAAGGTGGAGAAGGTAGAGGGTATGGGAGAGGTGCTACGGGTGTGGTTGTAGGCGTGGGTCCTGGCGTGGGTGAGGGAGTGTGAGAGGATGCTGCAGGTGGTGGTTGTCAGCTTGGTTTTGTGGTACCTGCTATGAGATGTATGGTTTGTGTGAGAGCTGCTGTGAGATGTGTGATTTGTATGGGCGCTGCTGTGAGCTGTATGGTTCATGTGCGCATCGCTGCTGGAGATGAGGGAGCAAAAGAGGAGTATGAAGGCTTGCCTCAAGAGGAGCAAGGCCATCGTGTTCACCAACATATTGATGGATGTCTTGCGGAGCCGGATGTCGACTGCGATTCCTTATCTGCTCTGGTAGTGTGCTCAATCGCGAGTTCTATGGATCGGGTATTGCGTTGATGCGCGTCCAGTAGAGGCTTGGCTGGTGACCCTTTCGAAAGGTGCGAGCGGCCCTTGGAACCTGTGAGGCCATGGTGCTGACACTATAAGCCTGAGCTAGACCGTCTGGTCATGCTGCTGCTGCTTGCATGGCTGCATTCTTCCACTGCATGTCTCAGGGGTGCAGTCTGCCGGAGCCCTTTGAGCCGTTGAGGCCGTTGTTTCATATGGCCGGTTACGATTAGTCAATGCTCTCGGTCCGACATAAAGCCGGACACTAGTGCTTCTCCTCCCAAGCCGGAGGAAGTTCCAAATGTATAACATCCCCCAATGTGATATTCTAGTTTCACCACTGAAGAGAGTGACGAGGTGCAGCTGATAATTTCGAGGCACAAGGCGCCTTTCATCGTCTGAGTGATCTGATCCGTCTCTGTCATGCCTTTCGACGGAGTCTAAGTGTTCTGCCGAGAGCAGCGGTTCGCAGTATCCGATGCCTGAGTGCCGGTCCTGCCTGAGAGACAAGATGGACTTAGTAGATCAATGGCCTGGGTATGTTTAGCAATGGTGGAGCTCATCCGCAAGACGGCGCCCACGCCCAGAACAATGTCTGAGCTGTAGAGTCTTCCAGCTGCATGATTCAATCTTCCTGCAGCGTCGGTGGCGAATTGTGAATTCTGTGATCAACATAGCTCCTAGGCTTTACATATCTTGCGCTTCACATCTTGTAAGTCTTGACGAAAGACGTTTTCATTATGCGGAGATGTTTCCTACAAGAAAGTACCAACGCATAAAAGCGTATCGACAATTCTGACTCCCGCTCGGAGCTCTCAAAATCTCCATTCAGAAATCGGAATTGATTGGCGTTGGTGCCCTGCCTGTCGGAAGGTCTCTGGGGCGAGGGGCTGGCTAATCAGTGTTGTGCATAGCCACTGCGAGGCCTGGCGACATGACATGGATCTCTAGAGCAGGCAGTACTGCAAAAGAAGACCTTCCTTGCAAATTTCCATACGATAGCTTTTGCAAAGGTCTTCCAGAGATGTCCCAGCAAGAAAGAGAGAAAGATTGATTGATTTTGTTCTTCAGATCTTGACCAAGGAACCTCAGGGCGTCATGGTTGTCCGTAGACTACACATCCTACCTGACTTTGAAATAGTGGGTGTACCAGAATTGTGTGACTCATGCGTTCGGCCCTTCATAGCAAGCATTGTTTCATTTATGCTACCGACACCGGGCTAGGGTATCCGGGATCCAGTCCCAGTCATGACGGGATATGCGTCACCAGCGAAACTCTAGACGCCGCTGTACCTGCCTTAGCAACAATGCTCGAACCTGGTTGTATTCATGGACCACCAATGGAGCCGCGGAACAGCTTGATAGGATCTGTAACGACTTTGCGGTGAAGAATGTTAGCAAAAATTATCTCATGTAGCTGGTCTGGCATTAGAGCGGCTGGGCTCGTCGCTGTGTTGGCGTAGGCTGGGGACAGGCCGGATATCGTGACTTAATCTGTGATGACCTACCACACGGAGCGGAAATATCCTATACCGAAGTGTCATACTGATAGGAGTGCAGACGAGTGTCAACAACATGGATAATGGGGTTGGAGAAGACACATCCATTGCAATCGTGATCACGATGAGGCAGAGACATGTACTTTCACTGGATGTGGGCTTCGTTGGGTAGGGCATTGAATACCTACCTACTTTCGCAGCGAGAGATCGAGAAATACGAAATGACTGAGAGAAGTCGACTCGCACCAACGCGCACTTACCAAGGCATACGTATCGCTTCCCTCTCTCAACCACTTGGCGCGCGGTTTTCTCACCACAAGCCTTTCTAGCAAGGGTCTCGATGCTTCGATCTGGATCCTATATCACTCTCATTAGGTATTGTGCTAGCATGCCAAGCTCCAGTAGACGCCGATGCGCGGCTCTACAGTCTCAGAACCAATATAATACATGCGCTGTGTTTCCATCTCGCGACATCCATCGCCAAGGTCTTGGTATCGAAGCTTATCCGCCAGTCCTGATACCGAGATGGAACGCATCATCGCATCTTCGCTTTCAAGTTTCAAACAAGCAAATTTCTCATATAATATTACTACCCTTACTTCCCTCCATCTCACATCAAACCCTCATATACAAAAACTCCCTCACACCACCCCCCAAAAATCTCACCTCACAAAACCCACCCTCATCCACACAACCCCATCATGAACCTCCCAACCTTCCTCCTATTATCCAGCACATTCACATTCGCATTCGCCCTCCCCCACCGCACAATACAAACGGAACTCATCGTCCCCCCCCACCTCAACCAGGAAGAGGGTCTATCCCTAACGAAACTCCAACGACAAAAACTCTTTGAGAAATTCGACGCCTTTAATCGTCCACCACATCGTGTGGAGTTTCCGGTGCCGTTGGAGCCTGGGGGTAGCCGGCATGAAGGTGATGCTGCACACGTGTGAATGGTGACGGGGTGTTGAGTTGGGGTTAGAGGGTGATAACGTTCTGGAACGATAGAGGGAAGTTAAGCTGGGGCGAAGGCGTTCGTTGGGATGGCTGCCCGATACTGAAGTTCGAAGGGAACGTCTGATGTCGAATGAATCCTTCGCCAACCTTTCGAGCCAGCGAAATTACGGCCTGGGCAGCGACTATATCGAGGCAATCGTTGCCCGTGCTTACTCCCTTTGCCTTAGTCCTGACGTCCGAGGATGTTCTACAGATAGGCACGAGACTGATGAATCATGAATAATCTCCTTCTGCGCCAACGAGCTTATTCCCAACCACCCTCACCCTCCCCTGCCATCTTTCTATCCTCCTTGTACCAAGCACTTAAGCTATCCAATAGCCCTTACTCTCCTCAACAAAAAACCGACCCATCCCTCTTATCACATCGCCCAAATCCTTCCACGTCATTCTATGTTGTATAGCTCAAAACACAATCTATCTAGTAGGATGAATAGAATATAGAGGACTTGCAAAATCTCGCTCATCATGACGATACCGTCAGCATCATGCTCTTGCTACTCCCCCTTACTACACCCATGTCTCATACGGTATGAGAGAGGGAGTGAAGGTTGAATAAGTGGAGGGAGTTAGGAGGAGTAAGTTGAAGTCGAGTTTTACCTCGAGGTAGCTAGGGGGAATGTGGTTGCGAGTCGTTGCTGCTGAAGCCGTATTATTTAGGGATGGATTGGGAGGTTGGGGATTGTTAAGGAGAGTAGGGGGTGGATACGCTGTGGAAGGATGATGGGTTTGCGATGGAGGGTGGGATGTTTGGATCGATTGATAGGAGGAACGGTAGAGGACTTGAGGGTTGGATAGGTTATGGTTGCTGATTGGAAAGGCAATGAGTTGTGTTTTTGATGGTAGTGGGGGTAAGGCGAACGTCCCTAATGAAAACAGATATCGTGTTTGCGTCGATGCATCCCATATCCTGGCAGAGCACTCGTTTCAGAGGTTTCTGCCAAGTGCCTAAGTGGCCAGGACATGGGGCATATATTACGGTCGCCGCCATAGCCCAGGGTTTGCGGCCACAACTGGATAATCGCCAGCGCTGAAATTGGTGCCGTGATGTTTAAGGCAATTCCGACTGTACAAATGATCATATAGTCGAGTCACGTGTAGTCTTTTCTCCTTCGTATACATCAGAATAGCGCCTGAGCGAGTCATCGTACGATTATAAGAGATATGGGTTACAATGCTAGGTATTCCTTCTAGAAGCATGATCTATCTTCTTAGAAGGGAGGAAGTTCTGATTCTATAGAATACTACCTCTGGACTGCCATTCGATCGGGACTCTCGGTGAGCCAGAGCGTAGCATTAACACAATTGGGTAGGCTCGTCTTTGCTAAAGCATAGGTCTACCGCTTTTCTCATGGCAAGGCCTCAGTCTCTGTGGCTAAGGAACGAAGCCGGCGACTGTGTAGAATTATTCCTCCGAAATTATATTACTAATATCCCACGAGGGAGTGAGAGCATAAGTCCGTCACACCTAAGGCTCAAAAGGTGCCGCATGGTGCTCTGGCCACAGCCGGTGACGATATTATTTGATCGTGATATTAGGATCTCTCAACGTCTAGGGTAATGTTCCGAACACTTGCACTTTACCTGTGGTGCCTCGTAACGACAAGCTTGGCAAACCTATTCTTTCTTAATAGTTGGGCAATTTGGATATCTGTACTCGACCGAAGGTTGGAATTGCTTCAGGCACTATGCGGTGGATACCGACATATTGGCGGCGGACCCGGGTATATCTAGTACGAATTGAAGGTCTCCTGCTTCGATGCTTCTATCTTCTTCCGAGTCCGTGGCCCAGACAAAGACGCCGATGCCATGGTTATTGCCTAGCCGATTAGCGGTTGTCTTGTGCAGGGTGATAGTAGTAAGAGGGACGCGCGAATCAACGTGACATGAACATGAATCGAGAAATTTTCTGCCGCTTACCTGTCTTCTGCCAGCCAAGCTGGCCTGTCTTCAGTACGCACTCATCCACAACACGTCCCGCTATATCATGCAGGTTGCGTCAACTGGCTGTATCACTGATAGGGCCAGTTTCATCGCCCCCAGGGAGTTCGCCAGGTTTGTCCGAGAAGTAATCCACCATCACAATCGCGATTGTACAAGTCCCTAGCCGAACGTGTCAATTCGGCGTGGATGATGAAACGATAGCGCTCGTTTCATATCTTGTCCTCCAGTGACTGGAAGGGCGGCTTACTAAACGTATACTTCCTAGGAGTCCGCTGGGGTTTTTGATGAGTTTTCTTTGATGCCCCTGGAGATCTGAACTCGCACGATCGAGTACAATCTCCACGCTTCTCCTCCCAAGACAGCCAGTCCACAGCTCCCGTGCAGTCCGCCGAGGAGAAGACGGGATTCCACCATTTGTCAGGTGTCGCACAATGCCGCCATATGGATCTGTCACCGAATCGCGCTCGAAATTGACGTGAGTCATTGACGAATATTAAGGACGCGTTGCTAGAGGGGAGCTCCAGAGGTGGGTTTAAGACAGCGCCTGAACATGCGAACGGTCTCATTAGGAGAAGATATAAGCAAGCGAGGAGATACCTCGTAACTTCTGACATGTCATTTAGCAGGGGGGGATCTTTCCATCTCATCTGTTGTCGAGAGCCAACTGTGATTTATACGAGGATACCCCGCAACAAAGTAACAAGCATGCTGCAAGGCGCATATCAAGAGCGTGATTTCGGGTTGAATGCGCCTGTATAGCAACATGCCAGATCAAGACCGCGCCGAGCCGTCTGCCTACTGTATGCTGCGGTTATATGCTCATGCGTGGGCTGTCCAAAGAATCTTCGTGAATGAGTACCCGACGCATGTGGCGAGCAAGCTGCCCGGGTTCTTTGTGCCAATCATGACTATTACACGAGCTCTGAGATCAACACAAACAGCTCATAGAGAGTATCTCGCCATATCCATATTGGCAGATTTGGTAGGATGACGCTAGCTGACCTGAGACTAGCGTGCCAAGCCCCAATCCTGCCTGACTGGACCAACCCTAGGAGCGTACAATGCAATCCAGTGACTCGAGCTCAGCCGCCCGCCCCACAATCCATCCCTAAAAAGGGTTTGCCTCGCCAGCGAAGACACGATTCGAGGTCCGACTCCACTAGTCATGCTTTGAGGGATTCTTGTCAACGCTGTTGTGCAAGCCGCACATGTTTTACCTGCATGAGCACGTTGCATGAACACAGCTCAATCACTCCATAATGTCGGCGATCACCTAAATACTGGAGGTGTCGCAGGTTCAAGGCAGCGCTACACCTATGCGGTCTAGATACCCGACTATGGCAGTCAAGACGTTCAACGGCCGAAGTGGCAAGAGGTGGTATCCTTGAAGGAACTACACTATACCGCGGCGTTGCCAGGAATCTCTATGATCATGCGGTGCGAAGAGTGCATCTGCTCAAAGGAGGTCATGTCGGACAGCCATGGCAGCGCTTGTCAAGCTACCTGCGACATTCAGTCGCAGCGACAGCATTCAAAGGCCATCGTCAGTATATACTATGACTCCCCTGCGGCTGCCACGTTCGAACATCGTCGCCGCACTGCCGAGGTGCGAATTACCATATGAACTCAGCGAATCTCGCCCTCTAACAGTCGTTATACTTGAGGCAATCTTCCACTGTAATATGAATGATTAGGGGCACGATGATTGGACCATTACCTAGGCATACCAATCTTTCTTCGTACGAACCCACCAGGACGCTGATAGCTACATGTTCGCTAGCTTTAGGTGTTTCTGAAAGATTTGACTGGAACCGTTGTGCTTGGCTTATCTGCCCCAGTCTCGTTGACAAGCCATTGTCTGCGCGAATGCGATGGACTGGGTTCGCAGTCCATCTTCTATCCCGCTGCTGGCCGTAGACAGTCGTCCCCTTCGACCTCCAGAAGCTGATACAAAGGATCCTCGAGGATATCCCGTTTACAACGCTAGTACCACATTAATTCCCTTTCTTATTATGTTGCTAAGCTTCTTTCACCGTCTTTCGCTTCCAAAAAGCAAGTGGCTTGAGAGATTCTTCATGCAATTCGCTCTCGTCCATGCTAATCCAAAGCCGTCTTTCAGGGCTATGTTGTGTAGATCTTATGTTGGATATCGTCGAGCGCAGGATTGGCCAAAGCTGAGCTAACTCAAGGAGTCTCTACAATGACGCGGACAAACTCAGAGCTCCGGAATTTCCTCAAGAAACCACTCATCCTGATACTTGTATCAACATATCCATCGGAAGAGCATATTCACATTTTCTTCCATGTGCCTACCATGATTGCGGGTGCACCAACGAGCTATCCCATGCTTGGCTCTGCTACAGGCTCCAACATTGATATTGATATATCCCTCACAATTATGCTATCCTATCAATGGTCACTCGGACTGTGGGATAGATGCCGCGCCGTGGCCGAAGACGGCGTTCGGGCTTTTCCATCATTGGAAAACAGGGATGGACACCCCCGATCACCTGCACACCATAATGCATACCGGCCGCCTGCAGAATCCCCAGCTTGACAAATTCTCCGATTGGCCCGTCACTCGCCGAATACCCAATGCTGTGCGAGCTATACTTAGTCGATCCATTGCACTTTTGCGGGCCGAGAATGCTTCCCGAGAGCCGCATCATTCCCCATGAATTGGACGACATTTTATCAGTCCTTGATCGTGCCAATGGTGTGCCGCCAATGCTTGACAATTCGTTGACTTCTTCGTAAATGTGTTTCTTGTAACGGGCGATCCCAGATTGTCCGGGTATTTTAGCGGTTCGGTAACTGCACACAACCATCGTTTAGCATTCGGCCAGCAATCACATTTCTTCTCTGAGAGCACTTTACTAAAACCAAAATTAGATTCTGGAGCTGGTCATAGCGTGCGGAATCCATTTATAGATGCGCGTCTTCCATTGTGGCGATTACGCGCCCAAGCGCACTTCTATCCGACGTTATGGAAGAGACCAAGCGAGATGAGCTATGTCATATAAGAGATGACAGATGTGAGCTCGAATATATATAAGCAAGCTGGAAGACTGAGAAGAAAAACATAACAACATTCACAGATACAGCACAAACCAAAGCCGCGAGTCTTGCATAACAACATCGCCGAGGATCGAATCAAGTAACAACCCAAACACGAACAAGCACCATCATCAGCAACTCTCACATTTCAACAAAATACAATGTATATCTCCCCCGCGCTCGCATCCACGCTCCTCTTCGCAGCCGTCCAAGCATGCATAGAATGTCCTCACCCTGGAAACTTCACCGGCAGACTCATCAAATACACGACTTCCAAGACCGCATACTGCGGTCTCGAAGACGCACCCCCGAACGCCACCTACGCCAGCATCTCTGCAAAGTACTACAACCCACCCGACGAATCACCATGCCTTGCACCCATCAATGTCACGAATCCAGTAACCAATGTGACAATCTCGGCGGTCGTGGTGGGGCAGTGCGAGACCTGCACAGAAGATACCGTGTATCTGACAGAGAACGGGTATGCACAATTGTCAACAAGGAAGCGGAAACCGTTCACCACTGTTGAATGGACTTTTGCTTAGGGACTTTGGGATGCACTATGGACACGGAGATGTCCTTGCTGATGAAGCTGAAAAAGCATGCATGGCGTAAGGGGCACGCATGGGATTATAATTGAGATAGAACTACATAGTATATAATGAGATCGTCTATGTGCGAACCTTCGAACTTGCTTTACTATAATTTCCCAATCTGTCACAGAACACCTTGCCACTTTTCATGCTCGATCTCCAGTGGAAAAGCGCTGGGAAGCTGCTTAACAGACCTGATAACGTCGTCCTATAAGACGCTGACTATTAACGCAAATGCCAAACTACTTACCTTTCGATAGGCTCGTCAGACCTAGGTGCTTAGGTGCTAAAACTAGAGTATGCCAGGCTCATATCTCGAAAGGGGTCACGTGACTCGGCCAAGCGCGCCAAGGCTAGAGGCACTTGTTGGTACTCTTGGCACCTCTCATCCCCTCCTCCCTACCAGAGAACGACCACATGTCGACAGTTGGCGACTCCACTTCCGATAGCTTGAATGGCTAATTTAGAATCCTGAGTATCGAGCCTGTGCTCTGTAGCTTGACGTCTTGATCACGGACAGCCATGTGAGAGGTTTATGCTGGTTTACTGTTGTATGCTGGTTTATTATTAGATTTAACCGCCAGACCAATCCGTCAGCCACGATGAGGGTATTCGACGGAACTGCTTATTTTTGGTGATGTGCTGTCGTATGTTCTTACCGTTGTCCAGGCTGTGCGCCATTTACGACTCATCGTTGCCTATGACTCATGCGAAAGCGCCTTCTCAAGATTAACCAACCTTCGCTCAGCATTGTTGTAAAGCATTCACAGAGGCTGCATATCCTTTTTCGTATTACCCTGAATTGCTTGCAGGACGCGCGATCATCGCCCAAACCTCATACGTAACTGCATCAAAATACATGATGCGAGCCCCTCGCCGTCGCCCACGGCAGAGGTCGACGTTCCTGGATCTTCCGCCCGAGATACGCAACCAAATCTACAAGATCGCTCTCGTCAGCCCATCTCCAATAGATCTCTCGCCTACGAACTACATGACCACTCCCGAGGAATTCGCGCAAGATCTTGAGACGCAACGGCGATACGAGGCCTACGAGCGCGACGATAAACAGCACAACAACCCGAGATATGAGATAATTTTCCGGATTCAGTCCGACCTTTTGTATGTCCGCAAGCATCTAGCAACGGGACTGCTCGGTACATGCACCCAAGTCTACAATGAAGCGGCAAACTACTTCTGGGGATCTAATATATGGCGCTTTTCTGGCGACGAAGACTGGGTTGAGCTGTATCGATTCCTCATTACAATTGGTGCAGCCGCGAGATCACGCATCCAAAGGCTTGATGTCAAGGCAACCTATGCTACGCCTGCCATGTCACCTCTGGACCGCTATCACTGGCAACTAAAAAATCATCCCAAGTTGCATATGGCCAGACTTTGGGAACATGATAGTTATAGATATTGGCCTGAGTGCACAGAATTGGTCTATGAGTTGTTGATGCAGGAGAAGTCGTTGCGAGAGCTGAATTTCCTTGTGCCTTGCGGTTACAAGGTCAGAGCTTCTCTGGAGAACGAGGACATGGCTCCACTGGGTTTTCTCCCTAAAATGAGAATGGTGGTCGAGGCTGGGGGACTGTTGTATGGGAGGCCAAGAGTTTTCATCTCAGGCTGGGATATTCGTGGCATGCCTGGTAGTGATCTCGAAGATACTATGGATGACGTCTCACGATTCTGGACGAAGACCTCGAGTAAAGAGCAATTCTGGATGTCCAATCTCGATTGTCTGGCAGGCGTGAGACAGCTGTTTGAGAGCGAAGAGATTTCGATCCATGCCAACGCAGGTAGAGCACATATACCGAGGAAAGGGCAGAAGGTGAGAAGAACGCTACAGGCTTTCGGACCTTGCGTGATTGTTGTCGAAGACGTCGACTGCCCTTGTTGGAGATGCCACAGACGTTGGCGACCCACGTCTCACGGAGCAATTGGCACCCGCTACAAGAGTCTCGTGGACGTTTGTGATGCAAAATTGCTAGACTCGGCAGATCTTAATCTATGAGAACCTACTTGTCAAGAAGACGAATCGAGTCGGGTAGTTCCTTGTCATACGAGAAGACAAGACATTACTTTCCTCCTGCGCATCACCAGGCTATCATTCAGCCATCACCAACGCCCGTTCACGAGTTGATAGCATTCAGTCTCGCTTACTTCCTATCTCCGAACTAGGCACCCTTTTCAAAGCAATAGGAGGACTCTAAACCTTCGATTTACAGTTGTTAGCGATCACGAAGTATCCCGCGAGCAACGCAAGGGAGGGTATTGTTGCCCAGTCGTTTGGCCAAGGAGTAAGGTAAGTACGTATGATATCTGTGAAATGCCCTACTGGCAACATCTCCTCGGCAAGAATGGCCGTTGCCATTGCTGGACCAGAAGAGCAAACCATATGAATAGAATGCGGTAGTCGCAGGCCAGTCGCGGCTGGCGCTGCTCGAAACACGTTGAGACGATGTGTTGTCGTGAAGAGATCTTTTATTGGAATCAAATTTACGTCCGCGCTGTACCACTCATGTTCTGAGAAGAACCGCTCTGTTTCAGATCTCAGGGGCGCTATGAAAGGTACATGTCGCTCCTCGCGAGTGGACGTGCTCAACGGTCCTTGGCATCGCCCTATAAGCGACCAAACACTACAGCCGATATATGCGCTTACATACAACAACTCCACATTATCGGGATCCACTTGTATTCCTTATCCAGCATTTGCTGTTTCGCTTTTCCCTCGAGAGTCCGGAGCCTCAGTGACCGACTGTCATGAGTCTTTCCCTGGGGTCGTCCCAATTCTCCCCGCCGTACGCACCGCCAGCAGTTCCTGACATCCACAGCTGCGACCCATGGTATTTCAAGGCAAATGATACAGCAGATATCAACGATTGTAAAGTGGCTTTCGAGCTTCTTCCAAAAGCCCCAGATCTTATCGAGTGGGCCATCAATGGAGATCCCGTGCATAAGAACAATTCCCATCAGCTGCCATACAACTCAACATTCGGTCAGTGCAAAATTGCTACTAACTCACAGTCCAATACCCCCGTTGAGTCCAATCCTAACCCTTCCAGGTACCTGTCAAATAACACTCTACGCCTCCGGCCCCTCAGCCCCAGAACTAGACCACTACCTCCTCTCCCCCTCCTCCCTCCGCAAAATGGCCGGCTACCTCCTCCAATCCTGCCTTCTCGCCACCGGAGCCGGCGGCTTCATAACCTCCGGCCTCCAAAACACCCTCTCAACAATAACCCAGCCAAACTTCAGCCACCTCCAAAAATACCGTAAGCCCCCTCCTCCCTACCCCTAACCCCCTTCCCCACGGCCCCTAACCCACTAACACCCACCCCCAGCCCAAAAATCCACCTACCTCAGCCTCTCCATCTCCTCCTACCCCTCCCACCATCCCCTCTACAACCCCGGAAACATGGACCCCCTGATCGCCCAAACCATCGTCGCCGCCACCTTCCACCACAAATTCCAAACTCGCATCAGCACCCCCGCCTGGCGCAACGCCATCAGAAACTACCTCTACTACGAATCCATAAGCGCCTACATGCAACGCGCATGGTACTCGACCTGGTGGTCTCCACCGCAACCGCACGGGACCGCTCCTAATCAGTCGAATGAGAGTTTATCAATGCAGAACATAACAACACTACCGTCGTTTCATCTCAACGCTTCGATACCGGGCGGCCAGCATGCGTGTCAGATCAGCACCGAACAGTCTGAGAATTCGAATACGCGGTGTTTGAGTCGGGATGCGCATAATGAGACCGCTGGGGGGTTGAGAGCTGATTCGTAGGTTTTGTTTGTGTTTCGAGAAGGGGTGCGAGCATCGTATACATCTTCGTGTAGAAATAGGAGGTTACGAAGATATGAAATATATATAACAATAAGTTACAGCTCTTACTATACTCGCGGGTAGCATAAGAACTGACTTTTCCACCACGGCCCTACTTGTCGAAAATTCCACCCAAAATTTGTCTGAAGAACTCCCTTTCTGGTGCTGCCCTACTATACAATACCTAGTAGGCTTCAGGCGGTGGTTGATGGGAAAGCGGCGATGACAGGGTACTAAATC
>JAABUL010004010.1_pt1 | contig 20576 bp, 1 predicted proteins | sample 5559151 | NCBI WGS metagenome assembly JAABUL01 (sample SAMN10711876, study PRJNA513368) | rock metagenome | isolation source: Antarctica rocks | place: Antarctica: Victoria Land, Pudding Butte sud | reverse complement strand
TTATAAAAAACAATAATTGAGACTATTATTTCTTTATAATAATCAATACAATAACGTTTGTCTTAGTCTATTAAGATATTTACTATAATATAAATAATATAATAAAGAAGCAAACAATATAGAATACTTTAAACAAAAGATTCTTAGAGCAAATTAGATTAATTATATAATACTAAATTATATTAAATTAAATTTAATTTAGATTACAAACAAATATATATTAATATATTATATTACTTTCTTATTGTTTTTGTTTCTCTTCTAATACTTTTTTTTGAACAAATATTTTTTTTTGTTTTAAATTTTTTACTTTATAACAAGTATTTTCTTATATTTTGTTTTATATTAATTTAATAGTACTTGCGTATATAACTTTGTTTACTATATCTAAAAGACTAAGAGTTGTAATATTTTTAATAAATACAATTGTTGTTAGTTAAATTAAAAAATATTTATTAATTTATATTTGCATAAAATAATAGTTTAATAGATAAAAAAAAACAATTTAGATTTTAAATTAAATAAGTTTTTGCAATTCTTAAATAAATATAGAAGAATTTTTGTTATTAACAAGAAAAAAACAATACAATAAAAATATTGTTTTTGCAAATACAAAACAAAATAAATTCTATTTTTTTTTAAATCTTTTTTTAATCGATTACAACTTTTATTTGTTGTTTTGTTCTCTAAAAATATAGTTAGAAAGTCGAAAATATATAAATTACAATTATTTTAATTTTTTCTAATATTTACAATTTTGCGTTTTCGATAATTAGTTATTTAGATTTTACTTTTTGGTTTTTTGCATTTAACAATTAACAAAACAAATTATTATTTTTGCAAAAAATTCGAACAATACTTGCTAATATATTTGTATTATAAAAAAGTATTAGATAATATTATTTAATATTATTTAATATTAGAATATAAATAAATTATATAAAATATAATTTTTCTTTTGCAAGTTATAGTTGTTTGTAACAATACTAAATTTAAAAATTACAATTTTTGAATAAATTCTAAATAGAAAGCAAAACTGTTTAGACTTGTAAAAAAATTATAAAAAAAAAATAACTGTTTAAATAGATAGTTTCAAATATTAACAAAACAAAAATATTGTCGATATTTTAGTATTAAAAGAGATAAGAAGAATAGCTATTTTAATTTATTAATATCGATTTAGAACTAATTTGTTATAGTTGCTCGATTCGATAAACAATATTTAATTATATATAATAAAAAAAATGCGCAAAATAGTTAAAAATTTTTACAATTTTAGCAATAGCAAGAAGTTATATAATTATATTGTAATATTGTTGCAAAATTGCGTCTTTTTAAATATAAATTATTAACAAACAAATATACTATTTAAAATATTTTAAATTTTAATAATTGTTAAAATCTTTGTATTACTATTCTTTAATAACAATTAAAAAAACTTTAAAACAAATTTTTTAATTAGATGTTTATTTATAAAATTAAGTTTAGAGATAATTAGAATAGTATATATTATAATTAGTTACTATATAGAGAAATTTTGCTACAAATTGTATATTACAATTAAATTTAAAAAAAATTGAATTGACAACAAATAATCTATAATGCAAATTATATAATTATATATACTAAGCTAATAATATTAAAAATCTAAAATATTATATAAAGATTATAAGATAATTAAAGTATAACAAAAATTAAATTGAAATTGCGCAAATTGCAAAAAAAAAAAAAATTTATAATAAAAAAACAAATTGTAGTTTAAAACTTAAAACAAAAATATATTTTTTTGAGAAAAACTTTTTGTTTAATTTGAATAATTTTAACTTTAAATTTAAGATAGTATTACAACAATATAAAAGACTAAACAATAAAAAAATATTTAATAAAAAATAGAATAAATAAAATTAAATTTGCTAATATTAGAAACTAACAATTGTTGCAAAATACTAATTACAATCTAAAAAAAAATTCTTCCTAAAATATAGATTTAAATTTTAGAAAAATTTTAATTTAATTTAATCTAATCTAATTTAAAATTTATAAAATTGTATTAATTAATTGTAATATATTTTATAGAAAAATAGCAAGAAAAATAATATGCAAAAATAAATTATTTTTTTCGAAGAAATTTATTTTAGTCTAAACTACTTTAATATAATCTAATATCTATATAGTATATTAATTGATTGCAATAATACTTGTAGAACAATAAAATAGAAAGCAATTCAAAAATAAATATTTTATACAAAAAGAATAGATTGTTTGTTAATTGTTTAAAATTAATATAATATACTAACTAACTATATTAACGCTTCTAGAAAAATTCTAAAAATAAAATTAGTACAAAGATAGACAAAATTCTTAGAAATAGTTTAATTTGACTTAATCTAATCTAATCTAATTTAATCTAAAATACAATTAACTAACTACAACTTGTATATAGAAGACAATTAAATTTAATAACAATATTAAAATAGATTTTTCTTTAAAAATCGAATTGAACAAATATTTTGTTAAAAATATATCAGAAATACTAATATTTCGAATTTAGAATAATAATTATAACTCGACAACTAATTTAATAGATAAATAGACAAATAAAATATATAGAAACTATCTGCTATATTTAACTTCTAAATAGTATTAACTAAAAGACGTTTGACAAACAAACAATACTAAAAAAGGGAAATATAAATATTGTAAGTTGTATTTAACGTCTTCTTAATATTATTAAAACTAATATAAATTGTAAACAAATTAATTAGTACAATAAAGATTGTCAATTAAAAGAATTTAAATTAAAATAAATACAAGACTTAAGTAGAATTCGAAAATAAGACAAAGACTATAATATTAAAGTTAACAATTAATCGAATTGCTTAAAAGAAAAAGCTAGAAGTAAGAAAAAAATATACAATACTTTATAATATAAGATAAACAAAACAAATAATATTATTAATAATACAAATAGATATAATAGATTTTAGATCTATACAAAGACGCAGTCTCTAATACAATTTGTACTAAAGATTTCTATATATAGTAAGAAAAATATATATAAATTTCTATAATTTTAGACTGAATTTAATTATCGAGATATCTAGAGTTTTGCTCTATCAACAATTCTAAAGTAATAAGATTAATTAAAATTAAGTTATCGAATATATTAATTATAATTATAGTAGAACTAATATAGACAATTAAGAATATATTTGAATTTATATCTATAGCCTAGAAGACTTCAATACTATTAATATTATTGTAAGATAATTATAGATAATATGTAGATTGCGCTCTTTTAGTAAAAACTATAAAAAGAGTGCAAGTTATACTAATTCTGCTAAATCTGCTATTTCTGCTAAGACTATTAATACTGTAACGCTCAAATATTTGCAACTAAATTCTGCGCTTAATTATATAGAGCAAACTTATCGACTAGTCTGCTACTTTAACTATTAGTTACTAATAGTACTATTAACAAGAATTCCGGAATTGTCGATAATAAACAAAATATAAACAAAATAAAAATATATTATATTTTTATTTAATAATTTTGTTAACAATTTAAAGTTACAAAAAAGTTTAATTGCAAAATTGTAAAACTTTACAAAAAAAATTTAAATCTATTTAATTTAAATTAACAATAAACTTAAGAATATTTTGTTTAAATTTAAATTTTTTTGTTTTTGTTTTTGTTTTGCTTTAAATTTTAAATATATATTAATAAATATATTAAAAAGCAAGCAGAATCTGGTTTTAATTTTTTTTTAAAGTAGATCTATTAATTGTTGTATTTTAACAAAAAATTAATTTTAAATTAATTTTGTTTTTGCAAATTTCTATTCGAATTTAATTTAATGTTTTAAAGAGCAAATTAAATTGTATTTCAATTAATAAAAATAAAATTAAGTTTAATTTGTTATTAGTAAAACAAATTCTTTATTGTATTAATAAATTTTTATTTTGCAAATTATATTTTTTTGTATATATTTTATTGTTTTAGAAATTATATTTTTAATTTCGAATTTTTTATAATAATTAATAACAAAATATTTTATTTAATTTTAAAAATATTCTATAAATTAATAAATATTGGCAATTATTATATTGTAAATAGAAATAAAATTTATTGCAATACAATAATTTAATTTACGATTAAAAATTTTGCAACAAATAGAAGAACTTTTTTTTCGCAAATATATATATATTTGTTTATACAAATTATATCTAAAAGATTATTATAAATTGTAATATATTAATTTCCCAAACAACAAAATATTAAAATTATTTAATTGTTAATTTTCTTAATCTTTTAAAAGATAAAGATAAAGATAAAGATATATTAATTTAAGATTTATATATTATTGTCTTTGCAACAATTTATTTATAACAAAAAAACAATTGCAATTAAAAAAAAAGAAAAAAATTATATTTATATTTATAATTTATAATTTATTTAATATTTGCGCAATATTAACTTTACTTTAAACTTTATTTAAAATTTTAATAACAATAATAATAAAACAATAATTTATTATAAATTGTTATTGTTATTATTATATTGTTTTACAAATTATATTAAATTAAAGTACAAATTAATTTTTATTAGATAAAAAACTCTTTTTCTATTAATTTTTAAAAAGATTTAAAAAGATTTTAACAACTTTTTGTAATATTAGCGCTTAGCAAATATCTTTATCTTTAATAAGACTAATATAACTTTTTATATTATTAAGAATTAATATTTTAAGAGAGAAAATAATTGTAATATTATAGCGTCTTCGATATATTAGCGTCTTAAAATATAATGGAGTATATAATCTTAAGTATCTATAAAAGCTCTAAATAATACAATATCTCTTTTTAAGTTAAATAGCAAAGAATAAGCTTGCACGTTATAACAAATATTAGATAAAAAGCAAGTTTGTCTCTTATTGCTCTTTAACAATTAGTTTTACTACTATCTACTCTATATAATTAAGATATAGTTGTTAGAATTAGAGCTGTAATAGCTAGTATATAATTAAATAACAAGAATACTAGCTATATAGAACTAACTATATACAGAAAATAGATATAAGTACTATAGATATCAAGACGCTAGATATTACTTGTAGTATATTTAAGACTAGAAAGCCAAAATCTAAAAAGTAACTAAAAAACAAAATCTATCTAATCTAAAATTATAATACTATTTTCTTTTTTTATTTACAAATTTCGATAAAGTAATATCAAATTTCTTAATAAATATTTCTAGTTAACTTTGATTAATTTCGAGTGCTTGTTAAGTATAAGCTTTAATTAATATCAAATATATATTAAGTATTGTTTAATAATTAAAATTGAAGTTTTCGATATATATTAAACAAAAAAATTAATTTGTCGAATAGAGAAAAATAATTCGAAATTTTAAAACAAAATATATAAAAAACAATAATATGCAAAGTAAAGAGTATATATATTGCAAATAATATTCTAGTTAATTCTTAACTATTTTTAATTAGTATTAAGTATATTTGTTAAATACAATCTAATATTCGAAATTAAATATCAAGCAACTATCGAATAGTAAAAATCGAATTTCGAGTAGTTTGTCGAGCAACAACAAGATTAAGAGAGAGAAAAATAAATAAATTTTAAGAAAAAATCAAATATTAAAAAATTGAGAAGAATACAAAAGATTATTAATTCTAATTCTAAGAGAAAGATCTAAGTTATATAACGCAAAAATCGAGAAATTAACAACAAGATAGAGATTGATTATATTTTAGAGAATTTAAAAAGTTAATTATGTTCGAAAAAGTTTACAAAATTAATTAATTATATAATATAAAAAAAAAGCAACAACAAGAGAGATAACAATGTCGAAAAGTCGAAATTTGTCGAAATTTAACTATGTTTGAACACGGTTGTCTAAATCTATTATATAAAGAGAGAAAATAATACAAAAGTATCTTAATAGCAATTTATTCGCAATTATATATATGTTTAGAAAGATTAAATCAACTCTTATTCGAAGAATATTTAGAAGAAATATCTATAAAATGTCTAACAAAAGTACTATAGAAACAACAACAAGAATTGTAAGTATATATCGATATAAGAATATTGTTGTAAGCAGTAATTGTAGTAATAACTATTAAATTAGAAAGCAATCTATTTAATTCCGGGCAGAATATCTATGTATATCTATTAAGACTCTAACTCTATGCAGATTCTAGACTGTATATCTCTGGGAGAATCCCGTAACAATCGACTAATTTCTAGCAATAGTAATATATCAATAATGCGTTTTCGATATTCTTGTTAACTAACGTATAAGATATAGTAGTATAAGATATCTAATAGAAGCACTATAGAAGCAACAACAAGAATTACGAATATATATTAACTAACTTCTAGCAACAATAATATATCAATTATATGTTTCTAAAATTCTTGTTAACTAACGCAGAAAACAAGATAATATATTAGATAAGTTTAATTTGAAAAAGTATTTAATTTTGATTACAATTATATAGCAAATAACTCTTAACAATAGTAATATACTAGCAATATATTTCCGGAATCGATTCTAGATATAACAACAAGAACTATAAATATATATTGAGCGACGTTTGTTATTCTACTTGTTAGATTTCCAATTAGAAGACGTCTTAAATATCTAGTAAGATTTTATTGCATCTAGATACTTGCAATAGAAGTTAGCAACAAAGTTAGAACAATTATTAGCTATAGAATAGTCTAGTTATTTAGATTTATTGTTGTAGTTTGTATAACTTGTAAAGAGAATTTGATACTATAGTATTCTGCGTCTATAATTAGTAACAATTAGATTCTAATTTGCGTTATTGTTGTTCTTGTATATATTATATTGTAATATCTCGATATCTTTAATATAGTATTTAAGATTATTGTTGCTAATATTGTTAACAACATTAACAAACAATAAGAATTTAATTTGTTAATCTAACAAAGATTTGCTTTTGTTAAAATACAAAAATTATAAATAAAATACTAGATAAATTTTTATTAATCCAAGCAATTCTAGTTTGTAGATATAATTATTAATTGCTCAAATTATTTTATAGAAATTTGCGTTTTTATACTTTAGAAACTTGTATAATTAAGTTGTTTTAATATTTCGAATATTAAATATAACTTTATTATCGATTTTAAACTTCAAAATTGCAATATGTTTATAATTAGCAAACTTTACTTATTTAACTTAGATTTAAACAAGCTCTTACCACAGAAAGTTTTGCAAAATTTCGATTTTTTTAATAATTTTGTTAATATTTTTTATATTGCGACAAGTTTCTAATATATTGTTGTTAAAAAAACTTTAAGTAGTTTTAAATCTAATTGTAATAGATAGTCTTTAATAACAAAGAAAAGTAATAAATTAATAAATTTGCTAATATAATTGTTTGCAATAAACTCAACAATAATAAAATGATTAATTTAGTTATTCTAATTATACTATATATATATTCGAAGATATTGTTTAAGAATAACGTTAATATTTTCAATTTAGTTTTTTAATTTTTAAGTAAAATATACTTAATATTTTAGACTTAGTTCTTAATTTTTTGCAAAAATAGTATTAAAAGTAAACAATAAATTAAGTATCTTTGTTATAAACAATAGTAACTAAGACGTTCTTAAAATATTAAATAAAATTAATAAAGATCTAAATAACAATTTTAATTTTTAAAGAGTTTATAAGTATAAACTTCTTATTTTTAAATAATCTATTAATTATTATTAAGATATATTGAAAGATCTTTTCTTTATAATAATATAGCAGCAAAAAAATAATAAAGTTGCAAAATATATTTTATTAATAACAATCTAAAATAGATAAAGATTTTAATAAATTATACTTATATTGCAATATAATTTAATATACTTATAAATCGAACAACTTTTAATACATTTTTTAATATCTAAATATAATATAAACTAATAGTAGTAACATTATATCTTCTTAAATATTTTTATTTGATTTATATATTTAGTACTTAATAATTTATATTAAAATTTAATTGCTTCGACTTATTTTGTCTTAAATAAATAGATACTTAATTTTAATTATTAAATATTCGATTATTATACAATTCTTAAGCTTTAGTTTAATTGTTTTGCAAAAAATAACTAAAATCTTTTATTTATTAGCTTTTTTGATTTAAATAATTTAATTTATTTTATTATTATACAAATATATTTTTGATATCTATTAAGTAAGAACTTCGAAATTAGATTTTATTTTAAATTTCTTTTTTTCTATTAAATTAATTGCAACAACAAACAAGAATTAAATTATAAAAAAAATTGCAAATATAAATAGCTAAAGTATAGATACAACAAATATATTTAACAAAAAAACAAAAATTATAGCTAAAGACAAAAAAACTATAAACTAAAAATTGTAAATACAACAATAGCAAACAAAAAAACTAAAAAAAGAGATTTAACAAAACAAAGTTAATTTTATTAAAGTTGTACATATATTGCAAATAATAAAGATATAAATAGTTTTATATCTTTGTTAGTTGCTAGCAAGATTTAAATAAACTTTTTGCACTTTTTGCAATTTTCTTGTTAGCAATTAATTTAGACTCGATAAAGTCTTAAATTAAACAAACTAATTTTATTGTTAAATTGTAAATAATACTTAATAATAACAAAATTAATATAATAACTTTAACTATGTTTAATCTTAAATTGTATTATTTAAAAATTGTATATTGTTAAAAGTAATTGTATTGCAATTGTTTAATTAAATTGTCTAACTTTGTATCTAATATATCTAATTAATAAATAATTTTAGAATTAAAATTAAATAAAAATTTAATCTAGGAACTTAACAACAATTAAGTTATTTAATAATTATAGATAATTTAAATATATAATTATAATATACTTTTTGATTATTATATTTAATAGAAAAAAATACAAAAAATATATATAGTAAGACAATGCGCTTAATAGATAATATAACAAGATAATACAATAAATAAAATACAATAAATACAATAGTTTAAATTCTTAATTTCTTGCTAACTATTTCGAATTTCGATATAACAAAGATATTTAAATGTGAATTTTATTACTACTTATTATAGTAAAATTTTAGATTCTATATTAATTGCTTTAACAACTGCAAATTTTTTAATTTAATAATTTTGCAATTAATATAAATAGTAAGAAGATTGCTATTTAAATATATAAAGTAGAATATTAGTATATATTGTATAGAAACAATAGTAATACAAATAAATAATATATTTATTAAAAAAGAAATTAATTATAAAAATTTTAATAGTCTTTTAAAGAGCTAATAAGATCGATATTTAAATTTAATATTTTTTATTGTTTTTTTTGCTAATAGTTTTATTTTGCAAAAAATTTCGAATTAATTGTACAAAAAATATTTTCCAAATTAATAGATTTTTAGTTTTCTAATATCTGCAAATTTTATATAAAACTATTATTTTAAATTTGTATTTGCATTTCTTCTATATTACAAATACTTAACTAATAATAGCTTAATATATTATTTTTTTATATTATTTTTTGTATATTAGAAACTGTGTTAATCGATTTTTTTTTGTTATAATTAATTTGTGCTACTATATTTTCTTGCAATTTCTTGTCTGCTATCTTATAAGCTAAATTAAGTATATTAGCAATATATAATATATTAAATATATTATTCGAATATATTATTAATTTGTTTAATTTAAGTTATTAGAGTTTTAGAGCAAAACATATTGTTAAATTAAGAATTTTTAATACTAAATAAAAAAATTAACAATATAAAATATAAGAATTAACAAGTTTTGCAATTAAGTATTTAATAGATAATACAATAGAGTAATATATAGCAAATATATATACTTGTATTCGATTTCGATAATTAAAAAGTATATATTATACAATAATTAATATAATAAATATAATAATTTTTAGTTGTAATAATATTAAATAAAAGTAATATTTAAATTCTAACTTTAATATTAAACGCGTAAATTTATTTTATAACTGCAATAATTTTTCTGTTTAAATATTATATATTAATTAATATATTTAATACTATCTATTGTTTTAATTTATATAGTTGATATATAAGTTTGTTTTGTATTATCTATATATATTATTATAAAAACTAATTAAAAAAATAGACTTGTTAAGATTAAATTTTTTCTTACTTAGAAATTCGAATATTGCTAAGTAATTAATATTATATTATCAAGTAAAAGATTTGTTCTATATTATCTATATATATTATCTTTAAGACTAATTTAAAGCGCAAAATATCTATTTTATTAACTCTTTTGCGTACTATTGTTAATAGAAATTGTACTACAATATAAATCGAAAATAAAAAGCTATTTTACAAAAAACAAAATATTAATTATATAGTATTTTACGAATATTTAATTAAGTTGCGAACAACAACTGTCTTTAAGAAATTCTCTAAATATATTAAAAATATAGTAGCTAATAAAAAAATAAAAAAATAACTATATAATAATATATTTAAATAATATATATATATTTAAAAAGTTAATTATATTGTAGCGCAATACTTTAAGATCAAACTAATAAAGAAAATCAAAGATAAAAATATTGCAAAATAGACTAAAATTAATACAATTGCTATACAAACAATTTTAAAGAGTAAAGATATAAATACAATACAATCTTTTAATATTTAAATATATATAAAGTCTAATATAAATAAAATAACTAATCTATATATTAGTCTGATTCTAATTAGTTCGAATTAAGCAAAAGTATAATTAAATATATAATATTAATTATCGAAATAATTTAATAACGCATTCTATATTATAGAGAATTTAATAAATTAAAAAAAGTATATAATTGAAATACAATTAACAAATTTAAAAAATTCAAAAATACTTTTGCAAGTAATAAAAATACTACAATTTGCAAAATATTCAATTTTTTAAGATCGACAAATGACAATTTTGAAGACTTAATTAAAATTAATAATAATAGAGTAAAAATAAGATAGAAGAAAACAAAAAATAATACAAAAATAATAGACAACAAATATAGAGATATAGAGTATAAAGACAATAATAATAATAACAAAAGCAAAAAATAAAATAATAATACTAAAAATAAAATTAATTACAAGATTGTAGAGATCTCGAACTAGTTAATAGTATTAATAAGTTCAAATGTATTATCTAAATATATTACTATATACTTTTCGATAAAATATAAAATCGAAATTTATTAAAAAACTATAATAGTTGTAATCTATTTACTATATAAATATTAAATAATTTATATACATTACTTTACTGCATTACTATAGAATATTTAGATAAAAAAATAATAAAATTTAAAATCTAATTTATACTTATTAAATTTGCTACTAAATAACTTTATTTTTTAACAATTCGAATCAATTTTTTCGAGTCGATTTTCGATTCTAACTTTAGAAATTGATTCGATTTAACTCGATTTTCGATTTTAATTTTAGAAATTGATTTGTGAAGACTTTCGAATCAAGTTGATTCAAATTGCTAAAATTCGAATCAGTTAATCGATTCGAACTCGATTAATCGATCCGACGCAATTAGTCTAGATAAACTATTATTATATTATAGAGTTAATATTTAAGTAAGTTTTTCTCTTTTAAATACTATTGCTAAAAATTGTTTAAAACTTGTTTAACAATTTTTAAATTAAAAAGTTGATATTAATATATTAAACAAATATAAAGATATACTATTGCAACTATTATTTAAACAAAACTATTTTAATTTAAAGATAAGTAATTTTATAGTACAAATACTTATTGCTGCTAAAATAGATATTAACAAAACGTATAACAAAATATACAATAGAATATTTTTGTTATATTTTTAAGTTTTCGAAGTCGAAACGCGTAGATTCTATGACAATTATTATAAGAAAAAATATTAATTTATTATTTAATACTTGTTACAAAATAAAATTAATATTAACAAAATTATACTAAACAATAACTTTGTATTAAATCTTATATATAAACTTTTTAACAAGTATTATAAAATTATATTAATCGAAATACTATTGCAAGAAAACGTTAATTTTAATATTTTAAAGATTAAACAACATTAATATATAATTAACTTAATAGTACTAAGATTTACAAACTTGTTACTTAAAAGATTAATCTCGAGACTATAAATATTTTTAAGCAAAATACTTTATATATAACAATTAAAATATATAATTTTTTAATAATCGAAATACTTTTCGAGTATTATATTAATATTTTAATTTGAAATAAAAAAAACAATACAATATATTCTTATCTAAATAAAACAAAGAATTTAATAAATCTAAATCTAAAAGTACAAATTTTGCAATTGCTCGATAAATAAGAATTAAAAAACAAGTAAAAATCGAAAAACAATTAAAAGTTAAAAAAGATAATATAAAATATTAAATCTTGTATTAAGATAAACAACAATTTAATACTTTTTTTAATAAAAAACTGTTTTAATATACTATAATAAAGATATAGTAAAATTAGCTATATTAATTAGCAAAAAAAAATAAAAAGTATTGTTAAAAAGCAAGAAACTAATAATAGAAATAACAATTAAAACTGTTATCTTATTACTTTTCTATCTCTTTATTATTATTTTAGCAAAGAAATTATATTATTGCAGTTGTCTAACAAAATAATATTAAAGATTAACAATAGATATACAAATAAAACTTTCTTGCTTATTTAGATAACAAAGTTTGTTGTCTAAAGTTTTGCTGCGTAACTAAATTCTATTATTAATTGTTTTATATTAAAAATTCTTAAGATTGTTTCGATTATTAAAATAGTATTAATTAATTTTTGCAAATCTATCTTTACAATCTAATCTATAATATTTTAGTTCGAATTAGCTTTTTTATATAGAATAATATAAAAATAGAATCTTTTAGTATCTTTTAATTGTTAATTTTTGCTAATTTTTTTTGTTTTATTGTTGTTGCAAAGCAAGCAAAGCAATACGCTAGCATTATTAAATAACTCTAAAACAAAAAAGTCTTAACAACAATACTATTAATATATTATAATATAGAGATAACTATAAAGCTAAACAATTTTACTAGTAATCTATTTTGTATTTAAGAAATTTAGTTTAGTATTAAATATTAGATATTGCAAATTATTTCTAATACAATTAATATTCTAAATATAATATCGAGCAAGTTAATTAAAGATAGCAAGCTTTTTTAAATATAAATAAAAAAAATAGAAACAATATATAGAGATTTTCTATACAAATTCTTTAATTAGATTATAGAATTTCTTAATATTTTAATCGAAATTATATACAAAAATATTAAGCAATTTTTTTTTAAATTAATAGAGATTATTTTCAGAACAAAAGTTAGAAACTAAAAAATACTTATTAATTTATATAATTAAAGACAATTTATAAAATAATTTGTTTTTTGTATTTATTAAGGTTTTAATATCTATAAAAACTATAATATAAGATTTTAAACGCAACAATTTTTTTATATATTTTAAATATTTATATTTTTGTATTTTAACTATCTTTAAAATACTAATTGTATTAACTTTTTTAAATTTGCAACAATATATATTGTAGTTAGCTTACAACTTAACTAATAGATTGTATTATTAATAATATTTGTTTTTTTAATTTTGTTTTATTCTAAGTAATTTTAGACAAACAACTAAATTGTGTATTTAGAAAGAAGTCGAAATAATAAAAAATAATTTTTTTTGTATATATAAATAGATTTAGCAAAATATTGGCAATCTTAAATACAAACAACAAAAATAAAGAAAAAATTAAATAGAAAAGAAAGAAGAAGATTTTTGTGTTCTTTTAATTTTTTAAATTGCAATTAATTTAATATAGGAAACTAAGATCTTAAAAGAGAAAAAAATAAAAAAATAAAAAAAGAAGAAAAAGAAGAAAAAAACTTTTTGCTCTTTTATATTCTCTAACTATAATTAAGTTCTATAACTAGTAATACAATATTTAACTTCTTAATTTAAGAAAAAATTTATAGTAGATAACTAGTTGTAGTATAGTATCTAAATTCTCTTAAATAACTAATTTTAGCTAATTTCGAGATAAAATATACTGTTTGTTCTAATAATTAGTCTTTTTCTTAGTATTAAGAGAATTAGTTATAATATACTAGAGATTATACTACAAATAATCAATTTAATCGATTTAAATTAAATTGTTAAACAAAATTAGTTTTTAATCTTTTAATTACTAAACAAAGTATTTTTACAATATTAACTTTTAAATTTAAAAAAATAATATAAAATTGCTATCTTAAAAAGACTATATTCTAGAGTAAATCAAAAAGAAAAAATAGTATTCTAAATAGTTAAAAACTTAATATTAAGATTTATTCTATTCTATATATAAGCTAATCTAAAAATTATAACGTAGACAATAGCAATTTGTAAAATATATTCAAATTAATTAAGTCAAAATCTTGTATATTACTAGTTTATACTTTTAAAGATATATTTTGTTATTTAAATTAATATTGCATTTTAAGTAAAAATATATAATAGACTATTTATCTAAATAGTAATATAAATACTTTTAATAAAAGTATTGTTTTAAATTATTATAGCTCAAGAGTAAGTATAGATACTTTAGCGCTAAAAGTACTTTATTACTTAGAAAAATAATATATTGCGTTAACAAGTATTTAATTAAAAATGAGACAAAAAGATTTAATTGCTAAAAAATATTTTGTATTGTTTTCTTGCGCTTAAATTTGATTGTCGAAAAATTCTTTTTTTAACAAAAATTATAGCTTTTCTGCAATTGATATAGAATTGTTAAGATATTAACAACTGTTTTTTTTTAATATTTCTTTTTCAAAAAATTAGTAACAAAAATAAAGAGAATTTTAATAACGCAAACGTGTTCTACAAAAATATAAATTTTTAATTTTTATCTTTTTCTCTTTTATTATAGATAGCTCTTTTAACTAATATTAAATATTAATTATGAATTGCTCTATTTTGTATCTTGCTATTATCTCTTTTAAAAATGCTTGCTTATATTAACAAATAATATTATAATAAATTTGATAAATCTCTTAATATACATAATAAAGCAATATTTCTTTTATAGTTTTAATAAATCTTTTGTAATCTTAAAAGATTTTTTGTAATATTTGTAACTTTTTATACAATAGATTTATCTCGAAATATTGTTAAATTTCTATTTGTTAAACAGTTGTAAATTGTCTAAAATATCGAAAATAAATTGTTTGACTTAGTTTACTAATTGCTCGTATTAATACAATTTAAAATTTTAATTCGCAATAAATAGCTTAAATATTAAATATATATCTTAAGATATAATTTTTCTAATAGACAACAAAGTTGTAATATTGCAAAACAAGATTTTGTTGCAATTTAATAATAAAGTTTTATATTAATTAATAATAATTAAAATAGAAAATTTATATATTATCTACTACTATTGTTAAAAACTTCTTTATTGTTATATCAAAAAATATATAGATTAATCGATAGCTTTATATTAATAATTGTATCTAAATTAATTGTTTACAAACAAAAAGTAATATATATTAAATCTTTTGTCTTAAAATTTGCGTTTTATAAATAGTACTCTTTTATTAACAAAAAACAAATATTATTTGTATTTTGTATTTAAACAAAAATTTAAACTAATTGTATTCTAAAAGAATTTAAAAACAAAACAACTATTTTGCTAATATTAATTTAGAATTAACAAAAATTTTATTAACAAAAATTAATATTCATATTGTAATATACAAACAAAGCAAAAGATAAAGTTTATTTAATATATTAAAAATATCAAATTTGTTTCTGTTAAAATTGTTAACAATTTAATATATTTATTATTTAATAATATATAGAGTACAACAAAGAACACAAATATCTCTTTTTGTTTAAAATAATTCTTAATATATTTGTATACAATCTCTAGAATTATTTGCAATTGTTTCTCTTTATTAAGATTCGAAAATAAAGTAATTTTAATATACTAATAACAAATTGCAAGAAAAGCAACAAATCGATTTTTAATAATTTCGATTAATTGTATAATTAAAGTTAATTAAATACAATATTGTTTGTAATTAAATACTATCTCAAATAAAAAAAAATAAAAAAACTCGAACTTATTTTTTGTATATATAATAGATTTTTTCTTCGACTTTGTGCGTAAATTATATTTGATTGCAAGTTGCTATTGTATCTATAATTAATTAGTAAAAAACAAAATATAGCAAAACGAATATACTTTGTATATTTAATTTTTTACAAACAAATTAAATATATAGCAATCTATTTTTTTCTTTTGTATTAAGCAAAATATATTTTAATATATTTGCAAAGTGCTAGCAATATTTAAAGTATTCTTTCTTTTATCTATTAATTAATCGAAAAAAATATAAAGTATATTAATTATAATAATTTTAAAAGTATTTACAAAATCTTTCTCTATAAGTAAATAATATCTATAAAAATCAATTATTATAGTTAACTACTAACAAAAAAAATGCTTTTTATTTGAATTAAAGAATTTTAATTTAGTTTTGCAAGTTTTAGATACTGTTTCTATAGACTTGTTAAGTTAAAATCAAAGTTTTAAAGTTTTTTCTTTTTTTTTGTAATATTCGATCGACTTTTTGACTATTTGTTTGCTATATTTTCTAGAAGTTATAATATTGTTTAATATACAAATTAGATAGTAGAGAGTTTGCAAAAAATAATAAACAATAAAAAACAATTAAGAAAGAAAAAATAGATATTAATTATAATAGAAGTATAATAACAAAAAAGAGACTAATAAGATATTAAAACAAAACAAGTTCTCGAATAAGAATAATATACTTCAAATTTATAATTGCAAAACATAGAAAGCAAATTAGAAGTTAGAAAATATTCGACGAAAAATTTATTAAAAGCAACATTTGCACTAGTCGAAAATAATAGTATTTTGTTTGTTTTCTTCTCTTCTTTTATATTTTTAAACAAAATAAAATTTTTTATTAATTTAGAAAAGCTCTCTATAAGTTTAAGCAATTATTTTAAGTATAATATAATACTTTTGCAATATTTTTTAAAAAGTATTACTTTTGTCTATTAAATTTTAATCTAAATATCTTTACTAATAGTTTTACTATTATTGCTATCTATATAGATAATTTTTTAATTGTTAATATTAATAAAAAGTTTATTAATATTGTTAAAAAAGTTCTTGTTAATTGTTTTAAAATAATTAAATTAAACTTTATTTAATAGTATTTAAAAATTAAAATTAAGCGCAATCTTGCAATTCGAATTCTCTATTTAAGTTGAAAAGTATATCTAAAAAAGATATTAAAAAACTACAAAATATAGAAATATAAACTAGTTGTTATCTTTATAAATATATTTAAAATATATATTATTAATTTAAAATATATTGTAGATCTAAATTATTATTATATCTATTAATCGACAATTGATTCTTTTATATATACAATACTAAATACTTGATTAGATATTGTTTTTGTTATCTTAATAATAAACAAATATATTTTCAATTCTATTAACACTTACTGAAAACTATTAAACAAATATTTTATTATTTTCGAAATACTTTTAAACTTTGTCTTATCTTCTATAAGAGTATTTGTTCTCTATTAGACTATATAAATATTAACTAAATCAAAAATCAAAATATTTGTTATTCTATCTCTAAATATATCTTTAATCTAGAGAGTATTGTTATCAATTAATTGTTTAAATATTAATTAATTATTGCTCTTTCTATTTGCAAAGTTAAATATATTAAACAAACGTAAATTGTTAAGAAAACTATTTAACTTCAAGTACTATTAGAGCAATTGCAATTATTTTATTTATTCTTATTACTATTGTTTATATCTAGAATTCTTATTGCTATTAAAACTTTCTCTTTAATACTCTTAATACTATATCTAGTTGTTACTATTATCTATTGCGACAATTAAAAAATTATAGCGTTTGCTAAGAATTTCGCGCAATATATTCGAACAAAGTATATAAGTATTTAAATTTACTTTGTTTACAAAAAGATTGCAAATAATTAAATTAAACTAAAATATATTTTTATTAAAAAATAGATGGCTAACAAACTAATTAAAACTTCTTTTTATAATATATTTGAAGTATTTTAACAAGCTTTTAATTTAACTTAATAATTAGATTACTTATAATCTTAAATATAGATACTAGACTTAGTTATCTAAATAACTTGCAACTAAATAGTTGCTATATTTATTGTTGATAATTTTTGCATTATTTATTTAAATCTATATCTATTGTTCTTATTGTTTTACTAATAAAGTTATTAAATATTATTGACAACATTTGCATAAAATTTTGTTAAAATTTTGTCTTTTATATATTCTTTAAGTTATAGAAGATCTCGAATTTGTAAACATATATACGTCTATATATAAATTGCTAACAAAGAACTTTTGTATATATTTTTTACTTTTGCTAAAAAGATACTCGAGACTTAATAGTTTTAAAATAGATTTCAAACTTAATAAAATATAGAATATAATTTATATAAAAATTGATTTCTAAACTTGAATTAAATAAAAGTGTCGAAATACTATAATCGATTTGATTTAGTATCAATACTATTTGACTCGATACATTTGATTCAATATTATATAATCGATTTGAATAGCTCCAACTAATATATATAGATAGGCAAAGCCCCAGCTTCTACATAGTAACTAAGCGTTCTATTATCTATTATTTTGACATATTGCAAGATTAAATAAGATAAGATAAGTCGAATCTAGTTCGACATAACTAGATTAAGCTCTTGACAATTATTGTCGAGTCGAATATTTGATTTTCGGATAGAATTTCTAAATTTGTTCGAATCCAATAGAATTCAAAAAGTTGAAAAAGATTTAAAAAAAAAGGAACTTAATTTGATCCGAAGATTATACTATCTAATATACAAAGAGTTAACAGAATACAATTGCAAATTTCTAAATAAAATCTATAGCAAATACGAGAAGTAAGCGTATATATATTGATCGCGTTAAGTTGACTTATCGAGTTCAAGTCAAACATTCGACTCGAATCTTGGCAGTTCGTATTAACTCGATTCAAAAGTCTTAACAATTCAATTCCTAGAGTTAAAATCAACAATTCGAATCGATTTCTGGAGTTGAGATCGAAACTTGACTCGTAAAAATCGATTCAAATTGCCAAGAGTTTTAATAAAATAATAAAATAATAAATACATAGTATCTATAACGCTTATAGATGCAAATTATGTATTAATACTAATTATTTAATACTTAGAAGCCCATCTATAGAGTTATATAACCGATAGATATCGGTTAGATTGCGGCTAGATATCTAGATTAGATAGATAGCTTCTATTTATCTGCTAGATAGCAGTTAGTTGTCTGCTAGAAAGCGATTTACTATTGGTTAGAAATCTTTTTTAGATAACTAGAAGTTGGTCAATTGCTATATAGCAGTTATCCATCTGCTATCCAACCTATAGGTGTTAATTTTGAAATTTTGAAATTTTGAAAATTTTGAAAAAGTTTTAAATTTCACTAAGTTCAGACGCTAGCCCGATCGAGATTTCAAATCTTGACATTTCGAAAAGTAAAATATCGAAAGTGTTGATTTGTTAATACTTGAAATTGTTAAGACGTTTTTGTATTTAATTCTATTAATAAATTAAGATTTTTAACCTTAAATTTAGAGTTTTATAAACTCGGGAATCCTCTAGCTCTATAATTATTTACGTTACTAAAATTCTAATAACAAAATAACGCGATTCACTAAAATTGTATGCGCATGTTTGACTCCCTCTACTAGCGCGTACGTACTAGGATAATTATAACTAATATAGAAGTACTTAGATAATTCTTCAACTTTTTTTTACTTATAATATTTCTATTTGCTATCTATCTGCTATCTATCTTCTAGATTGCTATTTTAGATATCTACTAGCAAGTGGTTTATTTGAAGACAATCTGCTTTCTATCTTATATCTAGCTGCTTACTAACTAATAGAAATCTTCTATTTATCTAGTAGATAGAAGATAGATCGCAGCTATTTATTTTGCAAAAAACATCTATCTTCTAGATATCTTCTATCTATATTCTAAATAGTTGCTTTCTATAGTATAGCTAGCTAATATCTATCTTCTAACTATAAGCTATTTAACTATATAGATTGATCTCTAAGTATTTAAAAAATTTAATAGCATCTATAACGCTTATAGATACAAATTATGCATTAATATTATATTTTTTAAATTAATTTTATAAAAAAATTAGCATCTATAACACTTATAGATATAGATAATGTATTATAGTAGTGTATTCTTGTTTTCTACTAGACTGACCGCCAGGAATCGAATCCTGGCACTTGGCGCCAAGATTCGATTCCCGAGCAAGAAAATTGGAATCGAATTACGTGCATGATACTATATTAAGTATACTAGTATACTATATATAGTAATTCGGT
>JAABUL010004009.1_pt1 | contig 20576 bp, 4 predicted proteins | sample 5559151 | NCBI WGS metagenome assembly JAABUL01 (sample SAMN10711876, study PRJNA513368) | rock metagenome | isolation source: Antarctica rocks | place: Antarctica: Victoria Land, Pudding Butte sud | reverse complement strand
AAGCAATCCATCCCAGAGTCATCTCCAGCAGCCAAGTACAGGCCATAGCAAGCTGACAATGGCGTGTGGCTCGCGTGGCTAGTGAGATCTTGGCAAGGCTGAACCTGCATTTCTCGTACCGGGTGTTCGGGCTTCTCATTCGGAAATTGGCAGCTGAAATGAGCAGCTGGTATCGGCATCAATATAGACAATGTGTATCTAGCTTCAGTCATCCATTATGCAAACGAACGCCCAAGGATCGTTGAGACTGGAGGATATGTTTAACATGGGTGACTTATAGTACACGCTTGTTTATAATGCATCACCACCCTAATGCAGGTGGTGATGCATCATAAACAGCACTATCTACGCCTCGTTACCTTGCAAATTATTCTTTACCACCTCGTTATCGCTATTATTGTTCTTGTCGTTGTCGTCGCCGCTGCTATCGCCACCTGTTAAAGCACTTCTTATCTATCGTTTTTGACGATCTAGTAGAACAGCATTAGGTTGTCGAGAGAGATCTTGCGATCAATGCGACTATTCTATTTTTGCGCAACTTTTCCAGCGCAGTAATTCACAAATGCTGCATTTCCTTCAACAAACATATCGTCAGGTCTATGATCGAGAACCGATTGGAGCACAATTAGGTAACGCATATATGCAATTAGAGTTGGCGATAGAACTATTGTATAGAGCTTGCGAGTAATAAGATCTAAGACAATCGAATTGCTTTGCGATCGACGGAGGCAATAAACTATCTCAAAAACAGTATTAACATCTATATAGGCAAGCAAGCGAGATACAGTATTTTGCGAGATAAGTAGCGTTAGATAGTGCTGTTTACGATGCATTATTACTTGCATTAGGGTGATAATATATTATAAACAAGCGTGTACTAAAAGTCACCCATGTTAAACATATTCTCTTGAGACTAACATTTGTTGGACGACCCCCGCATCGTTCCACTCATATATCTAGCAATAAAATTTGTCTATTAAATATTTCTTGCAAAACAGATTATTTTATATAGCAAAAAAAACAATTAATTGTAATTGCTAAGACTTTTAATAGATATTCTAATTTACATTAAGATTAAAATTAGATTAACTGTTTTTCGATTTTCGGTTCCAACTTTTGGAACCGATCCGAAACGCCAAGAAACCGAATTACTATATATAGTATATTCGGTTCTAACTTTTGGAATCGACTCAACTCTTGGCGTCAAGAATTCGGGTTTCGGTTCCAAAAATAATTAGTCTAATTAAAATAATATTTTAATATTTAATTTCTATACTTTTTAAAGATTAATAGATATAGTATTGTTAACAATCTATACTTATAATTTTTTTATAAAATTACGTATACTATATAAGAATCTAGATTTATCTATATTATTATTTGCAATATAGAAAATAAACAATTAAGATTTTTTTTTTTATTAATTATTGTTTTTTCGCTAATAATATAATATTATTTATAATTTGTTCTAAAGTTGTAGTTATATTTAATATTTCGAGTTTGCAATTAGATAAATAAATTAATTTTAATAGATAGTAATTTTATATTAATTTTATTCTGCTAGATTAATACTATATATTACTTGAAATTAAATATCAATTTACTGAAAATTGTTAGATAGAAAAATTAGATTTTCTTTTTTATAAATATATTGTTTCAAGAAATCTTCGAAAATAAATAAATAAATTTAAAATTTAAAATTTAATCTATTTTGTTTTACAAATACTAAAAAAATTGTTTTGTTTTTTATAATATTAAATTATTTATCTTTTAATTTAATTATTAGAAACTCGATTTATTTTTAAAAGAAATTCTAGCTTTTTTTAATAAACTATATAGATAATCGATTTTAATATAATTGTAACTAGATTTTTTTTTTAATCAATATAGCTAGTTCGACTAGTTAAAAGACTTTAATTAATACTATAGAATAGTAGTTAATTTAATATTGCAAATTTATTTTTATTTTTATATATAGATAGTTTTTTGTATTATTCTTTTTGTTTATTAAAATAAAAATAGCTATTATTTCTAGACTGATCGCGTCGGGTCGGGTTATCGAGTTCGGATCGAGTCGATTCCTAATATTAGAATCGAAAAGTCGATTCGATTTCTAGGGTCGGAATCGACAATTCGAGTTGATTCCTAGAGTTGAAACCGAAATCCGACCCGAAAAAACCGACCCGAATCGCCAAGACTATTTAAATAATTATATTATAATTATTAATAGTTAATATATAGTTAATATATATTTTTAATATTTAATTATCTAAATTATAATAAGATAATATATTATAGTAATGCATTACTACTTTTTAAAAACAAAATAATTAAATCGCATCTATAGAATCTATAGAGTCTATAGATACAAATATTGTATTTTATTAATAAATTGCATCTATAAGATCTATAGAATCTATAGATACAAATAATACATTTTATTAATAAATTGCATCTATAAGGTCTATAGAACCTATAGATGCAAATAATGCATTTTATTTTAATAAAATATTTTGTTCTAAAATTAGTAATTCTTGGTATAATAACGTTATATTCGGTTTCTTGACAATTCGATTCGATTCCAAATGTTAAAATCAAGAATCGAGTCGAATCAAATCAATTCGATTTCAAAATAATAGAAATCGAATTGGGTTTCGAGTCGATTCCTAAGATTAAAATCGACGAATCGGATTAATTCCAATATTTGGAATCGAAATCCGACCCGACAATTAGTCTAATTATTTCTAGAAAAAAAAATACAATTTTAGTAATTAATATATATAATTTAATTGTATCGATAACTTTAAATAGTCTAAAATCTAATAAAAACAATTTTAATATCAAATCTTGCAATCGAAATAATAAAGAAATTTTTTTTAAAAAAAATCTAATTTTTTTATTTTATTTTAATTTTTTATAAGTTTTGTTATTTTTAGATTTTAATTTCAATTTTAATTTTAATTTTCCAACTAATAGTTTAGATTTTTTCTATATATTGTCTTAAGTCTATATTCTCTCTATATCTTTTGCAAAAAAAAATAGAACTATCTAAATTTTTATTTAATAATTTTTTTTTAGCTTTGTGTCTAAAATTCCAATTAAATTAAATTTTTAAAAAATAATTTTTTATTTTAATTTTCAAAAGTTTTTGTTCGATAGATACTATTGTATTTTTGAATATTTTAATATTTATTTTATTATAGCTATTAATTGTATAGTTAGCAATATATTTTAATTTTATAGTATAAAATTTAAATTAATTTTAGACAACTTAATCTAATTTTTTTAAATTTTTTTGTAGATTCTAATATTTTTTTGCTATTTACAATATTGTTTTAATAGTTAATTAATCTATATTTTTAGATAATATATTTGCAATCTCTAATAGCTATAGTTTGCAAAATTAAATTTAATTATTTTAAATTTATAATTTTTTGTTCTAATTAATCTTTTGTATTGTATTTTTTGATTTTTGCTATAATAGATTATTTATTAGTATTTAAGTATTTTTATTAATTGTTTGCTATAGATTTTGTGTTTAATTCTCGACTATTTTTAAAATATTTAGAACTATATTTCGAAAAAAAAAAAAAAAAATCTGTTGTTAGTAGTTTTATTATATTAAGAAAAAAAATTAACTCTTCGAGTATAGATACAATTTTAGATAGTTAGATTTTTTTTATAGATTAAATAATTGTTTTTTGCAATTTAATTTAAGTTTAAGTTTAAGAAGTTTAATATTGCAATATTTATATTTATTGCAATAATATTTGTTAATTTTGCGCTTAAAATAATTTACTTACAAAAGTTAATTTCTAATTACAAAAAAAATATATTAATATTATTAAAATTTAATTTGTATCTTGTTTAGCAGATACAAATTGTTGTATAAAGCGTGTCTCGCAATACTAGACCTGCTTCGCAATAGCATATCTAGCGTACGTCAGTGCGTGTTTGGCAAAGGATCGCGCGAACTAGATTCAAGCAAAACTAGTATTAAGTTAGCAAATATTGTTTGCGTATTGTTCTCTCTTAGTAGCAAGCAAGAAAGCATCTTATAAAGAACAAGATTTTCTCGTATTTGCGTTTCTTAGCAAGTAGTTCTACTACAAATACTACTATTATTATTATATATACTATCTAACTTAACTTGCTTAATTACGCAACTCTATTTAAAAAGATAGTAACTACTTTACAATTCTAATTGTTTTATCTAAACAAAACTGCTCAATTAGAAGCGATAATTAACAAACTATCAATAACTTGTTTTCGCGAATATACTCAAAAATCAATTAACTCTCAAAATATTACTAATAATTAATTGTGTAAAGAAATTTACGCAAATAATATATTTTAAGAATTAGACAAAAATAATTATCTTAATACTAGTATAGCTATTAATTAAAGCAAAGAAAATATCGAAATATCTAGTTCTAAAGATAAATCTATATTGTTTTTCTTAACAAATATTATTATACAATATATTAATAATACAAATATATTGCAATTTCTAAGATTTGAAGTTAAGCTTGTAATTGCAAAAGTTTAACTTGTACAATATATCGATAACTATTGTTGCAAATATAGCAATAATTACTATTAATTTAATCGACGCAAAAAGATTAGTTGTATTAAGAAATTGTCGATACAAAAGTATATTAATTATATTAATTTAGAAATTTAATTTGAGAATTGCAAAAATTATATTTAAAATAATTTCGCAAACTACTTTAATAAAGAGTCGAAAATACTCTAAATTGCATTACGTTTTACAAAAAAGCAATATAATTAATAGCGCAAATATATACAAGAGATACGTAATAAAAATAAAAAAATTATTTAAAACTATTTTCTTCGATATATTAAAGAATTTCTTAGCATATTTAAGATTTGCAATATAAAAACTAAGTTTAAGCTCGAAAATACAAAGCAGCAATCTTATTAAAAAATCGAGAAATTTGCTATCTATTTAAATAATCTATATTTGCAATTAAAGAAGTTAGTTATTAATAACAAAAAGATACAAAATTTAAAAAACAAGTACGTCGACAAAATTTGTTAGAAAATACTTTGTTAACAATATAGCTATACTAGTATTATATAAATATGTAATAGATTTATCGAAATCGAACAACGCTTGCAATCAATTAAGAAACTACTAAAATCAAATAGTATCTCTTATATTGCAAAAAACTTTAAAAAGCGTAATAGAAAAAATCGATTTTTGGGTAAACAAAATAATTTATTTAGCGCAATTAACAATGCAAACAACTCTACTATATTAATTATTAAAATTACTATAATTATATAGATTAGAGATAGTATTAGCAATAACTAGCAAAACAAAAACAATCGCTAAATATCTATTAAAAAGAAATATATTGTATCTATTAATTACAAATACTATATATATAATCAAATAAATTACAAATTAAGTAATTCTATATATTTGCAATATTAAAAGTAAATAGAAAAGCAAAACAAAAATAACGTATTTTCGAGAAAAGTTAAAATCTAATGCTTGTTGCTACAATATTAGATGTAAAAAGTTAGAAACAACAAATTAAAATATTAATCTAGATAGTATTTATTAATATATTATATAATATACACAAAATTAAGTATCTTATTAACTTAAAAATTAAAAAGAACTTTATTTTGCAATTCTTTGTTAAAGACGCGCAACTACTTAAAGATATCTTTTTGTTATTGCAAATACAAATTGTTAATAGTTGCATTATTGTCTTATATAAAACGCAAAAACTCTTTATTGCTATTGTCGATAGCAAAAAAATATGCAAAAACAATTGCTCTAAGTTCTATATTGTTAATATACAAGACTATAAAATAATTTTCGAGTTATCTTAATTCGAGAAAATTAATTCAAATATACAATAATCAAATTATATTTAAATCTATCGAGATAGTCTTGCTAAGCAATCGAAGAAAAATATTTAAATAATTAATTTTAAGAAATTTGCACAATTTGTTATATTTGTTTTTAAAAGTTATAACAAAATCTATGTTGCACTTTTGTATTAAATATTATCTTTAAAAAAACTTTTAAAATATACAAAAAGAAAGATTACAAAATATAATATATTTCAAATTAAAGAGTTAATTATTTCGAATTAAATTAAGAAGATTATAGAGATATTTTTAAAAAAGCTTTCAAACATATTTAATATATATAATTAGATAGAGCATTTAATTAATCTTGTAGAAGACAAGATATTGTATATAGAGTATATATATAATATATTGCAAAATAAATTAATTATAATACAAAAATATCTTGTAAATATATTAAAGAAAAACTAGATATATTTTTTTAATAGTTTTATTAAATTTCTAATATTGTTTGTAAAGAAGTCTAATAATAGTTTGCGTTTTTGCGTAAACTATTGCAAACTCAATAAAATTATTATTAAAAATAAATACTCTTTTTCTTTTCTTTTAGAAACACTTAAGCGTTTTGCAAATACAAAATATTTTATTAAAATTAATATATGCAATATATATTATTGCATTCGAAATTGTTAAAACAATAAATAAAAAATAGCTTTTTGTATTCGATACAAGCAATTCAAGTATTAAGTTATACTTTTTAATTTTATTAATACTCTTGCTATCTTTTAATCTTATATAAATTGTGTATTAAGACTATATATTAATGTTTGCTATATAATATATCTAAATAATATACTTATTTATTTAAATTTGAAAAAATAGTATTAAAAGAATGTTTGCAAAATACTTTGCGCACTACTTAAATATTAATTGTATATAAAGCTATCGAAATATATATTTAATTGCAACAAAATAATCTTTTTAGACTTTATAATTAAAAAGCAAGATATTTAAATAAAGCAAGCTTGTATTAAGATTATTTAAGAATAATCTAAATTAAAGTTAGCAAAAAATATTTTTATATTTCTTGAATTTGCAAAATTCTATTAATATTTTATTTATAAATTTTTTTAAATTATAGTATTGTTAATTAATCTAATAATAAATGCAAAAAAGAACAAAGCATATTTGCAATTTATATATATTAAGAAAGCGAAAAAAGTTTTCGAGATATTTAAAATTGTCTTTATTATTACTTCTATTCTAGAATACTACAATTAAAGTATTTCTCTTTGTATAAAGATCGATACGTCGAATTATAAAGCAAAAAGTATACTTAGTTAACTTAGCAAAAATACGCAATAATATTTTATTGTATTTATTAATTACAAGTTTAAAGAATCTAAAATTTGCTAAAATATATATAACAAAAAATTTTATACTATTGTGCTAGCTTTTAAACTTTAAAAATATTATCTATAAGATAGCAAATATATTATTTGCGTAATTACAAATTATAACAATCTTTGTTACTTTATAATTACAAAAAAGCTTTTAATTAAGCAAGTTTGCTAGATTAAAAAATTAGTTATATTTAACTTTAATATAGAATATTGCAAAAGAAAACTTAATTTCGCAAATATATTGTTAAAAAAATCTAATATTATAAAATTCAATAGTAGCAAGAATAATAATAACAATTTTTTGTCTATTTTGCGAAACAAGCTTTGCAATTCAAAATATCAATCGAAATTGCAAGAAGACAAAAATATTTTTGCTACAATTAAATTTGCAACTTTAATAGCGCAACTAAATAATACTATTATTGCAAATACTCGAGTTATAAACTTAAATAAGAAAGTTTTTAAAAGATTACGTAATATTTTAGATTTTATATTGTTTTAATTTTTAATACAATAAGTTGCAAAGTCAAAGAAATTTTTTGCTAATTTGAAAGAATCGATAGCAATATAATTGCGAAAACTACAATAAAAGAACACTTTTGTTATAAAGAAGGAATAATATCAAAGATTTGCAAATAAGCAAAATAAACTTTCGAAATAAAATATTAAAGAAAATAAATTGCTATATTAAGATTTTGCAATCTATATCTTAAAAGACGCAATAACAAAAAATAAAATTCTTTGTATATATTACAATAATTCTATATTTAAATATTTTGTACGCTAGCAAATCGAAAATACAATATAACGAAAATATTACTAGTCTAGTATAGTTAAGAAAATTAATAAGTATATTTGTATTTGTTCTAATTATTAACGTATATATATTTATTATTATAAATTATATAGAGAATTTAGCTTAATATTTTCTAAAGATTTGCAATTCTTTAAAACAATAACAATAAACTTTATTACAAACATATTGTCTACAAAAAATTTATATACTAAAAAGATTAATAATACAATCTTAATATTAATTAACAAATTAATTAAGCACACAATTTATATTGCAACTATTAAGAAGTTTAATACAAAAAAATTTGCAAAACTTTTATAAAAAGAGTTTGTATACTATTATAAAATAATATGTAATATTATTTTCGATAAAAATTTGTTTTTTACAAGTTATTTCTAATTAATATTGTGTTAATATCTAGATACAAAGCGTTAGCTTAGTATTGTATTCTATTTGCAAATCGATAGTTAAACAAAAAGATAAAACTAGATTTTAAAATATTATTTATATATTTATTGTAATTATAGACAAAATAATTAATTAAAACTGCTATTTATAATTGCGTTTATATATAATAATAGTATCTACTTAAGTACTAAAAAAGCTTTTTACAAACTATTAATAAATTATATTGTAGACTTTGCAAATGCGTCTATAAATAAATTCTTAACAAGAAAAATATTTCTAGTTACAAAACAAGTAGAATAATTGCAAAGTACTAGAAAATATTTAACAAAATTGTAGATAGCAATTTCGAAGTAACAAATAAGAAGCTACAACAAAAATTACAAATTAATAAGTTTTCAAATAGATAACAAAGTATTATTGCAAAGTATTAATATATATATATTGCAATCTAAGAAGAAGATTAACTATTGTTAACTAGAACTTTTTACTATTTTAATTAAGAAAAACAAACAAATATATTAATTAAATCTATTTGCAAAGTACAAAGCAATTTATACTATTTTTTATGTTTTGCTACTTAAATTTTAATATTTGCAAAACAAAAATTTAAAGTCGAAATTAATTCTTATCGAAAATAAAGAAAAATAGAATGTAAATAAAATATTAAACAAACAAATTAAAAATAATACGCATAAATACTTAATTAGATAGTTTAACACAATTTTGTAAAAAAATATATAAAAGTCTTTAAAGTATCTCGAAAACACAATAGATAAGATTTAAAAATTTGAGAAAAAACAAAAGAAATATAGCGTAGCTACAAAAATATTAAAGAAAAAAGAATAAAAGAAACAAATAGCTAGCAAATTAAGAAAGCAAAAACAACTATACAAAAACAAATAAAACAAAGAATTAAATTAAAGCTCGAAAATTATGTTTTTAAAAACTACAAAAACTTCTATAGTAACGCAAAAACTTAAAAACAAATCTAGATATATAGAAATACAATTATATATATATATTTATACAAGTTAATCTTTGTTATTTTAAAAATAACAAATAAGATGCGTCTTAATTGCAATTGTTATAAACAAAATAACTATTGTTACAAGCAAAACTAATATATATTAGTTTTATATACTATAAACTTTGCAATACAACTTATTATAGCAAAATAATTTGCAAATTTTAGCACAAAAATCTTTATCAAAAAGCAAACAATTAGAATTAAAAATTAGAATATAATAGCAAACAATTTAAGAAAAACAAAAGAAGTTGTTAACAATAACAATTGCAATTTTACAAATTAGTCTAATATCTTTTTTAAAGCTTGTATATTGTATTTATTATATTATATATAATAGTCTATTCTTAATTAAAGAGGATTAACGACAATAGAAAAAACTATTATAATAATAACAACAAAACAAATGTATTAAGCAAGAAAAAATACAATAGCAATAATAAAATTCGACTCGCAAAGATACTTTGCTACAAAGTAGTAAAAACACTTAATAATGCAATTTGCTATTAAAAAATATACAACAAAGAGATTTTGTTTAAGAGCAAATACGCAACAATAGTATTAAACAACTATTGTATATTGTTAGTTTTGTTTCTATTTTTTTAAATTTGCAAATACATTCTATATTGCAATTAAAAAACAAATTAAGAAAAGCAAAAAGCGCAAACAAAATTACAACAAACAAAAAAAAAGTTAAAAAAACAAAAAAAATCAAAATCGAAGCAAGAAAGACAAGAATCGAAGCAAGAACAATAGAGAGAAATATAAAAGCAAACGCAAAAACAAACGCAACAACAATAGCAACAACAACAACAACAACAACAAATAGAAAATATTTGTTGAAATTGCGCAAACAATTTGTTTGCATATATATTAGTTTTGCTCTTAAAACAATATCGATACTATTAAGCTACTTATTATTGTTTAATAACTTGTAAAAGTACTAATAATACTCTATACAACAAAAAGTTAATCAAATTCTTAAATTAATTTTGCGATTATCTTTGTTGCAATTAAGATTAAAACAAAGTTGTTTTTTGCATAATACGCAAACAACTTAATATTTGTATATTAATTGCAATAAATAAATAGAATACTAAAAAGTAAATATTTGCAATTGTATTTATAGAGTTGCGATATTTGTTTGCGAAACAAGTAAAGATTATTATTATTATTGCAAGACAAGCTTAAAGATTGCAATATCAATTGCGTTAATTTAAATTAAGTACTACAATAATTAAGTATCTTTATAACTTGCAAATAGACGCAAGAATAGAAGTAATTATATTTACAAGATTATTCTGCGAAGTAATATAAGAAGCAAGAAAGCAAGATAATAATAATAATATTTATATTACTATGTTGCGTCTAAGAATAATAGCAATGCGTTTACGTATTACAAGAGAAAATAAATTATTGTTGTCTATTTAATATTTGTTAAAAGCAATTCTATTAAGAAGATAAATCTACAATTATCAAAATAAATAAAAGTAATAATTATAAATATATTATTGCAAATATCTATTGCTTTCTTATTATTTATAAGATGCGAAAAATTATCTTAAATATTTGCTTCTATCTTATTGTTGTTAAAAATAATTGCGAAGTAGAACTTTGCGTATCTACAAAGTTGTATATCAATCTTATAAATATATTGTCGCAAATATTTATTATTTTCTTATTATCTACAAAGTGCGAGAAGTTATTTTAAATATTTGCTTCTATCTACTATTATTAAGAAGAGAAGTAATTGTAAAGTAAGACTTTATATATCTATATTGCAATATACGCAACTTCGTAAATATTGTTACAATAGCAATTTGAAAATTATATTGTAACTAGAACTAATAATATAGATCTTAAAGACTAAGATTCTAAAAAAGAATATAATTGTAAAATATATCTTGCAATGCTAGACTTACTTTGCAATAGTATATTTAGCGTATATTAATATATGTTTAACAAAAAGTTGCGCAAACTAAATTTAAGCAAAACTAGTATTAAGTTAACAAATATTGTTTGCGCATTGTCTTCTCTTAGTAGCAAACAAGAAAGCGTCTTATAGAGAGTAAGATTTTCTTGCACTTGCGTTTTTTAGCAATTAGTTCTACTACAAATACTACTATTACTATTATATGTGCTATCTAACTTGACTTGCTTAACTACGCAGCTCTATCTAAAGAGATAGTAGCTACTTTACATGTTGCTTCTTACAAAAAATTTCTATTAATATAGATAATAATTTTTGTTTTTGTTTTTAATTTTAATTTTTTGATAAAGATTAAGAAATTTCTTTTGCAAAAAATTGTTTATATTTAGTATTCTATAATTGTTGCTCTAAATTTGCTATAATACAAGCTTAATAAAAAAAAATTTATACAAAAATAATAAATTAAAAAAAAAATTACAAACAAAAAATTAAATTATTAAATTGCTATATTTTAATAAATAAAGTAATAATTTATTCTAAATATTTAACAAATATAGATTTTTAAATATAGAGAATTTTTATTTATAGATTTAATTGTTGCTTGCAACATTTATACTATTAATTATACAAAAAAACTATATTAATATATATCTATATATTAATTTGCAAATAGAGATAAAGCTAATATAACTAATATATAATTTTGCTATCTTTGTTGTTAAGAAATATTTTGTAAAAAATAATTAAAACTTGTTTTCTATAATCTAAAAAGATTTTTTAAATTCTAGAATTTTAAATCAAAATTTGCTATTAATACTTTTAGATTATTTTCTAATTATTAATTTTAATTAATTAAAGTAAATAGATAGATACTAGTATTATTTGTTTGTTTCTAATTAATCGAAATTGTTAGTTTTCTAATTCTTTAATTTTTTTGTCTTTTTAAGTGCTCGAAACTATAATATTTTATAAATTAATAAACTTTATAATAAAACTTTTGCCAATAAAACAAATATAAAGATTGTAATTTTTTTTTTCTTAAAAAAAATTCTATACTTCTATATAATTTAAATAATTGTAATAAGATAGCAATAATATAATAATTGCAAACTATTTTCTATTGTTTTAACTAAACTAATTTCCTGTTTTTTATATAAAATTATTTTCTATTTTTTTATTTTTGTTTTCTAATTTTACAAAAATCTAAAGATTCTAATTTTTTTTATATAATTTTTTAATTAATTTTCTGAATAGATATTTCTAAGTTTTATATTATTAATTTTTTTCAAAATATAAAAATTTTTGATTTTGATTTTTTTTTATTCTGAAGAAATCTAATTATCGAAAAAATAGGTTTATATTATATTTTTTATTAGGTTTAATATTATATAATAAAATTAAATCTTTAGTTTAAAATAAATATATTTTCAATTAATAGTTATTATTGAAAAAATTCTTGTTTTTTTTTAAAACAACAAAAATATAAAACTATTTTTTAAATATTTTTATTTTTTCTTTTTAGCTATTTTGTTTGCAGCGTTAGTAAATCTACTATTAAACAAAAAAAAAATCAATTTACAATATATTAGATTAAATATTCTATTTTAATTAACAATATAGTTTTGTATTTAAATTTAAAATAAAACAATATTTTTTTAATAAATTTTCGAATTGTTGTTTTATCTATCTACAAAATTATATACAAATATTACAATTAATTTATAGAGATTCTTTTTGTTAGTTTAAACAAAATATTAGTAATAAATCTATATTTTATTTTATTTTTTTATTTGCTTGTAAATAATAAATTAATATTGTTATTTTTTTAATATTATATTTTTCTAAAGTTTAGTTATTATTTTAGTTTTATTTTTGAATTTGCTGTTTATAATTATTTTTTAATATATTTATATCGATAGAAAATATTCTTTTATAGAAATTTTACTGTAGTAAATACTTTAAGATTAAAAATTGTTTTAACTTTTATCTATTTTATTAAATTATTTCGAACAACTATTAGATTTATAATAATAAATATTTTCTGCAATTAATATATAAATACAATCTATAGCAATTTTTTTTTACAAATTGAAAATATAAATTAAATATATAGTTTTTTTTTTTGCTAATATTTATTATAGTTTGCAATATATTTTTTATAGAAATTAAATAGTTTTTATTATTAATATTGATTTAAAATATATCGATAGATATTATAGTCGAATAATTAGATAATATTAGACTATAGACTTGGAAATATCTGCTATTAATACTAGTAATCTATCTACAATATATATACAATCTCTTTTATTTAAATTTTAGAATCTTAGCTACTTAATGTACTATTAGATTGTATAGTGCAATTTATATATATATTGCAATAAGTTTTTGTTGTTATAGTTATTTACTAATCGAAATTCTATTTCTATCTTGTTACAATATTTTTGTTCTTTTTATAATTATTTTTGTTATATAAATTTTTTACAATTTAATTTTTGTTTTCTATCTAATTTACTATTCTATATAGAGATATATTTTTGTCTGTTTTTCGAAACAAATTTTTTTTTTTAATTTATATTTAATTTTTGTAGCAAAATCAAATATCGAGTAATTTGTTTAAATTTATTAAAATATCTGTTTTTAAAGATATTTTTGTTTTTTTTAAATATTGTTATTTGTATAGAACAAATACAAATATAGTTTAACTAACTATTAATAAAATTATTAATATTTTTTTTATTAATTTTATCGATATTGTTAAATAGCTTTTTTAATTTTCTCGAAAATCTATTAGTTGTTATATATTTTCAATCAAATATATATTGTATATTAAAATCGAAAAAACAAATTTAAATTAATTAGTAAATTATTTTAGACTAGAATTTACAATTAAAATAGTTTTGTTAATTAAAATAGAATAGTTTAAAATATATATTATTAATATATTTGTTAAAGCAATCTTTAATTTGTCTATAATATTCTGCTATTTAAAATTTTAAACAAAATATATTTTATTTTAAACAAATAATAGATTAATTTTGCAACAATTATAAATTCTAGTATTTAAATTTAATAGTAGATATATATTTTTATAAAAACTCTAACTCTAGAAATACTTCTATACAATAACTATTTAACAATTTTAATAATTTTAATACTATTAGAAAATTGTTTATTAAAATTATATATAAAATTGATAATTTTAATTTCTAATTTGCAAAATTAAGATTTTTTGTAAAATATATTATATTAAAACAATTTTATATTTATTAATATTATATTTAATTACTAAATATATTTTAGAACAAACAATCTAATTTCTAAAACTAATTTTTTTATTGTTATAATTTAATTTAAATTTTTTTAAATTTATATTATTTACTAATAGATAGTATTTATAAAGAAAATTTTTGGAATATATATTATAATTTTTACAAATCAAGTAATTAATTTTATAGTATTTTGCAATAGATAAGTTATTTTAAGTAGTTTAAGAAAAATTATAAAAATAATAAAATTGCAGTTTTTTAATACAAAATTTATTTAATTGTATTTTAAGAAAAAAATTAATTAATAATATAATTACTATTTTGATAAACTCTTTTGCAAACTTTTCGATATTAGAAAATATATTAGTATTTCGAATAATTATTTTGTTTATTTTTATAGCTATATTAATTATATAGTACTTGTTTTTTTTTCTTTTTACTTATTAGAAATTAAAAATTTCGATAAAAACTATAATAATATTTTAGCAAATTTGTCTAAATACATTTTTCTAATATCTTAATTATAATAAAATTAAAAATTTGAAAAATTAAAAATTTCGAAATTTTCTATATTTTGTACTCTATAATATAGATTTTTTAATTAGATATAATTTTTAATCTAATTTTATTTAATTTAGCAAAATTTATATTAAAATAGTTTTACAATTAAAAAGTATTGTAAGTAAAAGTTTTTGTTTTTGCAAAAAGAGTTTAAACTTTATAATTAGTTTCTAAATATATTTTTTAGTAAAATAAAAGTTGTATTTAATATTTAAAAATTAGAAAATTAGAAAAAAACTATATTTTTTATTAAACTTTTTTCAAAAATTCTTAATAATTAATAATTCTAGGATTTTTTTTTAATTTAGATATTTGTCTAAAATAGAATTATCTAAATTATTTATATTTATCGAATTTGTTTTTTAGATTTTTTGCTTGTATATTATATTTATTTAAATAGAAAAACATAATGTAATAAAAAATTAATAAAAAATATTACATTTTCTAAACAATTAAATAGTAAAAATCTCTTTTATAATTTATAGTCGAATAGTTCGAATTATTAATAATTTTAAAAATATTCGAAATATAATACTAATTTAAATATTTTTTTAATTCTAATTAACTATATTAATAGACAAACAAATACTAGTACTATTTGTTTATTCTAATTAATTAATTTTCTATTAATTTTTCTATTAATTCTATTTTGCAATATTGTTACTCTAATTATTTTTATTTTTATTTTTGAAAATTCTTTGCAATTAGGTTTGCAAAATCAAACAATTATATTAACTAAACAATTATTTAAAGATTTAAAGATTTCTCTAAAATTATAATATTTTTATTTTTGTTGCTAAAATAATTAGTTAATATTTTTAAAATATTAATATATTTTATTTTGTTTCTAAAATAAATTATTAGTTTTAGAAAATTGTTATCTATATTTACAAAATCTATTCGAATATTTTGCTAAAAAATTGATTTAATAGAATTTTGTAATCGAATCGAAAAACAATAAAGAAAAAAATATAAATTATTACTTTTTTAATTAATATTTCTGTATTTTTTATTATTTATTTAAAACAAATATATATTTCTATAATTTCTATTAATAAAATTGAAATATTTTGTTAAATAGTTAGATTAACTTTGTTTGCAAAACTTTTGTTAATATAATTAATTTTTGTACTACTATTAAATATTGTTTTAATTTTAATATTTTTTAACTATATTTATATTATTAAACAAACAACAAAATATAGAGTTTTAAAATAATTATTTTTGTAATAATATTTTTTAAATAAATAATATTAATAGATTTAGCACTAATTAATTTTATAATAACAACTGTTTTTTCTTTTTTTTGTAAGTTTTTAAGATTTTTTTTTGTTACTATAGTATCAAACTTTTTATCGAAAGAAAGAAAAAAAAAACAATTTAAAGTAGAACAAAAATCTAGAAAATCTATTAATTTTATTTCTATTTTTGAGATAAAAATATTTTAAGTTAGAATTTTAAAATCGATTTAATTTTTTACAATTTATAGTATTTTTTTCGAATATTTTATTTGTTATATATAGTTTGCAAAAAATTTCTGCTTTTTTCTAGATCTATTTTTCTAATATTTAATAGCTCTCGAATTAGAATTAATTACTACAAAAATATTTTCTATTATAATATTTTTTATTTTTGTTTTTATTATTCTCTTTTTTATATATATTTCTTTGTCTAAGATTTTTGTTATCTCTAAATAATTTTTAGATCTAATATTTTTAATTTTCGAAAATCTTTTTTATTTTATTTTTTTTCTAATTATGTTAATCAATTAATCTATTAAAAACTTTTAGAATATTTGTTGTTTAAAAAAAAATTGTTTCAATTAAATTTTTTAAATTTTTACTATTATTTAATTTGATTTACTATTTTTTTTATCTTTTAACAAAAAATTAGTATTTAATTTTATTGCTGCTATTATAACTACAAAATTTCGAGTATAATTTTGTATTTTTTATTAAAGACAAATTTTTATAGTCTTTTTTTTTATTTTTGTACTATTAAGAGACAACTTTATTTTTTTATTTTTAAAATTGTTAGATTTATAACAAATTTTATTGCTTTTGTTTATATAAATTTTTCTATTTACTATTAAAACTATTAACTCTAAACAAATCTATTATCTATATAAACTATAATAGAACAAATATTTATTTAATTTTAATTAAAATCGATTGTATTCAGAAACAAATACAAATTGTTAATAAATATAAATTGTTTTTTAAAATAGATTCTTAAATTGTTATCTAAATTTAAGAAAATACAATATATAAAAAAAATTGTAATTATTTTATTATTGTCTATTAAATTATCTAATAAATTTTGTTCTTTATTATTTTACAAATACTATTAATTTTAAGATTTTCAAAAATTTGTATTAAAATATTTTATATTTTATTAATTTCTATATTTTCGATTGCAATTGCTAACAATACTAAAAGAGTAAAAACTATTCTTAATATAATTTTTTTTACAAGATTTTGCTTTTTGTTTATTATATTTATTAATTTATTAATTAATTTATATTAATATTTGCAACTTGTTAAGTAGTCTAATTGCTATTAATATTTATTTCTTGTATAGTTGTTTTATTTTTAATTAGTTTTATAATTATCTTATATAACAATTTAAATACTATAATAATTGTATTATTTAAATTAATTTTATATTTTTGTATTTTTAAGTATAAATATTGTTAAAAAAACTCTTTAAATATTACAAGAATCTAATATATTTATTAATTTAATTAAGTTTAATAAGTTTCGAGAAAATAACTCTAAATTGTTAACTATATTTACAGATATTATTCGACTCTGCTTTTAATATGTTTTTCAAAAATTTAAAAAAAATACAAAAGTTAATTTTCTAATTTAAATTTTTACCTCTATATTTTTTCTTTAATTTATCTACTATTTCAAATTATTTTCTATCTATTTAAATAACAATAAGTTTAATATAATTTTCTCTAAATTTGTTGCAATATCGAGACAACTTAATAATTTTATATTAAAAAATAACTCTATATTTATTACAAAGATTTAAGAATTAATTTAAAAAATTAATAATATTAAATCTATTAAAATACAATATTTCTAGTATTTCTAGAAAAGATATAAACGTTATATAGTAATAAAACTCTACAATTTCTATAGATTTATTAAATAGACTTACTATTAATATAAATATATCAAAAAAAAGTTCTACAATTTTTTTGTTATTTTAAAATATTGTTTCTAAGAAACTAGTTTAATAACAAATAGTAAAAATAATAATAATTAGATTAAAAAGACTAATAGTAATAGCTAATTCAAAAAATAATATTTTTAATTTGCATTTTTTTTTTTTTTTTTGCAAAAAGATTGAAAAAAGATTTTCTTTTTTTTTTCTTAATTTTGTACTATTTTTTTGTTTATTACTTTTCTATTTTTTTTAATTGTTTATAAATAGATATTCTTAATCTATTGTTTTTTTTAATTAGTTGTCGATTTATTGTTAACAAATATTTTTATACTAAAAATCTATTTTAGTTTCTACTTATTGGCAATTCCGGGAGAGAGACTTTATATAAGCTAATTCTGCTATCGATTCTCTATAGAGACGACATTGATATTTCTGCTCGTTTCTGCTCGCGCTAATCTAATTAGAAAATTAAAATTATTTATATAAATTAGTATTGTTTTATACTTAGTTCGAAATTTTTAGCTTAATAGAACTAGTACTAGGAACGTAATAAATAATCGAAAATAGAATTTCTCGATTTTATTAATAGATTGGCGCTTATAGACGCGAATTTATTTATAGAATCGAAAAATTCTAATTTTGATAATTTATTACGTTTCTAGTACTAGCTCAATTGAACTAAAAATTTCGAACTAAGTATAAAACAATACTAATTTATATAAATAATTTTAATTTCCTAATTAGGTTAGCGCGAGCAGAAACGAGCAGAAATGTCAATATTGTCTCTATAGAGAATCGATAGCAGAATTAGCTTATATAAAGTCTCTCTCCCGGAATTGTCGATAGACTATTTTAAAAAAAAAAAAAAGTATTTTTGTTTTTAAACAAATAGATTAATTATATTGCTAAGAAATTTCTTTTAAAAATATTTATATAGTTAGCAAACAATTTATTGTTTTAACAATAAATAGTAGTTGCATTTTTAATAAAATATTTTAATTTTCGAATTTATAACTCTTATTGCTATTTTTAATTTTTTAATTTTTTTTTTTTTTTTTACTTTTTAATCTAATAATATTTTGATTTCTAAATTGTTAATTTTGTGTTTCTAATTTTCGAAATTTTTGATTCTAATAGTTTGTCAAAATTAATCTGTCTTTTATACTTTTTTTCTTATATTTTTGAGTTTCTAAATTTCTAAATTTCTAAAATTGTTTTCAGAAATATATTAATAGTTTGATATTCTAATATTTGTTGTTGTAACTAAATTTTTGTATTAAACTTTAATATAATAAGATAGAAACAAAATTTCGATTAGTAGACAACTATATATAATAATAGAGATTTATTGCAATATATATATAAATTGCACTATATAATCTAATAATATATTAAGTAGCTAAGATTCTAAGATCTAAGTAAAGAGATTGTATATATACTGTAGATAGATTGCTAGTACTAATAACAAATATTTCCAAATTTATAGTCTAATATTATCTAATTATCTAGCTACAATAGTATAATTAATTGCTTAATTATAATATAAAATATAAATTTAAAATATCTTTATATTTAACAACTATATTATATAAGTAGAATAAGAAGAGAATCTAAACAAAATAATATTGTTTGCAATTATTAAATTTAGAAACTTTAAAGTTATATAAAATCTAAAACTATTAATAATTAAAAGAATCTATTGCTTTATATATTTGTTGTAAGTATATCTAATAAAATAATAAAATCAATTAATAGCAAAATTATTATTAGAGTATTTAGTATTGCTACTATTAAATAATATATTATTATTAATATTGTTTGCAATTTATCTAACTAGAATATTTATCTTCTTAATAATTATTATAGACAAAATCGATTAATTAACAATACTAGTAGTTTTCGCAACAATAATATAGTTACAATTTTTAAAATTTGTTATTTAAAATATATCTTTAATATTTTTAGTAATAATAATATATACTCTTTTGTAATTTATACAAAAGCGTGTCTTGTTTATATTTTAATAATTTGTTTTTTGTATATTTTTTTTGTTTATTACAATCTTTAATTTCTTAAAGTAAAGCTTTAATATTTTAATATTAGTTGAAAAGATATTTTTTCGAACAATAGCAATAGATGTTTAACAACAAATTCTAAG
>JAABUL010004007.1_pt1 | contig 20586 bp, 24 predicted proteins | sample 5559151 | NCBI WGS metagenome assembly JAABUL01 (sample SAMN10711876, study PRJNA513368) | rock metagenome | isolation source: Antarctica rocks | place: Antarctica: Victoria Land, Pudding Butte sud | reverse complement strand
CCTATAGTTCCGCTACCAATATGCTTGGAAGCGAGAACTGAATCATGTCTTCGTCAGCTATACTAGAACGTTGGTTTAGACGTCATTTGTGCATTGCGTAGCATACAGGCGAGATGAATTATCGAATAGCGTGTCCCGTTAGGTACTCATGAGAATAACTTTCAATCTACTGAGCTGACTGCATCACGGAGATACAGTCTACAAAGGGCTAATGGCATGACAAGTACGATATCATACAATCCAGCAAAGGCTGACAGCATGACCATGGGACGAGCGCTAGGTGGCCCGGCAGGATGTAGAGCAGTGCAACCTAGATCTATTGACAGCTATATAGGAGAGGTCGGTACCGCTCTTTTCTTTCGCATCAACAACAACTCCAGCAACAAGTTTTCTGAAGTCTAGGCCCACTCAACACTAAACAACTTCTCAATCCAAGCCTTCATCCAACCGTATTCGTCGCCTCCAGACCGTTCCAAAAGCTTTCCGTTAAAGCAATCATGCGCTTCGCTCCCACCAGCATCCTCCTGCTCACAGTGGGAGGAACCTTCGTAAGCGCGTTCCAGCACTCACCCACCGACGCCGATGGCCTCTACGTCCATGGCTACGATGCCTCCGGCAGCGAAATCAAAAACCTCATCGACCCCACCAATCCCATCATCCCCCCGGAATTCCGCAACAAGACCGCCTTCGCCAACAAGCCCGCACCCACCAGAAACCCAGCAAGCGCAATATTAAAGAGGGATAACTTCGGCGCCCACTGCAACGGCATTCAATCCTCCCCCAACGACATCTACTGGGCCACGCACGATCTCGGCCAGGCCTGTGACAACCTCGGCTGGTGGCACTCCGCTATTTCCTATCAATTCCAAGGCGCGATTGCGTATGCTTGTGACTATGGCAATGGCAATCATTGCGATAGTACATCTATGATGGCTCGTTCGACCCTTATTGATGTTGCTTGCGGTAGCGATCGGGAGGGCTGGTACACCGTCAGTAATTGGAAGTACGCGGAAGGCCGGACGAGTGCTGGTACTGGGTTCTGCCGATAGAGCACTCGTGCTCGTTTATTGATCGAGAGGTCCAAGGCAGTGGAATTGATGGCGGGTGGAAAGTCAGTTGTTGGTGGTGGTGATATGCGCGGGTTGACATATTTTGAAGGGTTTTTAGTCAATCTCTGTCTTTACAATACGTTGTTGCTTGTTTTGAAGTCAACGCTTTGTCTCTTTCGATCCGACTTGACTCTTTATCCAACTGTCACGTATTCTTAACCGTTTGAATACTCAATTTATCTATCATCACCTTCTATCAATGATTATTAGCAATCATCAACCTTTAAGATACCCACCGGCTACGATAGAAGCTCTCTGAGTTACTCCTTAGAGTACTCAATACATAGTTATAATCACAATTACGGTAGGAAGTATCAAAGCTAAAGTACCCCGCATAAGGTCTAGCTTCATTAGTAAATGGAAAGACCTACCTAACTAGCCTAACTAGCCTAGGGTGTCGCACTCGCGGCGTTACTAGCCCCATTAGCTCAAGGCCAATGTATGTGTTTGGGACATTTAGAAGACCTTCTCATGCCAAGCCCGCTTATCGATAAGCTCGCATTGATGTGACCTGCTCAAGGCAGCACCATCGACTCACTGGGAGATTGGTGTCACTGGACTCCCACATTGCGATGTCTCAGCATCTAATTCCACTACAGCCATGAGTACACCCGGCGGTCTTCCGCTCGGGCAGGTCCTGGGAAAGAGGTCCAGGAACGAGTTTCAGATCTCAACGCCAAACAAGGAGCGGAAGAAAAAGACCGTACCCACCTCATACCCGGTAGGCAAGCTTTCGATGTCTGCCTCTATTCACGGTGCATCTGAAGTATCAGATCATCATTTCTAAAACCTATTTAGACTCCAGAATCCATCCAATTGTCCTCTACCGACTCAGCATCTGAAGAGATAGGCTCATCAAGCGCATCAACTCCAAGCCTGAGGCCTCAGAAGCACTTACTAAAAGAGCTAGATCCAAATCCCCACTCCAGAGTTACTCCAGCCGATGCAGCCAAGGCAGAATTTCTCGGAGATCTGAACAACTACATCCCCTTGGGTAGCTTGACCCTGCGCCCAAGTCTTGGTGGAGGAGCATACCTACCACAGATAGATTGGATTGAACCAAATACTGGGTACAATTGCGGCTTGTGGCTCGCTTTCCACGATTATCTCACAGCTAGCGACGGCCATCCTGCCTTCTCCGCTCGTAAGCTTGCTGAGAGCAAATGGATCCGAGTATTTTTCAGGAAACATCAGCAACATAGCGATCTGGCCACATTAAGAATCTACGTCCTTCCCGATGACGTGGGGAGACGGTACGTCGATAAAGAAGCTCTAAGGAAATTACGGAGCCATCTGGAGCATCTAGTGAACGAGCTTGACATATCTTCCGAATCCTGGGATGGTCACAATCAATTGACGAAAGACCCTATACACTACAGCATCGAAACAAAAGATGATGACTCATTGTTCTACCTGTTTAACACTATGCCATCTCCCACTTCGGGCCCCTTGCCTGTTTCTTGTCCCATATCCAATGACGCTATCCATACTGTCCTCGAATCAGCCCGCCTGCCTGGTCTGAACACAGAGCTCTATCCTTACCAGAAACGTACTGTGGCTACAATGATAAAGAGAGAAGTGGAACCTGATAGAGCGCTTGACCCCCGTTTCCAGCCATTAAAGTCTCCAAGCGGACAAACCTTCTATTACGACAACGTTTCAATTACCTTGCTTCGTCATCGCAGAGAGTACTCGGAGGCTTGTGGTGGAATTCTCGGAGAGTCTATGGGACTGGGCAAGACGTTGATCTGCATAGCAACCATACTTGCTACGAAAGGGAATTGGCCAGAGATACCGCCAGAGTACTCTGTCAATCTGCTCCCCGTGCGCCCACAGGTTGGCTCGCTGATGCAGATGGCGGCTGCTGCTGTCGGCCGTGCCCAGGTGCCTTGGAGGGCCATACTGCAGGAGTCGTCAGGTGCAGGCGAAGATCATGCAAATTGTCTGGCTATGCTCGAGGACAATGTTGGTTCTTACGTGATCTCGCCACCCGAAGCGAAGTATAGCAGGCGCTCATCAGTGATCCCAAAAGGCGTTACCATTCGTCTGAGTAGTTCTACGTTGATCGTTGTACCACAAAATCTTCTGAGCCAATGGAGAAAAGAGATATCCACACACGTAGTGGATGGTCGCCTCACAATACTGTATGTGGACACTGGCAATGAGGTCCCGATACCGTCTGCGGACAAGCTCTCAAGATATGATATTATCTTAATGTCAAGACCCCGGTTTGAAAGGGAGATGGTCGCTAGCGAGAGTGCCAAAACCTCTTCTAAGGCAAGGAAAGCTAAAGGCGGATGCTTGTGCTCCTTAGATGAAGATTGTCTTTGCTCAAGAAACGTTGAGTACCGAACCCCACTGAAAGAGCTGCACTTCCTGCGAATCATCATGGTGTGTAGCTTGTCGATATTATTACTCCGACTCCAGTCACATTGGGATGAGGCTTGTCTCTGGAGCGTCCAATTACATCTGTTCTTCCAATTCCAGACTTGTCTTGCAAGCTTGAAGTCCCATTACGTAGATGATGCTGACTCCGGTGTCTCCGCAGGATGAAGGTCATGAGTTCTCCTCCTCTGGTCGCGGTGGCACCGCTTACTGGGCATTGCGCAATCTCCTTGTTGACAGGAAGTGGATTGTCAGCGGGACACCAACGAATGGCCTTCTAGGCGTCGAGGTTGGAACTGCTACATATGTAACATCTGCTTCGCCAAATGATGGACCAAATGATCACAAGAAAACCAACTATGACGTTCTGGAACTTCGAAGAAAGGAATCCGCTTTGTCACAAGAGCGTAAAGATCTTGAAAAGCTTGGCATCCTTGTTAGCGGTTTCCTGCAAGTCAAGCCATGGGCTAACGGTAAGGAAGATGACCCAGCTTCATGGCAGAAGTACGTTATGCCCCATAACGATGGTCGAAGGAAGGCCAGATCCTTGAAAACACTGCTACAGAGCTTGGTGGTTCGCCATCGAATCGAGGACATCGAGGCTGATATCCAATTGCCGCCACTGCATAATCGGGTTGTCTACCTGCAGCCAAGCTGGCATGACAAACTCAGTATTAACCAGTTTATAATGTTCTTGACGGCGAATGCGGTGACCTCAGAGCGGACTGATGAGGATTACATGTTCCACGCTAAGAACAGAAGGCAATTGCATATACTTATCAATAACTTGAGACATTCGGGATTTTCTTGGACGGCTATAGCGCCTGAAGATATCTCCCAGACAATTAAGGTCTCTCAAGCCTATCTCAAAGATTCTAGCTGCCACGAGTCGGATCGGACGCTACTCGAGCAGACCATCTCAACAGGAGAGGTCGTACTCGCATCTGCGTCATGGAGATCTTTCGCAGAATTTCATGAGATGGGACTATTCGTCAGGGATTTCCCACAGAAGGCGGTATTACCTTGGTCTTTAGTGCCTGATACAGAATATGAGCTTTTACTTACTGGCGCTACGCAATTGGCCAAAGCTCAAAAGTGGGTTGATAACCATCTGTATGCAACCGATCCTGGGACGGGCCTAGCGGGCGTGGGAGAGACCACCATGCAGAACCTTCGGCAGGCGTCGATAGGGCCTGTTCCAAGGCAAGAACACAGTCCTGAGCCGTCCCCCCTCAAGAAGAAGCACTTCTCTAACCCTACTGGAGTGCCAAGACTGACAAATGAGCGGACTATGTCCCGAGCAAAGGTAGCCTCTCGAAGGGGCAAGAAAGTGGACTATTCACGGAAACGCTTGAGTCCATCTGATGAAAACAAGTTAGCTTTTGCCCAACCTGCTCTGAAATCTGCTCTGAAATCTGCTCTCAAATCTTCCGCAGCGAAAGAAACTATTGAAATACTTCCGACAGACTCTGTCGTAGGAAAAACTAAGATATGTGGCACCGCATCCGCGAAACTAAGCTATCTCCTTGACAAGGTGTCGGTCCTCCATCAGAATGAAAAGATCCTCATTTTTTATGAAGATAACTCCATCGCCTGGTATATAGCCCAGTGTTTCGATTTATTAGGTACGTCTGTCTGACCATATATCTGGCACGAATGCCATGTTCCTTGAGCATCTGCACTCCATGGGATGTTCCCTGTAACCTTTTGCGAATCGTCGATCAATAGCCTCTCGGAAATCTCTATTTACTTCATGATGTTGGACTAAAGTTAACGAACTGTGTCCCAACATCGATTGCTGCTTGTACACCCCCCAGAACTTGAATCGATAATCAGCTTCTGTCGAATTCACTGCTAATCCCTAAATCTTTAGACATCCGCTATTTGATCTGCATCAAGACTCTTTCCCAGGCTCGTCAGACTGCTTATATCACGACATTCAATACTACTGAAACATTTCGAGTCCTCCTCATGAATGTCTACGAAGCAGCTCACGGCCTGCATATTGCTAGTGCATCCCGCGTTTTCTTCGTCAATCCGGTCTGGCAACCCAATGTAGAAGCTCAAGCTATCAAGCGTGCGCACCGTATCGGGCAAACCCGACCCGTTTACGTTGAGACTCTTGTGTTGAGAGATACACTTGAGGATCAGATGCTGCAAAGACGCAAAGGTATGACACCACAAGAGCACCAGCAAGCTGAGAGAAGCTTGTTGGACGACAACACCATGAGTAAAATAATTCAAAATGCTCGTTTCGTTCCGCTTTATGGAGACGAGATCCATGATATAGAAAAGCAAGTGGCCAAGCTAGAGATCCCTCAACAACTCTTCGCTCGCGTCAGCAAGGGCGAAGGAGACGTGGATGATCCAGATGCAGACCTCATCTTTCCCGAGGATGTGCCAACGCCCAAGAGGCAAAGGACACAAAAGCGGAAGATTGGTCATGAAGCCGTTCGGGAAGCTACAATGTCGCCTGTTACCGCATCGCCAGCCCCGGCATCTGTTCCAGTCAGGCAGCCAAACGGTATGGGCTCAAATTTTAGTCCCCACAACAATGCCAGTAATGCAGCAGTCGAAGATGCCTCAGGAACTTCAATTAGAAAGCGCAAGAGTAACGATGAACGTGGTCCAGATTTGGATGCGCCGCCGTCTTCAAACAGGAGGACGCCACCTATCAGCCTTGCGTACCAGAACATAGTCGGCCTTGCTAGCGGGTCGACAAGACGCGTAGGCTTCGCCTTAGATGCCGAAGATGGCCCTCTGAGTTTATTCGGCGGAAACAGCTCAGCCGGACCGTCTAGTAGGGACCGTCAGAGCAACTCAGAGTATGAGCCTGATCATGATGGGCTGCCTGCTCCAAAGAGGAGGATACAACCAGCCAGTCTCATATCCCAAAGCACGTCCATAACACCAGGAAGCTCGCAGGCTGTGGGCGCATCAGGACTTCCTCGGCAACAAAGCAGTATCTCGGAGAGCTCAACCGTGCATACTACTAGAAAGAGGGTAGGATTCGCTCTGGATACCGAAGATATAGAGCCATAGGACTCTTCAGGTGGCAGCCAATCGAATTCTAGTCTTCCTCATCGTCTTGAACCTTCGTCCTCCCTAGCTTGATCACAAGATCTCTACAGGCGTTTGTGTACTCAAAGCATAGCATCCAACTATACCCCACTATATTCATAGATTATGGAGAAAGATGCATACTGTACAATAACCCACCATAAACACCAAGCCCCCCCTCCCCCCCTTTCTCAGACACAATTCCCCAATATCCTCAACCTCCCGCTCAGATCGACCCTGGCTTACTATCCAACCCCAACAACAAATGCCCTTGCCCACTCAGCTTAATCGCAAAATCCCAACAGCACCCCCTCTGAATATCTCGCAAGGCCTTATGACATCCCATTCTCCATAACCTTACCAAACCAAACATTACACCACACCAAACCAAACCAACCCTAACGATACACACATCTTGATCCCAGTACTATATGAATCCTTTCCCATCTGCACCCCACCAAACAAACATCTACCATCTACCATCTGCGAACTGCGACCCCGTCTCCAAACCCACCACGAGAATCTATCTACACATCTTCACCTGCCCACGCATAAATCAGTCCAAACCAAACCAATCCAGCCCTGATAATGAGCACACCTAGACCCAATACCGTTAAATAAACCCATCGACTACACATCCTATTTCTATTTCTATTTCTGTTTCTATCACCTTCCACATATCATCTATTACCTACCACATGCCTTCCACCTTTCACCCCATACCCACTCATCCCAACCCCAACCCCACCACTAGAATCCACCACTGAAGCCCACATCTGCACCTTCCACCTTCCACCTTCCACCTTTCACCTTTCACCATCCACCCCGTTTCCTACCCGTCTCCAAATCCTCCCTGACATCCACATATTCACATCTCCACGCCCGCATCCCAAACACCACCCTACCACCTTCCACCCCATACCCATCCATCCCAAACCCCCTACCCCGTCTCCACATTCACATCTTTACCTACCACCTTCCACCTTCACATCTTCACCTTCCACCTGCCACCTTCCCGCCTACCACCTTCCCACCTCCCACCTACCACCTTACCTCCCACCCCTACCCTCAACCCCGCCCCCAGACCCGCACGCCTAAAGCCCCAAATCCCCAGATCCCACATCTTCACCATATCCTCCCTCCCCTCTTATCCATCCTTCCACAACCAAATAGAAGCTCGTACATACATATCGTATAAGTGCATACACAACCCTACTCATTACTCATACGCTGTCGACAGCTGTGATAGAAAAGAAGTAAGCAGTGAATATAGTCAAGTAATGTAGATTCTATAGGTGATTGGGTTATGTTTTGGGTATATGAGGGAGGCTGAGGCGTGGTGTGGTGATGGCATTGTTGTTTCTTAGATACGTATTTTATAGGGGAAGGGAAGAAGAGAGTGGAGGGGAATCTTTTCTCACAACGAGGATGGATGCGGTGAGGGATTGGATGGGGGAATGAACATGTATACCGGAATATTACCACTATACTCCATATCAAGGAAACTCCGGGAGAGCATGAAGAATGTTACAAGTCGAAAAAGCATCCCAATGCAATGACAAACTCATTTGGAAATGATATAGATTACTCAAGCTCTATTTCTGCAAAGCACAAGACGCCACCTCATAGCCCATGTCTATCTACAAATGCATGGTGGCGCGAGGTACGTCTCCCGCCCATGGAAATTGATGAATGCTTCTATCCACTTCCACAACCACCAAAACAGGAGCGAGCCACCCTGCAGAGTCTCGGCGTGAAGAAAGTGGTATTATACACAGCAGTCGAAGCAGCGCTGATGCCAGTTAACTCAGCGGGATTCAGCGATCCAGGCTGCCCGCTAAGAATTAGATTTTATGAGGTGGATGAAAGAGCCGTGGTGAATTTTAAGTCGTTGCGCGTGGTACTGACAGCGCGGTCGTGGTGTACGGGGTTGAGACACCCGAGGTTCAATAACGAACGCCAACTCCGCTATGTAATGCAATGCTTGTAGTGCGCGAAGTCTAACAATAGCCCATATAGTGAAGGAAGGCCATAGGAGGAGCAAAGGGGATGTCAATCCTCATTTTAACAGCCGTTGACGAAGGAATTTTTGGGCCATGAGTGTTGTGTTTGATGCCTGAGTGAAAATGTTAGCAGATACGCAGAGAGAAATTACAGCCAGACTGACCATTGCGTTTTGTTCGGGTTTGTGTAGGCGTCCATATGGTTTCGTATGTACTGCGTTGTCTCGTATCCTTCGGGATCACATGTGATGCTAGTCGAGCCTTCCTGCTGGTAGATTCGGACGTAGTCGAACCGCATTGTTGCCGGTAGCGTGGTAGCAATACCTGTGAGGTTCAATGCGGAGAAACCTGTGGACATTCCAAAGTTCATGATGACAGCCATGGGCTCTTGGGGTATGACCCTTTGTCCCACGTTGCCATTGGGCCCAATAGCTCGGGCATCGAGTTTCCATACTGGTTGGTCTGCCACACCCCAAGTGATTTGGCCCGAGGCACCCGGCTCGTAGTAGTAGCTGTAGGTCGCGTAGTCTTTGCCATTGTACCAGTCGTTGTTGACGTTTGTTAAACCAGACAAAGCTTGCTGGAATGGAGCTCCCTGATACGTATTTAGGAATGATATGCTGTCATCGTAGACTTCGATGAAATCTGTGAATCTGTTAGGACCACCAATGCATACTGAATGTTGAGGAGAACTGAAGAACGTACCAGTATTTGGTTGATACCAAATATCGAACGGAGCCAATTGACAACTTTGCGACACTGCCCCTATCATATTGTTGAGAGCTTTAGGGCCAAGATTGACAACGCTGGCTTCTATCACATCGATCTCCGGAGCAGATCGTGATCTGCCCGGAGTTGGATGATCTTCGCCGGAACATGTACAAGCTGGTAATCGCATCCCTGGCAGGTAGCTAATACCATCATTAGAACTCTGATTGGCACTGATGCCGGCGTCACACTGATCGTGGTAGCTGTAAGGCCACATGCCATCGGTCGTAGCTGCGTAGCCAGGTCTTCCCAGGTTGCCCATGGACCAGAATCCAGGCCAGAATCCAACGGTATCTCCTCTTCCAGGCAGCGATATTGAAGCCTCAAGCATACCACCCTTGAAACACATTTGATTCCAGGATTGTAGCATTCCCGACCTATAGTTCAGCCCGTGAGTTTGGAAAGCATCAAACTTGAGCTCAAGAACCCCGCCACTGGTCGTAACAGCATCAGGGTCGTACCACTCCAGATCCTGGGTCACACCATACCACAGATCCACAGCTTGGAAATATGGATCGTCTCCAGGATAGAATGTTCGACCATCGGTATTGAACTCATCTGAAAACACAAGCTTCAACTTCGTTCCATCTGGAGCTGTCTTGGTCAGAGCGGATTTTGGTGTATCCGGATCCACCAAACTTTTCCGTATGTTCTTAAATAAAGCGACTTTGTTATTACTTATGCATGATGGGTCCGCGGCACAATTCGACGCAGGCGCTGTGAACCTTTGCACGAATGTCCTGCTGCCTATCAGCACTGGGATTAGAGAGACTGGAGCAAACATACAATATAGGGTACCCAATGAAGAGAATTAAGAGTCCACAGCACACAAGTGCCAAACCTCCAACGTTGGCAAAACCCCTCTTGGTAAAGACATTGCATTCCCTCGGCTCCTTCTCGTTCGGATCCGGATTGTGCAGCCAGTCATCCTTTTCTACATCTTCTGGAAACAACAGGAGCCCAGCTGATGGCAGTATGTTATATTTCTCCGATACTGTCTGCGTATTGACGCCCTCGTCATCGCTGCCAGCCCTTGAAGGCGTCCTTGAGTCTGCAAATGGGTCCATTCCGTATATCTTGCTGTCTCGACCTCTGCCATCAGAACTAAAGCTCGTTCTTCGCGACAAAGCATCTATAGGTGACCCAGGTACTGACTCTTCATCTCGGAATCTGTGCGTCCTTGATCGTGTGGGCGGTATAAGGAGGGTTTCTGCGGAGTCTATGGGACCGCCATTGTACAGCCTGTTCAGGCCAGGATTGTCTCGGACTGTTGATGGTGCTGTTGGCGGCCTTTGTTGAGGGAGTAACGAACGTGATGATGGATTTCTTTGTGGTGCTATCGGCCGGTTGCTGTTGGCGTCGTTTGTGAGGATGTTGCTTTGAGAACTATTGAGGCGAACATGAGGGGTGGCCCTTGACGTGCCGGGTGGCGAATTAGGATCACTGTCCGACATAGCACAATGTGGGAGATCTGGATTGCGAAAGTGAAGGAAAGAGCTATGCGCGGTATGTGAATGGCGATGAGGATGGTACAGTCAGGCGTGGAGAGAGGGTGGAAGCCAGCTTCCTCTCTACCTTCCCTTATCAACGTGGAGAAACCAGACAGCTTTCACGGAGTGTAGGATCTCTTTGTGCCTGTGTGAGACAGCGAGCAGGTTCGTGGGTTTTGATCGCTGCAGGTACGCCGCAGTCTCCTGAGCAACAACAAGAAGGATTTGGAGTCGTCACGAGACGCGAATTGGATCAAAACGAATGTAGACGGCTTCTAACGCCATGAATGATCGCAATGAAGGCCGAATCCTGCGTGTCTATGCTGTGGAGTGTGAAGGTTGCTGTCGTTGAGAGCGTCGACAGATTCTCGGTCTCACAATGGCCGGCACCCTGGCAGCGGGATGATGACTAACCAAGGTTTACCAAATTTGCAAATCAGAGCACCAAGTTTTCGTGGAAGCTCAGATCACAGGGCAACCGCTACAGCTACAGATTATCTTCCAGGGTATGAAATCATGCTCAGACCCAGCTCCATACATCTCCAGCTGATCATGCTGACCCGAAGAATACTGTTGATGGTTCGGACAGCATAGATGCCTCAGCCATCGTCCCCTATTTTGTTTTTGCCTCCCGAGGCTCCATTCGTCACCCAAACTAGTAATGCAACGCCAAGGGCGGACACTACCGTTTCTATTCTGGTCAGCCTCTCGATTGGTTGCCACCATCGCCTTTTCCGTTAGTAGTGGCATCGTTCAGACTCATCATACCCATAAGAAAGCAAGGAACACAGCGATGAAATTCGAATAAGTATGAGCCTCAACAGTGGCTCTGAGTTGCGAATCATATCCTACCAGTCCTTCCTGAAACAGAGCCAATAGCTCCATCAAGGATCTTGGTCGCGTGTCTAAAGAGAGGAGTACAGCAATATCACATCAATGCAGATTGCATGGCTGTATCTGGCACACTAGTCCGATCACCAACTTTTACTGTTGGCAGTTGATCTGCTCTAGGATGACGTAGAATCATGCTGCACCTTAGCCTTGGCTACAAGTCTTGCGCTGGAGGTTGATGGAGTTTGTACGATGGGACTGTGCTTTGGAACATCGGCGGCCCTTGTCTGAGAAGCCTGGGGCTACCGACCGTGAAAGTTATTGGCAATGGATGAAAAACGTGTGCAAAGGGTAAATCTATGCCTGGGTATCACTTTTCGTGCAGCCCTTGTGCCTCGATTGATCCAACCACCGATCTCCCCAGACTGTCAACGCTCCACAACCACCCTTTGGCCTTACGCAAATCATCGAATCATTATAACGTGTACATGCTGTCTCCTCTCCTTCATGCTGATCAGCTCTCCACACTCTTCGCCCTCAACCCCACAATCCTTCCTCCCTTCTCATCAAACCCAATGACATAGTATTCCGCCCTGGCTTTTCCCGTCTCGACGCGAAATATCCTCGCCGACCCATCTCCAGCCTTCTCCACCGCCTGCAGCACCTCCTTGTATTGCCCCTGAGGATCAAATTCTTTCGTTGTCATGGTTGAGACCACCGACTTGACCCCAATGAGTTCGCCGAATTCATCTGCAGAATCGTAACTGTCAGCCCACTTGTCCAAAGACTCATCTCAAATATAACCCAGGCACCGCGTGTGGAATGTGTATAGGGCTTACTCTCAGACGGCATGTTCTTCCCACCCCACTTCAGGCTCACGGGCTCAAAGGGCTCGTCTGCCTCTGAGGTGTAGTACTGCTCTACGGTTTGCAACGTAGCTGGCACTTCTGTATCCACGGCTTTTGTAGATGTGTCTGTCGATTTCGATTGCGTGGATGCTTTGCTGGCGCCAGTGTCTTGGTTCGCTTGGTCTAGGAAGGAGGAGTAGGCTTCGTCTGACATGTTGCGGAGATGAGGGGTTGGTTTGGCGGCGAAAGCAAATCTCCGGTGGCGTATGTGTTGGACTGTATAGAGAGGAGAGCTGGAAAGGAAGGCTGTTGGGAGGAAAGTTGTGGATGGTAGAGCGAGATTGTGATCGAACTGATTTGGGCGGGATGCGGGGTGACAGATTGGGGTGCGCTTCAGTAGGCTTTTTATGACACGAGTTGGTCTATCTGCAAGTGACATTCAATTTCGGATGCGTCAATAGTCTGCCACAGTTGGGCAAGGAAATCTGATGATGTGGAGTTGCATATTAAGACCACTCGAGCTAGCGTAGGCTAGCCTACCGTTGATTCAGGGCAGTCACTTTCACGGAAGGCAGATGCAATTCAATAGATCGATTGTAAGCCTTTTTTGAATTTGCCCTGCTAGACACCTGGGTCTCCCAGCATTGCACCCTTTCCATATCGCTAAAGTCGAAAGTGAAGCACACACTAGCAAGATGACGATCACTCTTTCTCGACATCCTTCTTGAGAGCTCCGACCGCCAGCTTCTTCTCTTGTGGTGTCTGGAAAGCACCGTGGCCGAACTTCGACGACGTATCAATCCATTTGAGATCTACCTTCTCCAATGCTTTTCGGCTTGTGTGTACGAACATCGACTTGCGGAGGGTGATTATTCGCTTCTTGACACCTGGACAAGCGCCTTTGAGGAGGATGAAGTCGTTTTTAACCTCGCCGTATCGAACAAAACCGCCCATACTGCATTCCGATTAGCTGATGTGTTCGGATGGATGCCATGCCTCAGACTTACGGGGTGATCTGTTTCTTTGAAACATCGAATTCGGTCGAGGCATTGTCCTCCGCCGCGCCAGAACCTACACGGTAGACTTTGTGATTGACTGAAGTACGATGATGGTAACCATCTTGACCAGCACGGCCAACGGTCCATTGCACGTGCGAAGGATGCCATGCACCGATACAGGCGACCTTACGAAGACCCTTATGTGTCTTTCTTGGAAGCTTCTTGGTACCCCATCTGCTCGTCACACCTGAGAAACCGTGACCCTTTGTAACAGCGATAGCATCGACCATCTCATCCTTCTCAAAAATCGAGCCTATCTCGACTGGCTTCTCGAAAAGGCCCTTTCCAAAGTCGACCTTCTCTGGCACACTACCACCATTGATTTGAATCTCCATCAAGTGTGCTTTCTTTTGCTTGAGAGGTGTCTTGCTGACTTGAGTATGTGCGAGGACGCGGACGACGGTGCAATATTTCTTGATACGCTCAAGCTCGCGGTTGATGGGCTTGCCTGCGTTCTCGGCGTGTTTCTTGGCGTATTTGGTAAAGGCCTTCTTCTTTGACTTGTACCAATTCTTGTAGAAGCGTCGCTTGATTTCGTCGCTGAGATGCTCGGCCCAGACGGTGGTAAGAGAGCGGAGACCGCGGGGAGTCTCAATGTAGCCCACAATACCAACAACCATCATCTGTGTATCGATTAGTCCCACAGTTATTTCATTGAGAGAGGAGAACCGTACGGGTGGAGTCTCAATAACGGTAACAGCCTCGACGATCTCTTTCTTGTGCATCTTCGCACCTGGACGATCAAGGTCGCGAACAATTGTAGTCATGCCAGCTTTATATCCCATAGCTGCAGTCAAATGGACTGGCTCCTTAGGGTTGTCTTTGGGGAAGCTCTTGACCTGTGTATCATTTCAGCAAAAGTAGGGTTATCGAAGATCCAAATCTACCTTGCCGCGGTGTCTGCTTGCACGCTTCCGCGGCAGAAAGGCCAGTGAGCCATGACGGGGCGCTTCGAACTTCCTATGAGACATTCTGGAGGTGCGTTGGCTATCGTAAGGACTGAAGATGTAGAATGTGAGATTTGATATCGCGCGTAGTTCAGTGTGGACTAAGCGAGTGTGGCTTGGCGCCAAGTCTTCGGGGCTTTCTCGCCGAGTTCCCTCGCGTGCCTGGTGTCTCTGTCTATGGTGCTACAAGAGGAGCCATCACTGGTCCCAACCGGGAGAAGGCGGATCCCAGATGCGGCTGACCATGGCCCCTGGCGGATCTTACTTGTTTGTAGATGATCGAGGCTTTCTATCCAAAGCTGAAACCTCCGAAGCCCTCTCCACACATCCGATCGAGTGTACATGCCTGCTTTCCTCGAAGGCTTTCTGCATGCGGGAGATCTTACTTTATTGTTTGTCGCTTGACACTCATGAATTTTGGCCGATCTCACTCAAAGATAGACTTCAAATGGTCAAAGCTTCTAGTGAATGAATCCTTCCAGTCATACACGACATTTGTAATTTCCTCAATGTATCAGTATCTGTATCTGTATACACATCCATTAAGCTGGTGCCCATGGCCGTGGGTTTTGTGCTTTTCACACATGAAGCGAACGGCTTTGGGTACCGTACGCGCAGAATTTGAAGGCTTGAGTGTCTCTGGAGGATAATTCTATGCGGCTATCTTAGTTGTTTATGACCCAACAAAGTGATTGTTTTGAGCCACGAAAGGGTCAGCCGCCTGCAATATCATCCTTCCAGACCTGCTTTTCGTGAACGTGCAGAATTCAAAGCAATGCGCAACTTCTGAAGCGATGCTTCATCCACCCGGGCTGGAACTACTTAATCCTCCGAGTCGTCCTGTGTTCCCGCAACGTCGTGGATTGATAAACGCACGCCTGACAGGTACAGCAGTCGAGATCGACGCTCGGTGGGCTAAAACTAGCCATACCGGAGTATTTTCATGTTTGTGAGCCAGCTCAAGCTTCTCTTATAGGAAAACACAAACATTGGCATCGTCAATTATGTGATTTCGAGGGCCTGGCTATTGGGAAGGCCGCAGACACAGGGTAGCTTCGATAAGGTGTGTATATAGAGAAGACGGTCGAATAGATTGGCAGCTGTTTCCGTTGTTGTTGTTGGTAGCGACGACGAACATTCAAGAGCGGAGACAGATAGCAGAGATTCAGACGATGTGACGAGACGGACAGCGTCTCTTCCAAGACGACACAGAGCATCAATCTTGGTGGTCTGAGCGGGAGACCTTGCTATCTGGGTGCAAGTTGAGTAGGGCGCTTATGATAACCCCACGCTGCAGAAATGCGTCAGCACCGCATTAAACCGTGAAGTGTCAGGCGAAGGAAAATAAGGTTGGTCGCGCAAGCCCAAGCGAGTGGGTCCATACGTGCATCCAAGCAAACGCAGCGCCGCCTTCCATCGCCAAAAGGGTGAGTTGCAACTAGCAGACCGGGGGGGGCGCCCATCATCCTTCGAAGTCTGGTTGTGCGCTGAGCCTAGCGATTGTTCCTAGTTTCTAATGCCTCTCGGGAGTGCAAAAGCACGCACCCACCGCTTCGCCCCCAGCCAGGATCGGCCTTGGTTCGGTTTGACCCACCAACACATGCTTTATGCGCCTAGGGTTAATTCCATGGCGTGCTGGGGTAAGACGGGAAGCGGCTGAAATGGGATCTCGGAGAACGACTGAGCAAGGACACATCGCATCGTCGGCGCACAGCAGCCTTGTGCTGGGCATAGCAACTATAAGTGTTCCAATGATTCAACAGGACAGCGCTTGCTGCGGGCGGAGAGGGTGAGACTGCATGAATGGGAATTGCAAAGTGCCATCCGCACACCCAAGGACAATGCGTCGATCTCAGTGGCAGCCAACATCTCGGTAGATGTGTTAAATCGGAGCAATCTGGAAGGCAAATGTGGGCGACCGTTGGGTGGGACAGGGTTCAGTGTTTGGGGTGGTGGATGCGACTGGGCTGGGCCGTAAGCGGAGTAACCGTGGGCACCAACTAGGGCGTCGAGCCCGTCGATTGCTGGGTTCCCGCGTACAGAGCGAAGGGTGCGAAGGCACATGCGTGAGGCTTGCTGCTAACCCAAGCGTGAATTCTAAATATCGCAAGTCTCCTAGGGGTTCTTTTTTGCCCTTCTGCTTCATGGATTCACGCCCATCCCTCCTTTCTGCTCGTCGCAATCTTCTACCCGCCATGTTGTATATTCCGGCATCGATGATCCCATAGCCTCACCATCCATAATCACCATCATTACATTCGACTTGCGTGAAGCCGTCGAGGATTCGAAAAAGCCATTTGGCGTTACCAGCCATACTCGTCCCGTTTGTCCTTGACCGCTGCCTCCGCTGCAAGCCTCACCATCGACCGATCCCACTTCTTACTTCCCCAAGCTCAAATGGCGAGCCATCATCAACATCCTCAGTCTCCAGGGGGGTTGCATCTACATCATGGACTACACGGCGGCCCGCCTCAAGTCAATGGCCATATGCCGATGCAGGCACACCACAAGATTACGCCCGCCCATCTGGCCTCGCAGAATGAAAGTATTTGGTTGGGGATAGGTATATACACCCGCGCTGAATATGGCGAAGACGTTGGACTAATGCATCAATTAGGCAGCACCTGTGAGCTACAAGGCGACTCTGATGGAGCTCTATTCGCCTACGAGCAGGCTTTACGGCATAATTTCCAGTCCATACAAGCCCTGAACGCAATTTCATGCATCTTGAGAACTAAAGAGAACTTCCCGAGGGCCGTCGAATATCTCCAGACCATACTGAAGTTGGATCAGGCCAATGGTGAAGTGTGGGGAAGCTTGGGTAAGTCGACCTTCATCTGGTTGTTGGACGTCAAGCCTGATCAATTCGATTCAAAGGGCACTGCTTTCTTATGATGGAGGACCTTCAGCAAGCGTACGCTGCATATCAACAAGCGCTATACCATCTTACAGATCCCAAGGTAAGCGCTCTAGTTCAATACAAGGCAAGGATTCAGCTCATTGTTAGCAGGAGCCGAAATTGTGGTATGGCATTGGCATTCTATATGATCGCTATGGCTCCCTTGAGCATGCCGAAGAAGCGTTTTCGCAAGTCATGCACATGCAACCCGATTTTGAGAAAGCGAACGAGATATACTTCCGCCTCGGCATAATCTACAAACAACAACAGAAATACGAACAGAGTCTGGATGTATGTCGAGAGATATGAATTCATAAATCTCAATGCTAATCTGGAATCAGTGCTTCAAGTTCATTGTTCAGAACCCTCCGAGGCCATTGACCGAGGAGGATATATGGTTTCAGATCGGCCATGTCCATGAACAGCGCAAAGACGTAGGTATCGTCCTCCCATTATGGATATAAATTTACTGAGAGGTCATATACAGTACGATTCTGCAAAAGCCGCTTACCGACGGGTTCTCGATCGTGACCCTAACCATGCCAAAGTATTGCAGCAACTTGGATGGCTGCATCACCAGGAGAGTCCACTGTTCAACAGCCAGGAGCAGGCAATCGAATATTTGGAAAAGTCTGTCAGCTCTGGTATGCGATCTTATACCCTGGACATCCGTTGAAGATACTAATCCAGCACAGACAACACTGATGCCCAGAGTTGGTACCTTCTTGGAAGGTGCTACATGTCCCAGCAGAAGTACTCAAAGGCGTACGAAGCCTACCAGCAGGCAGTCTACCGAGATGGCCGCAATCCCACGTTCTGGTGCTCCATTGGTGTACTTTATTACCAAATCAATCAGTATCGGGATGCGCTTGATGCATACTCCCGTGCAATACGCCTGAACCCGTACATCTCGGAGGTCTGGTACGATCTCGGCACTTTGGTAAGTCACAATTCTCCCAAATCATGCGTTACTTCTGTTGCTGACGTATCGCAGTACGAGTCTTGCAACAATCAGACTGCCGATGCCTTGGATGCCTATCAAAGGGCATTCGACCTCGACCCGTCCAACATGCACATCAAGGCACGACTGCAGCTTCTGCGCAACAATGGGCAGTCTACGGGATTGCCAAATCAACAAAATGCACCAGTGCCCCAAGACGTGCATCCTCAGCAATATCAAGCCGCAGGCGTTGGGGCTCCTCCAGGGCCCCAATGGGGCGTTCCGTCCGGGCCGAATTCAGTGCTTCACGGTACTGCTCCAACTCCAAATGGCTCTGCGCCCAGTTGGAGTCGACGATTGGTGGATATACCAAATCCCACGCAACCACCTGCTCAGCCTGCCAACCTATATGATCAACGTGAACCACTTCGACCGCCGCCAAGGCAAATGAGCCCTCGTCAAGAGCAGATGAGACAATACCAAGAACAACATCGTCATACTCCTATCCGACGCAGCTCGCCTCCGCCAAACATGAATCACAACGGGCCAATCCCATATTCGGCACCGCAGGCTCTGCCGCAGCCCCCATCTTCTGTTCCTCAACCAGCTCTCCCCAACCGTATCCCAAATCCCAATTATGGCGCTCCGGACCCTGGTCTGAGGCTTGCAACAGCAATTCCTACCAGCGTGGCTGTGGGTCCCGGCCCAAGAGCTCCATATGGACGTGGTGACAGTCCGCCGCCAGAGATAAGGCCAATTGCAGAGCCAAGGCCGGCTTCCCCAGGACCAAACTATCCCCAGCAGCAATATCAACATCATCCCAATACCTCCCAAGGCGTCGGCATAGCCGCTGGGGCGCCACCACCAAGGGCGGCCCTCGCTGCTGCCGAAGCTGCAGCGCGTGAGAGCCATGACCGACCAACGATTGGTTTCAAGCGTGGCCATGAGTCTGATGATGAATATAAGGTCCCCAATAAGTACCCCACCAATGGTGAGAATCGAAGCAGGCTAGAGGATCACCGCCACCGTCGGCCATCTCCCCCAGACAGCAAAGCATCTCCACGCCCAAGGCAAGCTTCTCCACGCGGTAGACCACAGTCTCCTCCGTATGGCCGACCGGCGTCACCCCCTCGCAGCAGGCACAGTCGAAGCTCCTCTGCTGCCAAGCGTGATGATCAGAGGAGGGTGGATGAGAATTATCATCCCTCGGAAGCAGCGCATCATCCCCCAACGCTACCATCGATACAGCAGCAGCCGCCACCAACCGAGCCTCCTCAAACCCCTGCGTCTGAGACCGGCCGCGATGAGCGCAGGGAGACATATGAAGCAGCAGCCCGGAAGATGGAAGTTGATGAAGATTATGATGATGACGGAGAAGAACAGAAGCGGAAAGAGGAACGGAATAGTCCGCAACCCATACAAATGAACGGCCAGCCACCCAAAGTTGAAGTACAGGCCTGAGGGACTCAAGCATTTGATGTGTGTGACTCTCTTTCCCCTCCAATTCCTACGAGACTGATATTGTTGTCAGCATTACTCAATTGCGCGGCCTCTTGGAAGCCTCTGATGGCATTACGACTGAGATTTCGACCAAGATCCACGGCATTGATGCGGGTAAAACTACATACTGTTGATTCACTATGTTTATATGTGTGTGAGCTACTGTCATTGATTATACTTTAATTACGCATGATATCCCCAAGGGAGGTTGGTAAGGTAGATATAGGACAACAGTACACGAGCGGAGTGACTGACAAAGCATTGGTGGACTGTTATGTACTTTTTGTGTCTATAGTGACAGCTAAATAATGTTTGAACGTTTTGTTCTCCACGCTGTCGCCTTAAGAAGGATTGGTCCACAAACCCAATCTTGGGAAGGTGGTGTGAATGCGTGGGTAGATGGGAAGCCTGGTGTAGGCGCTGGGATTCTGCGGTGACCTCAAATTCATCTTCTATGTTCTCGTTCCAGTCACTTCGCTGTTGGCGGAGTTCGGAACAGAGACTGTGTCATACTGAGGCTCTCAATAGGGCACTTTCCCTGAGGTGAGTTCCAATCCTCTCTGACCCGATTCCTGCTTTCAAGAAACCACTTTCATGCATCTATACTATAAGCTGAATCAAACAGCTGAAATTGAGTATCACTGTCCTTGCTTTTCACAAGAGTGATACTTCTATAGTTTTCACGTAAGACCCCTAGCCTGACGATACATCTCAGTCTCGAATAACAACGCAGCTCATTCAACCAAAG
>JAABUL010004006.1_pt1 | contig 20592 bp, 37 predicted proteins | sample 5559151 | NCBI WGS metagenome assembly JAABUL01 (sample SAMN10711876, study PRJNA513368) | rock metagenome | isolation source: Antarctica rocks | place: Antarctica: Victoria Land, Pudding Butte sud | reverse complement strand
CCCCCCGCATGCGTGAGACACCCCGGCCCAGCGCTCGGCTGCGCGTCACCACGGCGCGTGTGGATCTTTGGCCTCACTTTGGACTTTCGATCGTATCACCACGGAAACTGCAGGAAATCCGTCTAGATGTGCAGCTGACACTGTGCTTCCTGCGCCCGCAGGAGTGGCGTGAGAAGATGCAGATGCGGACGATCCTGGAGCAGCCGCAGCCGGTGTTTGCGTTTGCCAAGCGCATGTACGGGCACGGGGTGCCGTGCTTCACCAAGGGGGGCCAGCCGGTGTGGGTGGACAAGATCGCCGACCTGAAGAAGACCTTCTCCGAGTTCAAGGTGACTTTGTTTCCGCCAATTGTGTTTGCTTTTTCCTTCCTTTTCCTCTTCTTCTTGAGCATGTTGCCGACGTGATGAAGCCTTCTCCGAGTTCAAGTGTCAACTCTTCCTCTGCACACCTTCTGTGTGTTTCCGATAAAGGAAAAACCACCAGAAGTACCTTGAAAACCCGACCTGAGAAGACCTTCTCAAGAACCTTCTGTGAGTTCGAGGTCTGTTGCACTACCGCCGATTCTGACCCAGATACGCTCGATGGTCAAAGCGTTTCTATACACTCCTCTGAGAACTTTGAGTGTGGCGCACCCGAGTATGTGCAAGCGGCTTAGGCAAGGAAGGCATAGAAAAGGAAAGACGTTGCCCTTACCGCGTGCGGTCCTGCAACTTCACTCCGGAAGACATGCACCGGTGTGCGGCCTTACCTGAGCAGACAATCTGGATCAAGGGAAGCCAGCTCATGTTGGTTTTCCTGCAACGTGCAGTCCAGCAACTTCACGACGGAGGACATGCACCGGCACGCGGCCTTCTGCGAGGAGTGGCTGTTCCGACAGGTGGCGCCTGAGGCCTTCCCGCTGGGCCGCCGCCTGGAGGTGCGCTTTGTTTGATGTCATGTACGGCATGCTGCACTGTGCTCTAGCACTTACAGCAAATACACAGCTGACTTTGGGAATGCATAATCACAATGCATTCTCATGCGGCCGCAGGTTGTGGACCTGAAGGGCATGCGCTTCCATGACATTGGCAGCGGTGCGGAACCCTCAACCCTGCCTGCATCGAGCCCTGTTTGCATCAGGATGCTGTTTGGCCGCTGATCTGTCCCAATACGCGCCCGCCACACGAGTGAACGGTTGCCCTCAACATTCTATTCAACGACCTGAGCCGTTTGCGTCTGACGTTGTCGCGCAGGCTGGTTCGGCTGGTGAGTCCCGCCTCCCGCAGACCAAGCGCCGGCGGCACCCGCGGGCCGCTGCCTGCCTGCTGACGGGGCCTGTGACAAATATATCGGGCATACATTGGACATCTTATGAGCATGGTCAGCCAGCGCAGTGTAGTGCATCAAACATCTATGCAGCATCGCGCCTAGCCTCCTCACATTTCGCGACACATCATTTCGTGACACGTTCCATGCCGCCCCTGCAGGATAAAGACCATGGGGCTGCTGTTCCAGGAGCACTATCCGGAGCGCATGTCGCGCTGCTTTGTGATCAACGCGCCCGGCTTCTTCAACGTCCTGTGGCGGTGCGTGAAAACGCTTTCACACTCCGCCAGGGAAACTCGCGACGAGACCTTGCCCTCCTGTTGTGTGGGATGAACTCCGAGGGTGCTTCGTGATCAATGCCCCGGGCTTTTTTGACGCGCTGCGGCGGTGCGGCTCTTGCATTAACGAAGATCTAACTGACACTTGTCTCAAGATGAAGCCTCGGAGCTGGGTGCCTCTTTCTGTTGTGGAGAGCCCGTTTCAAGCAGCCTGCGGCAAGGCGTGAGGCGTCGCTCAGACTGCCGCGTTCCTGGACGGGCCCGTCATGCGGCAGCCAGCTTATGCATGCTGTCTGACTGCGATGAATTATGCAGCCCTATTGCACAGGGCGGACGACCCGGGCATGATGCGAAGCATGTTTGCTGCGAGACGCATTCGCTCTTTGATGCGCAGGGCGATCGAGAAGTTCACGAGAGAGGACATGAAATGAGTTTCTTCACTACTCACCATGTGTGTGTTGATCACCTGTTCTGTTTCTGGATACCTGCGCAGGGCGATCGACCCATTCATGACAGAGAACGTGAAGCGCAAGGTGTCGGTGGTGGGCACCGACCCGAAGGCCATTAAGGCCCTGTTCCTGGAGGAGCTGCGGGAGGAGGTGACGATTGATACATCTTGATGACAACACATCTTGATTCTACTTTCTTGCGCTTTTGTGCGGCAGTGAGGAGCTGCGGGAAGAGGTGAGGTTTAATAGGTTTAGTAGATCTGAACAGAGCTGATTCAATTTTGCTTCGTGGCAGCTGCACAGCGTATCGTCAGCGGCGGAAGTGCTGGCGCTCTGATCTGAAGACGCGGTTGACCCCCTGCACAGAGTGGGGCGGCGTCCTGCGGAATGCTGCTGCATTGCAATTATGGCCCGTACAGTTGCATGATGCCTACGCAGAAACAGCTCTCCCTCTGTCTCTGTGGCTCGCAGGATATTCTTGAGGAGTGGGGCGGCCCCGCCAAAATGCAGGTGAGACCGCGCCGCAGCAACGTCTCGCAGCCGCGCTTGTGTTTGGAAAGTCTGACGTGATGTGCGCTCCTGTGTTTTGAGTGACGCCCCAAATATTGCAGCATGGTTGTTCTCCGGCAACGTGACCGGATTCCTTTCTCGGTGCAGATATACGACAGCAAGTACGAGATGGAGCTGCGGCAGATGGTGGAGAAGCTGAATGCCAGGAGATAGCGCAGCGGCCTCAGGTCATGCAAGGGGTTCAAGCGGCATTGAAGCAACATATTCTTCTGGATTGATTCATTCGGCCTCTTGGGCCTATTGTGCAATTGCTCGCCTTACAACGTTGCAGCGCTCCTGGCTTGCAGCTTTGATGACTGTTTTGCTGTAACACGAGTTGGCAACAGGAGTTGACACAAAGCCACCTATCAGCGATTATTCTTCAACCAGTTTTGCAGAAAATGGCAGGCAACAAGCGGCGTCTACGCGGCAGGAACTCCGGAAAGCAATCACGGGCTCTATTGCTGATACGTTGCCTTGACTGGGCCACCTCATGCGCCGGGCTGCCCCATCGCACAGGCGCACCATGCGCAGGCAATGCGGTCACTGCAGCTCCACAGAGCGCTCAGCTCGCTTCCTGACCATTTGGTACCCTTTGTACCGGGAATCGTACCACCTGCAGTGGACAGACGCCACGTTTTTCCGGCTGTTTTGCTGCATGTCACGACAGACATGCACGTGACATGCTGTCTGCCGAAGAAGAACATCAGACGTCAGATGGCACCATTATGAAGGCCGCAAAGCAGAGTCAGGCGCACTCTCCAGTGCGTGCGGCTGCAGGCTGGAGGCGTCTATGCGACAGCGGCAGGAGGAACTAGACGGTCCTCAGCTGCATGCACTGTGCTCTGCGTCCACATGAAGAGACGGGTTTGCGTCCGATTCACGCACCGCTTCCAGGCGTAGGCGACGCCGCCAAAGGCAACAGCAGCCAGCGCCAGCACGCCTGCCAGGGCGGACCAGCCCGTGATCGTCAGCGCGTCCTCGATCGCCTCCCCGCCGTGCGTCACCTTGGGCGCCACCAGCGACGCCTCCTGTTGGCGGAAATTCGACAGGTTGTGAGGGGTGGAGGGAAATGAAAAATAGCGTTGCGCGCAACGAGCAGTTCCCCGCCGTAGAAGGCTGCAGGCCCCCAGCGGCTGCGGTTGCGGGCTTCTTCTCGGGCGGCGTCAGCCGTGCCTCTATCGCACCGCCATTGCGTTGGCGACAACATCGGGCCGCCATCAAGCAAACATGAGTCAAACTCTTCACAAGAATCGTCGGCCGCTGCAGAGTCGGGTTGCCCACTGTCTGAAGGGTTAGAGCAACACGAAGCTTCCAGGCAATGCGCACCTGCAGGCGCACCGCGGTCTGTATCTTCTGCAGCGAGGTGGCCAGCCGTCTGGCAGACAGCTCCTCCGCAAGCTTGTACAACTTGCCGGAGGACTGAATTGCCTAGATCCTCAGGCAATGCGCACCGGCAGGCGCAGCGCAGCCTCGATCTTCTGAAGCGACGTCGCCAGCCGCCCGGCAGACAGCTCCTCCTGGAAGGTGTCCCAGGCGTGCGGGTCGCCCAGCATGACCAGCGACGCGCACTTGTCGCTGAGGGGCTGCTCTGGCGCTTTCGGCTCCTGCATTCATCAGTCGAAACGTTTGTTCGAGATGAATCAAGCTCCAGGGTGTCCCAGAACACAGATTCTGCGGTGTCCGAGGCGCGCGGGTCGCCCAACATGACAAGCGACGCGCACTTGTCGCTCAGCGACTGCTCCGGCGCCTGCGGCTCCTGCATTTCACAATGTTGCAAAGTGTGCAATCCAAGCAACTCGAAAATGGAAAGCCTGAACGTTTCCCAGGCGCGTGGATCGCCAGCGAAACCGCCAGTGACGCGCACTTGTTGCTCAGCAGTCGCCCTGGCGCCTGTGCCTTCTGCGCAGTCAACTCGTGGTGCATTGTTTTTGAAGATGGAAAGATTTTCTGGCGAGTCGCTTGACTCCAGCGCAGGCAGCTGCTGGGTGAGTGCCCTGGTGTGGCCAGCGACGTGCGCTTGCAGCCCAGGCTGCCCCGAGCGACGAGATGCGAGGCAGCGGACTGATCCTGCAAGGCAGCCGCTCCGCAGGAACACGAAGGTTTCCTGCCTGCCAGTTGTCGGGGTCGGTGGCGTGGCCGTGCGTGGCGCCCTCAGGGATGCCCATCTCCGTGCCAGGCGTCGGCCCCGGCTCCCGCTTGTACTGCCGCAGCCGCCGCCGCCCGCCTGCCTGCGTGGGAATTCAGAGGAGGTTGGCATGAGCTTCAGCAGGGCACCGTCGAGCTGCCTCGAACACGAGGGGATCCAGCTCGTGTGTTGGTGCACTTGACTTGTCTATACGGTTTCATTGCACTTGGCCACGAATGAGCCGCCTGACGGATGGCCACCTGCGCCGTGAATTTGGCCTCACTGTTAAAAGCGCAGTGTTGTCGGGCTGCCCCACATCAAAGGTCTCCCGTTTTCCTGTTGTGTTGTATCAGTACCTCTGAGTCTGGTCACAAGAACAGGAGCATACCTGCGCCGTAAGATTGGCCACCTCCACTAGCATCGCGTCCAGGCCGCCATTGTTGAGCTCCAGCGGCGCGTGCTCGTCCAGACACCGTCGCACCTGCACACCAGGACACGAAAGGGTTGGCAAGCCACAGGTGCAAGCCGGACTCTGTGTTCCCCACGCAACATCCCTCTCTGCATCGACCTGTCTGAATTACTCCCGAATGCCCCAAACACGTGCGAGACATGTTGCAACTTGCCTCCTGCATGACCTGCCTTGCAATGCACGGCAGAACGGCAGGACACCAGAACAGCACAGAGCAAGGGCACAGGGTTTGGTGAGCAATGCCGCACACCTCTCCGACAGACGCGTCCGCGGCGGCGCGGCCCAGGATGCCATGCTTGCTGACGCCGCCAGGCCCCTTACCGGCCGCCCACTCCCTTTTGAGCTTCTCGGCGTCCTTGACGCAAAACTTCTCCACGTCGGCGTCGCACACGTTCACCACCGGCAGGCCCTGGAGCAGGAAAACAGGTTTTGAGAATGTTTGGCTCCTTTTTCGGCTTGTCGGCGGCCGTGACGCGTCGGCGTTGCACACGTTGATCACCAGCATGCCCTGCAGCGCATGAGAACAAGACGGTTGGGTGGTTGTAAACCCCATGAAGTTCCGGACAGGGTGAAGGCCCTCCGGGCCACTGGACATAGTTTCATATCTGATGCGCAATATCCAAGCGTCCGTCGTGCACCTGGCAACATGTAACGAGCACGCTGCCAGAAGGTGTGTCATGCAGCGGAGGCGGCGGCACACGGGCTGGTAGAATTGCAGGCCGGTGTGCACATTTCGGTTTGGGGACTTTGCTGAGTATTCTCTTTGCATCATTACATGATGAACTTGGTCGCAATGTGAATTTAGAGGGCGGAGGAGGAGGCTGCGCACCGGCTGGTAGGCGGTGTGCACCGCGCTGGTGAAAAACTGCCTAACATAATGGTAAACTGACATGCTTCTTCTTCACAACACGAGGCAGGCCAAAGGAGCGGCGGCGCACCGGCTGGTAGAACTGCAGTCCCGTGTGCACGGCACGGATGGACTCTTGGCTGCAGGCGTTGCTGGTGATGCCGATGTGCGCCACCAAGCAGCTTAACACCTCGCCCTGTATCGAGCAGCAGGTCGAGATTCGCCACGCATGCATTCAATGCAACATGTGCGCCGGTGATGCCGATGCGGTGTGCGCAGCAATCGTAGAGTTGCTTCGGGCAAGCAGTTTGCAGTGGGAACAAGACACCATGAGCGTACACTTTGAACGATGCAGGTGAAGGCGCATGCAGGCGAAATGTGTGTGCAACACCTGCTTCTTGGTGACTATGAGGATGCGCAAATTTCAGGCACGCTGTGGCAACCCAAATCAGGATAGCTCAGCCTTCAGAACCCTGCCTGCTTCTTGATGACGGTGAGTGCAGAGGCACAGAAATTCGGCACGTCATGGCGGCAGGCGGTGCGCAGGTTGTAGTCCTGCTGCCAGTCGCGCAGCCGCTGCACTTGCTGCGCCGCCAGGTTGGCGCGGCAACGCTGGCTGAAGTCCACCTGCGCTGGAGAATCGACTCTTCGAATGCTTGTACGATGTGGCTCAATCGTGACAACGAGCTTCCAAAGCATGCCCGATCTGTGTCTCGGCTGCCGCCCCACCAGGGTGGCATGTCATCTGCGCGCGAACACGGTGTGGATTCATGCTGGTGTATCTGACTGCTTGTGAGGTGTTTCTGGGTTCTGTGTGCAAGCGCTTGTGGGATGTCAGCAGCCAGGCTGCAAGGCCGGAAGGGGCTTGCGGAGCTGTGCTTTTCATGTAAATGAATGACGCTTCACACCTCCGAGCCCGTTTGGCCGATGGCTGTGACAGTATGCGACAGTGTACAGCGCAGTCGCATGCCAGCTCAGCATTGAGACCAAAAGAGGGCTTGAAGTGTCGCCGGGGAAGCACCATCGACCCAGTCTGCAGCTGCGCAAGTCATTTGACTGCCGGAAGGCAAGCGTCAAGCAATCTCCTTCCCTGAGTGTGCGACAGACCGATGTATTCAACAACCTTGATCATCTGGATGCACGAACCCCCCTGCTCGGCGGAGGCCAGCAGGCAGCTGTAGATGCGGCTGCTGCCGGGCCGAACGTCGGCGCAGTGCTGCTGCCGCTTCGTGCACTTTTTTGTCTGTTGCCAATCGCTATGTGAATAATACTCACAATCACCTATGTAGCTGTATGTGTGATACGTTCCCACACCTGTTCCGCGGAGGCCAGCAGGCAGTTGTAGATGCGGCTGCTGCCGGGCCGCACATCGGCGCAGTGCTCATCCTTCTCGGTGGCGCAGTCGGACGCGAGGCTCGGCTGCAGCGCAAAATTGTCAGCGGCGAGCGACGCCAACCGGCCTTCCTCCCTCGCGCACTGCGGCGACAGCTGCGCCACGTTGTCGCGCAGGCACTGGTGCACGCGCCCCTCGCCTGTGGCCGACACATGGAAGCGTCACTGCCGGGGCTCGTGCAAAGGTCGGCAGCCTGACTTCTCCACAACTCCTTCTGCCCCAAAAGTCGAGCATACTTATTGCTGAGCTCGCATGAGAAGCATCGCGTTGTATTGAGGCCTGTCAGACACCGCCTCATTGGGTGCCCCACAGCCGCAGAAATCCCCTGAAACCAACCCAGAACCCTGAAACGCTGGGCGACGCACCCGGCTTGACCTTGGCGCAGTGCTTGTCGACATCCGCGCGGCATGCCTCTGCCAGGATGATGTCGTTGCGGAAGTCCGTCACCTCCATGCGCTCAAAGTACTCCACCTCCTGCGTTCACGAAATTTGCTTCATTTGTAACCAAACTCACATGGAAATGTGCCATCACGCTATGATGATGTGGTTGCGAAAATCCGTCACCTCCATGCGCTGAAAGTACTCCACGACCTGCATTTGCGTTTTCAAAGGTTTACAGAGCCAGACCCATTCTCTCGGCAAACACCATTCGCCTCTTGCTCATACTCACGTGCTGGCACTCGGGCACGACAATGTACTCGGCCTTGTCGGTGAGGCAGCGCAGCATGGCGCCGCCGCAGGGCGCATGCTCCTGGCACTCCACGTCCCCGCACAGCTCCTTCATGCTGCTCCCGCACGCCTCTGACAGCCGGAAGTTCAGCCTGCGGGCAGCAGCCGGAAAAGGAATCAGAACTCCGTTCTCTATGTTGTAATGATACTAAGTCCGCGCACAGCTCCTTCCCTCATGCTGCTGCCGCATGCCTCAGACAGCCGGAAATTTCAGCCTGCAATCTGAAAGTTTACAGTATGACATGCACTAAAATACACCAATGATAATACAATCGTGTGTGCGACCCCGCACAGCTCCTTCATGCTGCTGCCGCACGCCTCGGACAGCCGGAAGTTCAGCCTGCGACGGCGGCCGGCACAACGTTTGTGAGGCTTTGTAACAAGCAGAAGGGCGCCTGACGCTTTGCTGACGACATGGTCGTGGGCATGTGGCAGCTTGCCGCCAGGACAGCCGCCCTGGGTCAGCGCCTCTGCAGGTGTGCTCACCAGCGCCCTGATTCCATGTTTCTTTTGTGTCCCTTTCCGCATGTCTCGCACACAGGTTTGACAGGATGAGGCTGCTGGTCGTGCTGAGCAACCTCGGCTTTCACATGCAGTTCGTTGTCTAATTGCATTTTGTTCCAGCGTGTTCATCTGTATTTCGGTGCATCCTGTTCTTGTGTTGGACTTCAGCAGGCACACCTGCAGCCAGCGGACAGCTGGTCGTGCTGCGCGATTTTTGGCGTGGCGGGCGTCACCAAATGCAGTAAGTTGTGTTGTTTCAACAAGGAAATTCCTCGCCTGAAGTCAGCAGACAGGTGCTGGTCGTGCTGCGCGATCTCGGCGCGGCAGGCGTCGCCAAAGCCAGGCGCGTCAGCGTGCTCCTGCAGGCACCGGATAGCGCGCGCGTGCTCGTGCGGCACCTCCCCGCACCACTGGTCCAGCTCCTGTGGGTGTGCATGATTGAAAGGTCGAGGTGTGTGCATATAAAAGTACAAACCCTGCGACGGCCCTAAATGCGCGTGCCCGTGCGGCACCTCCCCGCACCGCTGCTCCAGCTCCGGTACGATTCAGGGTTTAAAGTTCCTCTGCAGGGTTCGGGGTTTTGACTCTCAAGAAAATGTCGTTGCCTGGGCAGCGGAAGCGGCTAGGCCATTTATAATTTACAGCGCGCCGCCTGACAACGACACAGCAGGCGGTGCATTGACTGCAGGGTTCTTGTAAGACTTTTCAAAGGAAACTTCATAGGGGTTTGCGGGTCATGTGAGCGGGCGCCTGCGGTCGCGACGGCATGGGTGCATGCCGCGCGGGTGGCAGATGCGCCGCCTGAAATATGCTGTCGCGTGACTTGTAGCACCTCGCCAAACGTGAATCGGAGCGGTGGCTGACACGCAGTGCTATGTGACTTCAGGAGCTTATGTGACGGCTTGGCGCAGAGTGTTGATGCGCTACCATGCGGTCTGCCGGTCTTGCTCACTGAGCCTTTCGGCTCTGCTGCGGCTGTCTGAAACGACACCTGCTGTCATTGGCTGGCATTTGGAAGGACTCAGATGCGTTTTCGAGGATACAATCGCAAGCGCGAAACGAAGCCCGGCCGCACCTGCTGGCAGGCCGCCTTCATGAGAACTGGAAGTCGATTCTGAAATGTAACACAAGAACGACCGGGAGTCTGGTGTTGAAAGGCCGCACCTGCTGGCAGGCCGCTTTCATGGGGAACTGAAAGTCAATGGATTCGCCCATCAGCGTCTCCTCGTCAAACATCGCTGCCTTGCACTCCGACGACAGCTTGTCCCGCCTGCAGCAGGGGTGGAGGATTCGGGAAATTAGGATACAGAAAATCAGGCACCGCATCAGCCGCAGTGTTGAACGACTGCCGCCTTGCACCCCGACGACAGCTTGTCCCGCCTGCAGCAGGGCAGAAAAAGCACCAGCAGCGGGTTTTGAAGCGCACTCGGACAAACGACTCCGCGAGCACATGCATGCAGGAAAACGACTTGACACAGCAACACCACACAGAAGAGGCCATTGCGCCTCTGCTTTGATACCAGCTCCGCTTCTTGGGTCCAGCACATCCACTGCCAGGTTGATAGCAGAACGCACTTGGACTGCAGGCAGCGGATGACGCGGGCTGAGCCGGGCTGCACGGAGGAGCAAAAGTTGAGACGGTCCTCGTGACACGCGGTGCCCAGCTTGGCGCCAAAGCGGATGTCCTCGGCGCCGCGCTGCATCACCCGGTGCACCGCCGCCTTGCACTCCTGGCTCCGCAGCTCCTCTCTGCATCGAGACTTCAATCAGGATTTATAAAACAGGTGATACAGATTCATGTCTTTCGCACCGCGCTGCATCACCTGGTGCACTGCCGCCTTGCACATCTGGCTCCGCAGCTCCTCCTTAACGTGGAAACAGCGGCACCGGCGAGCCTTCACGATCTGGATTATGTAGCGGGGTTCCTGGTGCAGATGCCAATACCTGCACTGCCCAGCAGGCTGCACCATACTACTTCAAGTAATGCATAAGGCTGTGCATGTCTTAACATTGGAAACGCACCGGTAGTCCTGGAGGCAGTTGATGACCGGGGCATCGTTCTCCTGCGCCGTCTCCAGCACGACATCCTGCTCAGCGCCGCACCTGGACACCATGTAAGATGGTGCTGACTGTCACATGTAGCCATTGAATGCCGCCTGTGAGTTGCAGGCAAGATTGTGTGCACTCAGGCAAAGCCGTACATTGACACAGCATGCCGCCTGCAAGCCTAAACCCTAAACCCTAAGCCCTGGCCTTCTGGCCGCTCGCGTGCGCTCAATGCGCTTCCTGCATGCGCAGTGCAACGAAGGTGTAACAGCAAAACATACAACAACCACATCTTCTCGTGTCCTTTTCACCGCCGCACGGTACACATCATATGCCCGCTGACTCATGTGCGCTGGATGTCCTTCTTGCGCGCGTGGCGCAGCGATCCGTCCAGCTGGAAGTTGCCTAAGGACTGGCTTCCCCTCTCGCTGACGTACTTTCAAGCACGTCAAACCATCTCGACTCAAACTCGTCGACGCACGTGCGCTCGATGTCCTGCCTGCAGGCGCGGCGCAGCGAGGCGTCCAGCCGGAAGTCTGAGGCGCGATCCGCGAGCGCCGCCTCGATCGCGTCGCGGCAGCCGCCAGAGAATTCAGGCTCCAGGCGTCGCGCCTCCAGGCAGTCCATCGCTCGCGCGTGGCCTGGAGCCACGTCCGCGCAAAACTGCACAGACAACAGGGCGGTGGGGTTGAGATTTGGCGCATCAAAACACGTTCAGAATGGTCCAACGCACGCGAGCGTGGCCTGGCTGCATATCGACGAAGAGCTGCGCGGGCGCCCAACTCGTAGTGGACTCGAAGGTTGGTTTGCAGAGTCAGAGGGTTGTGGACCCTGGTCCCTGATTGCATGCCGGGGCAGATGGTCAAGCGGACACCACAGCGGCCATCTGTTGACGGCGGTCCTGTCCTGCAGCAGAGGCCCGCCCTGCCACTGTTCTTTCTGTGAGGCTGAGGGGCAGTGTCGTTCGACTAGATCACGATTCAGAAGCGCAGCTGTTCTGGAGGCTGAGCTCCCACAAACATAACTTAAATCCTCGAGACCGACCTTCGTCTTGTCCTACAGGCACATGCTAAAGAGCGTGCAGCAGAGGCGGATGTCGCTGGCATTGTTTCAGATAAATCAGATGTAACCAAAGGCTTCACACCTGGTTTTCGTCCTCAGGCACATGCCGAGCAGCGTGGAGGAGAGGCGTATGTGGCCGGCATGCTTCATGGCCTGCCGGAACAGTAGGGCGGAGGACCGCAATTCTAAAGTCCAAACCCACACCTTTTTTTTGTCCTCCAGGCACATGCTGAAAAGCGTGGAGGAAAGGCGGATGTCGTCGGCGTTCTCCATGGCCTGCCGGAAAAGCTGCTCGCGGCAGCCCCAGTCCAGCGCGGCCCGGTGGAGCCGCAGGCACCGCTGCACCCGCCCCTCGTGCGGCTTCACGTCCTTGCACTTGCGGCCTATGTCCGCCTGCATTTGCATATGTCATGACCAGGTACGAGTGACACCTGAGTCTCGAGTGTGAATTTCTGCGCTCCTCGTGCGGCTTCACGTCCTTGCACTTGCGGCCTATGTCCGCCTGCGCGCAATTTAGTAGCGCCCTTTCATACCCCAGTTGCAGGGGAGGCGTTTCAGGCGCCGATGGTGCTTTGCAGTCACTGGCTGACATCGGTGGTAAATGTGATGTACTGCCTCATTGTTGCTGGAGTAGGATGAATCAACGATGAAGTAGATAATGCGCAGGCAATTCAAGTTGTCCAGCACAGAAGTTCAAGGATGGAAGTCAAACATGCCTGGCAGGCGTTATACAGCAGCGGGTCGGTGCGGATGTCATCTGCGGAGGCCTGCTCCGCTTGGAACACCTCGTCGAAGCACTTTTGGGTCAGCCTGTCCGGCTGGCTCCTGCAAGCACGTCCTGTGACGCTGATGGTCATGCTGTTGACGTGATGCAATGTTGACCTTGTTGTGGTATATCTAATGAGGGTCATGATCCAGTCATGTCGACATCTCTGGCGCTTTCAGCTACGATGCACGCGCTGGAACGGCATCTACACAACAGTTCACTTGGCTTTTATGACGACAGTGGAATTTTAAAATCACAGAGGCACACACCTGAGGCACGCGACAAAGTTGCCCTCGCCGGAGACGTCCTTGCAGCGCCGCTTGATGTCCTTCTTGCAGGCTTTGGCTGCATGAGATAACGAGCAGGTTTCCGTCGAGCTCTGAAGCCGGTAATATTGGGCACTGGGTGTCAGCCTGCAGCGGCTTTGTTGCCCTAATGGAATGTGTCAGGTCCCGGCTGCATTGGCAAAACGTTGTCTGCCGTGCTGTGTGCAGCCCTGCCGTGCCTCTGGACAGGTGGTGCAGGCGGCTCACCCAGCGGCAGGTTCTTGTTGATGTTCTTGGACTCGTCGATGCGGAATTGGTCCAGCTCCGCCTTGCAATCGCCCGACCTGGAAAAAATTGGAAAATGCTCGTGGTCAAAACGTCACTGCTCGCAAAACAGGCTATAGGCCAACATGTATAACCCTAAACCCCCGCATTGCCCACGCATTGGGCCACAGGCGCAGATGGCATATGCTGCACGTAGTTGTGCGGCGTCAAATCGCGCGTGCACGCTCCGACCTGGAGAGAAGCGGAGCGAGACAGGGAACGGAAGCGGAGTGAGACAGGGAACGTGCAAAGTTAGACCCACAGAGACAGTTGGGATTTCTCACAGCTTGTGGGGCCTTGAGAAGTCGGGCTGCGCAGCTGGTGCACGATAGGGACAGGGATAGAGGATAGGGAGACAGAACAAGGGCGTAGGAAATGGAAACAGACAAGATGACTCACAGCTTGTGGGGCCCGGAGAAGTCGGGCTGCGCCTCCACCTGCAGCTGGTTCACGAGACACATCGCCAGGCGGTTCTCTCCCGGCTCCACTCCCAGGCACAACTGGTCGATGTTTGCGCGGCACTTGCCTGCAAGGGGTACAGTGACAGATTTGGCAGCACTGGTCAAAGTGTACGCGGCACTTACTTGCAAGGAGCGCAGTGACCGACTGTGTGACGATAGGTGGCAGCGTCGCCGTTGCCGCCACCGCTGGACAGCTCCACAATGCGAGGTGGGACCACCTCATCAACCCCTAAACTATTGGTCCACCTCAGCTGCGGTGATCATTTTTTACCGAACCCTAATTCAATGTGTTTCAGCATTGCATTCCAGTGTTGCTAAGTTCCACCCTCACCAGTGGTGGCAATGTCACCGTCGCTGCTGGGCAGCAGCGCGAGTGGAGGTCACCTGAGTGCGTGCTGTCGTCAGTGCAGTTCAGCGCTGCAGCAGGCAACCTCACCGGTCGTGGCGATGTCGCCGTCGCCATTGGGCAGCTCCGCAGCAGGCGCGTCCTCTATCAACTGCGCCAGCACCGGCTCCCCTGTTGTTGCGTGCCGCCTCTGCGCCTCCAGGTTCTGCACGCAGACAATGCTTTTATTATGTCAATTCAACAAGTGCGTTAACGAGACGCAGTCGACCTAGATGAGCTGCGCCGGGCGCCGTCTCCCCCCTAGTGGTGCGCATTGTGACTACGCCTCAAGGCTCTGCACGCAGACATAGGACTGTGGAATTGCCCGTGTAGGAAGGCGTCACCATCCTTCTGGGTTGGGTAGACCTATCGAATTGATGCCGCTGCATCACAGCGCACCTTTTTGATGGCCACCTCGAGCTCCTTGCCCTGCAGCCCCTTCTTGAGCACTGCCTTGTCCTGGCCGCCCGCTGGCGACTCGCCGGTGGCATTTTTCGCGGCCGCGGATGCTTGCGCTGCCTTCTTTGCGGCGTGCTGCGCTGCCTTCGCGCGGTGTGCCGCCTGCTTCTCTTCCTTGCTCATTGCCGGCTCGGCGCCCGCAGCAGCGGCTCCTTTGCCGCCCTTCCTGGCTGGTGCCTTCTTGGCAGCATTTTTGGCTTGCGCTGCCTCCGCCGGGCTCGCATCGGCAGGTTGCTCGGGTGCGGGGTCGCCAGCCGTTGTGACCTCCTGGGCGATGCAGACTGAGGCCGCCAGCAGGCTGCAGGCCGCCAGGGCGAGCAGCAAGCGCGCCGGCGGCAGCGCGCGCCGCATTTTCATACCTGTGCCACCGCCACAGTGCGGAGAGACAAGTTTTTGTCCGAAAGGACTTCGCAGCTGCTCAAGGTTGTTAGATGTCAGGTTTTTCAATTATTAAAAGGCCGCTGCACTCACTGACCAGCTGCTGTGTCGTCCTAGTCTCTGGGTGGCCCAGCAATCATAGCGGAGCGGAGCGGAGCGTTCAGGGCGACAGCAGCAGGCGAGGCTGCGAGATGAAACCGAGCGCAGACGTGACAGATTTAGAGGTCCTCAGGATAGAGCGTCGCTGAAGAAAGCAAACAGCTGTTCCAGCAGAAGCACTGCGATCTGTCCAGCCAGTTGGTGGTGTCGCACGCAACGCTTCACACGCGGCCGTCATTCACTGCAGATCACTCTGACATGCTGTGCTACCTTTCACAAACCCAATCTGCCACTGACTGGCGACGCTGCGCGGCTGCGAGACAAATTTGCTTGCCATGATTGGGAGCGAAGGATGGTCGTAGCGAGGGCGGTGATGTTTCCGGAACCCTGTTTTGTGTCTTGCCCCGCGCATTTGCAATGCATACATGGCTCTGCAACTCCACGCACTGTTGTCTGAAACATATCTGCCGTCGTGCTCGTTCGGCGCAGGGTAAAGCTTGCGATCGTGCAACATTAGTCATTTGCCCTTGCCATCGCCTGCGTCTCGTGTCGAGCGAGGCGCGCGTTACACGTATAACAATTACAGTCGACTGCTTGAATCACGAATCCCGAATGTCTAGCAACGACGACAGGTGAAATGATAGACGCAAGATATACTGTCATGCATTCGCATGCAGCGCCCTAGTGTGCATTGGGTGTAGCTTTCTGCACGGATAGTGGTGCATCACAACTTCCCAGTTCTGCACGCAGCTACGATGTCATCCTTGCCGGCATTGGTGGCATGGGCTCAGCGGCGTTTTACCATCTAGCCAAGCGGGGCCAAAAGGTGCGCCCATGACAAAGCCCACTACTCCTTGACGTCGACCACAAGTGCAAGCAGCAAACGAATAACGCGCCTAGAAGAGGGTTCCTCATCAGCTTGCTGCGAACTTGAAAACTTGTTTGAGATGCGCACGCCAGCAAGTTGTCTCTGCGGCGAACCAACCCATATGGCGTGCCACTCAGCAGGTGCTAGGCCTGGAAAAATTCAGCGTTGCGCACGAGCTGGGCAGCAGCCACGGCCTGTCGCGCATCATTCGACTGGCGTACCACGAGGACCCGCGGTAAGATTCTTTGCATATCACTGTCAGAGCAAAGACGGTTGCCTGCTGCGGCGTCCTGAGCCCTGCGGGTCCGCATGCTGTGACGTGTAAGTTCCGGCAACGCACAACGCAGACTTGTCAAAATGACTTCTCATTGGCGATCTGACTGATTCTTAGCCTGTTTGTCAGCGTGCCGAGCGGTGTGAGCCGCGGATGTGGTAGGACCAAAAGCATCCCTGACAGCGCAGTGCTGTAAAGATGTATTTTCCATAAAAGACAAGTGGTGGAATGATCATAGGAAAAGTGCAGGTATGTGCCGCTCCTGCGGCGCGCCTACGAGCTGTGGGACCAGCTGGGAAAGGAGTCTGGGACGGTGCGTCAGAGTCCCTCCTTTGTCAGGCGCTCGCGTTTTGCACGGAACAGCACCTGCTTGTGTCTCAGCCAACCCAGGGTGGAATTTGGAGCTCCTGCTGGCGCATCCTGTGGAGCAGTATTCCGGCTCCTTAAATGGCGTGCTGCTGGTATGCTGCGCTTCCGCGTGTCTTAACAACTGTCATCCAAAATTGACAAAATTCTCCTTCTAAGGCAAATTCGAATGAAATCTTCATTGTGCCTGCGCCTGCAGGATGTGCTGCACATAACGGGCGGCCTGGACGTCGGCGCCCCCGATCAGCCGACGGTGTTCGAGAATGCGTGCAACTCCGCACGCTTACACAACCTGGAGCACGAGGTGAGTTCAACTTCTGTTTTCCTTCCACGGATCAGCTTTCTGTGCCAGCACATGGAATGCGTCAAGAGCGTCACTAGCAGCTTGCCAAATACAACTCTGATGCTGCACCAAAGACTTGTACCAAGCATCGAATGCTTATTTGCTGTTTGACCCCAGGTGCTGACAGCGGAGCAGGTCAACCAGCGGTTTCCCGGCTACAGCCTGCCAAAGGGCTACAAGGTGCGTTGCATCGCCGTTGCTTTCAAGCATCCAGCACAACGGCCAAGCAATCAAAACAATCTGTGGATGAAGTCTGTCACATCCTGTCGTCGTATCCCGGAGCTTCACAAGGCATTCGCAGTGATCCCCCCGTGTGCTGTTCCTTGGCAGGCCGTATACTCGCCACAGGGAGGCATCGTGGTGAGCAGCACATCTCCTCCACAGCATGTCTGACTCAAATGACGTGTTCTCCATGCTGCGGGAAATGCTGCTGGCATTCCTGCCCAGACCCGGTTCTGAACCGGTGCTATCACTAATATGGTGAAGCATCAGGCGTTTGTTTCCGATTAGGCGCTCCGGCACGTGGCAGGTAATCCCTTGCCGAGTCGTAGTCTGCCTTTCAGTGGCATAAGGCTGCCTTGTCATTTCGGCAGGCCTTGAAACGCGCCATCAAGGCGGGCACGGCGGGCGCGCTTGCGGCCGGCGGCGTGCTGCTTGCATTGGTCCCTTCTCGGGTCATAAAGCTTATGCCCCATCATACTGAGTTATCTCTATCAACTCGACAGGCACCGGAGCGCGCAATCAAGGCGCATGTGGCGGGCGCGCTCGCGGCCGGCGGCGTGCTGCGGGAGCAGGAACCCATCGTCAGCTGGGCGCCGACGGCGGACGGCGGCGTGCGGGTGAAGACGGAGAAGGGGGAGTACAAAGCGCGGAAGCTGGTCCTGACGGCAGGCTCCTGGATGCCGCAGCTGGTGCCCGGCCTGCAGGTAAAGCTTAGCTGTCAAGGGGTCGAATATGGCAAGAGGCAATAGAAAGCGCGGAAGCTGGCGCTGACTGCGGGCTGCTGGATGCCGCAGCTGGTGCTTCCCCTGCAGTCAAGGACTTTCCAGGGTGGAGGCCGCTCTTCGGACACACATTGGGTCGGACGGCGTCGCAGTCTATGCGACATGGCTGTGTCTTCACCCTATGCTCATTGCCTCGCTGCCTCGGCGTGTGGCCGCGGGCATGCAGCAGTGCCTACACGCCGGCCCGCCGAGCGGCCACGACCTTTTTACGCTTTCCCGCAATATGCATCAACATGCCTCATTAGATGTGTGTTGGTGCGCGCAGGAGGTGTGCACAGTGGAACGGCAGGTCATCGCCTGGTTCGAGGTGGACAGTGCGGAGCGCTTCCGCCCCTTCCCCATCAGCATCATCACCGACGACCTCGGGGAGTATTACATCTTTCCGCCATTCGACCACCCAGGCCTGAAGGTGTGCAAATCCGAAGGCGGAAACCCTGAAGGGTGGGACGGCGCTTGGTAGCAAGCGGCCCCTGACGCATCCCATCTGCCGCAGAGCCAATGCTCTGTTGACGGTGTGACTGCCTCTGCTGTCTGTATTCGCTTCAGGTGCCCTCTGGTGAAGGCTTCACGCAGGATGAGCTGCGTCTTGTTGGCGCTGTGCAGATCGGCAAGTTCAACCACCTGAACGAGAAGGCGCACCCCGACTCACTCAGCCGGGAGATTACTGCAGCTGACGAAAAGGTACGGCCAGAATCATTTCTGTCTCAGGAAAATACAAATGTTCAGACGAAGGCGAATGTTGCAGCATATGCGAATGTAGAAAGACCGTGGATGGAGAGATGATGAAATGGATGACGAAATGCATGCCACTTCCGATCAAACGGTGTGCCCTGCAGGTCCTTCGAGACGCCGTGGCGCGGCACTTCCCGCACGCAAACGGGGCCATGAGCCTGGCCAAGGCCTGCATGTTCAGCAACAGCAGCGACCACCACTTCATCATCGACACACTCCCTGCGGCGCAGCAGGTGGATTCTGGTCGAGACATTGTTCGTGATCAAATGTGCTTGAAGGCTGTGTGCGAGCTGCTGCTTCTCAAGCGGTCCACGCCACACACAATGCACATGACGCCTCACGTTCCACCCTCCTGCGGCAGGTGGTCATCTGCTCGGCGTGCAGCGGCCACGGCTACAAGTTCTGCTCCGTCATCGGGGAGGTGCTGGCGGATTTGGCGACAGAGGGCGCCACGCGGCACGACATCGACATGCACCGCCTGTCGCCGGCGCGGCCCGGGCATGCGCGCATGCTGAAAGCGCTCGCCCCTAGCAGCCTGTGAAGCTGCTTTCAAGATCAATGATTGATGACATCCACATGCCCTGCATGTCGCCGGCGCGGCCGGGGCATGCGCGCACGCTGAAAGTGCTCGCCCCCAGCAGCCTGTGAACACGTGCCTAGTCACACCGGTTCATTGGGTGTTGCCTGATTGATGCGCGGGTGCAGTGTGTGCGCCCAGACTGGCAACCGTCGCAGTGTTGCTGGTACTTCTTACCTTGGCAGCATTGGGACTTGTCAGCAGCACTGGAGTCTGTCGCATGGTTGTGCTTGTCACCTGAGGGAAGGCAGGGTCCGGAGAGGGTCCGGGGTGAGCACTGACCGCACTGGAATCATCTGTACAGGTTGCAACCTGGATCTGCGTGTGCTCTGAACGTGACGGCTGGTACTGGTGTTCCAACTGCCAAGTGCGACCAGTACTGCCAACGAGAGCAACGACATGCAAATGCACCGCTCTGATTGGGGTTGCCACACACCAGCACACGCAGCCGGATTCCATAGCTGCCTCTCCACGCTCCCGCACACGAGTTCTGGAGGCTTAGCTCGTCGGCAGCTGCACATCGTGCAGGCGCAGCTTGCAGTCGGCACCGCCGCTAGCAAGCTGCCCTGGCCCCGTCCACGCCAAAGACAGCACCTGCACGGTGGCAGCGCAGTCCAAGCTCCAAGCTCCAAGCTAACTGCAAAACAAGAAATTGGGACAGAACTGTGCAATACAGGTCAGGGCACCTTCCCATCAACAGAGACTGGCTATCAAGGCACGAAGCGGCATCTGATTGAAGTGGGTGGACAACAATGTGACATTGTGGATTTTCAGACACTGAATTCCTATAATTGGAGACCTGCCGCACCTTGTCGGTGTGGTGGACGAGGGTGTGCAGCGGCACTGCCGTGCGCGTGTCCCACACCCTTGTTCAGGCTTTTGTAGTCAACAGCCTCTTCACTGTTTCAATACCCATCTACTCATGCCTGTGTTCAAACTGGCTGCACCTTGTCGGTGTGGCCGCTGCTGCTTTTCTCTTGGTCTTATTCTCATTGTGTTGCTGCTTCTATCACACACAGAACACCGCTCTCACCTTGTCGGTGTGGCCGCTCAGCGTGTGCAGCGGCACCGCTGTGCGCGTGTCCCACAGCTTGGCGCTGCCGTCGTGCGATGCGGTGGCTAGGTGGTGCGCTGACTGCGGGTGCCACGCGATGCCGCAGATCCAGTCCGAGTGCGAGGCGCACGCCCTGACCGCCTGCGCACAGCACCAAGCCTGGGCTTAGGAACAAAGTATACAAGTGCATGCTTGACTGCGGGTGCCACGCGATGCCGCAGATCCAGTCTGAGTGCGAGGCGCACGCGCTCACCGCCTGCGCGGCGCACCACGGCTGAGCTTAGAAGGAAATGCAGTAGCTTGGTCGTCGACTGCGGGTGCCAAGCGACGTCGCAGATTCACTAGCTATGCAAAGCGCACGCCCTGACGGCATGCACAGCGGGGAGGCAAGCAGGCTGAACCATGATCCGCATGTGATCAGAGCTTGGGTGCCATGCGGCAATGTGCACTCTTATGATGTGGGTCGCCCGCAGAATC
>JAABUL010004005.1_pt1 | contig 20596 bp, 20 predicted proteins | sample 5559151 | NCBI WGS metagenome assembly JAABUL01 (sample SAMN10711876, study PRJNA513368) | rock metagenome | isolation source: Antarctica rocks | place: Antarctica: Victoria Land, Pudding Butte sud | reverse complement strand
AACCCACAGCCTTACTTGTACCGTTCTTGACGTTGAGGCATTCGGAGCTTTGCTCTTTTCGAACTTGAGGACTATACATAGGTGTTATGTGTGGTATCGCCCTCAACCCCCAAAACGTTGAACCTGGCGAGCCACGAAGGTACGATACAGACGTGTTCCTAGTATTCCCCCGCGACCGTCGCGAGAACAACTACATTCTGTCCGAGTGGGATATCACAATCCCAGAACAAGAGGAAAGGTCGAGTACTGTCTCTGGCCCATCATCCGGAAACGGTGAAAGTCCAATTCAGCCATCTGAACAAACAAATAAGCAGCAGTCAACCACTGCCAATAACCAACGAAACTCTCCTCCATCAGACGATACCTCCAACACACCATCTCCCAAGGCAGGCAAAAAGTCCAAGAACTCTACGTCAAGAAAGCAGCGTCATCACGAAGCAGCTGAGTCCACGCCGCGCAACGAAGAGAGCTCGGCCCGCAACATTTCCTCTAGGAAACAGGTGAGTTTCGACTTGCCGAACTCTACCATTGGCAAGAAAGTCCGCTTTGCCATGGACTTTATCACCCCATCCCGCGCTTCTTCCGGTTCCTCCTCCTCCTCCTCAACAATCTCCGGGTCGAAGGACTCATTTGTGGATGCAAGTCATCCAAATGTTCCCATCGACGCCAATAGCAACGGGCATCATGCGCCCAAATCTTCCACCTTCAAGCTGCCGCCAAACATGGTAGCGGAGTCGGCGGCTCGCCACCGACGAGACAAGAGGCCCGACCCAACCCGCAAGGTGAGGGAGTGGAAGGTGGAAACCCCGGCGCCAAAAAGCGCCGCGCCAAATGTCGAGGGCACCAGTCGGCAACGCCGACCAGGGACCCCGTTTGAGTACGCGACGGAGGAGGAGGACGAGGAGCTGGACAGCGAGTTGGGGAGCTCGGTCGATCGTGGCTCCGCCGTCCCGTCTTCGCGGGAACAGCTAAGGAGTTTCCACACGGGTAGAAATACCAAGTGGAATTCCGGAAAGCTTGACCATTCGCCCGCTGTCACCGACAGCGACCTGTCCAGCGAGCTGGGCAGCAATGTCGACAAATCGCGGCCAAAACCTCCGTGGTACCGGGCCCCATCTCCCTACCAGCTCCCCTCTGTGTCCGAAGAAACGGAGGACCGATACGACCCCTTGCTCGGCGTCACCTGGCGCTCTGTCTAAGTGGACGGATTCATGATTGGCAGCAACGCGTAAGTACCCCTATTCTACTTCTCTACTTACCCTGTATCTCATTTCCCCCCATCCCGGCCCTTTTCACTTGCACCTCTCTTTCCACTACCCGACTTCTCACACTCACTCCTTCGATGCCCCATCTCCCCACACCTGAAACACTCAACATTCTTACTCCCACTTCCCCCACCACCTCCGGAAATCGCTGATAGTTTATTCAGTTTCACTACCTTGCTCCTCCGCCGCTCCGCCTGCCTCGCCGCCTCCGCCTTTTTCTCCTTCTTCCTGGCTTTCCTCTCGACTTTCTCACCATCCGACTCATCGCTATCCTGGCTATTTCCTTCCTCCTGTGAGCTTGATGACATGGACGTGTCAGATCCGTCCTCTGTACCGCGCTGGCGCTTGTAGATAGATACCCCACTTGTTAGCTTAATAAACCACATATTCGAGAGCTGCAGACTGAAAACAAACCTCCAATTCCCTATTAAACCTCCCCCAGCTCCTCCTCCCTCTATCCCCCTCCCCATCAATATCCCCCCACCCCACATCCTGCACCCTCATTCCCGCCTCTGCCTTCCCATCCCCACTATCCACATAACTAAACACCCACCGCGTCTCCCCCCTCTCCTCCCCCAATCTCTCCACTGCCTCGCTCTGCTTCCTTTCCTCTTCCTCCAGCGCCGCTCGTATAGTCTCAAGCTCTGATACCGGCGCTGCGGGCGAGGATACGCTAGCATCATCATCAGTGGCGACGGTGGTTGCGGGGAGAGAGGGTCTTTGGCGCTTTTTGGGGGGTGCATCGTCTGTGGTCGAGGGCGTGGTGGGAGAGGAGATGGAGGCGGCGCGTTGCATGAACTGTCTGGGGGTTAGAGCGGGGTTTTTGGGGAGGGAGGGTAAATCGGACTTTCATGGTTAGGAGGCGGGAGGACATGGATTTGGGGGCGCGCCCGGTGGCGGAGTTGGGAGGGGTGGCCATCGTTGTTTGTTTGGTGGGGATGATGGATGAGTGAGAGTTGTGGGGGTGGTTGTGGGCTGTGGGCTGTGTGAGATTGATGAAGTAGTGGTATATGGTGAGACGAGTGTTGTGCGCTTTCTGAAACGTAGCAGTTGCTGGTTTAGCACAATGGTGTGACTTTCGAACCTGCTTATACGTTGATATCCGCCAGATTTGCCTTCTCAGTTCTCACAAGTTCGGTCCAAAAGCCTTCAAAGCGGAGCGGGCCGCACCCTTCTCTACGGTAGGTACCTCACACTCCGCCCATCAAACCTTTTACTTTAATTTACGACCAATCCAACCATGGGCTGACTCACCTCATCCCCCAGGACCCCGCCTCCCCAAACCATGCCAGTCTAGCAAATCTCCAATGGGCGGCAAAGCCTTCACCTCCACCCCGCATGCCCTCTCCGTCCCTCGTCTCCCCCCACCTCTCTATCAGAGTCTCAAAGCAAAATACCTCGCCCTTCTATCTCAATTCTACGCACATGCTGCCGTGCCGCTTGAAGCGCCCGAGAAGGGGAATTATGGCGATATCGACATCCTCGTGTCTGTGCCCTTGACTTCTGGTGCTGGACCCGATGCGCTAGCTACGACCCTCGAGGCAAAGGCAGTCGTGCGGTCTGGACCCCTGACCAGTTTCGCGGTGCCATATCCCGGCTCAGATGGCAGTTATGTACAACTGGATATCCACAAATGCCCCCCTGAGACATTTCGCTGGCAGCTTTTCCATGAATCGAATGGGGATTTGTGGAACATGCTCGGCACTACGCTTCGCCCCTTCGGTCTTACAGCCAATGACGTAGGTTTTCATGCGCGTGTGCCAGAGATCGAGCATGAGGACAGAAAAAAGAGTTTTGTGTTGCTGACCGCGGAGCCGGATGCTGTGCTGACGTTCCTGGGCCTTGATGGACAGATGTATTGGACGGGGTTTGAGACGGTGGAAGGGCTGTGGAGGTATGTTTGCGGATGCAGATTCTTCACTCCGAGGGCGTATAGGAGGGGGGACTTGAAGGCGAATGATCGGAAGAGGATGGGGCAGAGGGAGGGGTATAGGCGTTTTGTGGAGGAGTGGGTTCCAAGGATGGAAAGGGAGCGTAAAGATAGAGAGAGCAAGGAGGGGGGAGGAATGCACGATGAGGGGGTGACTAGGGAGGGCGTTTTGGAGGACGCGCTGGAGGTGTTTGGGAAGAGAACGGAATACGAAGGACGTGTTGATATGTGGAGAAAGGAGAGGGCGGAGTTGGCTCGCAAGCGAGAAGAAAAACAGGAGCGAAGGGCTAGGGCTTTGGAGGATGAGGTGTATGCGGATGCTTGGAAGAGTTGCTTGGAAGAGCGGTGATGTACCCTTGGAATTCGTTCCTGTAGGGAGGATTCGAGACAATGGCATTCTGGCTTCATGGTGATTTGCCCAGCCACAATCGCAGTTTACAAACGTAGTCGTGTGCCTTCTCTACCATAGAACTGAAGAGCTTCATACAAATAGAAGACTGTACATAAAATAATCACCGCTGCGCAAACGGCTCATCCGTTACCCTCTGGCTCTCGGGCACCTCCGCCGGTCCTCCCGCCGGCTCAAGTGGGTACGTCGTCGATGGCAAGCTCTGCAAATATTTCCTATGCTGCTCTTTTGCCTACCGCACCCCCATATCATTAGCCCTCCATTACCCACAACCCAGATCCCTTTCTCTCCCTACCCAACCATTTTCCAAGGCAATGTACCCTATAACTTTGGACAAAGGAAGAACTCACAAACGGCAGTCCGCAATAAGTACACCAATTAATCTTCGGCTTGTCTACGTTAATGAAAATCCGAGGATGCCCCAAGGGTCCTCCTCCACCGTCGCAGGCGACCTTGCGCTCTTTTGTCCAGCGAACGGGTTGCTGGTGGATGAGTGAAATGGCGGCTTGTGGTTGTGGCTATATGATCCCATGAATCAGCGTAGATCTTCCTTCATATCCCTATCCCCTATCCCCAATCCAATTATCCAACCACCTCCCCTACCCCCACCGGTCCGCCCTCCCTCAACCCTCACTCCTTACCCCTTTTACGTTATCACCCTTCATCCCTTTTCCCCAGTCCCTTCCATAAAAACACATACCTGATACTCCATAATCGTCTGCTCAAACCTCGGCCCACTCATCGCCAGCTCACGGGGCTGCTGGCTCCGACTCCACACCTCCTTCCGATTCGGCGCCTGCATCGTCCGCTGCCTCTCCGCATCCTCCGGCATCTCTTGCAGCGGCGCATCGCGCGCGCCGCCCGTCGAGGTCGGCACGGCGTTGGTTTCCGAAACGTTTTGTACGGGCGCGGGGGGGTTTGGGTCGTTGGTTGGGACGCGGTCGGAGTGGCGGGAGGCGGTAGAGTAGAGGCGGTGGGGGAAGCGGAGAGGCAAGAGACGTTGGATGGTAAGGCGGAGGGTAGGAGGCATGGTTAGTGGGTTGTGGGATGGAGGGGGCTTGGTGGTGAGGGTTTGGGCCCTTTGCAGCCCTGGACCTCAGACATGTGGGGCTAAGCCCCTACAAGGTTAGCGCTTTGCTTACTACGGAAGCTGGTGCTGCACTGAGCTCGCGAAGTAAGCAGAGCTAACCCGAAGGGGCTTAGCCATGCACGTCTGAGGTCCTGAGGTAATCAGCCCTATGAATTTAGATGGCGCTTAGGTAATGGCTTTAGCGTGCCTCACTAACCATCCACTCAGGATCCTCAAGATCACCGGTCCGTCTTTCATCCATTAAGCTAACGCTTTCTGGCTACGCTTCTTTCTTACAACGCACGCCGCTTTAAGACACAGCAGATTTCGCCAAGATGCGCGCCCGCAGAGAACGATCGCAAGCTCCCAGCCCACCTTCCAATCGACCCTCGCCCTCGCCCTCGCCCCGATCAAGTACCCCGCGTCTCAGGGATTATTCCACCCCACCTCGCTGCCCGCCGGATATGTATAAAGAATTGGCCTTCATTGAGGAGCGCCTTGAGGCTGTCGAAATTGATACTCGTAAGTTCTTGTTCTTTGCTGTAGAAGTAGAAGCACTTGTGTCATTGCTGGCACTGTTTCGATTGAAAGGCGAGAGCTGATGAGTTTTGGTTGGCTCATTATAGTACGCAAGAACTATGTCGCTTCCAAGCAAATCTACGATGATCGCGCCAACATCATTTCAAAAGTCCCACATTTCTGGGCACTGGTTTTTGAGGAGGCGCCCGAAGATATTGATTGTCGCATCCAACCTCGAGACACGGCGGTTCTCAGCACCCTAAAAGCTTTTCAAATCACTCGTTTCGAAGTAATAGGCTCAGATGAAGGCGAGCCACGAAGCGTCAAGTTCACCTTCACGTTCGATAAGAATGATTGGTTCCATGATGAAGTACTAGAGAAAACCTTCTGGTATCGTACGAGCAAAGATGGGTGGACAGGGCTAGTCAGTGAGCCGGTGAAGATACAATGGAAGGAAGGCATGGACTTGACTGATGGGCTACTTGACATGGCGGTCGGCGTGTGGGCGGATGAGACACAGGGTTCAGCAAAGTCTCCGGCCCAAGATACGCTAGTTGAAACGATGGACAATACCTCGATGGACGCGATCAGTCTCTTCGCGTGGTTCGGATATCGTGGGCGGAAGGTTAGCGCTCAAGAATCTTCTGAGGCGGTAAGGGAGGAGGAAGAGAAGAAGGTGAAGGGTGGGCCTGGTGGGCCACTTGATGATGACGAGGAAGAGAACGATGAAGGAGAGCCTGACCTAAGTTCAGTGATCGAGAAGACGATCGCAACAGAGGAAGATCCGAACGACGGCGAACTAAGTTACGAGATCTTTCCTCGAGGCGAAGAGTTGGCCATAGCTCTTAGCGACGACCTCTACCCTGGCGCCATCAAGTACTTTAGTAAGTTATCAACCCCTCCATTTCGTCTCAGCAGCTAATCGGTTTGCAGCCCAAGGGCAAGAGGCTGATGCCTTCGACTCCGGGGACGAGGAAGTAGTGGACTCTGACGATGAAGAGTCCGATGAACCAGCGAAGAAGAAGGCAAAGAGAAGCAGCTGATCCATTTCCTAATGTAGTCATGTAGTCATGTTTACTTTCGAAGCACGTATACCCAGGCGTGCGTGGTAGTAGGATAGTCGGTGCTCTAGATGGAATTCAATCCAGTCTTGCTTACTTCGAACATTTGGTGTGAAACATATCTGGATGAGGAAACTCGTCATGGAGTACTTCATTTAAAGTTCTGTACTTGTTCGATAAAGGCCATCGATGTAAAGGATCGCGAAGTGGAGATATGGATTTAGAAAGGATGTAGACGAGGTTTGCTCATGAGGTAAATCTCAACTTTTGCTTCCATTTCTGCTTCTGCTAGGAGTTAGACTGGGGAACTTGTGGGGATTTCCGGTTCGGACTGAGAGAATCCAAATGGGAGAAGGCGAGGTAGAGAACATACTCAGGCGGAAGTACTCACAAGGCGACTGCACGGGTACCCACCCTCATTCCTCCTCAGATATACCCTTGACACTGTTCTTCCTCAAAAAAACTTGCCAATAGATCAAGATTCGCGTTGACTTCTCTTTACCAGATCAACAGCAACAGTCGCCATCTGCCTGTATTTCTCGTGGTTGGAAGTGTTGTCAACAGCTCAAGTATAGAGCTGTGATTCTACAAATCGAGGGAGTAAAGGAACAGAGTATTTCTAGCTCGTTTCCTTCACGAGTTGCCAGGTTCCGCGCCCAAGATCTCTATGATGCAGTGCATGACTTGCCATGATAATGTAAGGCAAATTACCAAACAGATTTGATAGCCACAACAGGGTGCGGAAAAGTAGGAAAAATCTGTCAGCATTGGCATGCGTCTTGCACATCTACTTAGCATTCTACAAGTCAAGCTGTGGAAATCATACGCAAAAAGGAGTGAAGAGGGTCCAAAACGCGCACCAAAGCCGTGATTCCTGCACGTCTACTCGGCATCGAGCCAGTCAAGAAAACACATGCGTTGACAAATCATGTACTCCTCCCCATGCAGTTGTACACCAGCGTGCGTTCGACCCATGAACGCTCAAACGAGGCGGTTCATGATCGGCTTTGCATCACTCCCCTCAGCTTATGCACTTCCAGTCATGCTCCGAGACTGGCCGGATTAGAGCTGTGCATGTGGTGCTAGTGTGCATGAAGGGATGTGGATACTGTTCCTAGCGGTGATTTTTGTTGCCGCCTGCTCTTCCGGGAGGAGTCGGGTTGTTGCCTGATAGGTGTGAACCAGAAGGGGTTTGGAGAAGCTAGGATAAGGTTGGGATTAGGGTTCAGGTTGATGTAAGAAGCCGTTTGAAGATTTGACAATGTTTTGACTGGTTGTGAATTCCTTTTGCCGATTGGGAAAGACACGTTAGTGACGACGCGAGTTGTAACTGGTGCGATGGCTTGCAGGTTGTACGGAGTAGAGGAGTAACCAGTGTGACTCCGATGACAGGTTGCAGTACAGGGTTTGGGTCATATCCAGTTCCTTAATTCTTTGGTTTCATCGTGCTCTTGTGTCGTCAATGGCTGCAAGCCTCATTCATATCAAAACGAAAATGGTGTTCCTAACTCGATCAATGATCACGCAAGGGTCCTTGCTTGCAACGAGTGTTGTCAGTTCTGCTTCTAAAGTCTTCAAGAAAGGGAGCGGATCCCTAAAGCGCTAGAAGAGCCGAGATTCTGTAAACATACCAACCATCCTCAGAATCTATGCGCCAATAAGATACAATCCTCGGTTCAATGAAGGACTTCCAGAGAACTTTCGATTTATTCCAACAAAAATAGGTTGCATTCGACTTCCCAAAACTCGGAAACTGCGATACGCTAGACCTGTCTTGCAGTAGGCTAAAATGAAACCAATGTTCTTCTAAACTGGCAACCCCTTGTTCTCTTCCACAGAACCCGGGATTTTGCATGATCTAGGCAGATCTAAATACTATCAACGGGTTCAGGTTCAGCAGGCTAGGCTTCATGATAATCAGACCACGAAAGACCAGGGGGATCGCTGGCAGCCTCGCCTTCCTAAGACCCGAATAATTGAGCATTTGGAATTTTGATTCAGAGACGGTGATGCATATGAGGCGAAATTTCCGCAACCCATATTCTCCTGAAGTGGTTATTGACATGGAGGTACAAAACCTTGTCCTTGGAATGAGGCTCGGAAATGCCTATATGTTTTATGAGACGTCGATAACATATTCAGGTTCTAGTCGCGTGCTGGGAAGCCTTTTGACACGGTTATTGGCGCCAGCTTGGTATCCAAGACGGAGCGCCTTCAGGGATACTACAGTCATCAGCAGGCAGGCTTGTCCAAGTAATAAGGACGTGGAATCAAAGAATAGAACAAAGCAGCGGCGGTCATCAGCGTCTAGCTGGCCAAATTGGCACTAAGGTTCAGTCTCGCGAACAAGACTGAGTGGAATTTGATAGCTCACATCAAACGTCTGAAAATTCTGGTTGATGGGGCAAATCAGCGATCGTTGTCGTTGAAGGCCTTACCTTAGTTGGTATACTCGGTTGGCGTTTTGACCGGTTCAATCACGCGACGGTGCCTATGCACGAACCATAACATCCTGGCTTGCAGTCTAGAAATCTCTCGAGGTCAAAGAGTTGGGGTATGAGATGATAACAAATAAGAAGGCAACGGCCGCTGGTTGGGGAAAGTAGCTCCTAGCCACACAAGAAGAAGAAGAAGATGATGATGATGATGATGATGATGATGATGAAGATGAAGATGATGAAGAAGAAGAAGAAGGTGTTGGTCGATGTGGTCTTACTTCTCCACAACAATTGACTTTTCAACGGGTTCTGCGAGCCTCTAAGGTAGGTAGTACGGTAGTATGTACAGTAGTACATAGTGCTTACGAGCCTCCAATACGGCTGGGGGACTGTGGAGCAGTGGGGGGTTTGAGTTTGAGAATGTAACCTCTCGGATTGCATTGCGAAGCATGGATTAGATGATCCATCTGTTGACATGGTGGCATACATACCTTACGTAGTAGTCGTACCTTAGTCGTCGTGGTAGTAGTATATGTACGTAGTAGCAAAGGTACCTTAGTATACTTCCGTAAGGCACATCAAACCCACTTTCGGAGACCTGCCGGTGGGGCCGAACCATGGTAGAAGATCTGCACTGTACGGATGTAGATATGTACCTTATTCTTTGACTCTGGGCTTTTCTCGGCAATTTCCTTAGGGTCCGAAATCTATTCCTCTGCCGGTTGCTTGCGGGTGGAATCATCTCCCTTCTGTACGGATTAGTTCCTACTACGTACAAGGCAAAGGAAGGTTATACCGTCGCAGGAGGTAGGAAGGTAGATAGATAGGTAAGATGGCCACGGTAGCCGATACAGTACCGCCTACTGATAGTCCATACACAATAAACGATACTGATGCTTATAGACGCCAATCATCAATGGGGCTAGAGTACCGTACCTAACATGTGCTGTGTAACAAGACATGAGACCATGTGTACATCCGTACAGTACTTTAGTCGGTATTAATACAAGGTCGATCACACCAACGGCAGATGTCGGTACTTGGGATACTGGGCATCCACTGGTCAAGATTATCCGATAACCAAAGTAAGAAGCAGTACCGCCGATCTTTGTTCTGTTCAGCTTGAGAGTCGCGACGAGGGAAAACGGTGATCTCAATTTCACTACGTTCACTGGCGGCGATGAACAGATAATCTTCTCCCGTTCCATCCCAATAGCAATAACCATCCTCTCCAGGCAAGCCCGACTCGACTCAGCTCATCATCGCACTGACAGGCATCGGGAAGAGCACCCGAGCGCTTGAGAGGATCTTCGATGATAGCGGCGAGACGACGATACAACAAGCTACAAGGGGCGGGCCACGGCCCAAATCGGTGCTTGAGAGCCTAGGAGGATTGAGAGGATGCTCGCGTATCTGGAGAATCCATGGACGGGGCGTTGGCGTGCATAAGGTCTGCTGGCTGACAGGGCTTACGAAAAGTCAAAGTTACAACCGCATTCAGCCAAGGATTTTCGGTTGTCGGATGGAGGATCTTCAGGGTCAAATACTGTAGTATGTAGTTCCAACGTCCCTGGCGCTCTGCAGATGACAGAAGACGGAGCAGCGGACCACGTTCTCGCCCACCTCAGAAATACACCATGGGAGTGTCGCTACTGTACTGGCGGAAACGCCATGTCCTGCAAGCACAAGCCAAGGCAGAGACACGAGCTGCATGAACAACAATACCATGTTCAGAGCTGAAAAATTGAAAGACTATCGGACTGATGCTTTCGTCTAGACCCAGGCTCGCCAGGTCATTTGGCGAAGCCACTCGTTTTGCCAGTACTGCAATGTGGCTTTCGACTTCCTATATCCTGGTGCACAGGAGAAAAACGTAGCGTGTGGATGATCGTTGCTGTTTGCCCGGACTTCCTTGACCTTGAAACATGGCAAACATACTATACCATTCATACCGCCTATGCCGCAAGGCAATCGTACCAACATCGTGAACACGCTGGCAAATGGGTCAAGACTAAGAAGCCCATGTAGCTTTGCTCAATGAACCCCCCACGCCCCTGGCTCTATGGACTCCTTTCCTGGATTTTCTCGGGTCGGAGTATTGCGATGTAGGATTACAAGCGCACCCGTCAAATCTTGATGGACTTGGTTGGGATGGCGGCGGATGTTCGTGTACTACTGCTGCAGCCTCGATTACCTCAAGTCAAAACGTGCCACTACTATCCACTCCAAGTACCGACATGAGATCGACGTTTGATATTTCAAAGGGTCAACCCAGCCTTCTAGTTCGCAGGACATGGGTGCTAATGACATAAGTCAATGTCAAGTGCATTCAGATGCCTTAATGCAAGCAGTACGCGTCGGGTGTGGGCAAAGCCTGGGCTTGCTACTTTGACCCGCACCAACATTTTGGCCCTTGGGATGCTTCATTCTCCACAAGTTTTATACTGACCTCAGAGCGAGAAATGCATGAGGATATACAATCGAACAGGCTCCACTGATCGACAACGCCCGTTGGTAAGCTGGATGATGCTACCGGCGTTTAATGCCTTGAAAATTCGAATCCAAACGCCTGGACTTGAGCTACGTCTGTACTCCGAAGGTACCTAGCTGGCTTCTAACTCCGTACCTCGCAATCGCCGGTCCCTATTTGACTTCTGGGGGTGCCAGGTCCAGCCTAGCCCCCGACAATCGATACCTATCTTTACCCCACACCATCAAAGTACGCAATCCCTGCAGGACGAGGGAGGAAGGGCTACTCGTGCCGACCACGGATTTTTTCCGGATCATCCCTCAAAAGACATATCATTCACCAATATCTTCCAGCGAGCGAGTTCTGATCCATCAGGGTCCAGAGCTCGCAAGTCTGCTAACATTCCAGCGACAGCTGATACGGCGGCAAACTTCATGATCTTGATCTTTTCTCTTGCAAACTTTCGAGATTTGAACGGTAAGGCTGTGTGGACGATGCCTGCAGCTACTTTGTTTAGGTAGCTAGCTGCAGACGTTACATTGGGTAAGTCAGTGTTTCCGTACTGTACCTTGTATACGTACCAGTACGGCGAATTCGTTGGAATTACCATCAAGCTATCCTTTCAACACTCGCTGTCTTGCTACAACGCACCGTCCACTCTTGTTTTCGCGGTTGCTGTCGACCTTTGTCTTTCGAAAGTCGTTCCCATGGTGGTATTTCTTGTGGAGTTGTGATACCGTCCATTTTATGCCTTTCCAAAAACTACCCAATTTCAGGGACTGTACAATGCACTTTTCTACCACACCTTTCTAATGCCCAATTAATCTCATATCTGGTTGTGAGGCCGACGGGTACATGGACCTTCTTTTCTGTTCAAGTTGGGGCCCAATACCCTACAAGGCTGATATTTGAAGAAGTCGCTGATAGTCAACGACGTCTCACCATTCTAGGTCAACAAGGTCTCACTACTTTAATGACGGCCCAAGATTCTTATCTCTACACGCCGTCGAGACGCTCTTTGCGTGCTTTTATCTCAATGACCGCGGACCCCATTCGACTTTAATTTGGACAATTTTCGACAGTCGAAGCACGTTCAAACCCTTCATCCTGGAAGATTTTCATGTCACGAACCTACATTGGACCCTTTGGTAGGTATCTGCCTATCGTTGACGACAACGAGCACTTCGAACTCGAGCAGGAAGAGATTAGTTTTGAGGACCAACCAAAAATGACGACTTATCAACTTCCTCCACCCCCAATGCCAACAAGACTGCAGTTTGGGACTGATCTTAGCCCCGGGTTCACCGAGCCCACGAGGTACAATACAATGAGCGACTCACGAACCTCGTATGACCCGCATAAGTCAAATCCTGGAGAGCACCCAAGACGAATGTACCATGAACAGCTTCCTTCCGTCAGTCAGCTTCTCACGCCTGGATCCCAGTCGAGTGTTCCCAACTCGCCGTTCTCGCCGCAACATAGTCCGGATCTGTCGGAGACCCGACACACTTATCCTTCCTCACATCGGAACTCTGTTCCTGAGCGATTTTCTCAGACAGCGGCCGCGTACCCAAACCAGGGCGGTTATAGCCAAGTGCCCTTCCAAACACAACAGGGAGAGATTATGGACCCAAGGAATCATAACTTCCCCATCAATGCACAGCCAACACATATTCCTTCGTCTTACAACCCTCGCCAAGAAACAAATGCAGCTCACAACCCCACCTACGCCGCTTCGTCTCGGCAACAGTATGCTCCTCACCCCCCACTGGTCATCTCTTCGAACGCTCCTGCTCAATATTATCACGCACAGCAAACGAGCTATGATCTCTCATCGCCTTCTTCGATCGGATTTGATCAAAGCCGTCAGGACGCCGAGCCCAGTATCAAGCCATTGCCTCGTGTGGTCGGAGAGCAAGATATACCAGGGGAAGGTCTCTGTTGGCTATACGAGGATGGTTCGATCTGCAAGAAGGTGATTGATGGAGAAGAAGTCAATGCACAATGGGGAATAACGAAGGCGGGTAAGCCTCGTAAACGTCTCGCAATCGCGTGTACAACCTGTCGAGAGAAGAAGATCAAGTGTGATTCTGGCGATCCAAAGTGTGTGCAATGTGATAAATTCGGTAGGGAGTGCCGGTTCACCACAGCGTGAGTACTTTTATTGCTTCTTAAATCTCACTTGTGTAGGGCGCCTTGTATTTGCAGAATGTGCAGGCAATGCTTCATTCCGTAACGCCGTATTTTCATTGCGCAAGCCGCATTTGTCATTGCCACTAGAAGCCAGGAACGTGTTTTCTGTAATTGCACCATGTCTCTCAGTACCTACCCTATGTACTGATGTTTGCTGTAGATTTCGCAGTCAGCATAGTCGTCCAGAATCACCTTCTTACGATCTCCAGGCGCGTACTTCACCACCAATGATCGCCCGAAAAGATTCACCGCTTCACTCCGGTCCGATTTCCCCAAGAAGTTCTGCCGAGAAAGAGCGGATTCTTGCCTTCAAACGCGGAAGCTCTCCGGATGAAGCAATCGAAATCAAACATAATGCAGACTGCAGGCCGACCTTGACAAGGGACTCAACACCAATGAGAAAACGACGGCATACATCGACATCGATCAAAACGGAGAACGAATTTGACGAGCTACCGCCAAAGACCGAAGAGAAGACTGCTCGAGATCTGGAACCCCACTCCTGGAAACTCAGCGCTGTCGAAGTTGAGTGTGGACATTGTAGCGAGCGTAAGCTCCTGCCTTGCTCATATCTGAAGCTCTCCCCCTCTTTGGTTCAGTCGGGCATATTACCAAGGATACCTCGATTAGAAGGAGAATCTGCATGTCGCGGAAAGCCAGAAAGGTGTGGTAGCAGCGATCAATGGCGACTATCCCGGACCGCAACCTGTGCGTGAAATACACGCCATGATCAACTGATGTAATTGCACTCAAGAAAAACTGAATACGGCAAGGGCTCCAAATTTTGTACCTATATGATATTCTTCCTACCATTGCTTCGCAGCTTCTACGAATCATAGGGACGATATTTGGATCCAATGTAAATGTGGTCCGGAAGATGAGCACCAAGAAATTGAAGAATCGACGGAAGGCACTGCTGCGTTTTCTGCATTTCATATGTCGCGTACAACGAAGAGCCTCTGTTGAGGTTAAAGAACGGTTGAAGATAATGATGTAAAACAGTTGGGCGGTTGTCTCCACTACTCGGGCTTGACTACAGTACTGCCCCCATTCAAAACCAGCGTTCTTGCGTCTTATATGCATTATGTGGGTACATAAGAAGAGAAGGGATTTATTTGAGACGGAGGGGGTCATAATGTTGGTGGAATTGGGGATTTGGACAGTCAAAAAATTGGATCTGCTTCGGCACAATCCAACTCCATCGTGCCGCCACTTGTAGTGCCTTGCTTAGTGACTTTCTCTGAGATGTTAAAGTTGGTGGGTGGTGTCGAGTCCATACCTAAAGACACCGCACCAAGGGATCAGCCGATAGCCAAATCCGCCGGATCAGTCATTGGACCCACTGGCCGTTGGAGCACAGAAATTCGAGATTGATCCGTTCTCGTTGTCGGATCCTTCTTGTCGCACGAGCTTTGTAATGAAGCCTGAGGTGATGCTTGCATGATTTCAAAGTAAACGACGTGTGCCACAGTTCTTTCTGTGAAGAAAGGATAATTGTAATTTTACCTAGTGCTATACAATATCTTTGATAGCAATTTCCCGTCAGTAAGTAACTACTGTACTTACTACCTTACGGAATAAGTAGATGTTGGTACTCCCTACGTACGAAGCAACAGACCAACTAGCCGAGCAAGCCTTGCGAGAGCTACAGTAGATCAATCCCGGTCCGAACTTTTCTTTCTTTCTTTCTATCTTTCTTTCTTCTTTCTTTCTTTCTTTCTTTCTTTCTTTCTTTCTTTCTGTGCCTGATAGAGAAGTTCAGTAAAGGACAATTGCGAGATTTGGATGCCTCGGATTCCCTTGCCTTCTCATGACGCAGTAGTTCTAGTACTGTAGTACAGTGCTACCACACACAGCCCTCCTCGTCTAATCTCTTGCCGCCATCCGACCCGAGCACCAGGAGGATGCTAACGTTTCGAAAGATCCCCCACCAATCAGTCCCCACAGTACGGTAATGCATCACCGGCGGCAAGGTCGAGAAACACCAATGATACCTCCGTAATAAACCAACAAGGTAAGGTATTCTGTAAAACCTTCCAGGTTGGCATGAGAATGCCGTCGACTACCTTAAGCATGGGGAACGAAGCTCGACATGGATGCCTGGCAAGTCACACATGTCCAAAAGGTTCCGGTGTCTCACATGGATCTCATGACAGTGCGTGAAAGTCAGGAGAGCGGCACCTCTGATTGGTTCTACACACGCAGTCAAACGTTTGCCGTGGTCCTTCATATCAGTTTCAATGACTTCCGCTCTTTCTGCTGTGCTGTCGTGACTTTCTCCTTCTTCCAACGGCATCCATTCCTTAGGTACCTCTTTACATTCATTACCAGTTGTCCCACCGCAAGACGGTCGAGATAGCCTTTGTCGTTCCTTACAGCTTACCTGAAGCCATTCTTTTCAACCTCTATCAACGTTCTTGCCGAGTGTCAGTACCTCATTTGCATCGCAAGGGAATCGCTGGCGAAAGAACCGCAAAAGCACAGAAGCAATACAGAACCTTGAAGTATCTCAAAGTGCGACATCTGTTGCGTGGAGACAAGTGGAGACAACGTTTGTATTGAGAATATAAAGCTTGCGAGAGTCTCCTGGAATTGAAGTCGCCTGGCACCGCTTCGCTTTGAGTATCAGACGTGGCCGACATCCCGAAGATATACCCACCGATACTGATTTGCCTGGATCACATCAATTGAGTAGAGACACACAACATCATTTGATCAGAGCATACTCGCCGTTGACTTAGGGACGCTGGTTGTCTGTGGAAGAGTAGGTAGACCTCTCAAGGTGAGCACGACCATTCTCTAGGAATTCACAACACTTGACCCGAGATAATCCTTTGATTGATTCTATCTTCGACTATCTAATTGGTCTAACGCCTTATCGCTGTAGTGCCGGATCAACGTTGTTTCAGTGACACCATTCATCATATAAACAGTTCATCTTCAGTTTCGACCTTACTCCTCAATCACCTCACATTGTAGCGACCGACAACGACGATCACTTTCGTCCAAAGCTTGACAGCATCTTGTTCGGTGTCTCAATATCTCTAGATACATTGCATCACAAACTTTACATCTAAATACTCTGTTGGCAGCCAGTGGCTGTCCTGAACCTCTTTGGGCGGTGATATTAGCGTCAACATGAACATCGCAAAAATCGGCCTGGCGACCGCCAGCAAACTCGCTGTCGTCGCGTCGATGGTCATGGTCTTCATGATCGGTAACGTAAACGCCTACTGGCGTTTAGAATGCGATGGATCGGTTGGTCTCGCTCGCTTGGACCCACTTATGAATTTTGGAACTGCTGGGGACCACGTTCACAGCATCAAAGGAGGCAGTGGTAAGTTCTTGACTTCTTTCGCTTCGAATCCATGGTTCGTTTCTATTGTATATGTAGCATTATCCTAATTGTATTCGCGTACCACTCAGCATTCTACTATCATAACTGAACAGAAGCTAAACATATCCTACTATCAGCCTTTACATCTACCTCCACCGCGGACGATCTTATGAAATCCAAGTGCGCAAGCTGCGGAGTCAAACAAGATCATTCTGCATACTGGACCCCGGCGCTTTACTTTATGAATAACGACAACAATACTTGGGAAGTGGTGCCGGAGAAGCCACCGCACAAGACGTAAGTCCTGATTCCTATATCGTCTGGAAGCATCTTCAATTCATCCTTGAGGTTGAGTTTGTGGTGTACAGTATGTTTACACATCGTACAGATACTATCTTCTCAACAGCGGGTTAAATTCTGACGGAAAATCACAAAACATTGAGGCTTTCCCGAACGGATTTCAGATGATCTCAGGGCACAACTTTAACCGCAACTCGTCTTTGCCAACTCCCCAGGATCCTAACATGCGTTACCAGGCGCCCCTGGCAGATATGGGCCCATGGAAGGAGCCCCAAGATGTTCTTGCGCAGAGAGCCTTGGGGTTCAACTGCATGAATTATCAAAAAGGTGTTACGCCTGAACCGACTCTAGCTCGCCACTCATTCCCCGACAAAGCATTCCTCGATGCTCACTGCCCCGATGGTCTTCGTCTAGAGCTCATGTTCCCAAGCTGCTGGAATGGCGAAAATGATAGCGCAGACCACAAATCCCACGTTGCCTTTCCCGACTCAGTCATGAGCGGAGACTGTCCCGCAGGTTTCGATCGTCGCCTTCCGTCTTTGATGTATGAAACCATCGTTGCTACAGATCATTTCAAAGGTAGAAATGGCAAGTTTGTGATTTCCAATGGTGACCCGACTGGTGAGTCTAGACCTTATCGCAATCCTTTCACGGTTGCCACCCATTTCATAGCACTATGCAGGTTAGCAATAAAAGCTGACTTGGTCAATCAACAGGGTTCGGTTACCATGGTGATTTCATCGCAGCTTGGGATGACGGTGTTCTACAACAAGCTGTTGACACTTGCAATGCCATCACCGGCCCAACCGCCGGCGATATGAGGGCATGCCCTGTCTTTGAGATGGCGCAAGGAACTGACCAATGTCACCTCGAGAAGCCACTGCCAGATGCGATTTCGTCGGAGAACTGCACAGGCCCCATGTCGTCGTTGCCAAATGATATGCAGGTCTATCCAGGTCCAGAACCGGCCCCCAAACCGGGCAAGAAGCAGCCAGAAGCACAGCCGCCGAAGGAGACTGTCTCAAAGACATCGGCACAAGTGGTACCAACCATCGCTGTATCGTCGCATGCCGCTGCCGGCTTTGTTGATGTTAAGAACAACGTGGCCCAAGAGACTCCATATCCGTCCTCGACCGCAGCACCTTCGCCGATCTCTAGCAGTGCTGACGTCGCTCAAGCCAAGAATTATGTGGCTCAAGTTTCAGCACCCACTCCTTCATCGTCATCTCCGCCGCCGCCCCCACCCACTTCAACTCCCGCTCCGGAACCGAGCAAGGGCTCTCCGACTGGGGGGCAAGAGCAGGCCATTGCCACCACTTACTCAACCAAGGGTCATGAAGTGTATGAGGAGGTCGTCATGATGACAGAAACCACTGTCACCGTGCCTGCCGCGGCGAAACGCACCCCGGAAGCTGAAAACCAAGCGCACAAACGACACGCACACCGTCACCTCAAGCACCACGGCGTTGGGGCCCGTCGCTTGCGCTGATGGCTGACGTGACGACGGACGCGAGAGCTCCTGGGTCTGTGAAGGGGTAGTGGATTATATCTTCTCACTCTGTAAAGGATACAATGGGGGCAATGCTGGTCCGTTGCTCAAGTTATAGGTCACTTTTGTGTATGATTGGTTTCCATTGGAAACCATCGATCCTGCAATCAACACGGGCGTTATGTGCATGAAGGCGGGGATGGCTGCATAGCGGGGAACACGATGTCGTACATACTTACATGCAATGGCGAGAGAGAACACATGCAAAGTTTCTCTCCCGTACAGCTTTGCTCACTCATCACACACATCATCTACCTTGGTGAACCAGTACATACCTCAAGTCTCAAAGCCTTTTCAACCTCGCTCTTTTTGCCTTCCGTTCGGGATTCGAAACATAGAATAGGCACCGTGACGTCACACATACTGTACCACAACACCCTCATCCACCCCAACACGCGACCGGCCACGCTCGGACTCGGACTCGGACTCAAGAACACTCTACTGACCAATCAATCAAAGGAGCGAACCAATCAATGATGGGGTGGAATTCTTTCATTACGCAAGCACAGGGTGCAGGTGTTACCACAGTAAGGTAAGGTAGGTAAGGTAGATATGGAGATGCTTCATGTGATTGACACGGGGCCCGTTAGGGCTGTACGAGTGAGTAGCACAACAGAAAGAGGACTGTCAGGGGATCGATAAGGATGAATGCGGTAAGGTTGTCGGTTCGGCTGTTTAGATCGGCCCCGAGTCGGGCCCGAGATCCTTCACGAACGCCTAGAACTAGTGGGAAACCTAATCATCTCCATTCACAACATTTCAGATCTCCCCACTACTGTCGCATTCACGAATCGCGGCAGGATCAGGATGTATTCAACGCATGCTACGTTCTACATTCTACCTTACATTCTACGTTCTACATTCTACATAGCCCCATTGGCCCCTTGGCCCCCCCCCCCACCCTCCACCCCCCTCCTCGGCCCCCAGCAGCAATATATTATGGAGGTCGATGCACAGACGCGACTGAATTACATGTATAAACTCCCACTTTCCACTCTTTCCACTCTTTCCACTCTCCAACGTTGTAAAGACATCCCCGACCACTCTACACTATGGCCGCCATAACACAGAATGGAGCCTCCAACGGAGCGACTGATGGAACGCCCAATGGGGCATCCAGTGGAACATCGGTTCATAGAAGGATCTTTCTCTTCACCCACGGACGAACTGCCTCCAACCTTTTGATGAAGATGTTCGCCAAGCACCCTCAGCTCACGCAGTCCGACTACAATTTCCACAATGCATTCATGTTTGGGCCAGAAAGACTGATGCAAGTCGGGAACGCGGATGAGCTGGTACCTCCGGAGCGTCTTGAAGCATGCAAGTCTGCTACCTACCAAAGAGGCTTCGACGGAGTACAAGAAACCATCGCAAAGATAGAGGCAGAGGTAGGGCTTGGCCGACTTCAACTCTAATCGTCCGCTCTAACACTGCTACTTTGGCAGGGTAAAATTCCATTCGTCAAAGAACATTCGTATTTCATCTTCGACCCCAAGATCATTGCGGCAAACCTTCCAACCTCGTCCGATCGCAGAGTTGCAGCGAAACCGGTCGTCGTCGACCACTCCATCACCCAAGCAAATGGCACCACCAACGGTACCGCAGACCACATGTCCACGTCCTCAGCCACAAGCACCAACCCCACCGTCCTCCCCGATAGCTTCCTTAGAACCCTGTCCCCCGTCATCGTCATCCGTCACCCCGCCCGCATGATCCCGTCTTACTACCGTGCCATGAAAAATTCTATCGGCATCGATCTGTACGACGGCGATTTCCCCACCATAGCTAGCTTCCTCTGGTCTAGACTAATCTTTGACTGGTACGCTCAACACGTATGCGGCTCCCCCTCCCTCCCTGGCCCGAAGAAAAAGAGCGAACGCACCGGCCCCTCCTGGCCCATCGTTATCGACGGAGACGATCTAATCAACGACGAGAACGTAGCCAAAGATTTCTGCAAACAGATGCAAATCGATCCGCAGTACCTTCAAACATCGTGGGACATGATGCCGGAAGAGCAAAGGGCGAATCAAGGAATAATGCTAACGGCGTTTCTGTC